>Ga0326512_10000043_pt1 | contig 105896 bp, 87 predicted proteins | sample 1_2617_0518_D_FD_203652 | JGI IMG/M metagenome (GOLD analysis project Ga0326512, IMG submission 203652) | Bovine rumen microbial communities from UC Davis, California, United States - 1_2617_0518 | ecosystem: Host-associated > Mammals > Digestive system > Stomach > Rumen | place: USA...
CTCTTCCACTGATAATACTTCCTTGGCATTGTCAAGGATGTCCTCCATAGCGTCCATGCGCTTCTGGAGTTCTTCAATCTGCCTTTGCAGGCGGCTGTCCTTTCGGACGTTTTTTTGTTGTACCATAATATGTCTAATTTAGTTTATAACTTCTTTTGTGGCTGTCGGATAGCTATAGCCAACCTTATTTCGATTTGTTACAATCGGAAAACCGGGCACAAAGGTATATCAAAGCATTCAGACAGGGGGCCTGTGAAAATTTTAATTCATTTTTTAACACTATCCAAAACAGTATGAGGACAAAAGGAACTTGTGAGGCATTGGCTGGGTGTCTTCAGCCGAAGAGTTCACTTTCCATCATCATTAATCATAGTTGTCATCTGACCATTCTCTGTTTCAAAATCAAAGTCCATATGTGAAATAGTACCACCCACATTATTATATATAAGGACAACAGCTGACATCAGGTTGAGGATGGCGTTTATAATCTTGTCGGAACTTCTCAAATGTTAAATTTTAAAATATAATTTTCTCATACGTTCTGTCTCGCCCAGATGTGTTACCTTTGCCGCCAAATTAAAAAATCAACACAAAAATTATACAGATAATGGAAGTTATATCAATTGAACGCAGCACCTACGAGGAGCTGCTGACGAGCTTCAACAGCTTCGTCGCACAGATGAAGGCGATGGCCAGCAGAGGCAACGACAAAAAGTTGGGCGAATGGCTCGACAACCAGGACGTATGCCAGATACTGAACATCAGTCCGAGAACATTACAGACGCTCCGTGACAACGGGACGTTGGCCTTCTCCCAAATCAACCACAAGGTTTACTACAAGCCGGAGGACGTGAAGAAGATTCTCACCGTAGTAGAGGACAGGAAGAAATCTCAGTGTATGAACCTAAAACGCAGTGCCTATGAACGAACTGATCATGCCGCATAATGTGGGAGTGAAGAATGTGCTGGATAGCATGAAAGAAGTACTTGCGCTTTACAAGAAAGTGACAGGTAATTATCGCCCGATGCTCGACGGAGAACGCTACCTGACGGACAGGGAGGTATCAGAGATTCTGAAGGTCAGCCGACGGACACTACAGGAGTACCGCAACGACGGCATTCTGCCTTATGTCCTGTTGGGTGGCAAGGTACTTTATCGTGAGCGGGACCTGGAAGAACTATTGGAGAAGTGCTATCATCCAGCCTATCGGATAACGGACAAGTGATATTCCAGCCAGAGTGATTCCCCTTCACAATGGGAGTAGAAGCAAAAAGACGGGAAACTGAAATCAATCAGTGTCTCCGTCTTTCTGTTTTTTATGATGTGCTATTCCGTCCGTCGCTCATCCCCTCTGCTGATGCGTGGAAAAGAGCATGGGCTTGAAACAGGCGGGACTCGTGTGGGAAATACGCTCACAGCCTACTGTGAGGAAGATTTTCCATGCAAGTATCGTCCGTTTCGTATAAAGCCCGTGCTACCTTTGCATCGGCAGGGGAATGAAGTGGACGGAAGGGTATTATGTTCCATCTGTTCGCTTCACTCTATCGAATGCCTTATACATCTATGAAAAATACAAAACTCATAAAAAAGTAGCATAACATTTGGTTGTATCCAAAGAAATGATTACCTTTGCACTCGATGATGAGTCATAAATGGTTGCTGGCTCAGCGTCAGGTGTTCTTTGATGCAGTTTATAGCAGAATGCGGAATTGAGTACGGTTGCCAATTCGTAACCCAGATTTTCCTCAATCTCCCAGACTGCCTTTATCTAAAGAAAAGCTGAGAATTCTTGCAAAGTTACGAAAAAACGAGAGAAGAACAAAACAAACACGTTTGTTTTTTCTTCCGAGTGCAAAGTAAGTTCGGCGAAGCCAAAGTTACGAAAAAAATCAGGAAAAGACACATTAATTATAAAGAATGCTTGCAAGTGTGAAATAAAATAACTACTTTTGCGTTTAGTTAACAGACAATTTAATCACTTAAACTAAAAACATTATGAAAAAGTATTTAGCTGAAATGGTAGGTACATTTGTACTGACATTCTTAGGCTGCGGTGCCGCTGTCAGCCTGAACTGTGGTGTTGACACAGCATCTGTAGTAGGAACGGCTATTGCCTTCGGTCTCTCTGTAGTGGCAATGGCTTATGCTATTGGGGGAATCTCTGGTTGCCACATCAACCCAGCCATCACACTCGGTGTGTTCCTCAGTGGTCGTATGAACTCCAAGGACTGTGGTATGTACATGGTCTTCCAGGTGATCGGTGCTATCATCGCAGCAGCCCTGCTCGCTTTCCTCGTTTCCACAGACCCAGGTCTTGCTCGTGGTACGGCAACAGGTGCCAATGCCTGTGCTTCTGAGAATGTGATGAACGGTCTGATCGCGGAGATCGTATTGACCTTTATCTTCGTGCTTGTAGTATTAGGTGCTACCTCCAAGACAAATGGTGCCACCAACAACTTCGCTGGTCTTGCCATCGGTCTCGCCCTGATTCTGATTCACTTGGTAGGTATCAACTACACAGGTACTTCTGTGAACCCGGCACGCTCTATCGGTCCTGCTCTCTTTGAGGGAGGCAAGGCACTGGCTCAGCTCTGGGTATTCATCGTTGGTCCTTTCGTCGGTGGTGCACTTGCCGCTCTTGTATGGAAGGTCATCGAGCCAGCAGAGAAATAAGCAAGAACCTGTTATACAACATATTTATCCCGGTAAACTCCCCTGTTTACCGGGATAATTGTTTTATTTACACCTCTATATAACATCCACTTTTCTTAAGATACTCCCATTCGTTATCCTATTGGATAACAAACACTTACGTATCGACCATCTTTCCATTCGTCCACCTTTTGAGTTATATGCCCTTTTTTCACCTTATATTATTATATACCTTTGCCACCGAAAAATAGAACAAACATTAATAACTACAACTTGAAAAGATTATGATTTATTGACGATTTCAATGCCTTGTTAATGCCAGAGATGCAGATACATCCAAAAGAGGAAAACCGCCTAACAACGGATTTGCGTATTTTCGCCCTGATCCGGCTTGGAATTGAGGATTCCTCGAAAATAGCAGAGTTTTTGCATTACAGCGTAAATACCGTATATAATTACCGAGCACGCATCAAAAACGGAGCCATAGGTAACCGAGAAGCTTTTGAACGTCAGGTCAAGGAATTGGGTATGCCACAATAAGGAAGAAAATGTAAAATGCAGATGACATTTTTTAGATTGTGTATCATCTGTTTTGTTAATCAATGAAAAAAACAAGCACAGGAACATAAAAACTTTAAACTTTAAACTTTGAACTTTGAACTTTTTCGTAACTTTGCACGAGAAAATTTATAAAATCACTTTTAATCAATAGTATAATTATGGTAAATTACAAGGATTTGGGTCTCGTTAATACCCGCGAGATGTTCAAGAAGGCAGTAGCTGGTGGCTACGCTATCCCCGCTTTCAACTTCAACACAATGGAGCAGATGCAGGCTATCGTACAGGCTGCTGTTGAGACAAAGTCACCTGTTATCATGCAGGTTTCCAAGGGTGCTCGTAACTATGCTAACGCTACTATCCTCCGCTATATGGCTGAGGGTGCTGTGGCTTATGCTAAGGAGCTGGGTTGTGAGAAACCAGAGATCGTGCTTCACCTTGACCACGGTGACAGCTTCGAGCTCTGCAAGGACTGTATCGACATGGGCTTCTCTTCAGTGATGTACGACGGTTCTTCACTGCCTTACGAGGAGAACATCAAGATCTCCCGTCAGGTTGTAGAGTATGCACACAAGTATGATGTTACCGTAGAGTGTGAGCTCGGTGTCCTCGCTGGTGTTGAGGATGAGGTTGCCTCTGAGGTAAGCCACTACACCAAGCCCGAGGAGGTGATTGACTTCGCTACCCGCACAGGCTGCGACTCTCTTGCTATCTCCATCGGTACTTCTCATGGTGCTTATAAGTTCAAGCCCGAGCAGTGCACACGTGACCCGAAGACCGGTAAGCTCGTTCCTCCTCCACTCGCTTTCGACGTGCTGGCTGAGATCGAGAAGAAGCTTCCTGGATTCCCCATCGTGCTCCACGGCTCTTCTTCCGTTCCACAGGACGAGGTTGACACGATCAACAAGTACGGTGGTAACCTGCCCGACGCTGTAGGTATTCCTGAGGAGCAGCTCCGCAAGGCATCTAAGAGTGCTGTCTGCAAGATCAACATCGACTCTGACTCTCGTCTTGCCATGACCGCTGCCATCCGTAAGTATCTCGCTGAGCATCCTGACCACTTCGATCCTCGTCAGTATCTGAAGCCCGCTCGTGAGAACATGAAGAAGATGTACATCCACAAGATTGTGAACGTACTCGGTTCTGATGGAAAACTGGGATAATCCCACACATTATTATAATATAAGAGAAGCCTCGAACGAATGTTCGAGGCTTTTTTGTACCCTTTTATTGTAAAAGTGTCGCTCTAACACCTCTATACATTATCCACTTTTGGAGTCTTTTGACAATATTATAACCGACTGACATTCAACTTAATATAAAAATAAGGAAAGAGAAAAATCCACTTATAACACTATACATGCTTGTTTTGCATGAAAGGACGTCGTAATTTTGCACCGTCGAAAGATAACAATGACGAACATTCTCTGAAATTTAAAATTAAAACATTATTTATATGAAAACATTTTTTAAAAGTCTGATGATGTTAACAGCAGTAGCGACAATGACTGCTTGTGTGAAAGACAGCCTGGATATGACGCAGACGGAGAAAGCCTCCAAAGCATCATACGCTGAGAATTTCTCTAAGAAATATCCTAATGTGAATCTGAATCAGAACTGGGATTACAGTACAAAATATAGTTTTTACACCTTGGGTGAAACTCATACGATGCGTTCAGCCAACCGTGCTGCAGGTGAAATGGGATACACTATGAGTAGCGATTGGTATGAGGTAGACAATGCGTCACTTGAATGGATGCATGAAAAACTGATCGAAGGTAAAAACAACACTTTACTTGGTAAACCTTTCTATATGAAAGCACCAGGTAATGATTTCACCATCGTACCCATCTATCAGGGTGTAGCCGGCGCATTGTGGGATTTACACGTTGTCATTGGCGGTGTCGATTATAAGGTCTGGGAGAAAATCAACTTTGCAAGACTGGGAGGTACGGAACCTGCTGAGGGAGAGCGTGCCACACAGAACGAGACATTGGTTGGTACTATTCAGATTAAAGAACCAGACAATCAAGAGTGGCATAACCTGCATGGCTCTGAGGAAAGCTGAGGCTATGGTCACTGGAACAGTCTGTACACTACCGATGGTGAAGTGGACGCTGTAAGGTCAAGAGCCTATACCTTTACTGGTTTCCCTGCTGGCACAGAGATGTATTTTTATCTGGATATCATTGAAGACGGCAACGAGAGAAATGGTAATACGATTACAAAGCACTACCAAGACGTAGGTGATAAGCAAATGTCTATCAAGGGTATGATGCTTGCACTGACAGACTGCCCTATTCCTGCTAACCTCACAGGTAACGAAGCTATGATCGTCGGTTGTGAGGACGCAGACAAAAACGGCAGCGACTGGGACTACAACGACCTTGTGCTTCTCGTATATGGTGAGCATATACCACAGCCTATGGTTATTGAGGAAGGTGAGACCATTGAGGAGGTGAAGACCGTCCGTTATATGATTGAGGACCTCGGCGCAACAGATGACTTCGATTTCAATGATATCGTATTAGATGTTTCTGAGATCCGCAGCCTCACTCCTACCTATCTTACATATACTGACAAGACTGTCACCGTGTGGGAAGAGACTGACTATCGCCAGGAAGCTACTATCCGTCACCTCGGTGGTACACTGCCCTTTGTCCTTCAGATAGGAGATACTGAGTTGGAGGAGCGTCCAGGTGTTCTCGGAGCAGATCCTAATGAGACTATCCCAGTGACTGGCTGGAATATCAACAAGCACAATATCAGTATCAAGGTACGACAGAATGCGAGCAGCAGCGTCTTTAACAATATCGTTTTCCCGAAATATGGTGAGGTTCCGATGATTATCGCTGTTGACCCCTCACAGAATTGGATGGACGAACGAATAAGCGTTCCAGCATCTTGGTTCTATATTCCCTGAAAATAAAAGTTTTTTGATTCATGATAGATAAATAGAACTCGAATCATGTAAACGAAAAAGCTCGTTTCTTAGTTAGGTTAATAGTTATGAGTTCATTGTTAGTTAATTAGTAGTTGGAAAAGGATGTCTGCGGGAGCAAACATCCTTTTTGTTTTTTTATAAGCAAAAAGCATTGGCTTTGCTGAAAATGGTGTATCTTTGCAGCATTCAAACATAAGAAGAGATGGAAAATATGCAATTTGACAACAAACGCCGTATCTTTGGAGCGATAGCTGGTCCGCTTTTAGCGATTTTGATATGGTGGTTACCTTTTGAGGCACTGTCTGCGGAGGCTCATCATTTGCTAGCAATCATGTCCTTGGTAGCTGTCTGGTGGATTACCGAACCGGTGGCTATTCCAGTCACCTCGTTACTTGGTCCCACACTCTGCGTCCTCGTAGGTGTGGCACCAGTAGACAAGGCATTTTCCAATTTCGCCAATCCCTTGATATTCTTGTTCCTGGGTGGTTTCCTCTTGGCAAAGGCTATGATGGTGAACGGACTGGACAAGCGTATCGCCTATGGTGTCATGTCGATGAAATGGGTGGGCGATTCCCCTCGTCGCATCTTCTTAGCTATCGGTCTTGCCTGTATGATGTGCTCTGGATGGATCAGTAATACGGCTACGGCGGCAATGATGTTTCCTATCTCCCTTGGACTCTTGGAGGCTATTCGTACAATGATGGCTGCCAATGGCAAGGTGATAGACCTTAAGGACTACAAATATGCCACAGGACTGATGCTGATGACAGCCTATGCCTGTTCCATCGGAGGAGTGCTGACACCTATCGGTACACCGCCAAATATCATCATGCTGGGTTTCCTTGATGAGTTGGCTCCACAGGCACCTACTGTCTCTTTCTTCCAATGGATGATATGGGGGGTTGTGGCAATGGCCTTGTATTTCTTGGTTGCTTATGTCGTATTGTGGCGAATGTTCCCTTCCGATGTCAGTCATATCCAGGGAGCCAGAGAGTTTATCCGTAGCCGTGTCGAAGAGTTAGGAGGCTGGACACGTGCCCAGAAGAACACTATGATTGCCTTTGGCGTCGCTGTCGTGTTATGGGTGGCTCCCAGTGTACTGAGTTTGATACACGGACCGCACTCCGAGATCATGAAGGCGTATGACAGCCATTGTCCTGAGAGTATCGCTGCTATGGTGGGCGGACTGTTGCTGTTCTTCTTGCCTGTCGACTTGAAGAAAGGTAAGATGACGCTCGACTGGAAGGAAGGTGTGGAAGGTATTGAATGGGGGACCTTGTTACTCTTTGGCGGTGGTCTCGCCATGGGTAGCCTGATGTACACCACAGGATTGTCAGACTGGATTGGCGGTGGCATTAAGGAGATGATGGGTGGTCATCCCTCAGAGATACTCTTTGTGGCTGTCTTCTGTGTCACCTGTCTGTTGTTGGCAGAGTTCACTTCCCATACGGCAGCCATCAACCTGATAGGTTCCATAGCCATCGGAACAGCTGTCTCATTAGGTTTCAATCCTATTCCTGTGGCAGTAGGTGTTGCATTAGCATCCTCCTTAGGCTTTATGATGCCGGTATCCACACCGCCTAACGCTATCGTCTATGCATCAGGTATGGTGCCGATCACGAAGATGATCCGTTCTGGAATCATCATTGATATCATCGGTGTCCTGCTCATCACGATACCTATCGTCCTCCTGCTTGTCAAGGCAGTGGTGGGTGTATAATTATTTGGTGGTATCCAGGTCAGATGCCTTTCCCTTGTATACTGGGGCACGTTTCTCCAAGAAGGCATTGATGCCCTCCTGATAGTCGGCACCTTTGTAGACACGGGTGCGATAGGCATTGATACGCTCGAAACTCTCTGAGGGGATGACAGAAGAGGCACGGCTGAGAATACGGAATTGACGTTTAATAGCACTAATAGACAGCACACTATTACGACGCAAGGGGTTCAGAAAATGCTCTTCCAATACACTCTCCAACTGGTCGGGCTCAGCGACGCGGTTAATTAATCCGACATTCAGAGCATCGCCAGCCTCAATAGGGGTAGCAAGGAAGAACATCTCTCGTGCCTTGTTAAGACCCAACTGATTGATGAAATGCATGATACCCGATGCATTATAAGGAATACCGATCTTGGCAGGTGTGATGGCAAATGTGGCAATAGAGGAACTGACGATCATATCGCAAGACAGGCAGAGGTCACAGGCACCTCCCCATACAGTACCATCCACACAGGCAATGACAGGGATCGGTGTCTCCTGTACCTTTCGGATCAGTTTCTCCATGGGCACGTCATAGGCAAGAGGGTCGTTACCGTCCTGAGGTAACTCACGGATATCATGTCCCGCACTCCACACGCCTTTCTTACACTGTGCCTTGATGACGATGCCCACACATTCCTGGTCATAGCCATACTGAAGACTTTCGATTAACTCCTGACACATCTCCTCGCTCAGACAATTGAAATGGTCAGCATTCTGCATCTCCACGTAGCAGATGCGCTCTTTGATAACTGCACTTACTAAGTTCATCGTACTATTTTTTATAAAGACATTACAAAGATTCTTCTGATTTTTCTGTTTCTTCCCCTTTCTTCTTGGGCATTTCCGCTTGTAGTTTCTCAATAGCACCAGTGATGGGGTTAAGTCGCAGATGGGTAGGGTATTTCTTGAAAAGGGATCCACCGCGGAGTTCTGTGAAACCGAACTGAGCGAGGGGATAGTCAAAGGTAGCCAGTTGTTGGTCTTCCCGATAAAGAGTCAGGCGGACGAAGCCTGGGATATTGGTATAGAAACCGCCATCTTTCTTGTTTTCCGGGAAATCGTATTGCTGTTGGGATTGCTGGTGCAAGTCCTCCAGTGTCAGGTAGAAGGGAATGCCGGATAGGTCGTCCTTGTCGACCAGTCCCTGTAGTTTGCTGATGCGAAAGACAACCTCACGCTTCATCTCCTTGTCAGGACTGAGGGTAAAAGTCTGTTCCGTGGTATCACACTCCGTGACTCCGGTGAAGAGAGACATAAGGGCGTTGTACGTCTTGTCGATCTCGTCGAGCATCAGTTGCAGCTGAGCCTTGTCCGAAGGCATCTCCTCCGCCTCACCAGTAATCAACAGTTGGCGATGCTCTTTCAATTCTGCTATCTGGAGGGCTGTCAGTTCTGCTTTTTTCGCCATACTGCCTGCCATCTGTACTTCCTCGCTGAGGAATCTCATCGGATCAATTCTCCGCTTCTTGGGGGCTGCGACAAACGGTGTATGGGACTTGACGACAACGGGGGTATCATTGACAGCCAGCAGGACACCATCGTCACTGAGCTTGATTTCTGATGTCGCACTCTTTCCTTTCAGGTTGACGATAAAACACTTGGAAGTGTCACGGACACCAGTCTGACTCAGTTGAAAGTCTATGAGGCGATGGTTGACCTGACTCTCTTGTTGGATACCCTTGAGATGAAGATACCTCTCGGCGTACTTGGTGAAGACACCAGGGGTATAAGATGTCTTCTCAATGAGGAGGTGGAAATGGAAAACTGTTTTAGGAAGATAATATACTGTACCTTCTGGCACCTTACCCTCTAATAATTTCGTGGAGGATACAGGTTGTGCCCATGAAATCATATTCCAAAGGACTAATGCCGGGATGGAAAGAAAACGCCAGCGTCCCATGTGTCTATTCCTTCAATCGTTTGAAAGCACGGGAGATATAGCGGATGATATCCTCTGCTATCAGACTCTCCTCTCCTAAGTCACGTGCCGCCAAGTCGCCAGCCAGTCCATGGAGATAAACACCCACAACACAGGCATCCTGCGGCTTATACCCTCGGGCAAGAAGAGCCGTAAGGATACCCGTCAACACGTCACCGCTGCCTGCTGTCGCCATCCCGGCATTTCCTGTCGGATTGAAGAACACATGTCCATCAGGCAGACAGATAGCGGTATAACGACCTTTCAAGATCACATATCCTTGCAGCCGTTCTGCCAAATGACGTGCCTTCGTCAGTCGCTCATAACTGTCAGAGGAATGTCCTTCCATTCTGTCGAACTCCTTGACATGGGGGGTAAGGATAATACCTTTAGGCAGTTGCTGCATCCATGCTCGGTGATTAGCAAGAATATTCAAGGCGTCGGCATCAGCAACGATAGGACTGGTGGTACGACGCAGCTGTGCTATCAGCGGGATGGCAGTCGTCTCACTGATACCTAATCCTGGACCGATACCAAGAGCCTGGAAATCTTCTGTGTCCACTGCCTCCGAGAAAATCGTCTCCTCGGGGTCAAACTGAAGGACAGCCTCTGGAATGGCAATTTGCAGTATCTCACGATTCTTTTTGGGAGTATGGATAGTCAGTTTACCTACCCCTGACCGCAGACAAGCTCTGGCTGCAAGGATAGCAGCCCCCGCCATTCCATAACTTCCTGCTATCAGAAGGGCATGCCCCATCTGTCCCTTATGGGCATAAGGATCACGTCCTAAGAGCATAGAACGCACATCCGACTCCTCCAGTACAGTATAGTTCGCCTCTATCTTCTCCATGCCCTCCTGACTCAACCGGATGTCCAGGACTCGTAACTTTCCTATGAACTGCTGATTCTCAGGGAAAAGGAAAGCGAGCTTAGGCTGTTGGAGAGTAAGGGTAAGGGTTGCATGGATAATGTTGGCACGCACATTATAAGTGTTATCCTCAGTCATCAGTCCTGAGGGGATATCAATAGCGACAATATCAGCCTGCGAGGCATTGATATATTTCACCAGGGAGGCAAAGCCGCCTGCCAACGGTTTATTGAGACCAGAACCGAAGAGACCGTCAACAACCACCATCCCTTTCTCAAGGCGAGGCGGGTCAAACTCCTGCGTCACCTCTATGAAGTCCTTGATGCGTTTTGACTCCATGAGCCGTTTCTTATTGGCAGCGCATTCCTCTGCAAGATGTCCGCTGATATTAAACAGATAAACACTGACCTGATAGTTAAGCTCGCCTAACATACGAGCAACAGCAAGTGCATCCCCGCCATTATTTCCCGGTCCGGCAAAAACAACAACAGGAGTCGCATTATTCCACGTATCAGTAATGGCACGTGTCAATGCCTTAGCAGCACGTTCCATCAAATCGATACTGGGTATCGGCTCGTGTTCGATGGTGTATCTGTCAAGCTCTTTTATCTGAGCACTGGTAAATATTTTCATTACAACTGCAAAATTAAGAAAAAAACCTCATTGTAGACCATTCTTTGGCAAAAAATTTGTAATTTTGTGCCAAATTTGCAATTCACAGCATTATGAGCATTGTAAGAATCAAGGACAAGACGTTTGAGACGTCTATCTCGGAAAGAGAGATCAAACAACGTGTAAAGGAACTGGCTCAACAGTTGAGCAAGGATCTGGAAGGCAAGAATCCGCTGTTGTTATGCGTGCTTAACGGCTCGTTTATATTTGCCGCGGATTTAATGCGTGAGATGACGATTCCCTGTGAGATTTCTTTTGTGAAACTCGCATCCTATGATGGTATTACCTCTACGGAAAAGGTGAAAGAGATCATCGGGCTGAATACAGATCTCACAGGACGTACCGTTGTCATCGTGGAGGATATCGTTGATACTGGTCGTACGATGCAGCAGATGCTGTATTCTCTGTCTTTCCACAATCCAGAGTCTATCCATATCTGCACGCTGTTCGTCAAGCCAGAGAAACTGACAGTGAATCTGGATGTCGAATATGCCGCCTTCTCTATTCCCAACGACTTCATTGTCGGTTACGGACTGGACTTTGACCAGCAAGGGCGTGGACTGAAAGATATTTATACGTTAAAAGAGGATTGAGATTATGCGACAAATCAAACTGCCCCATCTGCCAAGTGATGTCGAGGCACAGCAAAGTGACCTCATCACAGACGTATGGTATAAGAAAGGAAAAGAAACACAGATCAAACAAGACAAAATAGAAAAGAAAGTTGTGATGAAGAATATTGTGATTTTTGGTGCTCCCGGATCAGGAAAAGGGACACAGAGTGATTTAATGATTGAGCATTACGGATTGGGGCATATCTCCACAGGTGACGTGCTCCGTGCAGAGATCAAAAAGGGTACAGAACTGGGTAAGACAGCTCAGAGCTATATCGACAAGGGGAACCTGATTCCCGATGAGTTGATGATCAGTATCCTTGCCAATGTCTACGACTCTTTTGGTCGTGGTCATAAGGGTGTTATCTTTGACGGGTTCCCCCGTACGATCCCACAGGCTGAGGCACTGAAGAAAATGCTGGACGAACGTGGTGACAAAGTGGCAGCGATGATTGAGCTGGATGTTCCCGAGGACGAGTTGATGACCCGTCTTATCAAACGCGGTCAAGACAGTGGTCGCGCTGATGACAACGAGGAGACAATTAAGAAACGCCTAATCGTTTATCACTCCCAGACACAACCACTGATAGAGTGGTATAAGAAAGAAGGGCTGCATCATCATATCAATGGTTTTGGAACCTTAGAGCGAATCTTCGGTGATATCCGAAAGGTGATAGATAATTTATAGTGACTATAGTTCCTATAGTTCCTATAGTATTTATAAAAAGATGGAAAGCAACTTTGTAGACTACGTCAAGATACTATGCCGTTCGGGCAAGGGCGGACGGGGATCAATGCATCTCCGTCATGTGAAATACAACCCGAATGGTGGACCGGACGGTGGCGATGGTGGTAAAGGTGGGAGCATCATCCTGCGAGGCAATCATAACTACTGGACGTTACTGCATCTGCGTTATGAGCGTCATATCTTTGCAGAGCATGGAGGTAACGGTGGTCGTGACAAGTGTCACGGCACAGATGGCAAGGATGTCTATATCGACGTTCCTTGTGGGACAGTGGTCTACAATGCGGAGACAGGTAAGTATGTCTGCGACATTACCTACGACGGACAGGAAGTCGTGCTGCTGAAAGGTGGTCGTGGTGGATTGGGTAACTTCCAGTTCCGCTCTGCCACGAATCAGGCTCCCCGCTATGCACAGCCTGGAGAACCGATGCAGGAGATGACGATTATCCTGGAGTTGAAACTACTTGCCGATGTCGGTCTGGTTGGTTTCCCCAATGCCGGTAAGTCGACACTGGTATCTGCATTGTCGAATGCCCGTCCAAAGATTGCCAACTATCCCTTTACCACTATGGAGCCCTCTTTGGGTATTGTGGGCTATCGTGACAACAAGTCGTTTGTGATGGCTGACATCCCGGGTATCATCGAGGGAGCCAGTGAGGGGAAGGGGCTGGGACTCCGTTTCCTTCGTCATATCGAGCGTAACTCGCTATTATTATTTATGGTACCTGGTGATACCGATGACATCAAAAAGGAATATGAGATTCTGTTGAATGAGTTGGCGAAGTTCAATCCCGACATGCTTGAGAAGCACCGTGTCCTCGCTGTCACGAAATGTGACCTGCTGGATGCAGAACTCATCGAGATGCTGAAAGAGACACTGCCAGACGACCTACCCGTGGTCTTTATCTCCGCAGTCGCCAATATGGGACTCGACGAGCTTAAGGACGTTCTTTGGCGTGAGTTAAATGCGGAGAGCAACAAGCTTGCCGCTGTCATGGCAGAGGACACACTGGTGCATCGTGACAAGGATATGTCCCGTTTCGCTCAGGAACTGGCTGATGAGGGTGAGGAAGAAGAGATAGAATATGTAGAACTAGAAGACCTAGATGATATAGAATATCTAGATGAACTAGAAGACCTGGAAGATGCCTGAGCCCCAGTTGACTTATTATGATCTAGGCGACCATGTTGTCGCTTTCAGCACCACACGTCACGGTGGTTGCAGCACAGGCAACTATAGTGGGTTTAATATCAACAACTATTGTGGTGACGAGACGTCTCATATTGTAGAGAATCGTCGTTCCCTTGCCGCAGTGTTAGGGATTAACGATAACCACATCATGATGCCCCATCAGGTACATGGCACAGAGGTTCGTCGTATTGACGGACCGCAACAAGAAGTCATCGAGGGTGTGGATGCCGTGATGACGGATGTCCCACAGTTATGTATAGGCGTATCGACAGCCGACTGTATTCCTATCTTATTATATGACGAGACGCATCATGCAGTCTGTGCCGTTCATGCTGGATGGCGAGGTACTGTGAAACGTATCGTCCATGCTGCCATTCATGCCATGCATGCCACCTATGGCACTGAGCCATTCCAACTGAAAGCCGTGATTGGACCTGGCATCTCCTTGGAGAGTTTTGAGGTAGGTGATGAGGTCTACCAGCAATTTGCCGATGCAGGATTCAACATGGGGCAGATTGCCCGTAAATATTCCAAATGGCACATCAACCTCCCTCTGTGCAACCGCCTGCAATTAGAGGAATGGGGGGTGAAAGACATCTATATGTCTGGAATCTGTACATACCAACAGTATAAAGACTATTTCTCTGCCCGCCGTCTGGGTGTTAACTCAGGACGTATCTTCACAGGGATCATGTATTTATAACCTTCTCTGCAAAATGAGTTTTACCACCACGATATTACAATGGTTTCAGGACAATGGGCGTGCCCTTCCTTGGAGGGAGACACGTGATCCGTATGCGATATGGTTGTCGGAGATCATCCTCCAACAGACCCGTATCGAGCAGGGACTTCCATATTGGGAACGGTTTATGAGACATTGGCATACTGTGGAGGAACTGGCGGCAGCCTCAGAAGATGAGGTGCTACGTGAATGGCAGGGGCTAGGCTATTACAGTCGTGCAAGGAATCTGCACACAGCAGCAAAGCAGATTGTGGAGATGGGGGGATTCCCTCGAACTTTGGAAGGGATCAAAAGGCTCAAGGGTGTTGGCGACTATACAGCAGCAGCCATTGGCTCTATTGCCTTCGACCTGCCTGCAGCAGTCGTCGACGGGAATGTCTATCGGGTCCTGGCACGTCATTATGGTATCAGCACACCCATCAATACCACCGAGGGCAAGAAGGAGTTTACTGCATTGGCACAAGAACTATTGCCTGCCAGGCAGGCATCAGCTTTCAACCAGGCGATGATGGATTTTGGTGCCATCCAATGTACCCCTCAAAGTCCATTATGCCTTTCCTGTCCCTTACAAGAGTCCTGTATCGCCTTTCGGGAAGACAGAGTCGCAGCACTGCCTGTCAAACGGAAGATGCTGAAAGTAAAAGAACGTCATCTCACTTATATATATATAAGGTACAAAGGGAGAACTGCCATCCATCGCCGACAAGCTGGTGATATCTGGCAAGGACTCTATGAGCCCTGGCTCACAGACGAAGTACCGCCTGATGCCATTCTACTGCGCCAGGACGTGAAGCATGTCCTCACCCATCGTGTGCTCTATGCCGATTTCTGGCTCTGGGAACCTGACCAAAAGCCAGAACTTCCAGCAGATTATCTATGGGTCAAGGAGACGGATATCGGCAATTACGGGGTACCACGACTGATAGAGATACTCCTTAAACATTTGAACTCTTAAACCCTTGAACCGTTTAAACTTCAATCTATGATCAATATTGCCATTTTCGTGTCGGGAAGCGGCACCAACTGTGAGAATCTGATTAACTATTTTGCGACATCAGAGCGATATAGCTGTGCCTTGGTCGTCAGTAACAAACCGGAGGCTCTTGCTTTGGAGCGTACGAGACGCTTGGGTGTCCCAACAGCGGTCGCCCCTAAGCCTGCGTTGAATGACGAGAATGTGATGATGCCATTACTCCGACAATACAACATCCAGTTTATCGTGCTGGCTGGTTTTCTGCCCCTGATACCCGATTTCCTCATTGACGCATTTCCTCGTCGTATCATTAATATCCACCCTGCCCTACTTCCCAAATACGGAGGTAAGGGAATGTGGGGACATCATGTGCATGAGGCTGTGAAGGCGGCTGGTGAGACCGAGACGGGTATGACGGTGCATTGGGTGACACCCGTCTGTGACTCTGGTGAGATCATCGTGCAATATAAAGTTGCTCTTTCCCCCGACGACACCGTTGACGATATCGCGGAGAAAGAACATCAGTTGGAGATGACTTATTTCCCAAAGGTCGTAGAACAGGTTCTTAACGAGACTTTTCCTCTCTAATATTCAATATCAATGTTCAATAAACAAAAATGGCTGAGCACAATGATTTAGGAAAGTGGGGTGAGCAGGTGGCTGTAGACTATCTGCAACGTAAAGGTTATGAGATCCTGGAACGTGACTGGAAGAGCGGGCATCGTGACCTGGATATCATTGCCCTGGATGGTGACACCATTGTCTTTGTCGAGGTGAAGACCCGCAGTAACAAGTTGTTCACAGACCCTGTGGATGCTGTAGGCTATCAGAAGATCCGCAACCTTCAGCTGGCAGCCAATCATTATGTGAAATACCGGCATGTTGATGGTGCTATCCGTTTCGATATCATCTGCGTTATCGGCTCGACAGAAGGGAGTCCTGAGATAGACCATATCATAGATGCCTTCTAAGAAAACAAGAATCCGATGGGTCTGTTGACCCATCGGATTCTTATATTATAGAGTATATTTTGTCTTATGCTTCCTCAGCAGGAGCCTCAGCAGCCTTGAAACTCTCAAGATCCTCCACACGGAAAGCCTTGATGTAAGCAGACTTACCAAAGACATCCTCCTCCGTCATGCGGACATAGACGTTTGCCGACTTCTCAAACAACTCAGGAGCCTTGCTGGCATCACGGATGATGAGCAGTGACATGACCAACTCGGCTGTCATATCGTAGAGACGACGAGCCAGGAAATCTTGTGCATCCTGATTCTCCAAAGCCTTCACGTTGGCGAGAGCCTCCTCATAGACAGGAATGAGCTTCTCCACACGAGCCTTCAGGTTCTTTAGGCTATCGCTCACCTCAAGACCAGCCAGCATCTCCTTGATGTTGTTCAGCATAGTGCCGTTAGTGATATAGCGGATAGCAGCAACAACCTGCAACTGGGTGGTACCCTCGTAGATAGAGAAGATACGGGCATCGCGGAACAAGCGCTGACTCTTATACTCCATGATGAAACCTGAACCACCGTGGATGCTGATAGCATCGTAAGCGTTCTGGTTGGCGTACTCAGAGTTCATACCCTTGGCAAGTGGGGTGAAGGCATCAGCCAAGCGCTGATACTTCTTCAACTCCTGCTTCTCTTCTGGTGTCAGTTTACGGTCACGCTCGATATCCTCCAAGCACTTGTATACATCCACGTAGCAGGCTGTCTCATAGAGCAGTGAACGACCAGCGTCCAACTTCGCCTTCATACGGGAGAGCATGTCGTAGACAGCGGGGAAGTTGATGATAGCCTCACCAAACTGCTGACGCTCCTTAGCATAAGCTAAGCCCTCGTTATATGCCTCCTGCTCAACACCTACTGACTGTGCAGCGATACCCAGACGGGCACCGTTCATCAAAGCCATCACATACTTGATCAGACCTAAGCGGGTGCTGCCGCAGAGTTCTGCCTTCGCATTCTTATAAGTCAACTCACACGTTGGTGAGCCGTGGATACCCAGTTTATGCTCGATGTGACGCACGTTGACACCACCTTGGCGCTTGTCATAGATGAACATCGACAGACCACGTCCGTCCTTCGTGCCTTCCTCAGAACGAGCCAGCACGAGGTGGATATCTGAGTCACCATTGGTGATGAAACGCTTCACACCATTCAGACGCCAGCAGTTCTCCTTCTCGTCGAAGGTAGCCTTCAACATCACACGCTGGAGGTCAGAACCGGCATCAGGCTCCGTGAGGTCCATAGACATTCCCTCACCAGCACAAACGCGGGGGATATACTTCTGGCGCTGCTCCTCAGAACCGAACTCATAGAGCGTGTCGATACAACTCTGCAGACTCCAGATATTCTGGAAACCGGCATCGGCAGCCGAAATCATCTCACTCAGCATGGAGAATACTGCGTTAGGCAGGTTCAGACCGCCGTAACGGCGAGGCATAGAGACACCCCACAAACCAGCCTTGCGGGTAGCGTCGAGGTTCTCGTAAGTCTTAGAGGCGTAAATCATACGACCGTTCTCAAGGTGTGGACCTTCCAGGTCGACAGCCTCAGAGTTTGGCTCGATGATATTGGCAGCCACGTCGCCGGTTATGTCGAGAATCTGCTTGTAGTTCTCGATGGCATCGCCCAGGTCAACGGGAGCGTAGTCATATTCTTTCGCATCAGCGAAACCCTTTTCTTTCAGCTCGACGATACGAGCCATCAGGGGGTGGTTCAAGTAGAACCCGATCTCAGGATGATCGCTATAATAGTTTGCCATTGTTATTTCGAATTTTGCTTGTAATACTTAATGAGCTTGGGAACTACCTCTTCTACAGTACCCGTGATGACGTAGTCGGCGATGCGGTTGATAGGCGCATCGGGGTCAGAGTTGATGCTGATGATGATACCAGAATCCTGCATACCGGCGATGTGCTGAATCTGTCCAGAGATACCGCAGGCGATGTACACCTTCGGATGAACGGTGACACCCGTCTGACCAATCTGACGGTCGTGGTCGAGCCAGCCTGCATCGACAGCGGCACGAGAACCACCTACCTCACCGTGCAATACTTTGGCGAGCTGGAACAGCATGTCGAAGTTCTCCTTAGATCCCATACCGTAACCACCGGCAACCACGATGGGAGCACCCTTCAAGTTGTGCTTGGCAGCCTCCACGTGGTGGTCGAGTACCTTCACGACGAAAGCTTCGGGGCTTACATACTTAGAAACCTCAGGATAAACAACCTCCTTCTTGCACTCACCCTCATAGATAGCCTTCTGCATCACACCACTACGAACAGTAGCCATCTGAGGACGATGGTCTGGGTTCACGATAGTAGCCACGATGTTACCACCGAAGGCGGGACGAATCTGATAGAGCAGGTTCTCATAGACCTTCTCATTCTTCTTATCCTCATACGGACCAATCTCCAACTCGGTACAGTCAGCCGTCAGACCAGAGGTCAGTGATGAACTAACACGAGGACCGAGGTCGCGACCAATCACAGTAGCACCCATCAGACAAATCTGAGGTTGCTCCTCTTTGAAGAGGTTCACGAGGATGTCAGTATGTGGAGCAGAAGTGTAAGGGAACAAATCCTTAGCGTCGAAGACAAACAGTTTATCGACACCATAAGGCAGGATCTGATCCTCTACCTTACCCTTGATGCCTGTACCGGCAACAACAGCATGAAGCTCCACTTTCAGTTCATTGGCGAGCTTGCGACCCTTGGTCAGCAGCTCCTGAGATACTTCCTGTACCTGAGTACCTTCTATTTCGCAATATACAAATACGTTGTTAGCCATATCTCTTTATCCAATGATTTTCTCTTCCAACAATTCTTTGATCATTCCCTCGATATCAGCATCAGAAGCCGTCAAAGTTTTCGACTCCTTTGCCTGGAACACGATGTTCTTGATAGCCTTCACCTTCGTAGGTGAGCCACTCAGACCGCACTGGTTCACATCACCGTCCACATCAGCAACACTCCACTGATTCAGTGTCAGATAAGGACGCTCCTCATAGAGGTTGTCATATGCTGTACCCTCAGCAGGACGCTCCATAGGACAAGTAGCACGCTTGTACTTCATCACCAGTTTGGCATTCTGGGGACGACAGGGAGCAGCACTTCCATTAACGGTAATCACTACTGGCAGCGGAGCCTCAACAGTCTCCACACCACCGTCAATCACACGCTTGATAGTTGCCTTTCCATCCTTTACACTCAGAACCTCCTCTGCATATGTCACCTGATTCAGTCCTAACTTCTGAGCCACCTGCGGACCTACCTGCGCAGTATCACCATCGATAGCCTGACGACCACCAATCACGATGTCCACATCACCAATCTTCTTGATGGCAGTAGCAAGGGCGTAAGAGGTAGCGAGGGTATCGGCACCAGCGAACAGGCGGTCAGTCAACAACCAACCTGTATCTGCGCCACGATAAAGTCCCTGACGGATAATCTCACCTGCACGTGGAGGACCCATCGTGAGGATTCCTACTGTAGAGCCTGGATTCTGTTCTTTCAGACGAAGAGCCTGTTCCAAGGCATTCAAATCTTCTGGATTGAAGATGGCAGGTAAGGCAGCACGGTTTACCGTTCCTTCGGCAGTCATAGCATCCTTACCTACATTACGGGTGTCTGGCACTTGCTTCGCCAGCACAACAATCTTTAAAGCCATAAAATATTATTATAATAATGTATTACTTCGCACACGATTTCTTTGAAATCGGCTGCAAAGGTACAAAAAAACGAACACATAGCCAAACAAATTGCACAAAAAGGGATAAAACGTGCACATATCTCCCTTTTTGTGCAACATTTTATATCTGGATATATCTATAGGACAAATTATTCTCACCATATCATTCAGTTCCATACATTGGTCCCTTCGAATAGTCAAGCATTCATTATGGTGCTCCCATGGAGCAAGATGTAGCAATTGACCACGAGCACAGGCTTCCATACGACTGCACCCAGGCTTAGCAAGATTAGTAAAACGCATCACTTGTTTTTCGCCTTTAGAGATACAGGGCAACACCAACACTGCACCACTTCGTCCCTGTTGTAACCACTATGACTACTTTTTCGACAATCTGTTCTTCAGTAAGACTACGTGAACACTGCACTTGAAGACATATTGGACGCTCTAATAGAAAAAGGTTGCCAATAGCAGAGAATTGCTGACATCCTATCACAAGACCATGCCGTACACGAAAATTTACAAAAAAAATACCATGAAGATGGTCAGGCATAATCTGAAGACCAACAATCTCCACTTGGGGGTAATAATTCGGAATACCCATCCATTCTTCAATGTTATACTCTATTAAGATGCAAACACAAGAAAGTTACAATCTTGCCCATATTGTTTTTTAACTAAGTGATTCGCAAAATGTTTTATTTACGACTCTATCTCTCATCAGTTTCATATCAGTGAAATTCCTGCTGATATTCTGTATCAGTTCGAGATAAGTATCTGTACCATCCTCTTTTTTATGGAAATAAGGTTTGATGGATATACAATTCTTATGTTCGAAGAGCGTATTTAACAAAGTGCGGTCAGAATTACCACAGGAATGACCCATTATACAAACCTGATATGGAGCAGACTCTGCAAATGACAATAATTTTCTGTAGTTATCAGACTCCTGGTACTTTATGGTTTTTACATTGCGAAGACATTCATTATCATTTAGTTTTTGAAGTCTTTTGTAATCGTCATCTAATTCATCCCCATAGCCAAAGATGATACTTTGAGGGGCATCTATTTTCCCATGAATATAGTTGATAAAGCCCAAATCTGCATTGTGGTATAATTGAGCTGTATGTGTGTAATTGAAATTTAACAGCATCACCGCATCTGGGAGCAGATATTGACGTGGAACATCAGTAAAAAGGATTTCCCTATTTTGTAGTTATCTCGGAAATACGTAATAGTCTCATTAAATTGTTCTTCGTTTAAACCATATCGACGTATCTTTTCCCTCACCGCTATATCATCCTGCTCTACCCAAGAATCTACATTTTCTTTTAGAACACTTTTAGATGCAACCGAAATATCATCCAATTTTATTGGGGCATAAATTTTTCTCTTGATACTCTCGTTAATGCTCACTTCTTGTTCTTTTATGAATCCCAAGTATTTGATTAAAAGATTCTGTAAATATTGAAACCGTTTATTTAAATCTTTTATATTAACATCTGAAGGGTATTCTATTGCATATTTTTTTAGAAGATTATAATACTCATCCTCAATGTCCACCCATCCTTTTGTATCAACGCTCTTAATTATTCTGTCAAAGAAGGTATGAAACCTTACATTATATTGTTCTTTATCTCCAACGATTGACTGAATGACATCTTTTCCTGGTATTCTTTGTAATACTCGCGGTAATTGAAATGCAAATACATTCCAGCACTCATTTGGGTCTTTTATCTCAAATGTACACAATGGGTCTTTTGACACATTACTTATATTTCCAAAAAAGCCATGAACTCTATAATCCCAATACCAATTTATAAAGTCTTCATATCTGGTTTTGAGTCCGTGAGCCAAATCAAAGCCGTTGCCTATAAGTACTATTCTATTCATTATACCAATGGGGGCAAGCCTAATTCTTTCAGGAATTCATTATGCTTGTCGCGGGCTTTCACGATTTCCTTTTCTATCTCAACCAACTTTTCATGTACTTCTTGCAGGTCAATAGGCTTTTCTTCCTGTGCCAGACTGACATAACGTGTGATATTGAGATTGTAGTCATTCTCTTTGATTTCCTGTAAAGAGACTTGACGGGAATAACGCGATTCTTCTTTACGGAATTGGTAAGTATCAACTATCTTATTGACATCTTCATCACGAAGATAATTCTGACGTTTACCCTTTTCGTAGTGCTCGTCAGAACTGGCATTGATGAAGAGAATCTTGTCATTCTTGCGGCATTTCTTTAAAACAATGATGCAAACAGGAATACCCGTTGAATAGAACAGATTGCCAGGCAAACCAATAACAGCATCAATATTGTCATCTTCGAGCAGTTTCTTTCTGATAGCCAACTCCTTGCCTCCACGGAACAACACACCGTGAGGCAGAATGATTGCCATTGTACCATCTTCGCTTAAGAAATGGAAACCATGCAAAAGAAAAGCAAAGTCAGCGGCAGAACGCGGTGCTACTCCATAGCGGTTGAAACGGAAGTCATTGATGGTGTCTTCCGTTGGATCCCAACGCAGAGAGAAAGGCGGATTGGCTACGACTGCATCGAAATCTATCTTATTGGCAGGATTCTCTTCTTGTAAGATTTCCCAGTCATTGGCGAGCGAATCACCGTGATGAATCTCAAATGCAGAATCTTTTACCCCATGCAACAACATATTCATTCGGCAAAGGTTGTAGGTCGTAATATTCTTTTCCTGACCATAAATTTTACCTATACCACTTTCTCCCATCTGGTTGCGTACATTCAGCAACAACGATCCTGAACCACAAGCAAAATCCAGCACACGGTTAATCCTGTTTTTCTTGCCAGATGCAGGGTCTTGACAATCCAAAGTAACAATACGAGATAGGATTGTTGAGATCATCTGTGGTGTATAGAATTCACCAGCCTTTTGACCTGAACCTGCTGCAAACTGACCAATCAGATATTCATAAGCATCTCCCAGCGAATCATTATCAGCAGAGAACTCTTTCAATCCATTAGCTATCGTCGTAATAACCTTTGTCAACAAGTCATTTCGCTCAGCATAATTCTTACCTAATTTCTCCGAACTCAGATTGATTTCAGAAAATAGTCCTTTAAACGAACTGTCAAAAGAGTCATTTTCTATATATTTGAAACCCTCTTCCAATGTTTGAAGCAGCTCATTACTTTGAATCCTAGCCAACTCGACAATATTATCCCATAGATATTTAGGTTCAATTACATAATGCACCTTCCGTTTCATCTGTTTTTCAAACAGAAATATGTCTTTGGGATTCTCATCATACCATATTTGTAAAGGTGTTATTGCCCCTATTGTATCATCTTTGGAGGAATCTGGATAATCTTGGCCCAATTCCTTTTTTGCAGCATTAACATAACTATCTGATAAATACTTCCAGAAAAGGAACGATAACATATAATCGCGGAAATCATCTGCCATCATTGCACCACGTAGGTTGTTGGCGATTCCCCAAAGAGTTTTTCCGAGTTCTTGTTGTTGACTTGTAGTCATAGAGCTATACATTAAAATCAAATGTTCTTCTAATTCCTTCAACCACTCTCTTCAATAAATCCTTTTCAGAGTCTGAGGGAATAGGATCCATATAGTGATATCGGTCATTATGTGATAAGCTATGAATCACATTCATAGTACCTTCTATATTATCAATTCCTATCTTTGACAACGTGTACGAGGGTCTTCCCACACCAAAGAATGAGGCAATATTTTCTAATAATAGTCGCAACAAAGCGAAATGATATAAATAGAGTTTGTCTTCTTCTATTGCTGTAAGCAAGGTCTTATAGAGGAAAAGATGATATAGGAACACACCATCTTTTGTCTGTAAGATCGGTTCACCATCTTTCTTACTCAAAGAAAAAACATTGATAGCATTCTTATATTTAGAACTCTTTTCGCCACTCGTCAGCCTATCTACCAGTATTGCAAATAAACCAATATGATGTGTTGTCAATATAATCTTTTTCTTCCCAAAATTCTGATCAATTATATCACAGATACTATCAGCCGTGATATAAAGATTATGTTCATCAAGACTAGAAACAGGATCATCTATAAAAATATGTGCTCCTTGTTCTGCTACCCAGTCTTCAATATCAAATAAGGCTAAGAAGAAACACCAAATAAAAATTCTCTCTTCACCCCTTGAAATCTTTATTGGATGCACCTGTTCTACATCATCCAGCGCATAAAAAGAAAAAGAACCAATACCTTTTTCTATATCATCTTCATCCGTTCCTGCAACTTTATATGTATTGATGACAAAAGAGTAATTCGGATTATACCTATCAAGCTTACTTTGAATTTTAGGATAGACATTGAAACCTTCCTCTGACTTCTCCATATCTTCTAGCAGATAAGAATGATATCGATTGAGGCTACTTTGCAGGACAGATAATCTCATACTTTCATTATTATGATCTTCATCATTATCCCAAACGAAGAGATCTTCACTAAAGGCATTGAAATAGACACCAGCATGCTGTCCGCCATTCTGTTCTTTCGTAACATCTTTGTATGCAACAGATAATCTTGTTTTACCTGTTGAGTTGAAGGCATGAATCAGAATTATGTCGGCTTTCTCGTTGTTAAGTTGCTCTGCTATTTTTTTGAAATTCATAATAAACCATTTAATTTACCTGTTTTGGAAACAATTGCTGCATTAGCCCTATTTTATGTTGTTTTGAAATAGCTACTCTTTCAGAATATATTTCTATAACTTCATCTATAGATGAAAAGCTTTCTGCGATTTGTTTTTGTTCTATTATTGGAGGGAATGGAATTGGCATATTCATAAAATCTTCATTTGTTATATTCATACGATCAAATCGAGCACCGAAATTTGCTTTATTTTTCATATATTGATGCCAACAATTTGTCTTGAAATAATGCTCAAAGAAGTCAATGTCTCCGTCACTAAACCGAAAAATAGTATATAACGGAGACATAACACCATGTCCAATTCGATTTCTTGAAATAGGGCCGACTGGTGCTGTTGTTGAGATTCGCGGATTGTAAACAAAATCATCAACTTCAACAATAGAGTAATTAACAAGATTGTCCTTTGTTACAATCTCTCTATCAAAATAATCCTGTTGATTCACAATTCCACCAGATGCAGAGTTCGTGAATACAGGCAAATCTTTTTTACTCTTATTTTTAACTGTAATTCGAAAAGCTATATCTTTCAATTTCTTAATCTCCCATCCTTTAGTGTTCTTAAACTTAGGAAATCTTAATGTTGGCGTCACACAAGAATTACCCCCCCATTTATGGGAGCTAACAATTGCTGCATCAGCCCTTCCTTTTGGGATTTAAGCATTTCCAACTTTCCGTTACATATTTTTATCAATTCATCTATTGATGATAGACAATCTGCGATTTTCTGTTGCTCTACAAAAGGTGGATAAGGTATCAGTATTTCTGAGAATTGTTGATAACTCACCATTTTCCCATCTCTAATACCTTCAAGATTACGATTTAGGTTTTGAATGAATTGCCATGATTTAAAATAATGCCGATAAAAGTCATTACAAATGGTGTCATTCTTTCTACGCAATACTATATAGGCAGGACTACATAGACCTTTATAGTATGAATATTCAATACCACCTTGGAATGATCTCAAACTAATAATAAAATCACCAACTTCTACAACCTTGTAACCCGCAATGCTCTTTTCACTGACAATGACATTATAGCCAATCTTTTCTCTTGGAACAGCTCCTTGATCCTGAGTTATTGCCAAAACTGGCAAATCCGAATTGTGGTTCTTATTTACAATTGGTTCGAAGAGTTCATTGGCATTAACGTAATTCCACCCATTTTCTTTCACAAATTGTGGAAAACGTCGAACAGGTATATTGTCTCTTTCTTTTGCCATACCTTTTATATTTCTTTATTCTTCATACGCCGAAAGACCTGCAATTTTCTGCCCTCCTGCCATTCGCTTCAGTAAAGGAATCAAGTCTTTCATCAATTCCTCTTCCTTTCGGGCTCGCTCTTTCCAACCTAATTCCAGAGGGGCAATCAGGTCGTAAAGTTTTTCTCCATCAAAAATTCTCCGTTCCACGATTTCATTGACAAAAGTCTGAACGGCTTCGATATCCAAGTGATGTTTCTCAGCAATGGAAGATATTGCTTTGGTGAACTTGTCTTTTTTAAAGAGTTCATAGCCCTGTTCTATTTCCTTCTCTGTCTTGCCGTTCACACCTTTGGCATCCAAGTCGTCAATATAGTCGATGATATCCTCACGCTCATCTATGAGGTTGGCACTGGAACATATCAGGTTTACCAATTGTTCCTTTGTCATCTTCTGCATAGAGGGCGCACCCACATAGCGGCTGATTAACTCCATGATATAATCATAGTCTATCAGAGCCGATGCAAACAGGACAAACTCGAAATCCAAATCTTCAATCTCTGTGGAGACAGGTGTGTCGTTATTCTCGCGTTTTGTCTTCAGTTGCTTTGCCACATCAAGGTATGCACCACGGAAAGCACGCAATTCATCATCATCCCTGAAACCGTATGTCGTTGTGGCAGCAGGTTCACTTGTTCCCCAAGGATTTTCATTATTATTATCAACCTTCACAAGGTCTGTGTATTGGTCTAATTGGGTCTTGTATCGCTGCACTTCCTTGAAATAGTTGATGAAGCCTGCCTTGGCATCATCACCTTTCAGGTTAGCTACCTCTTCAGGTTTAAACTCCAGATTCTGAAGATGCATGAAATTGCGCAAGTCATTCACAGCCTTGCAGTATTTCTGTATGATGACTTCTGCAGGCTCCACAAGCCATACTTGTCGAGCAACATCTCCATTCTTTTCGCCAGAGAACAATGCGATAGCCTCATCAACAGCATCCTGCTGTCCTCTAAAATCAAGGATGTTCCCATAGGGTTTCGTGTCGTTTAAGATTCTGTTGGTACGTGAGAATGCCTGCACCAGACCATGATATTTCAAGTTCTTATCCACATAAAGCGTATTCAGATACTTGGAGTCAAAGCCTGTCAGCAACATATCCACAACAATCGTAATGTCTATCTTGTTCTTATGTGCATAGTCTTGATTGGTGTACTTCTGGCTCTTAATGCGTTTCTGTACATCCTGATAGTAAGCATCAAACTCAGCTACAGAATAGTTTGTACCATACTGTTTGTTATAATCATCGATGATAGCCATGAGTGCAGCCTTTTTCTGGTCAGGCTCTTTCTCATTGTCTATACGCTCTTGCTGCAAATCCTCCTGAATCTGCATAATGTCCCTATTCCCTTCAGCAGGTGGAGAGAACACACAAGCAATGTTTAATGGCTCGAATGCCTCATCCTTTTCCTGTTGCTCTGCCTGCATCTTCTTGAATAACCGGTAATACTCAATAGCTTCATTGATAGAACCCGTTGCAAAGAGTGCATTGAAGCGACGTTCATTAGTGGCATGGTTATGTTTCTGTAGAATCGTCCTGACAATAGCCTGTTTTTTTGCAATGCCAATAACATTATCGTTCTCATCGGGCTTAAAATAATCCACATGGAAACGCAGCACGTTTTTATCATCAATGGCGTTGGTGATAGTATAGGCGTGCAGTTCTTTCTCAAACACATCTTCTGTGGTCTTATATTGCGCCTCTTCACCCGTTATCTGTGTATAGGATGCATTCTGCTCAAAGATGGGTGTCCCAGTAAAGCCAAACAGCTGAGAGTTTGGGAAGAACTCTTTAATGGCCTTGTGGTTCTCACCAAACTGCGAACGATGGCATTCGTCAAAGATAAACACCATACGCATATCTCTTATAGGAAGTAGACGTTTCTGATAGTTAGCGCGATTCTGTGGATCTAAGGCGATACCCAATTTCTGAATGGTGGTCACAATAATCTTGTCAGAGTAGTCTTCCGACAACATTCTGCGCACCAATGCATCTGTATTGGTGTTCTCTTCCACGCAACCCTCTTGGAACTTATTGAATTCCTCACGTGTCTGTCTATCAAGGTCTTTACGGTCAACCACAAACAGGCATTTGTCGATTTCAGGATTGTCCTTCAACAGCGTTGCAGCCTTAAAGGATGTCAACGTCTTTCCACTACCCGTTGTATGCCAGATATAGCCGTTACCACGATTTTCATTGATACAGTTTATGATAGCCTTTACAGCATAAATCTGATAAGGGCGCATCATCAATATCTTCTGTTCGCTGGCAACAAGTACCATGTAACGGCTAATCATCTCACCCAGCTTACACTTCGCCAAAAAGACATCAGAGAAGTCGTCAAGGTTGGTTATCTTCTTGTTCTTCTCGTCTGCCCATTGATAGACCGGCAAATAGTTCTCGGCAGCATTGAAATTGAAATGAGTCCTGTTATTGTTAGCAAAATAGTAGGTGTTTGTTCTGTTGCTGACTATAAACATCTGCATGAAGCAGAGCAACGAATTAGTATATCCGTTGCCAACGTCATTCTTATAGTCAACAATCTGCTGCATAGCACGACGAGGACTAACATCGAGCGTCTTTAACTCGATTTGAACAAGGGGTAAACCATTAATCAGCAATATCACATCATAACGATGTGAACTATAACGGGTGTTTATTCGCAATTGATTGATGACTTCATAATCGTTTTTGCACCAATCCTTAATGTTGACCAATGTATATTGAAGTGGCGTACCATCTTCACGCATAAACGTATTGCGTTCACGCAATCTCTTGGAAGAGGCATAGACATCTGAATTTGTGAGTTCCTCCATCAATCTAGTGAACTCTGCATCTGTCAGATGTACTTTGTTCAATGCCTGAAATTTCTCCCTAAAGTTACGCTCAAGGCTCTGTCTGTCGTGAATATCATCACGATAGACATACTTCAAGTCTGTTGTTAGTTTCCTTATGAAACTATTCTCAATTTGGCTTTCTAACACAATATATATAATTTAATAAGGTACAAATATAGTAATTTTCTTGCAAAAGAGAATATTTTTAAAACTTTTTTAGGAAAAGGAGTTTAGAAACATGCTCATAAAACTATCCTGCAACCCACCTGTGAGTTGTTACCTTGCAATATCGTTCATAATTTTTGTTAAATAGTTGACTTTGATATTCGGAAGCCAAACATAGAGGATATAATTGAAAGACGCAAATCTTTCAATAAAATTTCACGAAACCCCTAACCTCCAACTTTATTCTTCTGAAACGCCGATGTGCAGGGCGTTTCCGGTTAGTTTGGGGGGCTCCAACCTCTAACTAAACTCTGACCTCCCATCCCCATTTTCTCTCCCACGTAATTTTAAAACCCTTGTCACCGTTGCCGCCTTGCAAAACTATTTGATTGTCAGAGGGTTGCTGGTAACAATGAGGCGGCAACGGTGACAAGGAAAGGCGTTTTTGCCCTTAAAATGGGGTAAAAACGAGTGTAGTGATGGTATCCCTTATTGTTTACTTTTGACGCTAATATCTCCTATGAAAGTAAATTCAGTGTGTTTACTCAGTAAATTCAGTGAATTTACTCACCAAATTCAGTGAATTTACTGAGATAGGAGATATCGGAATAAAAAGCACCTTATAGGGGTGTTTTATGAAGGCGGCACCTCCTGCCTGCGAAGGTGCCGCTTCCTCGGGTCGAAGGCGGCACCTTCAAAGGTCGAAGGCGGCACCTCCAAGAGCAGGAGGTGCCGCCTTCGTATTTCGAGAAGGTCAAGATTATACCAGATGCTCGATGAGGTCAGCGCGCTCACCAGGCAGCATGTCGATGACAGGAATCTCGATCATCGTATAACAACCTGGTTGCTGACGCATGGAGGCACGAGCCACGTTGACCAGTACCTGAGCGGTGAGTGCCGGATTATTGATGCTCATGTTGAACTCCAGGCGCTGGTTCTGAGTCTTACCACTCACACCCTTACGGACGAGGTTGACACCATGCCCCATATCCTTCACGGCATCCACTGACTCGACAGCGAACACGTGCGTCTCGTCATTGGCGAAATAAGGATCCGCCTTGATATCCTTCGTCACCTGCTCCAAAGTATAGCCGTCCTCCAGCTCGACATATACCATACGGCGATGGATGCCCTCGCCCAGAGGTATCGTCATGGACAGTGCGTTCTTCACACCAGCCTTTGAGCGTACACAGACAGAGTGACCCATAGACATACCAGGTCCGAAGTTCGTATAGCTCAAGCCCTTGGGGGCAAGACTCTGCATCAGGGTGCGTACGATGGAATCAGACCCCGGGTCCCATCCAGCGGCGATGACGCTGACGGTATTGGTCTTCTTGTTCAGTTCCATCAGACGCTCACGATAGCCACGGATATTGGTATGGATATCAAACGAGTCGACAGTATTGATACCCAAGGGAAGAATCTGTTTGGCGAACTCCTCACAAGAACGAGTAGGAGTAGCAAGGATGGCGACATCGACATCCTTGAGTTCCTTGATATCCTTCACAACCTCATAGGGAGCCAGCTCCGCAGGCTTGTCGGCAGCCCCGTTTCTACGTACTATTCCTGCAATCTCAAAATCAGCCGAGGCTTCCAGCGCCTCAATGGTAAACTTACCGATGTTGCCGTATCCAACGACGGCTGCACGAATCTTTTTCATACCTATTTTCTATTATCTAGTTGTTTTTTCTTCAATTCTTTTCTTGCAAAGCGTACCAAGAGTACGATTTCGGTTGCAAAATTACACTTTTTCGACTAAAAACGTAACGAAAAGAAAGAAAAATTTCAAAAATAACATCTTTTTGCCATCTTGCAAAGGGTAAGCAAAGGCTAATACAATAAATCGCGAACTGTCTGCGTTTATATCATTGTATTAATACAATGCGCAAATGATAGAATACATTAAGGGCGAGTTGACGGAACTCACCCCTGCATTAGCAACGGTTGAAGCGGCAGGAGTGGGCTATGGTCTGAATATCTCGCTGAACACTTACAGTGCCATCCAAGGCAAGAAAGAGGTGAGACTCTATGTCTATGAGGCGATTCGTGAAGACGCCTATGTCTTGTATGGTTTTGTGAACAAGAAAGAACGGGAGATGTTTGAGTTACTCATCTCCGTCAGTGGCGTAGGCCCCAACACCGCTCGCATGATGCTCTCGTCGATGAGTGTGTCAGAGCTCTGCGGTGCGATCTCGACAGGCAACGAACGGATCGTGAAAGGTATCAAGGGTATTGGGAAGATGACGGCACAGCGTATCATCGTCGACCTTCGTGACAAGATTGTCGCCTTGGGTATCGCCGACGAGATACCTGCTGGCGGAACCATCGCCACACCCATCAACAATGCCGTCCGCGACGAGGCAGTGGCAGCGCTCACCATGTTGGGCTTCTCCCCTGCCCCTACCCAGAAAGTCGTCGTCGCCATCTTACAAGAACAGCCTGACGCTCCCGTGGAGCAGGTTGTCAAGCTGGCATTGAAACAGATCAAGTAAGACTTTTCGCGTGAAGAGGTTCGGCGTATATATTATCCTTCTGCTCATCAGCATGGTTGCCCTGGCACACATGCTGCCAGCTTTATTCCCCTTCCCTTCACGCCCAGACGACAAAGACTCCATCAAGGCACAACCCACGTTGGTGACAGAGGATGACGAGATTCCCGACTCTCTGCTGCACCCCCGTTGGAAAATCAAGAGAACAACTCCCGTATTGGTGAGCGACCTTGACAGCTCCGTCGTCGACCTCCGTATGCCTGAGAACATCAAGCAACAGGCGGAATACGACGATTCCACAGGTGTGTACCTGATCGGTTCGAAGATCGGCAGCTCCTACCTCAACGCCCCCATCCTGATGACCCCGGAGGAATACCAGGAATGGAGTCGTGAGCGTGAGCTTCGCAGTTTCTTCCGTCAGAAGAACGCTGCCAACTTCGCCACCAAGGGCAAGGATAAATTCGACTTTGCCGACATGCACTTCGACTTAGGTCCTGCGGAGAAGATCTTCGGACCGGGTGGTGTGCGTATCAAGACACAAGGTACTGCCGAGCTGAAGCTAGGCGCAAACTTCAAGAGCATCGACAACCCGTCGCTACCAGAGCGTAACAGGAATACGAAGGCGATAGACTTTGACGAGAAGATCAACCTGAACGTAAACGGTAAGGTTGGTGACAAGGTGAATATGAACCTGAACTACAACACGGACGCCACTTTCGACTTCGACACCAAGAATATCAAACTGCGTTACGAGGGTAAGGAGGACGAGATCATCAAACTCATCGAGGCTGGTAATATCACCTTCCCCACCAATAACTCACTGGTCAAAGGAGCCTCCAGCCTCTTCGGTGTCCGTACCGATATGCAGTTTGGCAAGCTGAAACTGCAGACCGTCTTCTCCCAGAAGAAATCCACGACGACCAGTGTATCCTCCAAGGGTGGTGTGCAACTGACTCCCTTCGAGTTTAACATCGCTGACTATGAGGAGAACCGCCACTTCTTCCTGGCAAAGTATTTCAGGGAGCATTACGATGATGCCATGCAGAAACTGCCCAACCTCATGACAGGTATCCAGATTACCCGTGTGGAGATATGGGTCACCAACAAGACGGGAACGACAGCCAATACCCGTAATATCATCGCACTCACAGATCTTGGCGAGAGTACTTCCTCTGAATGGGGAAAAGGAGGTAAAGACTCTAACATCCCCGATAATAGCGCCAACAGGGAGTATAACGAGATGATTACCACCTATGCCGAAGCCCGTAATATCGACCTGACATCGACAGTTCTTGATAATAGCGGAAAATTCGTGGGTAGCGTGGACTATGAGAAACTAGCCGCCGCACGACTGCTCACCAGTTCGGAATATACGGTCAATAAATCACTGGGATACGTCTCCCTCAAGACAGGTCTACAGACTGACCAGGTCCTGGCTGTCGCCTTTGAGTTCACCTATGGAGGACAGACCTACCAGGTGGGAGAGTTTGCCAGTGACCTGACCAGAGCCAACGAGGCGCTCTATGTGAAGTCGCTGAAGAATACCAGCAACAACCCCTCCCAGAACAACTGGTCTTTGATGATGAAGAACGTCTACTACCTCGCATCGAATGTGGAGAAGACCAAGTTCCGACTCGATATCAAGTTCCAGAGCGATACGGCAGGTGTCTACCTGACCTATATCCCTGAGGTGAAGGACATCACCTTGCTGCGTGGACTTGGCTGTGACCGTCTGGACAACAACAACCGTGCTCACCCCAATGGATTCTTCGACTACGTAGAAGGATATACCGTCAGCGAGGGTCGTGTTTTCCTTCCCTCCGTCGAACCGTTTGGCAAGACGCTCCGCCAGTTCCTGAAGAAGAATCATGTCCCTGACGACAAGATCGCCAAATATACGTTCAGCGAGCTCTACGACACCACGAGGACTGCCGCCAAACAGATGACAGACAAGAACAAATACCTGTTGGTGGGACAGTTTAAGGGCACCGCTGCCAACGTCATCTCCTTGGGAGCCTATAACGTACCTCAAGGCTCGGTGGTCGTGACAGCCGGTGGAGTCATCCTTAACGAAGGCTCCGACTATAGTGTCGACTACTCCGCTGGTGAGGTGACCATCCTCAACCAGAGCATCATCGATGCCGGAACAAGTGTCAACGTGTCGTTGGAGAGTAATACTGATTATGGTATGCAGCGTAAGACGATGCTAGGTCTTAACTGGGAGTATGACTTCTCGAAAGACCTGCAAGTGGGTGGTACCTTCCAGTATCTCACAGAACAGACCCTGACCTCGAAAGTCACGATGGGACAGGAGCCTCTGCGTAACATGCTGTGGGGACTTAATATCAACTGGAAACATGAGAGTCAGTGGTTGACGAACATACTCGACAAACTGCCTTTCCTGCATTGTACACAACCCTCACAAATCTCCTTTACGGGAGAGTTCGCACAACTGATTGCCGGACAGGCTGGCGGTACTCAGGATAATGCCTCGTATATTGACGACTTCGAGAACGCGAAAAACGGGCTTGACGTCAGCGAGCCCAAGTCATGGACAATGTCGAGCGTGCCTACCATGTTCAAGGAGTATAACGACAAAGACTCCGTGACGAGTGGCTTCAACCGCTCACTCCTCGCCTGGTATAACATCGACCCACTCTTCACCTACCGCACCTCCTCCCTGACACCCAGTCATATCAAGAGCGACCTCGAGCAGTTGTCGAACCACTATGTCCGTGCCGTCTATGTGAGTGAGCTGTATCCTAACCGCCAGCAGAGCACCTATAGCGGTGCTACGGCAACACTTCCTATCCTCAACCTTGCCTACTATCCGCAAGAGCGTGGCGCCTACAACCTGGACACGGATGTTGACGTCATGGGAAAACTCACCAGACCCATGCAGCGATGGGGCGGTATGATGCGTAAGCTGGACACCAACGATTTTGAGACAGCCAATGTGGAGTATATTGAGTTCTGGCTGCTGGATCCCTTCATCTATACCAACCAACAGAGTGATGCTAACGAATATGGTGGCGACCTCTATATCAATCTCGGAGAGGTCAGCGAGGATATCCTGAAAGACGGTAAGAAATTCTATGAGAGCGGTATGCCTGTAGACGGTACGAATAATTTCTCTTATACCCCGTGGGGTAAGGTGCCTATCCAAGCCACTCAGACATACGCCTTCGCCACCTCATCAGGTGCACGAGCCAAACAGGATGTTGGTTTCAACGGTCTTAACGACGAGGAAGAGCGTTCCAAACCTGCCTATGCCAACTTCCTCAATGGTGTCAATGTGAATGACAGTGTCCGTGCGGCTTGGAACGCTGACCCTGCCAATGACAACTACCACTATTTCCGCGGCAGAGACCTTGACGAGCGACAGGCATCTATCCTCGACCGTTACAAGCGTATCAACATGCCTCAGGGAAACTCTCCTGACAGTGACCAGCAGACGGAGGGTTATGATACCAGCTACAAGACTTTCCCGGACGTGGAGGATATCAACCAGGACTTCACCCTCAACGAGTACGAGCGTTACTTCCAATATAAAGTCAGTATCCGACCAGAGGATATGGTGTTGGGCAGAAACCATATCACGGACATCCGTGAGGCAAGTGTCTCCCTGCGTAACGGTAACCGTGAGACCGTGAAATGGTATCAGTTCCGCATCCCCCTCGATCAGTATGAGGACTGTGTGGGTAACATCAGCGACTTCACCAGTGTGCGTTTCATGCGTATGTTCCTCACCCAGTTCAAACGCCCCATCGTCCTGCGCTTCGGCTCTCTTGACCTGGTGCGTGGAGAGTGGCGTATCTATCAGCAACCGCTATCCACTGTTTCCGAGAGTGGCATCTTAGAGGTCAGTGCTGTAAACATCGAGGAGAACAACGACAAACGACCCGTCAACTATGTATTGCCACCAGGTATCAGCAGGGTGACCGACCCCTCACAGCCACAGCTGGTGGAAGAGAACGAGCAGTCAATGAAAATGGATGTCCGCGACTTGGCACCTGGTGAGTCGAAGGCTGTCTATAAGAATACCATGCTGGACTTGCGCCGTTATAAACATATACAGATGTTCAATCATGCCAACCACCTGATTGACGACTATAATCTCAAGAATGGAGAGCTTGCCTTATTCATCCGCTTTGGCAGTGACTATAAGAACAATTACTATGAATACGAGATTCCTCTCTCTTTGACTCCTGACCGTAACGACTATAACAAATATAACGTGGAGGACTGTCGTGCCGTATGGCCAAAGGAGAACATGCTGGACCTCGACCTGAATTTGTTTACCACACTTAAGAAGGAACGTAACAAGTCAAGAGCCAGCGGTGGTGCCTCCTTCAACCAGATATACTCAATAGCAGACCCCAGTAATCCTTCCAATACAGCCAGTATAGTAGGTAACCCGACACTTGGAGAGGTCAAGACGATGATGATCGGTGTGCGCAACATCTCAAACGAGCATAAGTCGGGAGAGGTATGGGTCAACGAGTTACGTCTGATGGACACCAACAACAATGGCGGCTGGGCTGCCAGCGGTGCTCTGAATGTGCAACTCTCCGACATCGGCTCGATCAATATGACGGGAAAAATCATGACAGCAGGATTCGGCGGACTGGAAGAGGGTGTCTTGCAACGCTCCAACGACGATTACAAGACCTATTCCATCACAGCCAATGTGGATCTGGGTAAATTCTTCCCTGACAAAGCGAAAGTCAGTGCACCACTCTATTATTCCATCACTAAAGAGGAGAGACGACCGAAATATAACCCGTTAGACACCGACCTGGAACTGAAGGACGCACTGGATGCCGCTGCCTCTAAACAGGAACGTGACTCTATTGAGAGTATCGCCGTGACTAAATCGACCACTACCAATTTCTCCTTGTCAAACGTACGGGTTGGCATCAAGACCAAGAGGCATCCTATGCCATACGACCCTGCTAACTTCTCCTTCTCCTACAGCAACTCCCATCGCCATACTAGTGGTGAGACGACGGTCTATGAGAACGAGAACCAGTGGCGTGGAGCCCTGAACTACAGCTATTCTCCGGTCTATAAGCCATGGGAGCCTTTCAAGAAAAGTAAAAGCAAATCCAAATGGGCACAATATCCGAAACAGTTCGGACTGAACTGGTTACCACAGAACATCTCCTTCAATACGGATATACAGAGGTTCTACCATGAGCTGCAAGAACGGGACATGGAGGATCTTGGAGGACAAAAGCTCCCTGTCTCCTGGAGTTCACAATTCCTGTGGAATCGTGAGTTCTCCCTTCGTTGGGATCTTACCAAGAACCTGCACCTGAACTTCCAGTCGGCGACTCATGCGGAAATCGAGGAGCCTTATGACGAGAGACCTATCAACAAAGACCTCTATCCTGACCGCTATGAGGCTTGGAAGGACTCGGTATGGCATAGTATCCTCCACTTCGGAGTACCTCTTGACTACCAGCAACATTTCACTGCCTCTTTCCAGTTCCCTCTCAACAAACTGCCTATCTTTGACTGGATGACAGCAGATGCGTCGTATAATGCAACTTATCGATGGGTACGTGGTACGGACCTTGAGAATGGAACGAACTTAGGAAACACCATTGCGAATAACCGTCAGTTGAATATCAACGGTAATTTCAATATGGAGACACTCTATAACCATATCCCTTTCCTGAAGAAAGCGAATGAAAGGTTCAAGAAAGCGGCAAGTGCCAATACCTCTAAAACGAGAAATAACACGAAAGACAAAAATACAAAAGATAAGAACGCGAAAGATAAAAACGCTAAACAAAACAAGAAGGAGGAGAAGATACTACCCAAGAACCAGAATGCTTGGCAGAAGGAGGTTACGTTGATGGCAGACTCCTCCATCATCGTCAACCATGGTAAGAAAACCAAGAAACTGACTGTCACTGCACGTACCAAGGATGGTAAGAAGTATGCCATAAAATACAAAGTCCTGGATGACAATCGTATCCGCATCAAGAATCGTGACACCATCCAACTGATGCTCAGTATCGCACCCAAACCGCCCTCAGAGAAACAGTGGTGGTACAAACCGGCACAGACAGGTGCACGTCTCCTGATGATGGTGCGCTCTATCGGAATCTCCTATCGCAACCAGTATTCCATGTCAATTCCAGGCTTCCTGCCAAATATCGGAGATGCTTTCGGACAACGGACAGGTAGTGTGATGGCACCTGGATTAGGTTTTGCCTTTGGTATGGTTGACGATAGTTATATCCAGAAGGCACACAACAATGGTTGGTTATTAGAGGTCGACAGTGTGGCAACTCCTGCTACCACAAATCTGACAAAGGACTTACAGATAAAGGCAACGCTGGAACCTTTCCGTGACCTGAAGATTGACCTGAATGCCAGTCGTACAGAGACGAAGGCGAAATCCATACAGTATATGTTTGAGGGTATGCCGACGACGCAGAGTGGTACCTTCACGATGACTACCATCTCCCTGAAATCAGCACTTGAAGGTATTGGGGATGCCAACAATGGGTTCCATTCCGCCTCGTTCGACAGGTTCTGTAGTTTGCTGGCCTCCTACCAGCAGAGGGCGGAGGCGCAATATGGCACCAGTGTTGACCAATACCATGCCAGCGTGATGATCCCAGCCTTCCTCTCCGCCTATACCAGCAGTGGAGGAGGACTCAGCTTCTTCCCGTCACTGACACGTCTGTTACCGAACTGGACCGTCCGCTATACAGGACTGTCGAAACTCCCGTGGTTCCGCGACGTGTTCAAGAGCGTGACCCTCAACCATGCCTATAAGAGCATCTATGCGGTAGGAAGCTACACGGCGAATGCCGGCACCAACTCGCTCTTAGGCTATAATGTTCCAACGGTCAGCCTCAACGAATCGTTCTCGCCATTAATTGGTGTTGATTTCACTTTCCAAAACAACCTCACGGCAAAGGTAGAGTATCGTACCACACGTGTTTTGAACCTTTCCATGACGAGTGTCCAGATTAACGAGAGCCGTTCCAACGACTGGGTGGTTGGTCTTGCCTACAAGATCAGTGACTTCAACCTCTTCGGAAGCAATGGCAACCGCAAGGTCAAGAAAGCACAACGTGGCAGCAGGAAGAAAGCTAATGACAAGCAACAGACGGCAACAACAACCGCACCGAAGACTGGTGTCAATCATGACCTGAACATGCGTCTTGACTTCTCTTTGCGTAAACAGGCTGCCATCACTCGTGATATCGCCTCGCAGACAAGTGCCGCAAGCAGTGGTAACACAGCATTGAAGATATCTTTTATGGCAGACTATACCCTGTCCAGATTGTTGACGCTCAGCGCATATTATGACAGACAGACAAACACTCCATTACTCTCTGCCAGCAGTTATCCCACGACGACTCACGATTTCGGCTTATCACTGAAATTCAGTCTGACACGATAAATCTTTTCACATGGAGTAAAGCTCCTTCGTCCTTTTTTCTCATTATATTCTTTGTCATTTCAAAAAAACTTTGTATCTTCGCACCGTAATATACAAATTAAGGTGGAATTACTCAAGAACATCAAATATCCCGACGACTTACGTAAGTTGTCGGTCGACCAACTTCCAGAACTATGCCAAGAGCTTCGCGACGATATCGTGAAGGAGCTTTCAGTGAATCCTGGACATCTTGCTTCCAGTCTCGGCGTAGTGGAGCTGACCGTCGCCTTACACTATGTCTATAATACCCCAGAAGACCGAATTGTCTGGGATGTAGGACATCAGGCGTATGGTCATAAAATTCTGACAGGACGTCGAGAACAGTTCTGTACCAATCGTAAGTTAGGAGGTATCCGTCCCTTCCCCTCACCCTATGAAAGCGAGTATGATACTTTTGCATGCGGGCATGCCAGCAACTCTGTCTCTGCTGCGTTAGGTATGGCAGTAGCAGCCAAGAAAACCGGTAAAGACAATCGTCATGTGGTGGCTGTCATCGGTGATGGTGCTTTAAGTGGTGGGCTCGCCTTTGAAGGACTGAACAACGTATCTTCATCTCCCAATGACATGTTGATTATTCTGAATGACAACAACATGTCTATCGACCGTTCTGTAGGTGGCATGAAGCAATACTTGATTGATTTAAGTACCAATGAGACATATAATGCCATCAAATTCAAGGTTAACAACTGGTTGCACAGGAAGGGGCTGATGAGTGATGAGCGTCAGAACGGACTCCAGCGACTAGCTAATGCCTTGAAGAGTGCTATCTCCCATCAGCAGAACATCTTCGATGGTATGAACATTCGTTATCTAGGACCTTTCGACGGACATAATGTAAAGGAGTTGGTACGTATCCTCAATCAGCTAAAGAACATGAAAGGTCCTAAGTTGTTACACCTACATACGCAAAAAGGACATGGCTATGCTCCTGCGGAGAAAGACGTGACAACATGGCATGCACCAGGCAAGTTTGACCCAGAGACAGGTGAGCGACTGGTAGACAAAGACCCCAACAAGCCTCAGAAATACCAAGATGTCTTCGGACACACACTGTTGGAACTGGCAAAACAGAATCCCAAGATTATGGGTGTCACACCCGCAATGCCATCAGGCTGTTCTATGAACATCATGATGAAGGAGATGCCAGACCGGGCTTTTGATGTTGGCATCGCAGAGGGGCATGCCGTCACCTTCTCTGGAGGTATGGCGAAAGACGGACTGATACCCTTCTGTAATATATACAGCGCTTTCTCACAGAGAGCTTTTGACAATATCATCCACGATGTCGCATTATTGAACCTGCATGTCGTCTTCTGTTTCGACCGTGCCGGTATCGTAGGAGAAGACGGTCCTACCCATCATGGTGCCTTCGATCTTGCAGCACTTCGTCCTATACCCAACCTCACTATCTCCTCCCCCATGGATGAGCATGAGTTACGTCGGCTGATGTATACCGCCCAGTTACCTGACAAGGGACCTTTCGTTATCCGCTATCCAAGAGGTGGAGGGGTTTTGATGGACTGGCGTTGTCCTTTTGAGGAAATCAAAGTGGGGACAGGCAGGAAGATGAAAGACGGAGAGGATGTCGCCGTACTCTCTATTGGTCCGATAGGTAATAACGTGACGGAAGCTGTAGAGGGGACAACTGCTGCCCATTACGATATGCGATTCCTGAAGCCCATTGACGAGAATATCCTCCAGGAAGTCGCCGAGAAATACAAGCACATCATCACGGTGGAGAACGGTGTTAAGAATGGCGGCTTAGGATCTGCCGTAGTGGAATGGATGAACGACCACGGCTATTCCCCACGTGTCACCCGTCTTGGTATGCCAGACGACCAGTTTGTCGAACATGGCACTGTTGAGGAACTACATCATATCGTAGGCTTAGATGCCTCAAGTATCAGAAAAGCGATAGAGTCATGAAAATTGTGATTGCCGGTGCAGGTGCCGTTGGAACTCACCTGTCAAAACTCCTTTCACGCGATCATCAGGATTGTGTGTTGATTGACCCGGATGCCTCGCGACTGGCAGGTCTTGACGGTCGTTATGATATCATGACGATCCAAGGCTCTCCGACAAGTATCAAGACGCTGAAGGATGCTGGCACGGAATCCGCTGACCTCTTTGTCGGGGTGACACCAGATGAGAGCAAAAACATGGCGGCATGCAGTATTGCCCATGCTTTAGGAGCCAAGAAGACAGTTGCACGTATTGATAACTACGAATACCTGGCACCACATCTGAAGCCATTCTTCGAGGGAATGGGGGTCAACTCCCTCATCTATCCTGAGGTCCTTGCCGCCATCGACATCACGAATGGTCTGAAAATGTCATGGGTCAGACAACGCTGGGACGTACATGGCGGTGCTTTGGTAATGCTGGGTATCAAACTACGAAAGACCTGTGAGATACTCAACGAGCCACTGAAGAACCTCTGCGGTCCTGATGACCCTTATCATGTCGTAGCCATCAAACGTGGTGGCGAGACACTGATACCGAGTGGTAATGATAAATTATGTGTCAACGACCTCGCCTACTTCATGACGACCAGCGAGTATATTCCTTATATACGCAAGATTTCCGGAAAGGAGCATTATGCTGATGTGAAGAATGTCATTATCATGGGTGGAGGAAAGACTGCCGTACGCGTGGGGTTGACGCTTCCTGAATATATGAACTTGAAAATCATTGAGAAGAGCGAGCGGCGTTGTGAGCAGTTGAACGAACTTCTTTGCGACACGGACACCATGATCATCCATGGAGATGCCCGTGACCTTGGATTATTGCAGGAAGAGGGTATCGACAATACACAGGCTTTCGTCGCCCTGACAGGAAATGCAGAGACGAATATTCTAGCCTGCCTGACCGCCAAGCGACTCGGTGTCAGGAAGACGGTGGCTATGGTTGAGAACCTTGACTATGTGGAGATGGCAGAGAGTTTGGATATCGGAACGATTATTAATAAGAAGACAGTAGCCGCCAGTCATATCTACCAAATGATGCTGGACGCTGATGTCAGCAATGTCCGTTCTCTGATGATGGTCGACTCCGATGTAGCGGAGTTTACCGCGGCAGAAGGTTCCAGAGTTACCAAGAAACCAGTAAAGGACTTAGGGCTTCCTTTTGGTGTGACGATCGGCGGTCTCGTTCGTCATGACGAGGGAATCCTTGTCAATGGTAACACACAAATCATGGCAGGTGACTCTGTCATGGTATTCTGTCATGAACAGAATCTGAAAAAGATAGAGAAGTTCTTCAAGTCAAATATCTTATGGTAAACTACCCCTTGATATACAAGATCATCGGCTCGCTGCTCCTACTATTAGGATCAATGCTGACCTGTTGTACGGGTATATCATTTTATTATATGGAAGACGATATGATGGCTTTCCTGCTGTCCACGTTGTTTACCTTCAGTTGTGGCTTTATCCTTAAATTCATAGGGCGGAACGCCAATAACAATCTGGGTCGTCGTGATGCCTATCTTCTAGTCACGCTGACATGGACGGTATTCAGTCTGTTTGGCATGATTCCGTTTCTTATTGGAGGATATATTGATAATGTGACGGATGCCTTCTTCGAGACCATGTCCGGATTCTCTACGACGGGGGCCACCATTATTGATGATGTGGAATGGATGCCACATGCCATTCTGTTCTGGCGTACACAGACTCAATGGATTGGGGCGCTTGGAATCGTGTTCTTCACCATTGCCATTCTACCGTCTATGGTAGGAAGCGGTAGCGTGAAGATCTTTGCTGCGGAAGCTACAGGTCCTATCCGCTCGAAGATGCACCCCCGTCTCTCCACCACCGCCAAATGGATATGGTCCATATATTCTGCGCTTACCATTGCCTGTGTCCTTTCTTTCTATATTGCGGGGATGGACGTCTTCGACAGTATCAACTATGCGATGACCACAACGGCGACAGGTGGCTTCTCTCCTCATAATGACTCTGCGGCATTTTTCCGGTCACCGACAATTGAGTACATCGCTATCCTGTTCCAGTTCCTGGCAGGTATCAACTTCACCATGCTCTATTTCGCTGTGTTCCGCTTAAAGGTCGCCAACCTTTTCAAGAATTCGGAGTTTAAACTGTATATCTTTCTCATCACCGTATCCACGATATGGATCATGTATTTGTTGATGTCACATAACGGATACGGTATAGAGAGAGCATTCCGCTCTTCTCTATTCCAAGTAGTATCGTTTATGACCACCACAGGACTCTTCAATGACGATGCGGCATTATGGCCTCACATCACATGGGTCATCCTTGGCTGTTTGATGTATTTAGGAGCATGTGCTGGTTCCACTACTGGTGGATTCAAGTGTATCCGTGGTGTGATGATTATGAAGGTCTTACGCAATGAGTTCCATAAACTGCTCCATCCAAATGCGGTCCTTCCTGTGAAGATCAACGGGCAACCTGTTTCTCAGCAGAAGCTGAACTCACTACTTGCCTTCTTTGCCATCTTCACTTTGATGGTACTATTATCCGCAACGATTATGATAGTAGCGGGAATTGACAATACGAACGCCATCACCATTGCCTTGAGCTGTATCAGTAATGTCGGACCATCTCTTGGGACACAGATTGGTCCAGAGATGTCATGGAGCCAGTTGCCTGACTTCATCAAATGGGTATGCTCCTTCTTGATGCTGGTAGGACGTCTGGAGATTATGAGTGTTCTGGTATTGTTCACACGAGGGTTCTGGAGAGACAATTAATCTGAATCAAACTAGCATATATGAATTACTACAAATTTGAACCATTATTAAAACAGACGCTATGGGGAGGCGACAAGATTATCCACTTCAAGAAACTCAATGCACAAATGGAGAATGTGGGTGAGAGCTGGGAGATTTCTGGTGTTAAGGATAATGAAACGATAACCATTGGTGACGGGCGATCCCTCAATCAATTAGTACATGAAATGAAAGGACAGTTAGTCGGTGAGACAAACTATAAGCGTTTTGGCGATGAGTTTCCCTTACTTATTAAATTCATCGATGCCCGTCAGGACCTGAGCATACAGGTACATCCCACTGACGAGATAGCCCACCGACAGGGAAAGAGTCGTGGTAAGACCGAGATGTGGTTTGTGATGGACAGCGCTCCAACGGCAAAACTCTATAACGGGCTGAGACGGCAAATTACCTCTGAGCAATATAAGGAGATGGTAGAAAATGACACCATCTGTGACGCTCTTGCCCAATATGAGGTAAAAGAGGGTGACTGTTTCTTTATCCCCGCAGGACGCATCCATGCCATTGGCGCCGGTTGCTTCTTGGCGGAGATCCAGCAGACCTCCGATGTGACCTATCGAATTTACGACTTCAAGCGCAAGGACAAGGACGGCAACTATCGTCAGTTACACACCCAGGAGGCTTCTGAGAGCATTAATTATACCGTCCTTGAGGATTACCGCACGTCGTATACCCCCCAGAAAAACGAGAGTCAGCTGTTGGTGGAGTGTCCTTATTTCAACACTGCAGTCTACGACCTGACGGAGCCGATGACGATAGACTATAGTGAACTCGACTCTTTCGTCATCCTAATTGGACTGAAGGGAGAGAGTACATTGACTATTGACGGGGAAGAAGTGAGTTTCCATGCTGGTGAGACCGTCCTTATCCCTGCTACAGTCAAAGAGATAAGAACAGAGGGAACTATTAAGTTTCTGGAGACTTATGTCCTGTCGTAAGATACTGCTCCACATCTGACTGTACACGACGGAATTGTTCTGACTGCATGTAACCACTATTTTTCTTCAACATCTGACGGATGTCCTGCAACGAGTGTTCGTAGCAGGACATCTCGTTTCTGCGTTGCGTATGATGCCGTGCCGTCCGCGTGATCTCATCCTGTCTTTCCAGACGGAGCCGGTTACACACCTTATTTAATATAGGGACTATCACATTGTCAAACAAGGAATGCCCTTGTACATAAAGATAGGTGGTCTGCGGAGTAACACCCAGTTCTTTAATCTCCGCTTTCAGCTTCAGATAAGACTCCTTATTACCAGGGAACTCTGTCTGTAGCTGTCTGACCTTCCTACAGACTTTCTGACGGAGATGGTCAAGAGACGGTTGCGGATCAAAGACATTGAAGCCCCCCGGGTCTATCACCCTTGCCATATCAGACAGGGAGAATTGGTTATGCCGACCTGTACGGTATGCCCATACCGACCATATAAACAAAGGGAATATCGCCTCACTATACTGCGTAAGATAATCCTCGAAATCAAAAAGACGATGATCGTTGAGGGTGACGGCGACACAGACATCATGAAGAGAGGGTGCGTAACACTGCAGGTTCTCGATAGCATAAGCATAAGTATGGAACACATAAGGACTCTCCACCACCTTCTTCGATTGTGGAGTGACACCCTGTAGCAGATAATCATAATCCGCATCCACACAGGCGATCATATCTTCTCCTATCCTACCCTCTATAAAGGACATCAATACCGATTTCTTCCCACGTTCCAATTTCTGGTGGGAAGGCAGCATCACCTCAAAGTAGCGTTTATCATCCTCAAAGCGTCCCAAGACGGTACGCCAGAAGTAGATATCGTCGTAACTTTCCACATAAGCTACGATTCTCCGCCTTGCCTTTTTCGAGGTCATCTGGTTGGCAGCCTCGAAATAGCGACTATTAAGATGATCCTTCAGCCTGCTCATTGTAATATATTATAGGAACTATAGGTACTATAGTGACTATAGAAGCTATACTGTTATGTCACTCACTTCTGTCACCTTATCCATCCAGCCGTTCATAATGACAGCTGGCGAATGAGTGGTCAGGATAATCTGCACGTTAGGATTAAGTTCTTGTATCAAGTCGATGAGTCGCTTCTGCCATTCGATATGTAGAGACACCTCCGGCTCATCCATAAAAAGAACATAAGGTTGCTGGTCTTCCACCAATACTGTTAAGAGGATGGCAAGGATCTGTTTCTCTCCACTTGACAGTTTATAGGGTAGCAAGATCTCACCGATCTGTGAGAAACGGATTTCATTCTCCGTACGTACAATCTTCTTTCCTGTCTCATTAAAGAGATCGTCAACGATATCCTGAAAGCGTTTCTTGGGTTCAGACAGGTGTTGCGCCGCATCCGTATTCCCTTGTTGCAACTCAGCAATGATACGGTTGCCTATATTCACTTGATAGTCGAGGTATTTACGTTGCAGGTTATAGAGTTGCAGATCTAGCAACGAGCCACCTCCCATGCCAGCAAGAGCCGACAAGGTCTCGCGCATCACAGCCTCCCCTTCCGTCAGGGTCTGGGAAATATTACTATCTAACGAGCGGATGATGTCGAAGCGCACATGGGTAGCATCCTCTGGCTCAGAGATGATATGTACCCCTTTGAGCATGTGGTTCAGTATATCACCATTGATGGCGATGCTCCTCACTACCCTGTTCAGGATAGTAGACTTACCCACACCATTGATACCACTAAGCACATTCACCTTAGGATCAAGATCCCATACAATATGTTTCCGACCTCCCCAAAGGGAGTCTATCTCTATCCTCTTGATATAATCCGCGTACTTTTGCATATTGATGACCTGATTAAATTAAATAAAATGGTGACCTGCTTAATAGCGGTCACCTTTCTCTTTTGTCCAAAAGTCTTCCAAGCGAACTTCAAAGATAAGCGTGCTATAGGCTGGAATAGTACCATTCTCACTCGTTCCGTATCCTAACTGATAGGGAACGACGACTAGCCAATAGTCCCCCCGATGCATCTGCATCAAAGCGGTGCCGAATCCTGGTACGACTGCACTGACAGCAAATTTACTAGGAACAGCCGTATCTATGTCAAATGGTGCCAGGTAACTCTGATCAAACTGATATCCCGTGCTATAGGAGGGAGAAGGAATCAGACGTCCCACATAATGTATCTGTACTGTATCACTCAGATAAGGAGTCACCTCAGGGGCTCCCATCTCGCTGCCCAATTTATCCACCAGTACATAGTCAGTATGACCTGCCACATAACTTGTGCCCAGAGAGTATTTCTTTAGCTTCAAGTCATAATCATCGGAGAGGTAAGCGGCTTCAAAGAACTGCTCGTTCTTATTCTTCCAGTCGGCATATTCCTGAACGGTATCGTCTCTCTCACTGCAGGCAGTAAAAGCAAGCAGCGACATCGTTGCTGCAATATAATAATTAAACAGTCTGAAAATAACAGAATGATTCCTTTTCATTTTCTCATTACTGAAGTTTTCTCATTACTGAAGTTTTTTCAGTAAAGAAGCGATGCTTACCTTATCCTCGATGATAGATGCGAGATCAGAGATATTCACGCGCTCCTGCTCCATCGTGTCACGGAAGCGGAGGGTTACCTTGCCATCGTTCAGCGAGTCGTGGTCGACGGTCACGCAATAAGGAGTACCGATGGCGTCCTGACGACGATAGCGCTTACCGATAGAGTCTTTCTCATCATACTGGCAGTTGAAGTGGAACTTCAGGTCGTTGATGATCTCACGAGCCTTCTCAGGCAGACCGTCTTTCTTGACCAGCGGCATCACGGCGAGTTTCACAGGTGCCAGTGCTGCAGGCAGTTTCAGTACCACACGGGTCTCCCCATTCTCGAGTTTCTCCTCGCAGAACGAGTGACACATGATAGAGAGGAACATACGGTCGACGCCTATAGAGGTCTCGATGACGAACGGAGTATAGCTCTCGTTAGTCTGCGGGTCGAAGTATTTGATGCTCTTGCCAGAGTATTTCTCATGCTGCGAAAGGTCGAAGTTGGTACGAGAGTGGATACCCTCCACCTCCTTGAAACCGAATGGCATCTTGAACTCGATATCCGTAGCGGCATTGGCATAGTGAGCGAGCTTTTCGTGGTCGTGGAAACGATAGTTCTCTGCGCCAAAGCCCAATGCCTGGTGCCAAGCCATACGAGTCTGCTTCCACTTGGGGAACCACTCCAGCTCTGTGCCGGGAGCTACGAAGAACTGCATCTCCATCTGCTCGAACTCACGCATACGGAAGATAAACTGACGAGCAACAATCTCGTTACGGAATGCCTTACCGATCTGTGCGATACCAAAAGGAATCTTCATACGTCCCGTCTTCTGCACGTTCAGGTAGTTGACGAAGATACCCTGAGCCGTCTCTGGACGCAGGTAAACCTTCATAGAGCCGTCGGCACTGGCACCCATCTCTGTGGAGAACATCAGATTGAACTGACGCACATCCGTCCAGTTACGGGTTCCACTGATAGGACATACGATCTCCTCGTCGAGAATGATCTGCTTCAGCTCCTCCAAGTCGGGACCTTGCATGGCAGCGACATAACGGGCATGCAATGCGTCACGTTTCTCCTTGGTCTCCTTCACACGCTCACTGGTCTCGAGATACTTCGCCTCATCGAAAGAGTCACCAAAGCGCTTGCGTGCCTTTTCCACCTCTTTTTGGATCTTCTCGTCATATTTGGCGATCTGATCCTCGATGAGCACGTCAGCACGATAGCGTTTCTTGGAGTCACGGTTGTCGATTAAGGGGTCATTGAAAGCGTCCACATGACCAGAAGCCTTCCATATCGTTGGGTGCATAAAGATGGCTGAGTCGATACCTACGATATTCTCGTGTAACAGGACCATCGACTTCCACCAGTATTCTTTGATATTATTCTTCAACTCCACGCCATTCTGACCGTAGTCATACACGGCGCCTAATCCATCGTAAATATCACTACTGGGAAATACGAAACCATACTCCTTGCAGTGGCTTACGATTTTCTTAAATACATCTTCTTGTGCCATAAAATACTATAATTTCGAAATGATGGGTGCAAAGGTACGATTAAGTGAGCAAAAAAGCAAATTTATTTGCATTTTTTCAATTTTCAGCGAGTCTTCTTTGCCGTCAGCTTCTTGGCTTTAGCCGAAGAGGATGGCGACAGTTTGCCTTTCAGATAGGCTTCGATGATGAGTCCGGCGATAGGAGCTGCCATATCAGTTCCGAAGCCTCCATGCTCAATATATACTGAAACCGCAATCTTCGGGTCGTTCATAGGAGCGAAACCGATAAAGGCGGAGTGGTCTTTCCCAGGGTTCTCCACCGTCCCCGTCTTCCCACAAATCGGGTATGTGGTACGGATACATGTTGCAGTCCCTTTCTCCACAGCCATCTTCATCCCCTCCACCACAGGCTGGTATGCCGACTTCTTCACCTTTGTCCATCGTTTGGTGAGGTAACGTTTGTTCTTGGTTCCCTGATGGATATGAGGTACGAAGAACCACCCTCGGTTGGCAATGGTCACTGCGAGGTTACAGAGCTGCAAGGGTGTGCAGGTCACATCCCCCTGTCCCATGCCAGCCCACCAGATGGTCTTGCCGTCCCAGTTGTTCTTGTAACGTCTGTTCAGGTAGTCGGCACCAGCCAGCAGTCCACCTTGCTCACCTTCAATATCGATATGCATCGGACCACCCAGTCCCATGCTCTGCATGTAACTACGCCATGTATTAATAGCCTCTGTCTTGTCGTTATAGACAAAGTTGTCGTTGATCATCGAGGCGAAGGTCATCAGGAACCACGTATTACAGCTCTGTGCCAGCGCGTCCCTCAAGGCAAGCGGAGAGCGATGCTGGTGGCACCCCACCTTAATATTCTCATCTGTCACCCCATTGTTGCAGACCACTTGTGTGGCAGGTGTCACAATATCCTCCGACAACAAGGTCAGTGCCTGTGCCGTCTTGAAGGTGGAGCCAGGAGCCTGCGGTTTCCCGACAGCCTGTCGCACATCACTCCCCTTCGGCGTATTGGTCGCTATACAGAGAATCTCGCCGTTGGCAGGATTGATAGCCACGATACTGCCTGTCTTTCCTTTCAGCAATTGTTCGCCCAGTTGTTGCAGCATCGGGCGTATCGTCAGCGGACCGTCTGTCGGCAACTGCTGACACATTGCCACGATACTCATCCAAAGCATCATGCTGCATATATACCATCTTTTCATCATGCAAAGGTAACAAGACAAATTCTCTCTACCTTTCTATTTGAAAATTTTCTGAGCGAACATCGTCAGATAGATTCGCCAGTTGCGCCATATATGACCACCATCGGTCTCAACATACTCATAGGGATAACCTTTGCTGTCCCAATAGGCACGCAGGTCGACAGTGCTCTGATACAGGAAGTCAGTCTTACCCATACCCATCCAATAGAGTTTTGGCTTGCTACCGAAGAGACGGGCACTCTGCTGGGCAAAATCGGGATCTTCCTTTATCTGCTCTGCGAAGGGCTGATTCATATTGAAGTTCTTACCGAGATGCAAACCTGCAGAGAAGAGTCCGTAATAGTCGAATGTCGTAGGGTATAACAGACTGATGCCGAAAGTGTGACCGCCACCCATGGAGAGACCACAAACGGCACGTCCCGCACGACTCTTAATGGTGCGGTAATTGGCATCGACATAGTTTACGATATCCATGAAACTGGCAGGAATCGTAGCCACTGCTGGAGCTGTAGGACCAGTACCGCTATCGCGGAAGCCTGGGGTATACATACCCCATGACCATTCACCAGGAGCAGCCTGACAATTAGGATTACCGTTTGGCATCACTACAATCATGGGCTTTGCCTTACCTGTAGCAATCAGATTGTCAAGAATTTGTGCGGCACGTCCGAGCTCGCTCCAAGCATTCTCGTCACCACCAGCGCCATGAAGCAGATAGAGCACAGGATATTTACCGCCTTTATCATAGCCTGCAGGAGTATAGACGGTCATACGACGCTGCATCTTCAGCATAGGACTAGGATACCAGACCTTGCTCAGATTGCCATGGGGCACCTCGTTCACACGATACAGGTCGCCCTTGTCCCCTTTCGCATCACTAATGATGAAGATATTGGTGAACGACACGATGTCACGATTCACATAGATATTGGCGGGATCCTTCACGCCCTTCATGCCATCAATATTAAAGGTATAGCTATACATCTCAGGAGCCAGCTTGTCTGTGGTATAGCTCCATACACCATTCTCACCTTCCTTCAACTGAGCAACGCCGGGGGCATCATACTTACCATAGCCAGGGACATCAATCTGCTGTGTAGGCAAGAAGTCGCCCGTCACCTCCACTTTAACAGCTTTGGGAGCGAATAGGTTAAATGTCACGGTCCCGTCCTTGTTGATGACAGGAGACTGTACATTGGCACTCTGGAAGAGTTTCTCTTGGGCTGAAACATTCAGGCAGCACATCGCAGCCAGTGCCATCATCATAGATATTCTTTTCATAATACGGATTTACTCAATAGGTCTTTATTTAAATAATAAGGGTGTGAACTCAGAGAGATAGATGCGCCAGTTGCGCCAGATATGCCCTCCCTCTGTCTCGAGGTAGGTATATTTATGATGCTGGGAATCAAGATAGGCGCGCAAATCGTTATTGTTCTTGAAGAGGAAGTCTGTCTTGCCGATACCAATCCAGAAAAGCTGCGGTTTCTTGGCAAAGAGAGCGTCAATCTTCTTGTTACGGTCTGCATAAATATTGGGGAAACCGTTAGGGTCAGCCTGTTGCTGATCCACAGCTGCGGAGAAGAGTCCTACATAGCCGAAGAGGTCCGGGTTGTTGATGCTGATGAAAAGACTATGGAAGCCACCCATCGACAAACCCGCGATGGCACGGTGAGCCTTATCTTTCTTCACACGATATGTTTTCTCTATGAACTTCACCACATCGGGGAAGGCGGTCTCAAATGACCCCTCCATCGTCTTGGGGAGCATCATGGTAGGTACCTTGAAGCCCTCGCTGGTCTCACCAGGACAAGCCTCCTGCGAGATATTCCCATTGGTCATCACCACCAACATAGGCTCAGCCTTGCCCTGCGCAATCAGGTTGTCGAGGATCTGTGCGGCACGCCCCAGCTCACTCCACGCATTCTCGTCCCCACCGATCCCATGAAGCAAGTAAAGCACAGGATACTCCTTATTACTTGTCTCATAGCCAGCAGGCGTATAGACCGTCAGACGACGTGTAAGTCCTGCCGTCGGACTCTCGTACCATATCTTACTGACAGTACCATGAGCCACTTTATTGACTTTATAGAGATCTGTACGTGCATCACCACCGATGAGCAACACGCTGAACAGGTTGTTGATGTCACGGATGTTGTAGACGTTCAGCGGGTCGATGATCTTCACACCGTCCACGATTATATTATAGGTATATAGCTCTGGCTTCAATGGCTCAGTAGTGAAACTCCATACGCCCTTGTCGTTCTTCACCAGGTCGACCACTCCAGGAGCGTCGTAAGTATTACCGCCGAATTCCACCTTCTTTGTAGGCAGCATATCACCAGTGATCTGTACCTTCTGTGCTTCCGGGGCTATCAGATTAAAAGTAACGCTGTTGTCAGCATGCACATCGGGAGATACTACTTGAGGACCCTGTCCCCAGCTCAGGTTCTGCTGAGCCTGTGCTACCACTGCCATCAGACAGAGGGTAGCCATCATCATCATTTTTCTCATAGTTGTTGTCATTAGTTTATTGGATGGTGCAAATATACACTTTTTTTCTCAGACTACAAGTTTTTTACAGAAACTTATCAGAATAATTTGGAACATTCAGAAATAGTTGCTAACTTTGCAGTAGCAATCAGGATGTGAAAAAATGGTACAATACGATGTATACACTTTCTATCTCATGTTATACGCAGGAGTGACCTTTGTGGCTGCCACAGCCTGCTGCTATCTGCTCTTCCGACGAGGCAATGCCTTCGCCCCTGATATCATTTCGTCCATACGTCTGCGCCGTTGGGTAGCAGCTTTCTTTGCCGTTATGGTCTTGAGTCATGGGTGGTGGTTTCAATTAGAATTCTTCCGACAATACCCTGACTCCTTAGCGTACTTAGCTATAGCTGTCGGACTTGACGGTGCGACACTGATTATCACTGTGGCCGGTATACTACTCTCCATGCTGCAAGACCACAGGCGTTCGCTCCTGCCAGTCATCCTGTCGCTATTGCCTTTCCTTGTCGGACTGGCAGTATGTATCATCCGGCACGACGAAACCTTCCTAACGATATCCATCACCTATTTCCAATGGCTGGTCCTTGCCAGTCTGCTTTACTTCGTGTATCATGTAAGACAGTATAGCTACTGGCTGCGCGACAACTATGCCGACTTGGAGCACAAGGAGGTGTGGAAGAGTCTGTTGGTGCTGGCGATCTTTATCCTTTTCCTCGCCATCTACGACAGTAATGTCAGCCATATCGCCTATGCGTATTGGGTTCAGGTGAACGACCTCATCCTAATAGCTCTCCTGCTATGGCGTGTGGAGACATTGCAGCAGTTGGAGCCCATTCCCCAAGAGGAGACTGTCAGCATCGACACACAGACGGCCTCAGAAGGTGCGCTGACGATTCCCTCCAACATCGGTGCCCTGTTGAAAGATCATTGCGAGAAGAAACAGCTCTACCTGCATCATGACATCACCCTCGACGAGCTCAGCAAGGCGATTGGCACCAATCGCACCTATCTGAGTACTTATTTCGCACTGGAGGGTATCTCCTACAATGCCTATATCAATCGTCTGCGTATCCAGCACTTCGTAAAGCTTTATCGTGAGAGGAAGAAGCAGAAACAACAATTTACTGCGCTGGAACTCGCCAACGAGAGCGGCTTCCGCAGCTATGCCACCTTCGGTCTCGCCTTCAAGCGTTTCATGGGTCAGACCGTCACCTCCTGGATGAAAGAAGATAGTTAACGATGGTTGACATAGAGTCGAACAATCGGTTGGCATGGAGTCAAACGATCGGTTGACTGGAATCAAACGATTGGTTGACTGGAATCAAACGATTGGTTGACTGGAGTCAACCGTTAACAAGAATGCTTGTAACTATTGCTTACAACGGCACTTCACATCGACGGGAACGGCACTTTCAATTGCATAGAAAGCCTTCTCATTGGCGGGGGCGGCACCGATACGACACGACATTGCCTATCTTCTGCGGAATCAGGTACGGAGAAGGCGACGTTGTGAGCCTGTCGAGCCATTTCCGCGCCATATATTTTGTTATCCCGAAAAGTCCCATCATCTGCCTGCATGTCAGCATCTCATGACTGCTAAACCATTGGTCGAGCCGCATTTTGACCTGTTCCTCCGTCTGCTCGGTAGAGTGCCCCACCCGTCCTCTGCCTGTGGCATTGACGAAATGGTAGCCGTGCTCGTGCAACTGCTTGAGGAATTGTCTGTCGGGGGTGAAGCCGACGGAGTCGATGCACACGTCATTACCTGTGATCTTCGCAGGGTCTGTGAACTGGATTCTCTGCTCGTTCCCATACTCATCATAACGTGGCCGGAACTTCAGTTTCAGGTAGAACGTGCCCAGTCCTTCCAGATGCAGGCGCAGGTTGTCCGTCAGTTGGTTGATGATCTCCTGTTCCAAGACGGTCAGCGCCGCCTCCATCAGCTCAGGGCGGAACAGGTTCGTGTTTTTCAGATGACGCAGGAAATACGCCTTCCCCACGGTCTCACTCGTCTCATGTCTCACTTGATACGTGTCGTTCCCCTCGCTGTCCTTCTGCGGGTTCCGATGCACACTGAATTTGATATTATATCCCATAGTTGCTAATTAGGTTAATTAATGGCACAAAGATACTAAAAAAAAGCTAATTAGAATCAGTTCTCCCTGACTCACTTATAGAACAGTTAGCGATATCCGTTTGCCAAGTCCTCCGAATATTCGGAAAAGCGTAGACAGCTGGATGTCAGCATGACCATTCTCTATTTTTGATATATAACTCTTTTTGGTTCCGATCTTTGCAGCAAGTTGTTCTTGGGTCAGACCAGCCAGTCTTCGTTGTTCTTTCAGACATTCCGCAAGACAAAAGGTCTCAGCCTCTGTCTCGAATTTCTCACGAGTCTCAGTACCACGCTCTCCATACTCTGCGTCAAGCAATTCCTCGAAACTCGTACTCTCCATGATCGCATCTTTCTTTTCTTTGTTCATTGTTCTTCCTCCTTACTTTTAAAATATTCCTTTTTTATTTCTTCCGCTCGCTTGATTTCTTTTAGAGGTGTCTTCTGTGTTTTCTTTTGAAATCCATGGAACAGCACTACAACAGCCCCCTCGTCCATACAACAGAATATGCGGTAGATATTACTCCCCATTTCCACTCTAATTTCGTAAATCCCATCAGAACCTTCAATAATCCTAAAAAACTTCTTTGGTATAATACGCTGTGTCTCTACCAGTTTTAACACGAAGTTGATTTTATGACGCACAACATCTGTTTGAGCAACATAGAAATCCTTATAATAGGACTTGAATAGTTTGATATAGCGGACTTTACCCATAAGTTATATTGAATTTGCTCTGCAAAGTTAATCAATTGATGAACATTCTCCAAACTTTTGGGCTTTTTTTTGATGATAATAACGAATAAAGGAGTAAGCTCCAAAGGTTTTCTAAAGAAAAACTAACAAAAGTTTCCTTAATTCAGAAATAATTACTAACTTTGCAACAGCCCTTAGAATAGGGACTTTTTATAGGAATTAACCAAAACGTAATATTATTATGGGACTGATTGGATCACTTATTTTAGGATGTCTGGCAGGATTCTGCGCAGGTAAGTTGATGAAAGGCGGAGGCTTCGGACTGATTATGAACATCGTACTGGGACTCTTTGGCGGTCTGGTAGGCGGTTGGCTTTTCGACCAGCTGGGCATCACCTGGGGTGGTATCTTAGGACAACTCGGTACTGCCATCATCGGTGCTGTCGCCATCCTATGGGTAGCATCACTCATCAAGAAATAAATGAGATTAAGAATAGCATTTTTGCTGACACTCCTTACTCTACTTACCATCACTTCATGCGACGACGCGAAGCGGAAAGTAGAGAAGAAGAACTATGCCGACAGTCTGGTTAATGCCGCCCAGAAAGAAGGAGACCTTGAGCGTATGCTGGCTTTGGTGGATAGTCTGGAGCCTACAGGACTGCTGAGCGACATCAGGATCAACCAGGCAAGGGGATGGGTCTATAACCGGATGGGACAGAGACGCCGTTCGGAGATCTATTATCAGAAAGTGGTAGATGCCGAACCCCAGAATGACCAGCAACGTTCCCTCCAAAACACTGTTGCCATCAACCTCACCTCTCGACAAGTTGCCAAAGGTGACTATGAAGCCGCTTTGAAGGTCGCCATCGAGACCGTGAAACGGATGGAGCAGAATAAGGAGCAGAACATCCGTGCCCTTGGAGCCCTTTACAACACCATCGGAGCTTGTCAGCTCAACTTAGGACACGACGAGGAAGCCGAGAAGTATTACGAGCAAGCCTACGACTTCAATATGCAGGTTTGCGAGAAGGACGAGAAAGGCATAGACTCCAGACAGTCTATCGACGCAATGGTCAATACCGTCATTGACTATTGCAACGCCAAGAAATATAATATGGTGCTCCCTTGGCTGCAACGGACTCGTGACATGATAGGACTCTATGAGCGCAAGCCTCATGCCGACACCATTAGCGCCTTTGATTTTCGCATCAGACTGCAACTGCTGGAGGCTATCGCCCTACAAGGACTCGGAGACACGAAGAAGGCGGCACAAATCTACGAGGGTGTGAAAGACACCGAGTTCGGACGCTCTGCTGACGGACGACTGACTGCCAACGACTACCTACTGGCTGCAGGACGCTATAGTGAGGCTGCCGATAATTTCAGGGACCTCGACCATGTGATAGACGATTGGGGACTCGACCTCTCGCTGGAGACTATCCAGCTCTTTCTGATTCCTAAGCTGAGGGCTAACGTGGGAGCGGATCGTAAGGATTCTGTTTCCAGATTCTCCATCCAGTTGGCTGACGCCCTTGACAAAGCGATAGAACAGAACAAGAGTAATACGACGGCAGAACTTGCCGCTGTCTACGAAACGGAACAGAAGGAGGCTGAGATCGCTCTTCATCAGGCAAGAATCCAACAACAGCGATTCATCGGGACAGCCGGCGTACTGGTGTTGTTCGTGGTCTTTTTCATCCTATACTCCGCCTACCGTCGTAAGGCTGAGCACCGACTTGCCGTTGCTAACGACAAGCTGCAAAGCGCGTATGACCAATTGGAGGAGACGACAACCCAGAAGGAAAGGATTGAGAGTGAGCTGCGAATTGCAAGGGATATCCAGATGTCGATGGTTCCTCATGTATTCCCCAAGCACCAGGGGCTCGACCTCTATGCTACGATGAAACCTGCCAAGGAGGTGGGAGGTGACCTCTATTCCTACCTGGTCGTCGAGGACTTACTCTATTTCTGCGTGGGAGATGTTAGTGGAAAGGGGGTCCCCGCCTCGCTCTTCATGGCTCAGGTGGCAAGGATGTTCCGCACCCTCTCTGCCCAACGCATGAAACCTGAGCAGATTGCTACCGAAATGAACAACGAGCTGACCGAGGATAATGAGATGGGTATGTTCGTCACTCTTTTCATCGGTCTGGTTGATATGAATACAGGACACCTCTTCTTTTGTAATGCCGGACATAACCCACCTGTAATGGGAGACGGGGATTTAGGTGGACGGTTTATGGATGTAGAGTCAAACGCGCCCATTGGCCTGTGGCCCGACTTGCTGTTTGTCGGACAAGAGCTGGAGTCTGTCAAAGATCATCCCCTGTTTGTCTATTCTGATGGACTAAACGAGGCAGAGAACAAAGAACAACAGCAGTTTGGCGACGAGCAACTGCTGGAGATTCTGCATAAGACACGTTATGAGACAGCACAACAGGTCATTGAAGTGATGGAAAGAGAGGTGGAGAGACATCGTAACGGTGCCCTTCCCAACGATGACCTTACAATGCTCTGCCTGCGTGTAAACTGACAAGGAAAAACTACTTGGAACAAATAAATACACTTATCAAGATATAAACATTCATGGACGACGAGATTAAAGACATCAAAGACTCAGAGAGCTCAGAGGTCTCCGAATTTTCCGAGAACTCCGAAGCTCACTCTGACTATCAACCAGTCAACCGCTTCGACGCTGCCGCCGTACACCATCTGAGTGGCATGTACCAGAACTGGTTTCTGGACTATGCCTCTTATACCATCCTCGACCGTGCCGTTCCACATATCGAGGACGGACTGAAACCCGTACAGCGACGTATCCTGCACTCCATGAAACGTATGGATGACGGCAGGTTCAACAAAGTAGCGAATATCGTGGGACATACCATGCAGTTTCATCCGCATGGTGACGCCTCCATCGGTGACGCTCTGGTACAGCTGGGACAGAAAGAGCTGCTGGTGGACACACAGGGTAACTGGGGTAATATCCTGACAGGCAACAAAGCGGCTGCTCCCCGATATATCGAGGCACGCCTGTCGAAATTCGCCCTCGACACCGTCTTCAATCCCAAGACCACAGAATGGCAGATGTCGTATGACGGCAGGAACAAGGAACCTATCACCCTGCCTGTGAAGTTCCCATTGCTGCTTGCTCAGGGTGCCGAGGGTATCGCTGTAGGCTTGTCGACGAAAGTTCTGCCCCATAACTTCGTGGAAATCTGCGACGCGGCTATCGCCTACTTGCACAACGAGCCTTTCCAGCTCTTCCCCGACTTCCCCACAGGTGGCTCCATCGATGTCTCGAAATACAATGACGGACAGCGAGGTGGCGTACTGAAAGTACGTGCCAAAATTGAAAAACTCGACCCGAAGACACTCGTCATCCGTGAGATTCCTTTCTCTAAGACGACAGAGACGCTGATTGACTCTATCCTCAAGGCGATAGAGAAGGGAAAAATCAAGGCACGCCATGTGGAGGATCTGACAGCGGCGAAGGTGGAGATACAAGTACAACTGGCTCCTGGTGTTTCCTCTGATAAGACACTGGATGCCCTCTATGCCTTCTCCGACTGTGAGATCAACATCTCACCCAACTGTTGTGTCATCGAGGATAACAAACCACAGTTCCTCACCATATCTGATGTGCTGCGCCACTCTGTGGACCGGACGAAAGACCTCATCAGACAAGAGTTGGAGATCCGCAAGGGGGAATTGTTGGAGCAACTGCATTTCTACTCCCTCGAGAAGATATTCATCGAGGAGCGTATCTATAAAGATAAGAAATTCGAACAAGCACCGACTATCGATGCTGTCTGCGAGCATATCGACGAGCGACTGACACCTTACTATCCACAGATGGTACGTGAGGTCACCAAGGACGACATCCTCAAGCTGTTGGAAATCAAGATGCAACGCATCCTGAAATTCAACAAAGACAAGGCGGATGAGTTGATGGCCCGCATCAAAGCGGAGATTGACGAGATAGACCACGACCTCGCCAACCTCGTGGAAGTGACTGCCGACTGGTTCCAGTTCCTCAAGGACAAATACGGCAAGGACCATCCACGCCTGACGGAGATCCGTAACTTCGATACCATCGTGGCAACGAAGGTCGTAGAGGCAAACCAGAAACTCTACATCAACCGCTCGGACGGTTTCATCGGGACAGGACTGAAGAAAGACGAGTTCGTATGTAACTGCTCCGATATTGACGATATCATCATCTTCTACAAAGACGGTAAGATGAAGGTGGTACGTGTTGCCGACAAGCTATTTGTGGGTAAGAACGTGCTATGGCTGGGTGTCTTCAAGAAAAACGACCAGCGCACCATCTATAACGCCGTCTATCGTGACGGAAAGAAGGGCATCTACTATATCAAGCGCTTCAACGTACCATCGATTACCCGTGACCGTGAATATGACATCACCAATGGTACACCTGGGTCAAAGGTGGTCTATTTCACTGCCAATCCAAATGGTGAGGCGGAGGTAATTAAAGTGACGCTTGACCCGGCTCCCAAACTTAAGAAGATTTTCTTCGACAAGGACTTCTCGGAGGTTGGCATCAAAGGACGCAGCGCCAAAGGCGTCATCCTTACGAAATACCAAATACACCGCATCGGACTCAAGAGCCACGGACATTCCACGCTGGGTGGACGCAAGGTGTGGTACGACCCCGATGTCAACCGTCTCAACTACGACGAGCACGGACGATTGCTGGGAGAGTTCAACGATGGAGATGCCATCCTCGTCATCCTCAAGAATGGTGATTACTATCTCTCCGGCTTCGATGTCAACGTCCATTTTGAGGATAACATTGCCCTCCTGGAGAAATACGAGGCGGAAAAGGTATGGAGCTGTGTCCTCTATGATGCCGACAACCAAGGCTACCCATACGTCAAGCGTTTCTTGATGGAAGCATCGAAGAAGAAACAGAACTACCTGGGTGAGAATCCTAACTCGCAACAGCTACTGTTGACTGACCAAGTTTACCCACGTATCCTGGTCACCTATGGAGGAGCTGATGAGTTCCGGGGCAGCGAGGAGATTGACGTAGAACAGTTTATTGCCGTCAAAGGCTACAAGGCTAAAGGTAAGAGACTCACCACTAACCAGACGGAAAGTATCGTGGAACTGGAGCCTCTGCGCTTCCCTACAGAACCTACCAAACCTGTCGAACCTGTTGAGGAAGAGGAAGAAAACCTCGACCCTGATGCCGGCAAGAGCCAGCAACAGGTATTAGATGAACTGACTGGACAGCAAAACCTATTCTCCGATGATGACTATCAGTAAACCTCTATTCTGCCTGCTCGCCCTGCTTACCCTCGTGCACCTACCCCTTAGTGCCCAGAGTGACTCGGCAAAGATTATTACCAGCAGTCGTATGATAGGTGTAGGAGGCACGAATATCCTGGACACCTATCTTTCCGCAGAGCATTTCAAAGGGGTGGGTATCAGTTTCGTTGCCACAGTAGAACGAAAGAGACCACAACGCAGATGGAGCACACTGATGGAGCATGAGGCAAACCTTTCTTATGTCCATGATCGTGCGAATTCCAGAAAAGAACTGGAAGGTGCCTATAATTTTTATTGGGGAAAGTTCTATAACTGGAGCTTATTCGACCATCGGTTGACATTACAGGCTGGTGCCCTAGGAAATGCCACACTGGGATTCATTTATAACACCTCTAACTCCAACAATCCAGCTCAGGCTCGTTTCCATCTGAATATCATGCCTACTGGTATCGCCTCCTACAAGTTCACGCTCTTCCATAAGCCGATGATGGTACGCTATGAACTGAACCTACCTTTGGCTGGCGTGATGTTCTCACCCAACTACGGACAGTCATACTATGAGATATTCAATCGCGGCAACTACGACCATAACGTGGTATTCACGACTTTTGTAACAGCCCCGGAATGGCGCCAGATGCTCACCCTTGATGCCAACCTCACAGGCAAGTGGACACTGCGCATCGGTTACCTCGGCAACTATCAGCAATACAAAGTCAACCAACTGAAACAACATGTCTATACACATCGTTTCCTGATAGGCTTCACACGTCGTTTCTCACTCATCCCGCATCGCTTATGAAGAAGATCATTAATATAGTTACTATAGTCACTATAGTATTAATAGTACCTGTAGTGTTTTCCTCCTGCGTTGATGAGGAGCAAAGAACGGACACACCAGCAGGCAACTTCGAGGCACTATGGCATATTATCGACGAGCACTATTGTTTCTTCGACTATAAACAACATGAGTATGGACTCGACTGGCAGGAGGTGTATCATAAATATAAGGTACGCGTGAACGACCACATGACAGAGACTCAACTCTTTGAAGTGTTGTGTGATATGCTTGCAGAACTTCGGGACGGACATGTCAATCTCTCATCCAGTTATGACTACGGGCGCTATTGGACTTGGCAGGAAGCCTACCCCAAGAACTATAGTGATTCATTGGAGCGCAAATACTTAGGGACGGACTATAAGATATCAAGTGGAATACGATATAAAGTCTTGGACGATAATATAGGATATATCCGCTATGAGTCTTTCACGAATCCGATTGGTGAGGGTAACCTGGACGATGTCCTCGCCTACTTCGCCCTTTGCCAAGGTATCATCATTGATATCCGTAACAATGGGGGAGGCGACTTGACGAACGCTGAGAAACTTGCTGCCCGTTTCGTTCAAGAAAAGACCTTGGTAGGCTATATGCAACACAAGACAGGGAAAGGTCATCAGGACTTCAGTGGTATGGAACCTCAATATCTGGAGCCCTCAAGTAATATCCGTTGGCATAAACCTGTATGTGTGCTGACCAACCGCTCCGTATTCAGTGCAGCCAACGAGTTTACATCCATGATGCATGCACTACCTAACGTCAAGATTGTAGGCGACCATACTGGAGGAGGCTCTGGCATGCCTATGAGTAGTAGTCTGCCCAACGGATGGAGTGTCCGTTTCTCTGCCTGTCCGATGTACGACAAAGACAAGCAGCAAACGGAGTTTGGCATTGACCCGGACTATAACGTACAACTGACTGATGAGGATACGAAGAAAGGAATTGATACGATTATCGAGGCGGCAAGGAAACTTTTAACGGAATAAATGGGGGTTTTTGCTCACTTATTAGATAAAATTCTCACGCTCGACCTAAAAAGTTCACTTTTTTGTTCTCACTTAATCGAATTTTTCGTACCTTTGCACCCGCAAACAATAGACTGCGTCAAATTGCAAGCGCCTGTGGCGGAATTGGTAGACGCGCTAGACTTAGGATCTAGTGTTTCACGACGTGCAGGTTCGAGTCCTGTCAGGCGCACAGAAAAAGTCGGCATAGCTCAGCTGGTTAGAGTATCACCTTGACATGGTGGGGGTCCTTGGTTCGAATCCAAGTGTCGACACAAAAAAGAAGCAGCCTTAGAGGTTGCTCCTTTTTATATGTACAAGCAATATGCTTATTTTACATTACCTACTTTGATTAAGTACTCTCCGATCTGAACTGCATTCAAGGCAGCACCCTTACGAATCTGGTCACCAGAGAGCCAGAAGGTAAGGCCATTCTCATCAGAGAGGTCCTTGCGGACTCGACCCACATAGACATCGTCCTTACCTGCAGTCTCCAAAGGCATCGGATAAACAAGGTTAGCAGGGTCGTCAACAAGTGTACAACCAGGAGCAGCGGCTATCGCCTTCTGTGCCTCTTCAACACTGAGAGGACGTTCTGTCTCTATCCATACGCTCTCAGAGTGAGAACGCAACGAACTGACACGTACACACATCGCAGAGCATTTCGCATCAGTATGCATGATCTTCTGTGTCTCGTTATACATCTTCATTTCCTCCTTCGTATAGCCGTTAGGCTGGAATACATCAATTTGAGGAATCACGTTATAGGCAAGCTGATGGGGGAATTTCTTAATGGTCTTCACCTCTCCATCCTCTACCATCTCCTTATACTGCTGCTGCAGCTCTGCCATCGCAGCAGCACCTGCACCAGAGGCGCTCTGATAGGAAGACACATGGATACGCTTAATATGGCTCAATTGCTCCAAAGGCTGCAATACCACCACCATCATGATCGTCGTACAGTTGGGGTTAGCAATGATACCACGGGGACGCTTCAAGGCATCTTCCGCATTACACTCTGGTACCACCAAGGGTACATCATCATCCATACGGAAAGCCGAGCTGTTGTCGATCATCACACAGCCATATTTTGTAATCGTCTCCGCAAATTCCTTAGACGTGCCAGCACCTGCAGAGGTAAAAGCTATATCAATATCCTTGAAATCATCGTTATGCTGGAGCAGTTTCACTGTCAGTTCCTTACCACGGAAAGTATATTTCCTGCCAGCACTACGCTCTGAACCGAACAACACCAGTTCATCCATTGGGAAATTTCTCTGGTCGAGGATTCTCAAGAACTCCTGACCCACAGCACCTGAGGCGCCTACAATTGCTACTTTCATAAGTCTAATTCTTTTCCTATTATACTAAATTTGGCTGCGAAGGTACAACATATTTTTGATATAACCAAAAATAGACAAGAAAAACCTCATTGTTATAAAGTGATAACATCCGTATTATATCCGGCTTATCAGACTATAAATTCACCTGCAGCTCCTTTCCCTCATAACTAATTGTCTGGTGCTGACCGTCTGGAAGAACAATGACGAACTGGCGTTTCTGGAGCATGCCGGGATAGGAACCTTGACGGGCACCAATAGTCAGTGTCCTCATCTTATCGTTCCACTGGAAGGTAATCGTGCTGTAAACACCTTTCTCATAATTGTAGCTATCACCCTCATCCTCATACAACACAAAAGAGCCGTCAGAACCAGGATAGACACGCAGCTCAAGACTGTCCCAAGATCTCTCACCGACATACTGCATCTCTGGACCAAGAGGCAGGATACTACCTGTTCGCACGAACATCGGGACACGGTCGAGCGTTGTCTGTATAGCAACGAACTGACCTCCCTTCCTACGTTCATTCGTCCAGAAGTCATACCAATCAGTACCTTGTGGCAAGTATTTCGTGACGGTCTTTGCCTGTGACCAATCCACATCTTCATTTTTAATTTCTTTCATTTTTACATTATTCCTGTCCCAGCCCGTCATTGCATCTTCCTTGATAATCTGTTCCTCTGTATACAATGGATTGACTATCGGAGTCGCAAGGATGCTCTGTCCGAACATCAGCTCATCAGCCATTTCCCATACCTTCTTGTCATCAACGAAATCACTGAACAAAGGACGCATATAACTCCCGTTTTGAGATGTCACTTGCCAAGCCGTACTATACAAATAAGGTATCAGTCGATAACGCAGACGAATCATTTTCTCTATTGCGTCATAAACGGGTTCACCTTTCTTGCCGAACTGCCATATCTCACGAGGTGCATCAGCACCATGACTGCGAAAAACTGGCGCAAAGAGCCCATACTGCATCCAACGCACATATAATTCCTGATACTGGGGATTCTGAGGTGCGGAGCCTGGACCCTTGGTGTTATAGGCATTACAGAAGAAGCCTCCGATATCTGTATTGAAATTGGGATTACCTGTCAGGGAGAAACTAAGTCCTGCCGGTACTTGCTTTCGTAGCATGTCCCACGACGAGGCGACATCACCGCTCCACATATTGGAGCCATAATGCTGTTGACCAGCATACGATGAGCGTGTCATGATAAACACACGTTTCGAGGAGTTCGGGTAATCCTTGCGTTGTGACTGATAAATGCCACGCACCGTCTCCAAGGGGAAAGCGTTACGTAGAGAGCGCCAGGTACCACCAGTAACCTTATGCTCATAATCCGACTCACGGGGATTGAAGAAATCTGGATCGGTAGAGTCCATCCACCAGGCATCCGTACCATAGTTGTACAATGTCTTCAGATATTTCCAATAAATAGCACGTGCGACAGGACTGAAAGCGTCATACACCTTCACACCCGACGGATAGTCCATCCGAGGCGGCCATATATGTGACAGTCCACTCTGAGGCCATGTCTCAATCGGTAATAGCAGTCCTTTCTCACTGAGTTCCCGGAATTGCTGTGTCTGAGGTCCGAAACTTGCCCATATACTAATCATGAAATGCGCATGCTTCGCATGGACATTCTTGATCATCTGAGGACCATCAGTAAAATCTTCCGACAGGAAATCCATCGCATTCCATAGGTAATTACTACCCCAATACTGCCAGTCTTGGATAATACCATCCAAAGGAACTTGCAACTCGCGGTATCTATCAACGACACTCTCCGTCTCTGCAGCAGTCTTATAACGTTCCTTAGACTGCCAGAAACCGTAAGTCCATAAAGGAAACATTGGTACATCACCCGTCAGATGACGCATCAGGGCTATCACGCCGTCAGCAGAACCACCATACATGAAATAATAGTCAATGCCCTCACCAACCTCTGAGGCGAATGTCATCCCATCCACATCGTCATCAAACTGCGTAGGTGAGTAATTATCCCAGTATATGCCCCAGCCCTTAACAGATTGCAATACATTCTGGAAATCCTCTAAGTTCGACTGTTCCATCCGCTTATGCTCACCCCGGCGGTTCATCTTACCATTCTGTATCGTTCCAAGTCCATAGATGGGCTCATCCTTATCAAGCAGGAATGTCTGACGAGCTTTCATCACATCACCATTCTTTTCACGAAGTAACACCTTCCCTGTTGCCGTCAAAAAAGTCAGGTTACCATTGACATCTTGTTTGACTGTCAGTTCACTACTCATCCACGTATTACCTTTCCGTACTATCGTTACACTTTCTGGCTTTGCCGTGATAACCAGCGTCTTGGTAGCTTTTCCCTTGACAACATGCACTATATTGGGAGTATAAAACTCTATATTCACATCCTGTGCCATACAAGGAGTAGTCATCATAAGACCACAGCACACAGTGAACATCTTGATTACTCTTTTCATTTCGACTAATCAGATTATTAACGACAATTATCTCGCTGCTGTTCGCATTCCTCACGCTTTGCTTTGTAGAAACGATCCACGAAATTAATCTGTTCACGATTAGGAACCGTAATAAGAGATGCCCCATTGCAAAACTGCATCGTTGTAGGCTTCGAATCATCGAATGTAGGCCAGTATGGTAACCCCTTGCCATTTGGATTACCCGTCTTGGCAAAATTGATCCAATACTGTTGTATCATCTCAGCAACAGCGGACTCTGCGGGATATTTGTCTGACTGAGTCAGGAACTCCCCATTAAGATAAAGGATGTCATCAGCATGTGCCACACCACGGCGACGAGGATCACCAGAGAAGCTACGAGTGGATGGCTGGTTAAGATAGGCGGCATATGCAGCACTCTTTCCCGTTTTGGACTGCAGACTCACCCAAGCATAGGATGGCCAGGCAAACCCCATATCACGGAAAGCATCACCAAAACCATGCCATGCCTCATCGGCAGTACTGCCCGGATAGACTTTCTTCGCCTCATCAGCAAAGGAGCCGAAGATATTCTTGACGGTCTTGTCATAGTCCTCAGGAGTGATATTACCCGGGCTGAAGAGGGCACCCTCATCGGAGTTGGTCATCACAATAACGGGGACATCATTATATTCGCCACGCTCATAGAGGCGATACTGGTCATCACAGATGACATACCCATCAACACATGGCCAGAAGCCTGCAAAACCCACATGACCGTCACATAGTGACATCGCATCCATCTTTCGCAGTTGTTTGAGATTCTTTTTCTTCAGATGCTGCTGGAAGGCAAGCCCCTGCTGTTCCGCCCCTTTTTGCGAGGCATCTATACCCAAGGTACGTGGCTGGTCACGCCAAGGAGCAAAAGAGCCTCCGCTCTGACTGATACAACGATGGAAGAGTCCCTTCGCCAACGGTGAGGCACAAAGGATACTACAACTGATGGCACCAGCGCTCTCACCGAAGATCGTGACATTCGAAGGATCGCCACCGAAGTTGGTGATATTACGCTGTACCCACTGAAGAGCAAAAATCTGGTCAAGGATGCCGTAGTTACCTGAATGTCCCTCCTTATTCTCTTTCGTCAGTTCTGGATGTGCCATAAAACCAAGTGCACCTGTCCGGTACTCTACGCTGACGATGACGACCCCACGCATGGCAAGGTATTTCCACAAGTCGCCCCCATACCATTCCGTCTGAAAACCACCGCCATGAATCCATACCATCACCGGCAGGCGGTCATTGACAGATGTTGCCGGTGTTGCGATACCCAGATACAGACAATCCTCGTTCATCATATCCGCAGTACGCCCCGGACGGGTGGGTTGTGGAGGTAACGGTCCAAATTGATCCGCTTTCAACACCCCTTCCCATGCCTTGGCTGGCTGTGGCTCCCGCCAACGAAGGTCACCTACGGGAGGAGCAGCATAAGGTATTGCTTTATACACGGCAAGGGTACTGTCAAGGACACCCTCTACATCACCTGTCTCCACATGGGCTTTCAGAAGCGGTTGCCCCTGAGCGTCAGTCATCATCATGAAAGCGCAGACCACCCAAACAATTGTCAATATTCTCTTCATCGTTTCTTGATAGTTTTTGCAAAGGTACGAAAAATTTTCGAACCTTTTACTACGCCGAAGGTTCTTTTGTTCGGAAATGCCTAAATAAATTTGGCATTTCACTCACTTATTCGTACCTTTGCACACAATATGTTATATATTGCATCATATTTTCCGATTACTAATCCGACATTGATCTTCTGTGTCGTATTACTCATCATCCTTTTTGCACCCATCATCATGGGTAAACTGCGCATACCGCATATCATCGGAATGGTACTGGCGGGCATGTTGATTGGAAAATACGGATTGAATATTCTGGAACGAGACTCCTCCTTTGAATTATTTGGAAAAGTAGGATTACTATATATCATGTTCCTCGCCGGTCTGGAGATGGATTTGGAAAGTGTGAAGAAGAATTCCAAAAGGTTTCTGATTTTCGGATTACTCACATGTCTGGTACCACTCGTCATGACCTATTTCATGGCAATATGGCTATTGGACTATACCACACAGGCTTCTTTCCTTTTAGGGTGTATCATGGCATCAAACACCCTGATTGCCTACCCTATCATTGGACGCTATGGACTGCAACGTGATTCCAGCGTGATGCTGAGCGTAGGATCCTCCATGATTTCCCTGTTCCTTGCCTTGTTGATGCTTGCTGCACTTGCTGCTTCTTATGGAGAAGACACAGGGTTCACCTTCTGGATTCTCTTCCTACTGAAATTCTGTCTGTTCTGCGGTGCTTGTATATGGCTGATCCCTAAACTCGCACGTTATTTCCTGCGGCGGTACTCCGATGCCGTCATGCAGTTTATCTTTGTTCTTGCCGTGATGTTCCTCAGTGCCGCAGCTTCAGAGGCTGTCGGTGTGGAAGGCATCGTAGGTTCCTTCATCTCTGGACTGATTCTCAACCGTTATATCCCCCATGTGTCCCCATTGATGAACCGTATCGAGTTTATCGGTAACGCACTCTTCATTCCTTATTTCCTGATTGGTGTGGGCATGCTCATCAATATCGGCTCACTATTCACTGGACTTCACATGCTCTGGATAGTGTTTATGATTGCTTTCTTCGGGACCTTTGGAAAGGCTGTCGCCGCTTATCTTTCAAGTTTGTTATTCCACCTTCCTAAATCAGCAGGACACATGATGTTTGGACTGACCAGTGCCCATGCTGCCGGAGCCATCGCAATGGTGATGGTGGGAATGCGCCTGGAGGTCAGTCCCGGTGTCTACCTAGTGAACGACGAGATTCTGAATGGTGTCGTTATCATGATTCTTGTCACCTGTATCATTAGTACGATGATGACTGCTCATGCCGCCCAACAGATCGTGTTAGCCTCCAACCAACACCCGACTGCCATTAACCAAGGCGATGACGAGAAAATCATGCTTTGTGTGAAATACCCTGAGATAGCTCCTCAGTTATTGGAACTTGCTATTATGCTACGGAACCAGAAACTGAATCGCGGAATTGTGGCACTGAATGTGGTGTATGACGACAACAATGCTGCCGTCAATCGTGATAATGGACTGCGCTTGCTAGAACAGTTACAGCAACAAGCTAGTGCTAGCGAGGTAAAAGTACAGACACAGGTACGTCTTGCCACCAATATTGCCAATGGTATTAAACATGCCTTCCGTGAGTTCTCCAGTTCAGAGATTATCATGGGAATGCACGTTCATACTGAAGTAAACCCGAAGTTCTGGGGAGACTTTATCCAGAGTCTGTATAATGGACTGAACCGCCAAATCCTTCTGACCCGTTTTGTACAACCCCTGAACACACTGCGACGCATACAGGTTGCCGTTCCATCTCGTGCCGAATTCGAGCCAGGTTTCCATCGCTGGCTGGAACGTTTAGGACGCATGGCAGAGAACCTTGATTGTCGCATCCAGTTCCATGGACGCGATGAGAGTCTAGTCTTGATCAGGGAGTATATCAACAATCTCCATCCGGGTGTCCGTGCAGAATATACCTTCATGGCGCATTGGAATGAGTTACCCAAACTGGCAGAGACCATCAAAGAAGACCATATGTTCGTGGTGATCACGGCACGTAAAGGTACCATCTCATATAAGAATGCACTAGAACGGCTTCCTAATGAACTGATGCAACATTTCTCGGGTAAGAATCTGATGATTATCTTCCCAGATCAATATGGTAACACGAAAGAGGAGCGTATGACCTTCACGGAGGCACAACACCAAGAAGAGAGTAGTATTTATAATACCATCGCCCGATGGATTAACGACCATCGCTCCCATTAACCCCTAAACCAATCATCCCCATGATATCAATTCAAGGAATCAAGAAAAATTTCGGCTCCCTCGAGGTCTTGAAAGGTATCGACCTCCACATCGATAAAGGTGAGGTGGTCAGTATCGTCGGTCCCAGCGGAGCAGGTAAGACAACACTGTTGCAGATCATCGGAACACTAGATAAGCCAGATGCCGGTACTGTCTGCATCGATGGTATTGATGTGAGCCATCTCAGCAAGAAGAAACTGTCTGACTTCCGCAACCAGCATATCGGTTTCGTGTTCCAGTTCCACCAACTACTTCCTGAGTTCACAGCTATTGAGAACATCATGATACCTGCCTATATTGCAGGACTCTCCCAGCGAGAGGCAAGACAAAGGGCACAAGATTTGTTAGATTTCATGGGACTTACCGAACGCGCCAGCCATAAGCCCAATGAGCTAAGTGGTGGCGAGAAGCAACGCATCGCAGTGGCTCGTGCGCTCATCAATCACCCTGCTGTCATCCTTGCTGATGAGCCTAGCGGTTCTCTTGACTCCAAGAACAAAGAAGAACTGCACCAACTCTTCTTCGACCTACGAGACAAATTCGGACAGACATTCGTTATCGTCACTCATGATGAACAACTAGCAAGCATTACCGACCGTACTATCCATATGCGGGATGGTCTATTAGAAACAACACCTATAGATACTATACTATAGATACTATAAATACTATAGAACTATGAAAATCAAACTCGGCGACTACAACACGCTTCGCATCGTGAAGAATGTTGATTTCGGCATGTACTTAGACGGAGGTGATGAAGGTGAGATTCTACTTCCATCACGCTATGTGCCAAAAGGAGTTAAAGTGGGTGACGACATTGAAGTCTTCATCTATCTTGACCAAGACGAGAAACTTGTTGCCACCACGCTCAAGCCACTGGCGAAGGTGGGTGATTTCGTCTGGCTGGAGTGTGCATGGACGAATGAATATGGGGCATTCCTCAACTGGGGGTTGATGAAAGATTTGTTCTGTCCATTCCGCGAGCAAAAACAACGGATGCAGAAAGGACAACGTTATTATGTCTATGTTATGGAGGATGAGAAGACTCACCGTCTCATGGCTACGGCAAAGGTGGAGCGATATCAGAAGCACAACGGCTATGAGCGTGCCCTTGATTTCTCTGACGAGCTTTTACGTTACCTGAAAGAGAACGGGGGGCATTGCGACTTGGGTGACAAAAGTTCCTCAGAGGACATCGCCCAACGCTTTGGTGTCTCGAAGAAAATCTATAAAAAATCAGTCGGCGACCTTTACCGCCGCCGACTGATTACTATTTCTGACGAAGGAATCTCCCTCGTTTAGAACTCTGCACTCTTTGGAGTACGTGGGAATGGGATGACGTCACGGATATTCTGCATACCTGTTACAAAGAGAATCAGACGCTCAAAACCGAGTCCGAAACCTGCGTGTGGACATGTTCCCCAACGACGGGTATCGATATACCACCACAGATGAGTCATATCCATTTGTCGACGATTAATCTCACTCATCAACTTGTCATAGCTCTCCTCACGGACTGAACCACCGATAATCTCGCCGATCTGTGGGAACAGCACATCCGTACCCTGCATCGTAGGACCAGGAGCCGCAGCACCTTTGTATCCTACAGAGCCTCCATCGGCGGTATCCTGGTTCTGTTTCATATAGAACGACTTGAACGCGCGAGGATAGTCTGTCATGATGACAGGTTTCTTGAAGTGCTCCTCTACGAGATAACGCTCATGCTCAGAGGCAAGGTCATCACCCCAGTTGCAGGGGAACTCAAACTTCTTACCGTTCTTGATGGCTTCCTGCAGGATATTGATACCCTCCGTATAAGGAAGACGCACAAATGTCTCCTTCAACACACCCTCCAAACGTTCGATGAGTGTTTTATCAATCATCTGATTAAGGAAGGCGAGATCATCCTTGCAGTTCTCCAATGCCCAACGGACACAATACTTGATGAAGTCCTCCTCCAAGTCCATCAACTCGTCCTGATCCATGAAAGCAACCTCTGGCTCCACCATCCAGAACTCAGCGAGGTGACGGGGTGTATTAGAGTTCTCCGCACGGAACGTAGGGCCGAAAGTGTAAATAGCACCTAATGCCGTAGCACCCAGCTCACCCTCCAATTGTCCTGATACCGTCAGAGAGGTCTGCTCTCCAAAGAAATCGTCATCGTAGATAATCTTACCATTCTCGTCTTTCTTCAGGTCATAAAGGTTCTTGGTGGTCACCTGGAACATGTTTCCTGCACCCTCACAGTCACTTGCCGTAATCAGGGGGGTATGGAAATAAAAGAAACCATGCTCGTGGAAATAGGTATGGATTGCCATCGCCATATTATGACGGATACGCATCACAGCACCAAAAGTATTGGTACGGAGGCGCATATGAGCATTCTTACGCATCACCTCAAAAGACTGACCTTTCTTCTGCATCGGATAAGTGTTGTCACATACGCCATAAAGCTCCAGAGCTGTTGCCTGGATCTCACAAGCCTGTCCAGCTCCTTGGCTCTCCACCAGGATACCGACAGCACAGATACATGAACCTGTGGTGACATCCTTCAGCAGTTGCTCATCAAACTTTGTCGGGTCAACGACAATCTGTACATTCTTTATGGTTGAGCCATCATTTAAGGCAATGAAGTCTACAGCCTTGGAATTACGGTGCGTACGTACCCATCCCTTGACACAGACCTCCTTACCATATTCCGTACTTTTCAGTACATCAATTATCTTTGTTCTTTTCATTGAACTATGAACTCTAAACTATCAACTATGAACTATCAATTACTCATACGCTCCCATACGCAGGCGGTCAACCTCCTCCTCGGTCAGATAACGCCAGTCACCACGACGAAGGTTCTTCTTGGTCAGACCAGCAAACTGTACACGGTCGAGTTTCGTCACCTTATAACCTAGGCTTTCGAAGATACGACGTACAATACGGTTCTTTCCAGAGTGAATCTCGATACCTACCTGTTTCTTGTCAACAGCATCTGCATACTGGATATCATCCGCCTTGATGTCTCCATCCTCAAGGGTGATACCCTCTGCGATCTGCTGCATGTCATGAGCAGTCACGTTCTTGTCGAGATATACATGATAAATCTTCTTCTTCAAGAATTTCGGATGTGTCAGCTTAGAGGCAAGATCACCATCGTTAGTCAACAGAAGCACACCTGTCGTATTACGGTCCAGACGACCAACTGGATAGATACGCTCAGGACAAGCACCTTTCACAAGCTCCATCACTGTCTTACGCTGCTGAGGATCATCACTGGTAGTCACATAATCCTTGGGTTTGTTGAGCAGGACATATACTTTCTTCTCTGGAGTAACAGGAGCGTCATGGAACTTTACCTCGTCAGTACGCAACACCTTGGTACCCAGCTCTGTTACCACCTGTCCATTCACTGTCACGACACCTGCCTGGATGAACTCATCTGCCTCACGACGGCTGCATACACCAGCATTAGCGAGGAACTTATTCAGACGGATGGGCTCATTGGGATCGTAGTTTTCCTCCTTATACTCTATACGTTTCTTAAAACTGTACTTAGCATTGGGATCATAATCGGCAGTATGCTGACGATAGCCACCACGCTGCTTGTTATACCCACCCTGCTGACGGGGCTGTCCATAGCCGCCACGCTGCTGGTAACCACCACGAGGCTGTCCATAACCGCCACGAGATTGATAGCCGCCTTGCTGACGGGGCTGATAGCCACCCTGCTGACGAGGCTGGTAGCCGCCCTGCTGACGGGGCTGGTAGCCACCCTCCTCTCCTTCTGCCTGTTGGTTGAAACGAGGGCGATAGCTACCTTGTTGATAGCTGCCGCCACGAGGCTGATAACCGCCCTGCTGACGGGGCTGGTAGCCACCCTGCTGGTAGCTGTTCGTACGGGGGCGATAGCCACCCTCACCATTATTATTGGGATTGAAGCGGGGACGATAGCCGCCACGAGGCTGACCATACTCACCCTGAGGACGCTGTGGCGCACTGCTCTGCAGACTTGCACCAAATCCCTCAGGACGGAACCCGCCCTCTTCTTGACTCTGATTACGATTATAGCCACCCTGATTGTAAGGACGTACCTGTTGATGAATACGTGGACGTGGTGAGCGTCCTGGTTTGTAACCTTGATAACCACTGGTTTGGTTTGTGAAGCCCTCACGGCTTGTAGTATTCTGTTCTGAATACTGCTCCTCTGTTTTGTTTTCGTTCTCTAATTCCATAATCATTAATTCTTTAATTTTTTATTCTTCTGTTTTTGAAATGTTAGCCGGAAGCCTCACGGCTCCCTCTTGTGTTGTTTGTTAAATACCTGTATAGTTCATAGGCGTAATCGCCATAAGCTCTTCTTTAACCTCCTCACTGACATCAAGTCCCTGAATAAACTCATGGATCAGTTCTGGTGTCATTTTCTGGTTGGTACGCGTAAGCGCTTTCAGTGCTTCATAGGGATGAGGATAAGCCTCACGGCGCAGGATGGTCTGGATAGCCTCAGCAACCACTGCCCATGTGTTGTCGAGGTCTTCCTGCAATTTCTCCTCGTTAAGGATAAGCTTACGCAAGCCTTTTAAAGTACTCTGGATAGCTATCAAGGTATGTCCCATGGGGACACCCACGTTACGCAGCACTGTCGAGTCCGTCAGGTCACGCTGTAAGCGACTGACAGGCAGTTTTTGCGCAAGGAACTGCAGGATGGCATTGGCAATACCGAGGTTACCCTCTGAGTTCTCATAGTCGATGGGATTCACCTTATGGGGCATCGCACTCGATCCTACCTCACCTGCCTTGATCTTCTGCTTGAAGTACTCCATAGAGATATACATCCAGAAGTCACGATCCAAGTCGATAATAATAGTATTGATACGACGCATGGCATCGAAGATGGCACCCAACCAGTCGTAGTTGGAGATCTGCGTCGTCCACTGCTCACGCTCCAGTCCGAGTTTCTCGCTGACAAACTTATTACCGAACTCACGCCAGTCATACTGCGGATAAGCCACATGATGGGCGTTATAGTTACCTGTAGCACCACCGAACTTCGCAGTAATCGGGGTATCTTTCAGTCCACGCAACTGCTCTTCCAGACGATAGACATACACCATTACCTCCTTTCCCAAACGGGTCGGGGAGGCTGGCTGTCCATGTGTCTTGGCAAGCATCGGCACATTCTTCCACTGCTCGGCATAGTCGTTCAACTGCTCGATGAGCTCCTCCACCATAGGGTAATACACCTCTTCCAGTGCCTCCTTCACAGAGAGGGGCACACTGGTATTGTTGATGTCCTGAGAGGTCAGTCCGAAGTGGATAAACTCCTTGTACTTCTCAAAGTCACCTATCTTGTCAAGTTCCTCCTTGATGAAATACTCCACAGCCTTCACGTCGTGGTTGGTCGTCTTCTCGATTTCCTTCACACGGGCGGCATTCTCTTCCGTAAAGTGACGATAGATATCGCGCAAACGCTCAAACAGGTTATGGTCGAAATCCTCCAGTTGCGGCAAGGGTAGCTCACAAAGCGTAATGAAATACTCTATCTCCACGCGGACCCTGTAGCGAATAAGTGCATATTCTGAGAAATATCCTGCCAACTGCTCTGTCTTACTTCTATAACGGCCATCAATAGGCGAAATGGCTGTCAACACGTCTAATTCCATTATTCTTTCTTAATACCTTAAATTATAAATATAGCTATATTTCCAATTGGACTGCAAAGGTACGAATAAGTGAAGGAAAAACCAAATATATTTGAGTTTTTCTGAACGAGAGTACCTTAAAAACTTGTTTTAAAGGTACGAATAAGTCAGCAAAGCACATAATAAAAAGGGACTTTTTAAAATTTTATTGGCGAACGGGTGTTCCTCCCAGATAAAGACCATCGTATGTTTATTTCAGTATGTCGCCTCCTCAGCCTTGCAACCGTCTAGCAAATCACGATGCATGCGGTGGGCGAGATCGCCATTACCCGGTTTGTAACGATGACCTGAGGGGGTGTAGTTGCATTTGAAACCACTCAGGTGCTTGTCAACACGGAACGCCTTCGGATCGTCCACACAGACGCTCTTCACGGAGATGTAGAAACGTCCCAGGTCACCTAACTTCACTACATAGCCAGCCTGCATGTAATGACGGATAGAGTCGAACAACTCCTTGACAACCATACGCACATCGGAAGCTTTCGCAGAACAGCTCTGCTCTACCATGCGCTCTATCTCCTCCAACGACACCTCGCCCGCCTTGACGGTGTGGGCATAATACTTCCCGTAATTCTTGCTGCTCTTGATTTGATTCTTCAGCAATCTGTACTTAATACTCATACTAATTTGGTTTATTATATTGATAATACGTTGTTTCAAGGCACAAAGATACTAATAAAAATTCAATTACGCAAACTTCTGCAAGTAAATTCAGTGAAATTACTGAGTAAATTCAGTGTATTTGCTAAGTAAATTCAGTGTATTTGCTAAGTAAATTCAGTGTATTTAGTGAGTAAATTCAGTGAATTTACTTTTAAAGAAAAAACCTCTCTCCATCGGAGAAAGGTTTTCTTTGGTGGGCGTTGACGGATTCGAACCGCCGACCCTCTGCTTGTAAGGCAGATGCTCTAAACCAGCTGAGCTAAACGCCCTTTGCTTTAAAAGCGGTGCAAAGGTACGACGTTTTTTTGAAACCACCAAACTTTTGCACCACTTTTTTCTGTTTTTTCTTATAATTTATACAAATCACTCGCTGCCATCAGGTCAACTTTCTTCTCCGCGAGGATCCGTTCACAGCTCTCAAGGTCGGTAGGACGGATGACCACATGGGCGACATCGCCATTGGCGAAGGAGTACATATACTCAATGAAAACACCTGCGTCAGACAGCAGTTTGAGTACTTTGGCAAGGGAACCGCTGGTGTTTGGACATACAAAACCTATCACATCCGTGATCTTCACGGCGAAATGAGCCGCCTTCAAAACTTGGTAAGCCTTGTCAGGATCGCTGACGATACAACGCAGGATACCGAAATCTGAATTATCAGCAATACTCATGGCAGAGAGATTGACTCCTGCCTCACCTAACACGTCAGTCACTTCTGTGAGGCGTCCTGACTTGTTCTCCAAGAAAATAGACAATTGTTTTGCTAACATAATATCTTCGTTTTAAATTTTACAGTTTACGATTATCAATCACGCGCTTTGCCTTACCAGTAGAACGCTCGATACCCTTCGGCTCCACCAGTTTGATCTTGAAACCAAGACCTATCACAGAACGAAGCTCTGCCTCCAGTTTCTTCTGCAGTCCTACCATCGTCGCCATATCATCAGTGAAGTATTCCTCCTTCACCTCCACCTTCAACTCACTGGTATCGGTGTTGTTGACACGATCGACTGTCAACAGGAAATGTGGCTCATACTCTGGCAGCGAGAGGATGACAGCCTCGATCTGAGACGGGAAGACATTGACACCACGGATGATGAGCATATCGTCGCAACGACCCAGGATACGGTCCATACGCACCAAGGTACGTCCGCATGCGCATTTGTCATAGTGGAGAGCGGTCAGGTCGTGAGTACGATAACGCAGCAACGGCATTCCCTCCTTCGTCAGATGGGTGAAAGTCAGCTCACCCAATTCTCCCTCTGGCATCGGCTCACCTGTCTCCGGGTTCAGGATCTCTGGGTAGAAATAGTCCTCATTCAGATGGGTACCATGCTGGCACTCACACTCATAGCCCACACCAGGACCGGCGATCTCACTCAGTCCATAGATATCGTACGCCTTAATGCCCAGCGATGCCTCCAGTTTCTGACGCATCTCCTCTGTCCAAGGCTCAGCACCAAAGGCGCCCACACGTAGTTTGAAATCCTCACGAGGCCATTCGCACTCACGCAATGCCTCTCCTAAGAACATAGCATAAGAGGGTGTGCAACAGAGCACAGAGGCACCAAAGTCATGCATCAGCGTGATCTGCTTCTGTGTGTTACCCGACGACATCGGAATCACACTGGCTCCAATATTCGTTGCACCATCATGGGCTCCCAGTCCACCAGTAAAGAGTCCGTAGCCATAGGATATCTGGAAAATATCATCCTTCGAGGCTCCATAGGCAGTAAATGCACGAGAGATCGCCTCTGTCCACATAGCAAGGTCCTTACGTGTATGCAGCACAACGACTGGTTTTCCTGTCGTACCAGACGATGCGTGGATGCGTACTATCTGACTCATCGGCACTGCGGCAAGTCCGAAGGGATAGTTATCACGAAGGTCGAGCTTGTTAGTAAACGGCAACTTGACGATATCATCGATGTCTTTGATATCGCCAGGCTCCAAGCCCATCTCTTGAAATTTCTTACGATAAAATGGCGTGTTATGATATACATACTCTGCCATCTTTCTCAACCTAATGCTCTGAATCTCACGTAACTGCTCGCGATCCATGCATTCTACACTTTCGTTCCAAATCATTGTATTACATGTTTATTCTTGTTAATGTTTTAAGTTTGTATAGTTTTGTGTGATGCAAAGATACAACATTTAAATGAAAACGAGAAACAAGAACTGAGAAAAATTATAATGTAAGCACCATATTATAAAAAAAGCCCCGAGTATTCTCGGAGCTTGGGGAGTGGGCGTTGACGGATTCGAACCGCCGACCCTCTGCTTGTAAGGCAGATGCTCTAAACCAGCTGAGCTAAACGCCCTTAAAAATCCCGAGCACCAGAAGTACTCGGGATTTGATGGTTATTATTTAAATTGAATTACTTCAACTCAACAGTTGCACGACGGTTGTAGCTGATTGGAGACAGTGTGTCAACACCACCCTCAGCGTTAACCTCGATGTTAGAACGATCAACACCCATGTTAACGAGAGCGTCAGCAACAGCCTCAGCACGCTTCTGAGACAGAGACTGGTTGAAGTTAGAGCTACCAGTCTTGCTGTCAGCATAACCCTTAACAACGATCTTAGCATTGTTAGCCTTAGCGGCGTCAGCAATAGCCTGAACGTTCTGCAGATCCTTCTGAGAAGCGATCTTAGACTTACCAATGTTGAAGAATACTGATACAGGAGCAGAAACTACCTCCTTAACAGTCTTAACCTCACCAGTAGCTGTTGGGCACTTGTGGTTAGCAATCTGGTTGCGGAGACGAGCGTTCTCTGCGTTAGCGTCAGCAAGCTGAGCATTCAGAGCGTCGATCTGACCCTGAGAGAGAGCCTTGATAGCCTCTACGTCTGGAGTCTTGTTCCAAGTAGCCTTGCCGAAGTTGTAAGTCAAACCAACCTCAACGCTGATGGTGCGATCCATGTTCTTAAAGGTGTTCTTCTTGCTTCCAAAGTGCTGAGAGAAACCATCGAAGCGAGGATCGAACAGACCGTAGTTGATATCGAGGTTGATAGCAACCTTCTTGTTCAGACGGAACATATTCAGGATACCAACATTCAGATCCATTGAATAGGTGTTGTAGCTCATGTTACGACCTACACCAGCACCAACGTAAGGAACAAAGTTCCAAACACGGTTCTCGTTGTAACCACACAGCATGTTGCTGAGGTTGAACAGAACCTGCTCGTTCAATACCCAATACTTGCTAGCGTTCCAGTCCTTAGCAGACTTGCCTGCTACATCGTTGTAAGTAATGACTGAACGACCCCAGATACCTGTGAACTTGGTACGAAGACCGATACCAGGAGTAAACCACTTACCAAGAGCTACAGAGAAGCCGAGGTTAGTGCGATAGCCTTTGAACAACTTAGAAGGCTTAATAGCTGAATTCTCCTGGCTTCCCCAGAAAGATGTTCCAACTGCATTAGCCTGGATGAACCAGTTGCTCCAGAAAGAATTTGTAGAAACACTGTACTTCTCAGTAGGTACAGCATCCTGTGCCATTGAGGCTACAGAAACACCGGCAAAAGCCAGTACCATTAATAACTTTTTCATACCTATACTAATATTAATGTTAAATGATATTGTATTTACACTTTTATCAATTTTCTGTGCAAAAGTAAACATTTATTTTGAATCTGCAAACTTTTTTGGCAAAAAATTGCACTTTTTTAGAAAAAAAGGAATATTTAATCTGTTTCAATGCTCTAAAACACCCTAAATAAAGTTAAATTCATCCGAGCAACTGCTCTATTTCCCTTTGGGGTAAAATACAAAGTATCGCTTTCCCATCTGGAGTATAGTTGACATTTGAACAGGCGAAAAGCTCGTTGACGATATTCTCCATCTCTTCATTGCTCAGGATCTGACCTTGAGGGATGGCAGCATGACGGGCAAGGCTTAAGGCAAGAGAAGAATGGATATGATGCAGATTACCCGTCCCATTCTCAATGGTGTCACAGACCATCTCCCGAATCAACTGTGCGTAATTAAGTCCATCAAGCCCCGCAGGTACTGACTGTATTCCATAACTATACTTCCCCAAGTCTGTCAATTCGAATCCCATAGCATTCAACTCTGGTAATAACTTCTCCAAGACGACAGCATCTGAAGGAGCAAACTGCACCACTTCAGGAAAGAGGACACGCTGACCACTCACCGTCTGCGACTCCAACTGTGCCAGGTAGCGCTCATAACGGATACGGACGTCAGCACGATACTGGTCGATAATCATCAAGCCCGATTTTACTGCCGTCATGATATACCGTCCCTTATATTGATAATGTATAGGAGACTTCTCCTCAACGGCAAATGCCTCTCCCTCCACAGGAGACTCCTGAGGGTGCTGTGGCAGTTGTTCGTAAAGTTTTTCCCAACCCTCAACGGTTTTCTTCGGACGCTCTGTATGCTGATGTTCTTTGAAAGGATTATAGGAAGGGTTATAAGAAGGTTGCGGAAGATCCGCATGCTGTGAGACAGGGTTGAAAGCGGGGATATCCGGCTGCCCGACAGTATCAAAGTCTATCTGGGGTATCTCACAGAACTTGCCGATGGCATCTTTCACAGCAGCCACGAGGATCTGCCAGATAGCCTGTTCGTTCTCAAACTTAATCTCTGTCTTGGTGGGATGGATATTCACATCAATATCGGAGGGAGCAACCTCGAAATAGATAAAATAAGGGACCTGCATCCCTACAGGGACAAGACGTTCGAAAGCCTGCATCACTGCCTTATGGAAATAAGCATGTTTCATAAAGCGTCCATTGACAAAGAAGTAATCATGCGCCCCTTTCTTCTTTGCCGATTCCGGTTTTCCCACAAAACCCGTTATCTTACAAATGGCAGTTTCCACTTTAACCTCTAACAAATCCTGGTTAAAGCGTTTCCCAAACACATCGGCTATACGTTGACGCAAAGAGCCACTCTTCAGGTTCAGAAGCTCTTGTCCGTTACTATGCAGGGTAAAATGGATATCAGGACAAACCAAAATGATACGTTCAAAAGCCGTCAGGATATTATTCAACTCTGTCGCATTCGTCTTAAGGAACTTACGACGAGCAGGAACATTGAAAAAGAGATTCTCGACTTTGAAGTTACTACCGACAGGACAACTGACCAGTTCCTGGGATTCTAACTTAGACCCGGAGAAGCGCAGGTAAGTACCCAGCTCATTATCTCCCATCCTCGTACGCAGCTCTACTTGCGAGACAGCAACGATAGAAGGTAATGCCTCACCACGGAATCCCATCGTCGTCAAAGCAAACAAATCATCTGCCTTACGGATTTTAGAAGTCGCATGGCGCTCAAAGGCAAGGCGGGCATCCGTCTCCGACATTCCTTTTCCATCATCTATCACCTGGATAGAAGTACGACCAGCGTCTACTACCAAGACCTGGATAGTATGAGCTCCGGCATCCACCGCATTCTCCACCAGTTCCTTAATCACAGAGGCAGGACGCTGTATGACCTCACCTGCCGCAATCTGATTCGCGACAGAGTCGGGTAATAGTTGTATTACGTCACTCATTCTCTTCCCCTTTCCTACTCAGTTTCTGTTTAGGAGCCTCCCGACGCTTGACTTCCTTCAATTCCTGTCCAGAATTCTTGGGACGCCAGTTAAAGATATCTTCCTTATTAAGAGGTCTGATATAATCAAACCATGCATATTGCGGAAGGAAATACTTAGAAGGTGGAATCTGTGTCATCGGATAAAGGACTCCCACAGGCTTCTCCATCCATATTTTCTTCATCTTCCTGTTTTCCAAGAACATTTTCATCCAAGGTGTCTCCGTGTAATTCAGACCAATGAGAGTACTGTCTGACTCATCAACAGGATAGTAGACAATTAAGACATTCCCTACAGCATCCGTCTGATAAATCTCTCCTTTCTCAAAATAGGCAATCATCTCTTTGGATGACACCTGATTGAAATGCACAGTATCCGGCATCTGTTCTGTAGAAAAAGCTTGTCCGATCACATGCGCCCTGTGAATCGTTGAGTCTTTCATGAAGACACGGATGACCTCACCAAACAACTGTTGACTATTATTCCATACTATTGGATCGCGATACATGGTCATACAAGAGTCTTTGGAGTTGTAGACCAGCGAGTCACAGACCGCTTGCACATCAACGCGGTACGCGCGAACCTTATTATATGCATGTATCTTACGATAAACAGAGTCAGTATTGATATTGAAAGTATATAATTTAAACGTGTCAGCATGCATATACAACGTATCCTTCTGGGAGAAGTCCATTGCCACCGCACGGTCTGTCGCCATAGCATATCCCGTCGAGTCATTATACTCACAATAATCACCCGTCAGCCGGTTCTTATTGACAGAGTCTGTATAGACGACATTCCAATAGGCATGACTCGTCCCTTTCTTGGCGTCATGATATACACTGTCCCCGACAATCGTTCGTCCTTGGTCTTTCATCACCGACCGCCCGAAAAGCTCAGAAGTCTCCGTTTTTGTATTATAATAGCCATCCTCACTATAGATATGACTCGTACCGGAAGTGATATTCGACGGTCCGACGATATGAGCGCGAGAAGTCTGCGTATCATAATACAGGGAGTCTGTAGTCAGGTAAAAGTTCTTATCACGTAAACGGACATCATAGTAGAACATCGCCATCTTCGTGTCAGTATGATATTCTCCCCAGTCACTTGTTAAAGTAGAACTATTATCCACCAATTTTCCTCCTTCGAAGAAATTACCGAAATTATACAGGCGGTCATAGTCCAGGCTATCCGTATAGAGCGTAGACTGTCTGTGTTTGAGAATCACATTATATCGAGCCTGGGCGATTTGTGCATTACCGTCATAATAGGCATAGTCGCTGAAGAGTTTCAGGGTGTCACCCTGTAACATCTTCACATGTCCGAAAGCTTCAAAAGAATTCGTCTGCTGAAAGAAATTAGCACTGTCACAATAAAGGTTAGCCCCCATGTGGCGGAAATGGACATTACCTACCAGGATCTGTGCGTCACCATTGCGATACTGATCATAACGCAACTGGTCAGAATGAACCAAATAAACACGTTTGTCCTCTTGCCGCTTACGGGTAGTATTGCGTTTGCGGGTAGGCTGCATCGCCCATACGAGGCTCAGTCCGAAGAGGCACAGCAGCAGGAAGGCAACTGTACGAAGTCTCATTTAATCCAACCCTGATATTCAAATTGACAGTCCTTATAGCGGTCGTTCACACGGACATAAGTCGCCTTAATTTTATTAACCACCCATTCATGTAGTTTCTCTTGACGGCGTTTTTCCAATACGACATCCTTCATCACCTGGAAATCCTCTGTGATCGTTGCCTTATGTCCTTCCGAACGATTCTTCAGCTTCGCTATCACACAGACCGTTTTTCCACGAGCGTTAATCATCTGGAATGGTGCGGAGATATCACCGACCTTCAAGGTGTCCACAGCGCGAGCCACCTCAGGTGGAAGATCCTGCAACTGGAATCTGGAAGTACGACCGTTCTGTGTGGCATTCGCCATCAGTCCATTGTTGTTACGCGTATCCTTATCGTCAGAGATCATAGAAGCACCAGCCTCAAAAGAGAACTTACCCTCACGGATATCAGAACGAATAGAATCCAAACGTGCCAAGGCCTTGTCGATGGCCTCCTGGCTGACAACCGGTTTACGGAGGATATGACGGACATTCACCTTATCACCCCTTTTGTCAATCAGCTGAATAATATGGAATCCGAACTCCGACTCCACAATCTTTGAAACCTTCTTCGGGTCAGTCAGGTTGAAAGCCACATTCGCAAAAGACTGATCGAGCGTACCACGTCCTGTATAACCTAACTCACCACCACGGCGTGCTGTACCCGGATCCTCCGAATACAAACGAGCCAAGGTCTGGAAAGATGTCTCCCCTCGGTTCACACGGTCAGTATAGTCACGCAGTTCATCCTTGACTCTATTAATCTCTTCCTGATCCACACGCGGAGTCTGAGCAATAATCTGCACCTCCACCTCTGTCGGAACAAAAGGAATACTGTCTTGTGGCAAATGTTCGAAATAACGGCGCACATCAGCAGGAGTCACAGTGATATCCTTCACCAGTTGTCGTTGCATGCTCTGAATCATCTGTCTGTCACGGAAAGACTCACGCAACTCACTGCGGATCTGATTCATACTCTTTTTTTGATACTCTTCAAGTTTCTCACGAGAGCCTATCACAGATATCATATATTCTATCTGTTGCTCGATACCTGCAGATATTTCCGCTTCTGTAACCTCAATACTGTCGATAGCGGCTTGATGGAGATAGAGCTTTTGCACTGCAATCTGTTCGGGAATAGCACAATCAGGATCCCCTTTCCAACGCATTCCTTCCTGTTGCCCCTGAATACGCATCGTCTCTACGTCAGACTTCAGGATAGCCTCATCACCAACTACCCAGATGACCTCATCCACCACACTCTGTACATTTGTACTATCAGCAATCCCTCGGGCTTGTGTGGGCAGAGTGATCAACAATGCCGCTATTGCAATAATACTTTGTATCTTCATATTCAATGATGATTATTTACTGTCTTTAAAACCTTTTTATTCACACTCACAGGATATTTTTTCCGCAGGTCAGCCACCCAGTGCTTATTCATTTCCTCTTGCAAGTCAGCAACCACAAGTTCCCGCACCTCACGATAATCCTTGGGCTTAAATCCCTTACGTCTGTATTTTTTCTTGTGTTTTTTGAAATAATACTTCAACGCCTCCTCATCCTCAGCAGCCTGTCTGCCAACGGAATTTTTACTTTGCTCATACAAGAGGAGACCCTCATAATATGCTCTTTGCAAACCATCAGAAGGCATCTGTAATGTTTCCATAGTCACCGTCTCCGTCTGTCTCAGGGCATCTCCCGACAAAGGTGTCATACAGATTTGTTGATGAACCTGGCGCTGTCCGACCTCAGCAGACAGACGTTCCTTCAAAGTATCATAATCCTCCAAAACCTTACGGTCTGCCATCAAGAAGATATGATAACCTATCGTAGACAAGAAAGGACGAGTCATCTCCCCTTTCCTCATGTTGAAGACAACATCTTCTATCTCCTTGAGCATCTGCCCATGCGAATACCAGCCCATCACTCCACCCTGTTCGGATGAAGCCCTGTCTTGAGAATACAGGCGAGCCATCTGTCCGAAATCAGCTCCATCTTGCAACTGCCGATAAAGGGATTCTATCCGCTGCTGAGCCTGACGTTGTTCCTCACGGCTGGCTTTCTGGGGGACACGAATCAATATCTGCGCAGGACAGACGAGTCCGTCATTTCCTGTTTCCTTCCTCAACACCTCATACGCTGTCCTCACAGAAGAGGAAGAGGCACGATAACCTTGAGAGGAAGATACAAGAGACATAGGAACCTCAGACAGACACCTCGCATACTCACTCTTAAACGAATTCGTCGCGTCGATATGAGCATCCAAGGCTGCCTTGACCTTCAACTTATAGGCGATATACAACTCCAGATAGTCAGCTATCGTCAGATGACTGACATGACTGCCTGTAGTGTTTTGCAAATACGACTGTTCAAACTCCGAACGTGTCACAGGCATATCACCAACCGTAAACAATATCGGATCATCCGCTGCTTGAGCCATTAGCGGCACCAGCAACATGAAGACAGACAACAGTCGGGACCTCATCTTAATCGTTAGGGCGTGAATAGTTTGGAGCCTCACTGGTAATCGTGATATCATGCGGATGGCTCTCGTTAACACCAGCGTTGGTGATACGAGTAAACTTAGCGTCATGCAACTTCTCAATAGTCGAGGCACCACAGTAGCCCATACCAGAACGCAAGCCACCTACCATCTGGTAGATCACCTCCTGAACCGTTCCCTTGTAAGGAACACGTCCAGCGATACCCTCTGGTACAAGTTTCTTCACATCCTTCGTATCTGCCTGGAAATAACGGTCCTTGGAACCATGCTCCATAGCTTCCAGGGAGCCCATACCACGATAACTCTTGAACTTACGTCCGTTGTAGATAATGGTATCACCAGGACTCTCCTCTGTACCTGCCACAAGAGAGCCGACCATCACGCAAGAGCCGCCAGCGGCAAGAGCCTTGACGATATCGCCAGAATAGCGCAGACCACCATCAGCAATCAGAGGTACACCCGTACCCTGCAGTGCCTGATAGACATCATAAACAGCGCTCAACTGTGGAACACCCACACCCGCTACAACACGTGTAGTACAGATAGAACCTGGTCCGATACCCACTTTCACGGCATCAGCTCCATTCTCCACCAACATCTTGGCAGCCTCGCCCGTAGCGATATTACCCACTACGATATCAATATGAGGGAAAGAAGCCTTTGCTTCACGAAGTTTCTCTACAACACCTTTGGAATGACCGTGTGCCGTATCAATGACAATTGCGTCGGCACCCGCATTCACCAGAGCCTGCATACGGTCAAGGGTGTCAGACGTGACACCTACACCAGCGGCAACACGCAGACGTCCTTTCTCGTCCTTGCAAGCCATGGGCTTATCCTTTGCTTTGGTGATATCCTTATAGGTGATCAAGCCAATCAGATGATTATCCTTATCCACCACAGGGAGTTTCTCAATCTTATTCTCCTGCAGGATCTGGGCGGCAGCCGAAAGGTCAGTCTGCTGATGCGTCGTCACCAGGTTGTCCTTTGACATGATCTCCTCGATGGGACGATCGAGACGACGCTCGAAACGAAGGTCACGATTAGTAACAATACCCATCAGATGTTTCTCCTCATCCACCACGGGGATACCACCGATATGGTACTCTGCCATGATATCCAGAGCCTGTGCTACTGTAGAGCCAAGGGGGATTGTCACTGGGTCGTAGATCATACCATTCTCCGCACGCTTGACGATAGCCACCTCACGAGCCTGGTTTTCAATAGACATGTTCTTGTGGATCACACCGATACCTCCCTCACGGGCAATGGCAATCGCCATCTGACTCTCCGTGACGGTATCCATTGCTGCCGTCACAAACGGCACATTCAGTTGAATATGACGTGAGAACTGGGTTCGCAACTCTACTGTCTTAGGCAGTACCTCTGAATAAGCGGGAATCAACAGGACGTCGTCAAAAGTCAAGCCGTCCATGACAATCTTGTCTGCAATAAATGATGACATATAAATACTCCTTTAATTTTTATTGCGTGCAAAATTACTCATTTTTTCCGACATGGCAAGCGTTTCGCCACATTATTAATACGATTTAACGCGGAGCATCAGTTTGCCATTTCCGAGATGAACTTGATACGCACCAGACGGATCTCGTCCTCAGAGCACTCGTCACCCAGTTCGTCGATAGCTGCCTCCAAGGAGTCAGTGTCACTCTCTGAGAAATAATCATAGATATCATCGATATGGTCCTCGTCCATCACTTCATCCAGGAAATAGTCGATATTCAACTTGGTTCCGCTATATACGATGGCCTCCACTTCGTCAAGGAGCTCCTCGAACTCCAGACCCTGTGCGTTGGCGATATCATCCAAAGCCACCTGACGGTCTATACCTTGGATAATTTTCACTTTCAGCATCGATTTCTTGGCGACAGTGCGGACACGCAGGTCTGCCTGACGGGTAATATCATTCTCCTCGCAATAGCGTTTGATGAGGTCGACAAACTCCTGGGCATAAGGCTGTTTCACCTTTCCCTCTCCCACTCCCTGGATATTCTTCAACTCCTCCAGGTTGACGGGATAGTCTGTTGCCATCTGTTCCAACGACACATCCTGGAAGATGACATAAGGAGGACGCCCCATTTTCTTCGACACCTTCTTACGCAAGTCCTTCAGCATCGAGTTCAGTACAGGATCCAATGCGCTGGTACCTCCCTCCTGCTCTGGTGTGCTCTCATAATCATCATTGAACTCCTTATCCTCCACAATCATAAAGGACTCCGGCTTTTTCAAGAATTTCTTACCTGCCGAGGTGATCTTCAGGAGTCCGTAGTTCTCCACATCCTTTTTCAGATAGCCGGCTATCAATGCCTGACGGATCACAGGATTCCACAATTTCTCATCCTCATCCTCGCCAGCTCCGAAGAGGTCATGCTCCTGGTGGTTATGGGCGATGATATCCTCCGTCTCACGACCCATGATAAAGTCTATCACATAGTCGGAACGGAAATTCTCCTTGAGGGCTATCACAGTGTTCAGGACTATCACCAGCTGATCCTTTCCCTCTATCTTCGTCTTCGGGTGCAGGCAGTTGTCACAGTTATGGCAGTTGTCCTGATCATATATCTCTCCGAAATAGTGCAACAGCATCTTTCGACGGCAGACGGAGGTCTCCGCATAGGCAGCCGTCTCCTGTAAGAGCTGACGACCGATATCCTGTTCTGCGACAGGTTTGCCCTCCATGAATTTATCGAGCTTCTGCAGGTCCTTATTAGCGTAGAAAGTGATACACAACCCCTCGCCACCGTCACGACCCGCGCGACCAGTCTCCTGGTAGTAGCCTTCCAGCGACTTGGGGATATCATAGTGGATCACGAAGCGCACATCCGGTTTGTCGATACCCATGCCAAAGGCGATGGTGGCAACGATGACATCAATCTGCTCCATGAGGAAGTCATCCTGTGTCTGTGAGCGAAGGGCGGAGTCGAGTCCCGCATGATAAGCCTGTGCCTTGATATCATTGGCACGCAGGATCTCTGCGAGCTCCTCCACTTTCTTACGGGAGAGACAATAGATAATACCACTCTTCCCAGGATGCTGCTTGATAAACTTGATGATATCCTTGTCCACATCCTTGGTCTTCGGACGTACCTCATAATAGAGGTTGGGACGGTTAAACGAGCTCTTGAACTCCACGGCGTCCGTGATACCCAGGTTCTTCTTGATATCCGTACGCACCTTGTCTGTCGCCGTCGCTGTCAAGGCGATAATCGGTGCGTTACCTATCTCGTTGATAATCGGACGGATACGCCGGTACTCAGGTCGGAAGTCGTGTCCCCATTCAGAGATACAGTGAGCCTCATCGATGGCATAGAACGATATCTTCGCTTGTTTGAGGAACTCCACGTTCTCCTCTTTCGTCAACGACTCCGGAGCCACATAGAGCAGTTTGGTGCGTCCTTCCTTGACATCCGCCTTCACTTGGTCAATTGCCGCTTTGTTCAGGGAGGAGTTCAGATAATGCGCCGTTCCCTCCTCACTCATTGCACTAATCACATCCACTTGGTTTTTCATCAGTGCAATGAGTGGGGATATCACGATGGCGGTACCATCCATCAACAGCGATGGCAACTGGTAACATAGTGACTTTCCTCCACCTGTCGGCATCAGCACAAAGGTATCCTTGCCATCCAGCACATTCTGTACGATGGCCTCCTGGTCGCCTTTGAACTTGTCGAAGCCGAAGTATTTCTTCAGGGCTGCTGTCAGATTCATTTTTGTTTTTGGCATAGGCTTTCTTTTTTATTGTAAGTGTGACTTGTCGAGTTGCTGTTGCGCATACTCCGCTGTCACCTCAAAGGATTTTGTTCGTTTCGAGGGCACCTCGAACATCGCGTCCATCATGATACTCTCCACGATAGAGCGCAGTCCGCGAGCTCCAAGTTTATACTCCACCGCCTTGTCGACGATGAGTTTCAGGGCTTCCGGGGTGAACGTCAGTTTGATACCATCCATCTCAAACAGTTTCTCATACTGTTTCACAATGGAGTTTTTCGGTTCCACCAGGATACGCTCCAACGCCGCACGGTCGAGTGGGTTCAGATAGGTCAGTACAGGCAGACGACCGATGATCTCCGGGATGAGTCCGAACGACTTCAGGTCTTGCGGCAGGATATACTGCATCATGTCACCTTTGTCTATCTTTCGCACGTTCTGTACGGAGTTATATCCCACCACATGGGTGTTCAGACGCTGGGCGATCTTACGCTCGATACCATCGAAGGCGCCCCCACAGATAAACAGGATATTCCTGGTATCCACATGGATATACTCCTGATCGGGGTGCTTACGTCCACCCTGAGGCGGTACATTGACGATGGTTCCCTCCAACAGTTTCAAGAGTCCCTGCTGTACACCCTCGCCGCTCACGTCACGGGTGATGCTGGGGTTATCGCTCTTACGGGCTATCTTGTCGATCTCATCAATGAAGACGATACCCCGCTGGGCAGCCTCCAACTTATAATCCGCCACCTGTAACAGACGGGACAGGATACTCTCCACATCCTCACCCACATAACCAGCCTCCGTGAATACTGTGGCGTCGACGATGGTGAAGGGCACGTCGAGCAGTTTGGCGATAGTACGTGCGAGCAGGGTCTTACCCGTACCCGTCGAGCCTACCATGATGATATTGCTCTTCTCGATCTCCACCCCGTTCTCGTCAACGGGCTGCTGCAGTCGCTTATAATGGTTATAGACGGCAACGGAGAGGAAGCGCTTTGCCTCATCCTGTCCGATGACATACTGGTCGAGATAAGCCTTGATTTCCTTGGGCTTAGGCACTTTCTTCAAGTCTATCGCGGCATCCGGAGCCTTCTTGGCATCAGGACCATAGCCGTTCGCCTTGGCGATCTCATACGCTTGTGCAGCACATTCTTCGCAGATATTGCCGTTGAGACCCGTGATTAGCAGTTTTACCTCTTTGTCAGACCTTCCGCAGAAGCTACATGTTTTCCTCATTACTTCTTCTCCAAAACCTGATCAATCATACCATATTCCTTTGCCTCCTCTGCCGTCATCCAGTAGTTGCGGTCAGAGTCGTTCCACACCTTGTCATAAGGAGTGTGCGAATGCTCCGAGATAATCGTGTAGAGCTCCTTCTTGAACTTCATGATCTCCTTCGCCTCTATCTCGATATCAGATGCCTGACCCTGCACACCGCCCAGCGGCTGGTGGATCATCACACGACTGTGGGGCAGTGCGGAGCGCTTACCCTCCTTACCAGCCACCAGCAGTACTGCTGCCATCGAGGCTGCCATACCCGTACAGATCGTAGCGACGTCAGAAGATATAAACTGCATGGTGTCGTAGATGCCGAGACCTGCCGTCACACTACCACCGGGGGAGTTCAGATAGATAGAGATATCCTTGCCACTGTCCACGGAGTCAAGGTACAGCAACTGTGCCTGCAGGGTGTTTGCCGTATAGTCGTCAATCTGAGTGCCGAGGAAGATGATGCGGTCCATCATCAGACGTGAGAACACGTCCATCTGGGTCACGTTCAGCTGACGCTCCTCCAGGATATATGGGTTCAAATACTGGGCCTGTGCGCTGACTACTTCATCGAGTACGAGGCCGTTCATTCCTAAATGCTTGGTAGCATATTTTCTAAAATCATTGTTTATCATTTCTTCTTTCGATTTAGCACAAAAAAGAGAGTTACCAACTCTTTTCCGCATATTGTAAATACAAAATTACGAAAAAAGTTGGTAACCCCGAAAGATAATGCTGTTTTTTTTCTTAAAAAAACTTATTTTTCTTGCAGCATCTTCTGGAAGTCCTCCAAAGTGATGTCTTTCTCGTTGAGTTTGACCACACCCTTCAGGGCTGCTGTCAGCTTCACGTCAACGGCACGGTCAACGAGTCCGTCTACGTTCTCACGCTTCTTCAGCATCTCTGCGGCATAGTTCTCCAGATACTCATCAGGCACGTTTGACATACCATACTGTGCGAACTGGGCACGAGCTGCCTCCTTGGCGACATTCTTCAGGTCGTCATCCTCAACCTTGATCTCCTGAGCGGCAACGAGCTGCTCCTTGATCAGATGCCAACCGAGCTCCTTGATGCTTGCCTCGAAGTTCTTCTCCACGAAGTCAGCACCCTTGTCCTTGTTATTGTTCAGCATCACACGCTTCAAGATAGCCTCTGGGAACTCCAGCTTGCCCACCTTCTTCTCCATGTGCTTGCGGACATCCTGCAGGAACTTATAGTCGCTGTCTGCCTTGAACTGCTGACTGATGATGTCGGCGATCTTCTGACGGAACTCCTTCTCGTCCTTCACAGTTCCCTCACCAAAGGTCTGGTCGAACAACTGCTGGTTGATCTCTGCCTTCACGAAACGGCTGATCTCTGTGATCTGGAAGGTGAAGTCGCCCTCGTGGTCCTTCACTTCCTCTTTCTGGATCTTCAACAGGGAAGATACCTCCACGTCACTCTCCGGGTATGCCTTGCGGGGATTCCATGTGATGATGTCACCCAACTTAGCACCGTCGAAGAGTTTCTTCTGGTCGTCGACTTTCATATACTGGGGCATCAGCACAGCGTCAGCAACAGTGATACCACCCTCCTTGACGTTTCCTTTCTCGTCCAGCTCACGGAGGTCACCCTTCAGCATGTCACGCTGCTCGGGATCATACTGCTCTGCCTTCTCATACTGTCCGGCACGGCTCTGGTACATCTCCACCTGCTGGTCGATGAGCTTGTCGTCAACGGTGATGTTATAATAATCGATCTTGTCTTTACCACTCAGTTTTGCCTCGAACTCTGGAGCCACGGCGATGTCGAATTTGAAGGTCAGGGGAGCGTCACCCTCGAAGTCAAGGGTCTCCTGCTTGTCACTGGGCAATGGCTCACCCAGCATCTGGATCTTGTTCTCACGAACATACTCGTAGAGTTTCTCACCCAGCATCTTGTTGACAACGTCTACTTTCACAGCGGCACCGAACTGGCGCTTGATCAGCCCCATCGGGGTCATACCTGGACGGAATCCAGGAACGTTAGCACGCTTACGATAGTCCTTCAAAGTCTTCTCGACTTCTCCCTGATAGTCTTCTTTCTCCAATGTAATGGTCATCAAACCATTAATCTTGTCGGGAGCTTCAAATGAAATATTCATCTTATTATTACCTTATTTATATTTGTATTTTCCGTTTTGAGGGTGCAAAGGTAATGTAAATTGTGCAGAATACAAAACAAAAAGGCGATTTTTTTGTTTTATTCTCGAACGGAAGTACCTTCGACCTTCAGATCGTATCTCCAACGTTTGTCCGTATTTAACCAATTTTCACAAACCGTCTTGTCTGGAAAGGGGTAATTGGGGGCCATTAGGAGCGTTTTGAGGTTCAAAAATCAGCGATTTAACATTTCTGAGAGGCGATTTAACATAAAAACGAAGGGGATTTTGTGCATATACATGCAGGAATGGACTTTTCTGGTAGAATTTTACCTCATCAAATTCAAGCGGATTTTGACTCAAAATGGGCTCCAGAAATGTTAAATCGCCTCTTGGAAATGTTAAATCACCCTTTTTCAAGCCCCGATTTGAGTCATTTTTGCCTGTTTTTACCCCTTTTGTGACAGTTACTGAAATCTGAGATTTTTACATCTATCTGATTTTCAGTCACTTAGATAAATAAGTGTAACAGATAACAGTTACAGTTAAGTTCATTTCCATTCCCACTATACTATTACTATATATATAATATATATATTATATATATAGTAAATAAATATGCCGAATTTTGCATAAAATTGCAGGAAAATCGATTTTGACCTAACTGTAACTGTTATCTGTGATTACAAGTTAAAGGATGTTAACGAAAAGACGTGTCCTCATTCCACCCTCCGATGCCTCTGATACCTGATCCCAGTATCTGTAACGACTCATTCCAATATCTCCCGTCTGTTATTCCAGATACTGGAACACCTCTATGGGAGATATTGGAATGAGCGACAGAAGGTATCAGCGTCTTAGAAACTGAGTTGACGCTTCTGTCCAGAGCTGAAGGTAGACCTGGCTCCGTTCTTTTTCTTGGACGAGGACGTAGAGCGAGAAGAGGAAGACTTACCCTTCCTATAGTCGTCATACATCTTCTTGTACTTCTTATATTTCTCAGCCGTCATCACGAGGAAGAAGCCCTGACCGGCAATACTGTTCTCACCGAGCTCACGATGCAGTCCGATCTTTTTCTGTGCCTCCGTGATCTGTGAGCTACTGGCAAGCGACACGATCGTCTCCCCAAAATACTTATTGATGCAGTTCACCATCTTCTGTTTCTTACCATCACTCACGATGGCAGCATTGGTGACACTGGTATTAGGGCCATGAGCTTTCTCACCCGTTGCTGCCCAATAGTCGTAATAGGTAATCGGCTCACGGGTAATAGCAAACTTGCCGTTTACCAAGGTAGCTCTTGCGAAAAGGTTCATCATGGCAGACTCCTGCTGTTGCTTACTCATCTTCTGTGCATGGACGGAGAGGGACATCGACAACATAGCCAATAGTAACATCATCATTTTCTTCATAAGTACATACATTTTAATCGGTTTAACAAAAAGTTATTTAATCTATATTTCAGATGCAAATATAATGAATATTTGGCTTTCATGCAAATGTTTCTGAAAGAATTTGGCTAAATAGCAAAAAAATTGTACCTTTGCAGGCTGATTAAAATAATTAAATAGGAACATGAACGAAAAGATTCAGAAAACACTTAAATCCGCCGAGACAGAGGACTGGCTGGACCTGCATGTGGTACGTCCGTTCTGCTATTGGTGGGCAGTGTTCTTTGCCAAGCTCGACATACACCCTAACACCGTCACCATCCTCTCGATGATCATCGGAGCCGCAAGCACCTTCTTCTTTGCCTGTGGCAGTTTCTATTATGAGGGTACCAACGGACTGGTGATGAACATCATCGCCATCCTGCTGCTCTGTCTTGCCGACATCTTCGACTGCACAGACGGACAGCTGGCACGTATGACGGGTAAGAAGAGCCGCTTAGGACGTATCCTTGACGGTGTGGCAGGCTTCACATGGTTCGTACCCATCTATCACGGACTGGTATACCGCTTCTATATCCACCACGACATCGAGTTTGCATGGCTGGGGATTGCCGATACGGAGCAGAACGTCATCATTGCCACCATCGTCGTCTATATCCTCGGCATCATCTCTGGTGTGGCAGGACTGGCTGGACAGCAGCGCCTTGCCGACTATTACATCCAGGCTCACCTCTTCTTCCTGAAAGGAGAGAAGGGCTCTGAGTTGGACAACTCCAAGAAACAACAGGAGATCTACGACCAGATGACGAGTGAGACACCATGGGTGGAGCGTTATTTCCAGAAGTCGTATATCGACTATACCAAGAAACAGGAGCAGAAGACACCTGAGTTCCAGAAGATGCTGAAGGCGATGCGTGAGAAATACGGCAGCCTTGACAATATCCCCGCGGACATCCGTGAGGACTTCCATAAGAGTTCACTCCCCGTGATTACGTGGAACGGTCTGCTGACCTTCAATTTCCGCTCGGCATGGCTGTTCTTGTTCTGTCTGCTGGACATCCCTGTGATGAACTTCATCTGGGAGATCGTCGCCATGGGACTGCTGGCATGGTATGTCAACCATCGCCATGAGACATTCTGCAAACGAATCAGGACGAGGATTGAAGGGTTGAAGTAATCGTCGTAAGACACTTTTACAAAGCGAAGCGACTAAAAGAACTGAAGGATTGAGAGCCATGAAGTGGACGAAACAAAGACTGAATAACTTGTTTTTCTTCTTGGGAGTGGCAGCATGCGTTGTCATGCTGTTTACCTTTGACGTTAGCTTCATCGAGCTATGGGACCACCTCTGTCACGCCGGCTACTGGCTGATACCCATCGTGGGGGTGTGGATCATCGTCTATGGTCTCAACGCCTTCGCTTGGAAAGCCATCATCGAGGGGAATATCCAAGGAAAGATGCCTGTGAGTTTCTGGAGACTCTATCGTCTGACGATCACTGGTTATGCCCTTAACTATGCCACACCTGTGGGTGGACTCGGTGGTGAGCCCTATCGTATCATGGAACTATCGAAGGACATTGACAAGCAGCATGCCACCTCCAGTGTCATCCTCTATGCCATGATGCATTTCTTCGCCCATTTCTGGTTCTGGTTTATCAGTATCTTCATCTATCTCGCCCTTGTCATCGTTGGCGACCTCCCCATCAATGTCACCATTGGCACCACCCTGGGAATCATCGTGGTGTTCTGTCTGTTTTTCTTCTATCTCTTCTCAAAGGGATATCGTAACGGATTGGTGAAGTATGTGCTGGGGGTTGTGGCGAATATCCCCGGACTAAAGAAATGGACCCTCCGGTTCTGGGCACGTCACTCAGAGGCTATCGAGAACATCGACAAACAGATCGCAGCACTTTACGGACAGGACACCCGTGCCTTCTATCGTAGTCTGGTGCTGGAATATTTCTCTCGTGTGGTACAGAGCTCGGAGGTGATGTTCATGCTCCTGCTCTTCGGTATCGACTGTGGAGGTGGATGGGACGGTCTGACACTTACCTTCCTGCACAGCATCCTGATCGTCGCCTTCACAACCCTCTTTGCCAACCTGATTGGTTTTCTGCCGATGCAGCTGGGTGTACAAGAGGGTGGTTTCGTACTCTCCATCGCCGCACTGGGTCTCTCCGCAGCGCTGGGCATTTTCGTGAGCATCATCTGCCGTGTGAGGGAGATTATCTGGATTGCCATTGGCATGGCACTGATGAAATTGAAAGATTAAAGTAACATCGGAATATCAAAAAATCGAAAAAACAATATAACATGAATTATCTCGACAGAAACGAATTTAATTTTGAGCCCAGCCAGAAAGTGGTGGAGGCTATTAAGAATTTCGACCCTAAGACATTGTGTTTCTATACCCGTATCTATGACCAGGGTAAGAAGAGCGTCATCTCCGTACGCCTCAGCGAAATCTACAATGTTCCAGAGAACCAGGTACTGCTGACGTATGGTGGTGAGGACATGCTGAAGAATGCTATCCATTATTTCCTCTCCATCAACAGCCAACAGCCTGCCAATGGGCAACAGCCTAATACCAAGATCCTCATCCCGGAGTTCTCTTGGTGGTACTACAATCGTGTGGCAAGCGAGTGTGGAGGTACTTTTGAGATGTATCCCCTGCACGAACAGGACGACACCTTCGCCTATGACATTGATGAGGTCATCGAGTACACCAACCGCGTACATCCTCGCATGCTGCTGCTCGCCTCTCCCAACAACCCCACAGGCAACGGACTGACCCCTGAGGAGATCGGGCGTATCATGGAGAATATCCCCTCTGACACGATGGTACTTATCGACGAGGCTTATGCAAGCTTTATCAGTACAGATACCGCCTATATCGCTCCATTGGTCAACAAATACAGTAACCTGATCATCTCACGCACCTTGTCTAAGTTCTACGGACTGCCGGGTCTGCGTGTAGGCTTCGGCTTCATCGGAAAGGGACACGATCAGTTTGAGAGCTATGTCAACAAATACCTGGGCTATAACCGCTTCTCGGAGGCTGTCGCCCTTGCTGCCCTTGACAGCGACGAGCACTACCGCAAGGTTGCTGACGACATGGAATGGGGACGCCAGTTGTATAAGAAGGAACTCGGCAGTCTGCCTGGCTTCAAAGTTTATAAGTCTGTCGCTAACTTCATCCTCATCAAGTATCCTGTGGAGATCAAAGACGCTCTGATGGAGGCACTGAAGGTGCAGGACTACAAGATCAAGTTCATGGGTGACAAAGGACTGGAGTCTTGTTTGCGCATCACCTTGGGACGTAAGGAACAGACCCAGACGGTGGTCGATACGATCCTGAAGGTCTATAACAAGAAATAAAACCCTGTTCTCAATTGATATGATTGGAGTTATCTTAGCCGCTGGTATGGCGAAACGCCTGCGCCCCCTGACAGACACGAAACCTAAGTGTTTGCTGAAGGTGGGAGAGCGCACTCTCTTAGAGCGTACCGTCCGTGCCATGCAACAGGCTGGCATCAGCGAGTTCGTGGTGGTCACTGGCTATTGCGCAGAGCAGATCGTGGCATTTTTAGAGAATCAGATAGAGCCTATAGGCACTATAAAATCCCCCACCTTCCACTTCCTCCACAATGCCGACTACGAGCATAACAATAATATTTACTCATTATGGATGGCTGGAGAGTATGTGCGTGGCAAGGAGTTCCTGTTGATGGACAGCGATATCCTCTGCGACCCTGCCGCTGTGGCACGTATCGCCCATGAGCCGGAGTCTGCCCTCGCCCTCAACCGTCATGAGTGCGGAGAGGAAGAGATCAAGGTCATCGTGGATGCCGATGGGCATATCACGGAGATCAGCAAGGTATGCAGCATTAAAGACGCCATCGGTGAGTCTGTAGGTATCGAGAAAATGACTGCCGACTATAGTACGGCACTCTACAAGGAACTCGACCAGATGATTCTGAAAGAAGGACTCATCGACGTGTTCTACGAGCGTTGCTTCGAACGACTCATCCCACAGGGACATACGTTCAAGGTGGTTGACACCACCAGTTACTTCTCGTACGAGCTAGACACTCCTGAGGACTTTGAGCGAGCCAAGGAGCTGATGCCGAAAGAACTGCTCTGACAATATAAAAAAGGAATCAGCCGACGGGTTGATTCCTTTTTCTTTTTATGAGGTGGCATCTTCTGCCTCTTCTTTTCGCTTCTTCTCCTCTGCCATCCGCTGGAAGTCTTTCTTCTGCAAGACGAAATTGGAACCGAGGTATTTCTCCTTCACGATCGGATTGACAGCAAGCTCGTCAGGACTTCCTTGGAAGAGGATTCGTCCCTCAAACAACAAATACGCACGGTCTGTGATATTCAAGGTCTCATGCACGTTATGGTCGGTAATCAGGATACCGATATTACGATATTTCAACTGCCACACAATCTGCTGGATATCCTCTACGGCAATAGGGTCGACACCGGCAAAAGGCTCATCAAGCATGATAAACTTTGGCTCGATGGCGAGACAACGGGCGATCTCCGTACGACGACGCTCACCACCAGAGAGCTGGTCACCCTTGTTCTTACGTACCTTATTCAAGCGGAACTCCTTGATCAGACTCTCCAGCTTCTCCAACTGATAGTCACGGGGCTTACCTGTCATCTCCAGCACAGAGAGGATATTATCCTCCACAGACATCTTACGGAACACGGAGTTCTCCTGTGCCAGATAGCCAATACCAGCACGGGCACGACGATATACAGGATAGTCGGTGACCTCCTCCTCTCCAAGATAGACATGCCCGCCATTAGGAACCACCAGACCTGTCGTCATATAGAAAGAGGTGGTCTTACCAGCACCGTTAGGTCCCAGCAGTCCCACAATCTCACCTTGTCGGACGTTAAAGCTCACGTCGTTCACCACAGTACGCTTGCCATACACCTTCACAAGTCCTTCCGTACGAAGTACTAGTTGTTCTTCTTGTCTATTTACTGTCTCGTCCATAACGAGTGCAAAGATACGCATAAGTGAGAAGAAAACCAAAAGAATTTTGAGTTTTCTCGAACGTGAGCATCTTCGATGAAGTCAAAGATAGTGCAAACCGAGCAAAGAACAAAATAAATTCATTTAGTTTTTCTTACGAGGTGAAGCCTATGGTACTGCTATAACCTCTATCTCCACCAATGCTCCCTTGGGAAGTGTCTTGACAGCAACAGCAGAACGAGCAGGATATGGCTCTGTAAAGAACTCCGCATAGACAGCATTCATCTCTGCGAAATCATTCATGTCTGCCATGAATACCGTCGTCTTCACAACATTACTCATGGTCAACCCCGCTTCTTCTAATATTGCCTTTACGTTAAGCAGCGACTGACGGGCCTGTTCCTTTACACCACCCTCCACAAGAGAGCCTGTGGACGGATCGATGGAAATCTGACCGGAGGTATAAACAAGATTTCCTACTTGTATAGCCTGACTATACGGACCAATGGCGGCAGGAGCCTGCTGGGTGCTAATCACTTTTTTCATTGTACAATCTATCTATCTGTAATATATGCCTGCAAAAATAAGCATATTTTAGCAATAATCACTATTTTTATTATGAAATTGTTTCACTGCGTCACCACGCAAAATAGATTTTTTCTGTAAATGATACAAAAATAGGAAATTAATTTTGTTCTACCCTTGCTTTTTTGTACCTTTGTCGTCGAATATGATTAATTTACTGCATAAATCGCTGACCTCGTTTGGCAAATTCCTGATTCTGATGGGCAGGACGTTCAAGCGTCCCGAGCGCCTCCGCATGTTTGCCAAGGAGTATATCAAGGAGATGGCACAACTGGGTGTCAACTCCATTGGTATCGTATTGCTGATTTCCTTCTTCATCGGAGCGGTGATTTGTATCCAGATGAAACTGAACATCCAGAGCCCATGGATGCCTCGCTGGGTCAGCGGATATACTACTCGAGAAATTATGCTGTTGGAGTTCTCCAGTAGTATCATGTGTCTGATATTAGCAGGTAAAGTAGGGTCTAACATCGCCTCAGAGATAGGCACGATGCGTGTAACCCAACAGATTGACGCCCTGGACATCATGGGCGTGAACTCTGCAAACTTCCTGATACTACCCAAGATTACCGCAATGCTGACCATTATGCCGATCCTTGTGGTGTTCTCCTCTGCGATGGGTATTATAGGAGCATATGGCACAGCCTATCTCGGACATATCATCGTTCCTGACGACCTGACATTAGGACTGCAACACTCGTTCCAGCCATGGTTTGTGTGGATGAGTATCATCAAAAGCTTGTTCTTTGCCTTTATCATATCCGCAGTTCCTTCCTTCTTCGGCTATACAGTGGAAGGCGGCTCTGTAAATGTGGGTAAGGCGTCAACAGACGCTGTGGTATGCTCCAGTGTCCTCATTCTGTTCTCTGATGTATTCCTAACACAACTGCTGTCATGATTGAAGTAAAGAACCTTTGCAAGAGCTTTGACGGTCTGGAGGTGCTGAAAGATATCAGTACGGTTTTCGAGGATGGAAAGACCAATTTGATCATCGGTCAGAGTGGTAGCGGAAAGACTGTGTTGATCAAGAATCTCGTAGGATTATTTGAGCCTACCAGCGGACAGATTCTTTATGACGGACGCGACTTTGTTGCCTTGTCTAAAGAAGAGAAAATCTTGATGCGTCGTGAGATGGGAATGATCTTCCAGAGCGCAGCACTATTCGACTCGATGACGGTATTGGAAAATGTAATGTTCCCACTTGACATGTTTGCTCCCATGACACTTCGTGAACGCACGAAACGGGCAATGTATTGCCTGGACCGTGTCAACCTGGTGGGCGCCGAGGAGAAATACCCTGGGGAGATTTCCGGTGGTATGCAGAAACGTGTCGCCATCGCCCGTGCCATTGCCCTGAACCCTAAATACCTTTTCTGCGACGAGCCGAACTCAGGTCTTGACCCCAAGACATCACTGGTCATTGACGAGCTGCTGCACAGTATCACTCAGGAGTTCAATATGACGACCATCATCAATACGCATGATATGAACTCCGTGACAACAATCGGAGAGAATATCATCTTTATCTACGAAGGTCATAAGGAATGGCAGGGTGTCTCTGCGGATATCATGGGGTCTACCAATAAACGGTTGACTGATTTTATCTTCGCCAGTGAACTCCTAAAGGAGATGCGGGAGGTGGTCAACGCATCTTCCACTGCCCGTCAAGCTGCACCATCGGGACAGTAATCTCCTCTTTCACAGAATCCTTAAAATGAAGTAGCAAGAAAGCATGCATCAGTTGTTGCGTGCTGTCAAGTTTTGCATTTGATATCGTCACTGTGGCTAGCCCCCCATGCAGCTGTTCCAGCTCTTGCCTGTATTTCTCACAAGCTTTCATCATCTGGGCACGATAGTCACCAGGAACAGAATCCATACCTGCCTTCCCACTAAGAAATCCTTCAAAATCGCCTGTCAGCAGACAGTCGTAATATCCCTTAGCGGCAATACCTGCTTGTTCCTCTGGTGTCTGCTCTTGTCGTGAACAGGCACATATAACGAATAACAATACCAGCAGAAAAAGACTTCTCCTCATTTCTGTCGTATAAACACATTAACAGGTGTTCCCGTCAACGTCCAGTTCTCACGCAACTTGTTCTCCAAGAAACGCCTATAGGGTTCTTTCACATACTGGGGCAGATTGGCATAGAACACAAAGGTAGGAATCTGCGTATCTGGCACCTGGGACACATACTTGATCTTAATATACTTACCCTTGATAGAGGGTGGTGGTGTCGCCTCTATCAATGGCAACATCACTTCATTGAGCTTAGAGGTTCCAATCTTGATAGTACGATTCAAATATACTTGTTTTGCTGTCTCCAAAACCTTGAAGATACGCTGTTTCGTCACGGCAGAGGCAAAAACGATAGGGAAGTCGACAAAGGGAGCCATACGGTTGCGGATGGCATTCTCAAAGGTCTTAATAGCAATCTGCGACTTGTCTTCTACCAAGTCCCACTTATTGACTACGACCACCAGTGATTTGTTGTTTTTCTGAATCAACTGGAAAATATTCATATCCTGGGCTTCAATACCTCTGGTGGCGTCTATCATCAGGATGCAGACGTCTGAGTTTTCAATGGCACGGATACTACGCATCACACTGTAAAACTCCAAATCCTCCGTCACCTTGTTCTTGCGACGGATACCTGCTGTGTCCACCAAGTAAAAATCAAAACCGAACTTGTCGTATTTGGTGTAGATGGAATCGCGGGTAGTACCTGCGATCTCTGTCACGATATTACGGTCTTCACCGATAAAAGCATTAATAATACTCGACTTACCAGCATTAGGACGACCGACTACTGCGAAACGGGGAGTACCATCCTCCATATCATCCACCTCTTCTGTCTTCAACTTAGAGAGGATATCATCAAGCAAATCACCTGTCCCACTTCCAGTGGCAGCACTCACGCAATAGGGATCACCAAGTCCTAACTTGTAGAACTCATACTGTCCATAGAGGTCTTTTCCATCGTCAGCTTTGTTAGCTACTAAGATGACCGGGAGTTGGGAACGTCTTAGAATCTGGGCGACATCCATATCCAAGTCTGTCAGACCATTCTTGATATCTACCAGGAAAAGTACCAAATCGGCCTCCTCGGTGGCGACAACAACCTGTTTGCGAATCTCCTCCTCGAAGATATCATCACTATTAACGACCCAACCACCAGTGTCTACTATAGAGAATTCACGACCGTTCCACTCGCATTTGCCATATTGGCGATCACGGGTAGTACCTGCCTCGTCACTCACAATAGCACGACGGGAGTTTGTCAACCTATTAAACAAGGTAGACTTACCCACGTTGGGGCGTCCTACTATCGCTACTAAGTTTCCCATTAATATTGCTGCATCAATTTAAATTCATACTTCTTTCCCCGACCGTTGGTGAAGGTTCCATTGAATCCATCGCCACGTCCTTCAACGATTCCCTTAAAAGTACCCGTATGGTTGCCCTTGGGTGAATACTCATAAAGAACGACCTTATTAAAACCTTTCGGATTGGGTTCGTTCTCCATCATCTTCAATGTGAACTTGGTCTGAGGACGGTCATTGTAATAATAGTAGCCTGCATCCTCTTCGCCATAACTACGCATGTTGATGAATAGTGTGATAGCATACGGACCGATCTTACCTGCATACTTCGTGTAATCCGCCTCCTGCTCCGTCTGTGCAGCTGCTGATAGTGTACCCATCAATAGCAGCAGACAGCAAAACAACACTTTGACTCCATGACGATGTAGTTTCATAATTTACCTCCTTTTCTTTATCGTTTTTATTCTGGGTTATATCCAAATGAGTCCAGCTCTTTCTGCGACGAGCGCCAGTCCTTGTCAACCTTGACAAAGGTTTCCAGATAGATGGGTTTGTCGAAGAATTTCTCCAAAGCCTTACGAGCCTCTGTACTTACTTTCTTTAGGGCAACGCCTTGATGTCCAATGATGATTCCTTTCTGAGATTCACGCTCCACATAGATGACAGCATTGATACGAATGAGCTTTTCTTCCTCCTTGAAACGCTCCACACGAACCTCTACAGCATAAGGAATCTCCTTGTCATAATAGAGAAGGATTTTCTCACGGATAATCTCTGACACGAAGAAACGGGCAGGCTTGTCTGTCAATTGGTCTTTGTCAAAATAGGCAGGACTCTCTGGTAATAACTCATGGATACGCTTCAACAGCATGTCTGTCCCGAACTTGTTCTTTGCCGAGATAGGCAATATTTCCGCATGAGGCAGCAGCTCATGCCATTTCTCCACGATACTGTTAAGTCTCGACTGACTATTTCTACTATTATCACTAGCCAACTCATCTATCTTGTTGATAAGTAGAATAACAGGTATCGTCATTCTCTGGACTTTCTCCAAGAAGTCCCTGTTCTTCTCCGGGTTCTCTACAACATCCGTCACATAAAGCAAGACATCCGCATCCTGCAATGCCGACTCAGAGAAGGCAAGCATGGACTCTTGCAATTTATAGTTGGGTTTCAACACACCTGGTGTATCACTGAATACAATCTGCATATCATCTGTATTCACGATACCCATGATGCGGTGCCGAGTGGTCTGTGCCTTAAACGTCGCAATCGAAATACGCTCACCAACCAACTGGTTCATGAGCGTACTTTTACCTACATTGGGATTTCCAACGATATTTACGAATCCTGCTTTATGCATGGTCTTTTCCGTCATATGCCCATCGATAGAAACTTGCTCCATGAACGAATCCTGCTCCGAAAGCGGTGAAAATCATATTATCACCTTTCTTCAACAGATGCTCGTTCTCCCAAAGTGCTAATGGAATCGTTGCGGCAGAGGTGTTCCCAAAATGCTCAATATTCACCATCACTTGTTCCATTGGAAGCTCCAAACGCTTTGCCACGGCTTCAATAATACGCATATTGGCCTGATGAGGAACCACCCATTGGATATTATCCTTGTTTAAGCCATTGCGCTCTGCTATTAAAGCACAGTCATCACTCATATTGGTCACCGCATAGCGGAATACGGTACGACCTTCTTGATAGAGGTAATGCAGACGATGGTCTACCGTGAAATGGCTGGGAGGACATACAGAACCACCCGCCTTCAGGTGAAGGAACGGGAGTCCCTTGCCGTCGGCACGGAAATAAGAATCCATCACACCGAGGTTCTCTTCCTCCGTACCCTCCACCAGCACTGCGGCTGCGCCGTCACCGAACAACGGACAGGTAGCACGGTCTTTGTAATCAATAACAGACGACATCTTGTCTGCACCTATCACTATAATCTTTTTATAGCGACCGCATTGAATCATCGAGGCGGCAACATCAAGTGTATAGAGGAATCCACAGCAAGCTG
>Ga0326512_10000044_pt1 | contig 105313 bp, 134 predicted proteins | sample 1_2617_0518_D_FD_203652 | JGI IMG/M metagenome (GOLD analysis project Ga0326512, IMG submission 203652) | Bovine rumen microbial communities from UC Davis, California, United States - 1_2617_0518 | ecosystem: Host-associated > Mammals > Digestive system > Stomach > Rumen | place: USA...
GCACACATTGGAGCGAATAATACGAGAAACCTTATCGCAAAAGTCTGCGCCAACAACTTCTACTAGACGTGCATTACGGCTAAAGCTAATATAATGATTCTTAAAAGGACCATTAGCATGTTCAGCTGCATACATGGCTAGAGATACAGCAACTTGCATAGGAGTAGCAGTACCACTTGCTCCATGTAGCATAGAAGAAGAAGTATCACAAACAACCATAGCGTTTAAAGTAGCACCATTGAAATAATCCTTTAGATTATCCCAATATTTATTTATCATTAAACGCTGAGTATCATCAAGACGAGGCTCACGAGAGCCATAAGACCAATAATCATCACAATTCATGATCTTCTGTGCTTCACGTACAACATCATAAGGATAAAGCTTTCCAGCATTTACCTTAGTAGTAGTATCCTTTGCGAACTCACGATACTTCTGCTGAATCATATCACGACGCTCGAAAGCCTTGCGATAGATTAGACCTGCGCGAGAAGGTAGATGGGAGAAATCAATTTCGTCCCAACGGTTCTGAGACATAAGACGCTCTACTACATGAATACGCTCACGTAGGGCAGATAGGGTCTTACGGTATTCACGAGGAGTTACATGTAGCGCATTAATAATGCGGCGAGCATTATGCTTAGTCTTAGCAGAAGAGGAGTTCTCGGAAGGAATCCACTTGCCAAGTAGAGATACAGCTGCGCCAGCCTGATATGCCTTTAGGTCGTTAACAAGCTGATTTTCAATTAGCTTCATAACAGCATCTTCGCAAGGAGTATCAAAAAGCACAAATAGATCATCCCAGCGGCCAAAACCATCACGAGCAATGGTTTCAAGATTACGTAATACAGCCTGCTTATCATAGGTAGCAAGCCATTTTAGGCAAATACGGAAGAAACGACGCTCACCCTGGCCTTCAAGAATATCACGAAGATACCATAGACACTTTAGAGCATAAGTAGGATTTTCCTGATATGCGCTCTTAAAAAGAACAATACAGTCACTCTCGGTACGAGAACGGTAAGAGCCGCCAAGCGCAAATAGGTCATATAGCTTGGACATAGTAGACTTCTTTGCTACTGCGCCATTTTCAGTGTGCTTAAAATTATTCTCCTGCTTCATAGCAGTGATAAAAGGAGCTTCATCAACAAAACTACCCTTTGCGCGCATGCCCTGAAGAGCACCATTCTTAATCCGAGTATTATTAGCGTTGCAATTAACAAAGTTAGAAATTATCTGATTGAAATTAGTCATAATTTTAAATCTCCTTTTTATTTGTTTTAGCCTTGGACTAAGGCTTTTATTTTATTGTTTTTCCCTTTCAACATAATAATTATAACAGATTTTTTGTAAAAAGTCAAATATTATTTATGTGAAAATTTCCAAATTTGTTGTTTTAAATGTTTCACTTCACGTGAAGTAGTTAAAGGTTGAATTTCGGGTTGAATTGAAGAAGTTATAAGATATTTACTTGCATCTTGCAATATTTTTTCAAAATCTTCTTTATCAATTGCTTGTTCTTGCGCTTTCTGTTTTCCAAACATAAAAATACTCATTATCCAAAATCTCCAAATTCAAATACTCCCTGAAGTTCATTTTTACAATAATCATACCAGTCCTTTCCTTTTTCGCGGATAGCTTTTGCTTTACAAGTAGTACAAAAACAATGTCCTATTGTTCCTAACCCTGTCGGATAAAAAGTATATTCATATCCTCCACCAGAACACCCATGATATTGGCTGGGATTATTATGAATTTCATCATCATGCTGTTTAATCCAACTATTAATTTGTTCTTCTTCTGTTTTACTAATGTGGAAACCACGGCGATAATTTGCGTGCGCAGTTTCTAACTCGTTCTTCATTTCTTGAAGTTCATTATCTTTCCATTTTTCATCCCACAACTCATTAAATTGTCGTTGAAGTCTATCATTATTGTGAACCATTGAAAGTAAAAGTTGCTTTAAGTCTTCAATTTTATTTTCTACAGTTTTAATATCTCTATCATGGAAAAAGTCTCTTGCTATTTCTTCTGGAGAAGGCTTTTTTAAATCTTTTATTTCAATTTCAATTGAATTGTCACTGTGCTTAATCATAATTTCTCCTATTTATATAATTGATATTTTTTAGATAATTGTGCGCAAATATCATCTGGAAGAGGACAAAAACCGATACAAGTTAAAGTGCGGCCTACGTCATTTTCATCTACTTCCTCTGGAGTTAGCTCAGTATTACATGCATCTTTAATTAAGAAGAAATCTTTACCTTCAATCATACCTAGTTTTTCTGCTATTTCTTTTGCCTTTAAAAGTTGGTTTTTATTTTTTGCTTCACAAATAATTTTAGTAAAAATACCACAAAACCATTGTTCATATACATCTTTATCTATTAAAAGTAAATTAGTATAATAATAATTATTTAAATTATCGTAAATATATTTTTGCCCCTTATCTCTAATTTGATTAGATAAAAAGGCCCATGATGCATGAGCTACTTGTGCGGCTAATTTCCCAGGACTCATATTTAAGTCTTTTCGCGCGATTATTAGTTGTTTCATTATTTTATTCTCTATTCGTAATCTTCCATCATTTTAGCAGTATTAATTAAAATTTGTTTTAATTGTGGTTCAATATTAAAGCGATCAGCATTAATATCAATTGATTTTAAAATATTACCTGCACGTTGACGTTTTGTAGAAGCTTTCCAATCACAAAACATTTCTACAATATCCCAAAGTGTCATGTCTGCTATACCATTTTGAAAATGTTCGGGATGATGTGTATTAGAAGCATAATGATGCTCTAAGGCCGGTTTTAATGCTTCAAGTTCTTCTTGATATTCTTCAGAACCATATTCTATTTCATTTAATTTATCTGTATGTTCTGCAAAATATGGAAGTTCATTTTCTGTTAATTTTGAAGCATCATGTTTTTCTCCACGGTCAGTTAATTTATCTGTAAAGAAACGAATATACTTACGAACCATATTAATATGGTCTATTGTCGCAAGTTTACATTCTTCTAATGTCATTTTAATCATCCTCCAAAACAAGAGAAAAGATATTTTCATATGGAATATAAATTTGTTGGCCTTTCCACTTAAAAGAAATATCAAAAGAAGTTCTTTCAAAATCATGAATATCTTTGAAAGTTTCTCTTCCACAACCACAAACCTTATAGTTAATAATTAAATTTTTCATATAAATATCTATCCTTTCTTCTTCTCTAAAAATATTATATCATAATTTTTTATTAAAGTCAAATAGAAAAACGCACGGTTTTCCGTGCGTTTATATGTATTTATATTATTCTTGAGTTGACGTAGTTTCTATTAAAAAGGTATCATCATATAATAACATATTAATGTTAATTTTGTTAATTACATAATATGGTATTCTAACTAATGGTAAATTATGCCGAAAAGCATATTCATTTTTAGCTTTATCATTTTGTAAAACATAATTAAAATTAATTTGTGGTGTATGTCCATAATAAAAAGCAGTAGGTTTATAATGTTGAATACCATCAAATTCAATTAATCTATAGGGTTTATTATTTTCATCTATTAAAACAAAATCATATCTACCAATTCCATTATTAGGTAAAATTAAATCTTTAAAATAATTTTTATTATGGATATATTTTATATGATTTTCTTTTAAAATTTGTTCAATTTTTTGTTCTCCTAATGATTTCCCATGCAAGCACCCACAAGATTGAATATGACCATTTTTTAAATCTCCTGTATTTGCATAAACAGTATTACCACAATCACATAAACATTTCCATAAACGTTTTTGAGAATTATTGCTTCCTGCCGCTTCAATCACTAATAATTTATTAAAACGCTGTCCTTCTAATTTTTCACTTTTAGTTAAGCTTAAATATTCTTTTTTAAAACACCCACAAGAGCGAATTTTTCCATAATTTAATTCTGTTGCTGGTTCTACTATATAATTACCGCAATCACATTTACATAACCAGAAAGCTCCTGTATTATGCACAAAATCTCCCTTTACTCTAAATAAAGGAAGCAATCTACCATATTTAGTTTGAGATAGATTTTTTGCACGTCCTAATATACATTCTTCCCATTTTCTACCTTTACAATCAATACCAGTTCTCATTAAAATCACCTCTAATTAATTTTAATGTAAAAGAAAGACTTGACTTAGAGGAATCATTACTCATTTATTAGCTAGATAAATGCTTCTCTTCTTTTACATAATGGAGCGCTTGGTCGGTGCTGCCCCGACTTATCAATGCTTTTGCAGAGCACGCCGTTTGCTGATTCGGTACAAGCGCATTAATCTTCATTAAACCAATCTGAAAAACCTTCAATAAGACTTTTATTAGGAATTAGACACCAAATTATCCAAATTGGTAATACCCATAAAGCAATATAATTACCAATTATTAAATAAAGTTTTAAAAACATATTTCTTCTTCCTCTTCTTCATAATCTTATTCAGAAATAGTTCTCCTTTCAAGTTTCAAGTTTCATTTATTAAAATCTTCACAATATTGAATAAATGACATTGCCCAAGCTGATAAATAAACAACCCAAAATTGCCAAGTATTAATTTTAAGGCCATTATCAAATAAAATTATTGTTATTATAAAACCACAAATTATTCGACCAACTGAATATTTAGTAAATTTCATTTTTTTCTCCTAATATAGAATTTCAATTTATAAAATGGGCGCCTTGGGACTCGAACCCAAGACCGGCTGATTATGAGTCAGCTGCACTAACCAACTGTGCTAGACGCCCATAAATCTCGCGGTTTCTTCTCCTATTGGCATCTTCCGGGCCTCAATCCATCCGAGCCGCCATTTGATTTCGCCGCGAGTCTCACGCGGAAATATCTGTGCCCGCGAAGCACACATTTCCTAATCTGCAACTTCTACTCTTGGTTTGCAGTAACCGCACCTTCGATTACACGGCAGGCCAGCGAGCACTATCCGTATGCTACACGATTGACACTAACAGGTTCAATTTCCGTTAGACTGACACCTTATTGTCTTACGACATAATCTAATTGCCGAGCGAATCTTATGCGTATTCCGGACTACCTTACGGGGTAAGAGAACTCCCGGCGTTCTTTATTGGTGAACATATAATATAAACTCTGCTTTTTTTATATTACTAGCCCCAACCACTCCTTTTCACTGTCGCGAACAGAAGGATTTTTACAGGAGGAACCTAAATGGGGCCGCACATCCGACTCGAACGGATAACCTACGCATTACAAGTGCGTTGCGCTACCTTTGCGCCAGTACGGCATTAATAGGCAATATGCTCAAAATTTTTTGGTTCTTCTTGTTGAAAAATCCTTGTTTCTTTTCATCCCAAACAAAATACATTCGAGCTTCAGTGCCTGCACATTGATAAAGTCCAGGAAAATGACATAAGATAAAACCAGTATAAAAAGCATGATCTTGAATATCAGCCCAATTTTCATTCATGGCTTTAATTGCAATATCAAGTTCATAATAAAATCCTGGCCAATCTTCTGTTCCAGTATCAGGAAACCAGTTGTCTTTTTGTGAAATTTTATCATGTGTATTTTCAAAAAGAACAATTTCAAAAATAGGATCTTGTTTTGTTTGATAATGTTTTTTAAACCATGAAATATAATTGATAATATTAGTTTTAGTTATCATAAAACCTCCAAAATAAACCGGTGTCCATTCTACTCGGTAATGCGCCGCCGGTAGCACAACTACATATTTATTATAAGTTACATTTATTAAATCTCTTGCGTGTATGCTTTATTTCATCCTAATAAATATATATCGTTTCAATTTATTTGGCTTTAATAAATGCCACCCTTCCGCGCCTTGTAGCCACAGCCATATCAGGTGGATTTCTTTCCTTTATGTATATATTATAATATAATTTTAAGAAAATGTCAAATATTTTTTTTAACATAATTTCCGCTAAGCCAACCAATTCTATCCATAATATAAATAGCATACCAACCATTAGCAGAAATAATTGGTTCATTATTTTTATCTAATACTACATTTATTGGAATATTTTTTTCTAAATGAGTAATTTTTTCATAAGAAGTCCCATCACCAATTCTAACATTTACTGAAGTTTTAGTAATATATTTGCTTTCATCATTTATAGGTTCTGGTACAATAACTTCTTCTTGCTGTTTTTCTTCTTCAGCAGTTAAATCAGAAAGAGTGGCCATTAAAGCGGTATGAGTTTGTTCGCTATAAATTCCATCTACTTCTAAACCATATTCATTTTGGAAGGTTTTAACCGCGAGTTCTGTTTTCTTTCCAAAAATGCCATCAACTTCTAAATTAAGACCTAATAAAAGATTTAAATTTTTTTGAAGTTCTTTAACAGCATTCCCGCGAGAACCATTTTTTAAAGAGGTGTCGCCTAATATATCTGTAGATGGAACTATTGAATTTTCTTGATAAATTATAGTTGGAATTTTAAACCAATGAAGCCATTTTCTATCTTTAATTTTAGTTTTAACACAACCATATTTAAAGCCACGTTCTTCAATAGCTTCGCCGTTGCCAATATAAACACCTACATGGCCATCCATATGTAAGCCTAGTCCTGGAATTTCAGGTAAAGTATCAATATTGCCCCAATCTAATCCTTGAGATTTTGCATAAGAAAACATACCATTAGCAGATTTATCTGGCATATTATTACTTTTATAACTATTAGTAAATAAAGGTTTTTCTTTGCCAATAGATTCAATTACATTTTCGCCAGCATTAGTCCAAGCATAACCTTTCATAAGACCAACGCAATCAGCACAAATTTTATGCGCGGCAATATCAGCACGATAACGAGACATTCTATCAGAAGTATAATGATCTGGATAATTTTTAGTTTTAGAATTCAATTTAGATTCTGTGCAAGGATATACACAAGTAGCATACCAATATGGCATACCAACAAATTTTTTGACGAATTCTACAAAATGCATGTTACTAAATTTATCATACGTAGATTTTTCCTCCTTATCTGGCTCCCATCCTTCTAAAAACCATTCTAAAGATTTATCGCCATTTAAAAGGTTTAAATCAACATCTTCGTCAAGTCCTAATAATGTACCATTACTGGTGTATTGCCATAAATCATTATAATGTTTTGGTTTAGAAGAATCTGGTGGTATATTACCATCATCTTTTCCCCAATGTGGTATCCACATTATATCACACATTTCAATAGCTTTCCCGGCATATTTGTATTTTCTGTTAATATACATACCAATTTTTTTGCATCCAAGTTTACGTAATTCATCTAAAAAAGCAATACATACAGGTTCAGTATTAGTGGAATTAAATCTGTCTCCTTCTATATCAGCAATATAAAACAATGGTTTCTTATACGCTTTATTAGCATGCTCCACAAAAAAACGCGCTTGTTCGCGCGAATCTTCTGCTGTAGTAGCAGTTACATAATGATATACACCATATGGAACTTTACTATCTTTTGTATATTTAATATAACGTTTATCTTCTTTTAATCCTACAGTTGCGCGAAAAATTATTAAGTCAAGTTCTGTACGCGCTAAATCCCAATTAATAGGGTAATCTCCTTCAAAAATATCTGCTATTTTACCCATAATATCACCTCTTATAATAAAAAGTTTGAATTATTTTTAGCAATAATTCAAACTTATTTGTTGGCGCGCCGAGAAGGAATCGAACCCTCACTCTGGAGTCCGTAGCCCCATGGTCTATCCGTTAGCCTACCGGCGCATAATGGCAGGAGCTGAAGGATTTGAACCCTCATCTGACGGTTTTGGAGACCGCTATGTTGCCGTTACACTAAGCTCCTATAATAAGGTAAGAAATTTTATATTTCCTTACCTTACATAAATATTATAACAAAATTTTAAAAAGAAGTCAAATGTTACGCTTTTTTAAAATAGCATATAATATTAAGCATAATATTCCAGTTATTCCTGTAAATATTATTTCTATTGGAATTTCATCACCGGTTTGGAATATACCATATAAAGGAGTTTGATAGCCCCAGAAATCAAATAATTCTTCTAATTCTTCATCTGTAAATTGAGAAAAATCTGGTCTATTAGAAACTGGTGGTGGAGGATTAATAATAATTTCTTCTATTATTTCAGGTGGAATTGTTGGTCGAGGAGTTGGAGTTGCAGTCGGTTTTGGAGTATATGTTGGTAAATCTACTATAATAATTAATTCGGTTGGTTTTGGTGTCCTTGTCGGTGTCGGACTAATTGTAGGAGTTTCAGTAGGTATTATTTCTGTTGGTTTTAATGAAGGAATAAGAATTTCAGTAGGTTTTGGCGTTGGAATTATTGTTGGTTTAATACTTGGTGTATTTGTTGGAACAGGAGTATCTGTAGGTTTTGGAGTTTTAGTCGGTTTTACTGGTGTTGGCGTTGGCTTACGAGTAGGCCGCGGCGTATTGGTAGGGGCCACAGTAGGAGTATTTGTAGGCGTTGCAGTAGGTTTAACTGTAGGTTTTGTTGTTGGAACCACTGTAGGAATTGTAGTCGGTTCATTTGTAGGTTTCTCTGTAGGTTTTACTATTTCGGTAGGTGTGGGAGTAGGCCTTGGAGACTCACTAGGTGTAACTGTGACAATTGGTGTATTAGTTGGTTGTATGGTAGGAATTGCAGTTGGTTCAGCTGTTGGAGTGACGGTGATAGTCGGCGTCGAACTTGGAGTATGTGTTGGCTCCACAGTTGGTGTTTTCGTTGGCTCCATCGTAGGCGTTGCTGTTGGAGTTGTGGTTATTTTTGGCGTAGGAGAAATAGTTGGTTTGATAGTTGTAGTGTTCGTTGGTGCAGGTGTTGCTGTAGGTTTTTCTGTTGGAACTATTGTAGGAGCTGGTGTAGTTGTTGATATAGGAACAATAGTTGGTTTTGTTGTTGGTATGATAGTAGGTTTTATTGTGGGAATTGTAGTTGGTTCGCTTGTAGGTTTTATAGTTGGTTGTTCTGTTGGAGTTATAGTAGGTAATTCAGTAGGAGTAGGAGTAGCTGTAGGAGAAGGGGTTTTAGTTGGTTCTATAGTTAAAGTAGGAGAAATTGTAAGTTTTTCTGTTGGTTTAGGAGTATCTGTTGGTTTTATAGTTGGGGCAATCGTAGGTACTGTCGTAGGTTTTATCGTAGGTGTATGTGTTGGTACAACTGTAGGTGTAGGTGTTGGTTTTATTGTTGGAGTTGGAGTTGGTGTTGGAACAGCTGTAGGCAATGCAGGAGGAGCAGAAGGTTGTTCGGTAGGTGGAGTAATAATTTCATTTACATATTCTACTTCTACCGTTTCTCCATCTACAATATTGATTATAGAAGTTGTACCTTCAACATTATTACTACCAAATACTGTAATAATATAATCGTCAAGACTTACATCTTCTCTAATTTCATGCGCGCCTGGTAATACATCATCTAATTCGAGATAATTACCAGCAACAATTGGATATGGTTCTCCATCAATATAGAATGTAAAAGTTGGCGGTGCAACATATGGAACACCACTGTGATACCATCTTTGATTACCATTCCAAGTAACCCAATATATTCTTTCTCCTGGCTTTACAGTTGTAATATCTTTTTGAATTTTAAAATTCTCTTTATATAGTTCAACCTTATCAGTCATTTCTGGTTCTAATTCTCCCCAACCAGAAAATCCTAAATCTTGCGGCGAATATACTTCTTCGAATATCATAGTAGGAAGTGTGCCGCCAGTTGCTCCTGACTTTATTTCATCCATTCTAAATGGTGTACCAGTATTATCAAGCCATATAATCCAATGGTCGGCATCGCCGCACTTATTAGACCTATGTCCTTCTTTACTGGTTTTTTTAGTTGGATTCATAATTACATCAGTTTTCCAAATACCTCCACCGGCTTGGAAAGTTGTTCCATCCATAACATCGCAGCGAATATGCCAAACATCATTTACTAATGTTTTTTGTAGAATAATTTTACCTGGAGCTGGTGTTGCTGTTGGAGTCGGTGTTTTTGTAGGAGAAGGCGTTTCAGTAGGTGATATAATTTCTGGTACCCAATAATTAATATGAGCTTCTCCATGTGTAGTAATATTCCATCCAATAATAGTTCCACCATGATTACACCAAGTAATATTTATATCAGCAAATGGCGCAATTAAATGGCCGGCTAAGCCGCCCATATCTACTTTAGATGCATTTGTCCAATATACTTTTTTAATGGATTCTTGAGATTCATCACTACCTTGTGTTTGATAATCCCATTTTGTTAAATTAACATAACCATTTTCATCAGGCTCTACATAAATCCATTGTTTTCCATCATTAGGCAATGAATTTATTATATTAGTCCAATAATCTTTTGTAGTCTCAACTGCGGCCGCGCTTAATTTTTTATAAGCATCTTTACTTTGATTTTCGGTACGACCTTGGAAATACATTTGTGATTCATTATTATAAATATAGCTCTCTGTGTCAGAAGGATTATGATTAATAGAACCATCATCTGAACCACACCATTCGTTACTTGTTAAAGTATTTCCAATCCATAAAGAACCTCTAATATGTGAATCAATAAAAGCATTATTTAAAGCTATAATAGAATAACCAGTTAAATTAGATAATTTTATATTAAAATTATATTCTTTAGGAGGTTCTGGAATCTCTATTTCTTGCTCTTCTGGTATTTCTAAACTATTAGCTTGAAGTTCATTTATAGAAATTAAATCTAAATTATCTTCTAAATCTATTTCATTTTCTTCTATTGAAAAAATGACATCTATTGGCTCTTCTATTTCTATTTCCAATTCTTCAGAAAAACTTGGAAATATAAAAAATAAAAAAGTCAATAGTATAAAATATACTATTCCCTTTTTCATATTTATCTCTCCTATGAAGCCGCATACTTGATTCGAACAAGCATTAATAGATTACGAATCTATTGTTCTACCCTTGAACTAATACGGCAATTTGGTAGATCGAGTGGGATTCGAACCCACACTGTCTTGCTCCTTAGGCAAGCGCCTCCTGCCAGTTGGGCTATCGATCCATAATGGCGTAGGGTACAGGATTTGAACCTGTGTGCCAATATTTCAGACAACTCGCTTTCCAGGCGAGCACCATAAGCCTCTCGGTCAACCCTACATATTAATGGCGTCCGCGGAGAGATTCGAACTCTCATGCCTTACGACCTAATGGATTTCGAATCCATCCTCTTCACCAGTTTGAGTACGCGGACTTATAAATGGCACCGGCATAGGGAATCGAACCCTAATCAAGAGATTAGAAGTCTCTTGTTTTATCCATTAGACTATACCGGCATAATAACAAGACAGTTGCTTCGATTATGTCAGAGTCGAACTGACGATTTTAAATTGGAAGTTTAATGTATTATCCACTATACTAATAATCTAATTGAATTTGCTGTAACTGTCTTAAAGTGGGCCACCTGGGAGTCGAACCCAGAATCCTTCGATTAAGAGTCGAAAGCATTAGCCAGTTATGCTAATGGCCCATATGGTGGCCAGGGTTGGAGTCGAACCAACCTATGTGGATTTTCAGTCCACCGCTCTCACCCTTTAAGCTACCTGGCCATGTGGAGCAAGTAACGGGATTCGAACCCGTGATTTCGCCCTGGCAAGGCGACGTATTACCACTATACTATACCTGCTTATGCAGCCCTACCTGGATTTGAACCAGGAACAACGGAGTCAGAGTCCGCTACGTTGCCAATTACGCTATAAGGCTATATGGTACAGGCTGACGGACTTGAACCGCCGACCCCTTGCTTGTAGGACAAGTGTTCTCCCAGCTGAACTAAGCCTGCACGCGTCTAGCCACCAATATTTATCGAGCTGAAGGCTAGTTATACACTCGGGAAAGAGATGAGGTCATGACTCCTCTTACTGCCGTCTCCTAGTCATCCTCGCGGCTTCTGGTCGGAATGGTTGGACTTGAACCAACGATCTTGGCCTTATCAGAGCCCTGCACTAACCAGCTGTGCTACATTCCGTTATGGTGCGCCAGGATGGAGTTGCACCACCGATGTTTCTAATGTGGCGGATTTACAGTCCGCTGCCCTCGCTACTAGGCATACTGACGCATGGTGGAAAGAGGATATTAATGTGCTCCTCTCCCCGTTACAGCACATACTAGATCCATTTTACGCGCGTTTACCATTTCGCCACTGACCCATATAATGGGTTAGGTTGGATTCGAACCAACAATGTAAGGGATTTACAGTCCAATTTTCTATCGCTGTTACAGGTCTATGGAGCCGCCATTCAGACTTGAACTGAAAACCTGCGCATTACTAATGCGCTGCTCTACCAATTGAGCTATGACGGCATATTGTTGTCGAATAATTGCGCAATTATTCTAACCGATGACAACTCTCGGGCCTGTATTGGCCAGTTGGCACGCTGGAAGGCTTGTTGATTTACTTCCCGACCATCAGGGAATCGTAAGATTCTCTCTCAACCTTACATAAATATTATACCAGAATTTTCACTTAAAGTCAAAGAAAAGGAAAACGAATTACATCAAAAAGAGTGGGAATTATATTCTTTACATCTTCATTGGTTAGACTTGTATGATAGCTACCATAATCTTTGCAGAATGCTTGTAGTAGTTCTGCGTACTTTGAGCGCGCTACATCCATAGCCTTACGAGCTTCTTCTACTTCTGCGGCACGATCCTTACGTTCAGCCGCGAGCTTTTCCTGCTTTTCCTTAGCTTCACGTTCAGCTCTTTCGCGTAGAATTTTTTCTCGATTCTGCTTTTCCTTTACCTTAAATTCGTCTGCTAGACAAGCCTTTTCGGTGTCATAAAATTGCTTTGTTACATCACTATAAAACTTCATATAAGTTCCTCTCCTTATATTTTTTAAATATATTTCAAAGGAATTCCTCTCTCCCTTTGATATATTTATTATAGCATAAAATTATATTGAAGTCAAATATTAAATTTCTTTCCATCCAGCTGGATATGCTGATGGTGACCAAATATTATTATTAATAACAGATTCATAAGTTTTACCATTAAATAATACTTTATCACCAATCATATAAGCATTTGTACTATCGGGCTGTTCCCATTCTGGAATAATATTTTCATCTGGTATTAACACTTTCGCCCATAAGCTAGAAGCAACATTAGGTGTCCAAGACTCCTGCGAATTATGAGATTGTAAACAACGATATAAAACATTTTCATATCTTACTTTATTATCTATTTCATAAGAAATATTTGGTTCCCATTGAGGAAATAATTGAATTGCTTCTAAAGCGTCAACGTCATCTAAAAATAAAGCTGCTTTTTCAATATAGGGGCGTAATTTACGTGCAAGTTCAACTAAAGTCATAAATTATTCCACCCCCAAAAGTATTTTAGTGGCTTCTAATTCTTCACGAAGTGCTGTGACATCTGCATTATTTTGAACCATTAATAGAATATATTCATCTTTAGAATAACAAATACAATTATATTGATAACCATTAATTACTCTATTATCAATAGTTTCTTCATATTCTTCTATATTAGATGCAATAAATACTTTGTCAGATGTCAATTCGATTTCTTTAGGCCGAATGGAACTTTTAACTTTTCCATAATTAATCATTTTACTCGCCTCCATTCCATTTAATAACATTCATTAAGTAAGTATCAGAATTATAAATTGGTTTATACATTAATCGACTACCATATGATTGAGCATGCATATTATATTCATAATCCATACCATAATAGAATGGGCCAGCATAATCATGCGCGGATGCTTTACCACCAATAACACAGCATCTGTCATCAGTAGTTTGAGATTGTGCATAAGTAAAATCTCCAACGGGTACTGCGCTATTCGCATTTTGGCATTGAGAAGGAATAAATGCCCAAGTTGCGTTTGCGTCATAACCAAAATATGAAATCCAACTGTCATTTTCAGCAATGGCACTTGTAAAAGTTTTAGTTATACCACGATTATCTTTATAAGTAACATAAGAAATATTATCACGAGTAATTATTTTTGTATCACCTAATAATTTCCAAATATTACCATAAGGATTTTCTACGCCGCGGTATGAGATGGCGCTAGTGCCTTCAGTGGTAACTATATTAGTGTTATTACCATAAGTTTGTGTAGTAGAGACAGCCATGCCAGATGCGGAACCTAAAGAAGAAGTTGCTCCAGTTAAACAACTAATATTTAAATTATTATAATCAGTAAATTGTGTAATTCCTTTATTAAAAGCATTTTGAAGATTTAAAGAGCCAAATTCAATAATCATTAGTAATTGTTCCATAGAAGCAGTAACTAAATTAGTAATGTGCCAATTTGAATTTCTATTGTTAGCTAATTGTTCAGCATTATCAACGGTTAATTCTTGAGAAATACCAGAAATAGGTTTAGCGTTTATAATAGAACTTAACTTATCTTCTTCAAAATTAACATTTTGAGTATCAGTTAAATTATAACTATTTTTAGATGTGTCAAAAGCACAACCTTCATAAGCTGATAATAAAATATAATCTAATTCATTATTATTTTCATCTAAAAAGGCTGGATGAATAGAAAAACCAGATTGCTTAATTGAAGAAATATAAATATTCTCTTTATTAATTAAAGTACGGTGAGTTTGTCGTGTAATTTGAAGAGGTACACGTAAATAATAAAATTTTGGTTGATATACCATAACTTGTCCTAATGTTCCATCTTCGATATAATTAGAATCACCATAAAAAGCAAGAATTTCTCCATCATCTGCTACAATACAACGTTTACGACCACCATACATTGGATAAGCATCAAAATCTGAACCTGCATTTAAACCAGTTGCATCTTGAATACGAATTACAGTTTTATTATCGTAATCAATTTCCACTCCTAAAGCAGATTTTGGTGCGTAAGTACCAATAATTATTTGAGTTTGTAGAATGTCATCTTCAGTAATACTACTATAAGTAGCATGTTCATTGCCATCAACAATAACTAAACTGCCAATAGGCGCGCCAGTAAAATTACCAATAGAAGTAGAACTGCTATTAGAAGGAATACTATTAATTTTTGCTTCTAAAAAATTTTTTTGATTATTGAGAGCATTAGTAATAGCTTTTTGCGTCATTGCTCCATCTTCATTTTGACCAGTAGTTGTATAATTTTTTTCTATATTATAAACATTACTAGTACCATTTTTTGTAATTTTTGCGCGCTTACCTTTAGTTAAAGAAGTATCATCTGTTTCTATAATCGTTTCTGTAACAACGTTATTAATATTTAAATTTTGAAGTGCTGCAGTAATTCTATCATCAACAATACTAGCCGCGGCTGTTTCTAAATTTGTTTGTAATTCTTCTAAATTTTCTGCAGCAGTTTGTGCTATTTCATTTGCTTCTTGTGCTGAATTAAGTAGCTCTTCTGCAGCATTTACTTTTTGCGTGACTTGATTTGCAGCAGCCATTGCTTCATTCGCGCGTCTTACTAAACTTTCAGTTTCTCCAGTAAAGGATTTATTTTTTGCAATTAGGATATCTAAAATATTCATAAATTACAACCTCCTTATACTGCTTTCCAAGTTTTATCACTCTTAGCTACATAAGCTTCTAATTCTCCACTTTCACCTTCTACTACAATACAAGTAGAACCAAGAGTTATATAATTTGGGTCAATTTTTGCTCTATCTTCCATTGTATCACAATAATGTTCATAAGTAATAATATTATCTTGTGAACCACGTTTTGTCATAATATGTGCCATAATTTATGCCTCCTTTGAATAAAATAGAACAGTTCTCTTATAAAAAGAGTAGTCAAATAAGAGAACTGTTCTAGTATTTTATTTATTCAATTAAAGTCCATCCTGCTGGATAAGTGTCTGGTGACCATACATTATTATCTATAGTTGATTCATAAATATTGCCATTAAACATTACTCTATCACCAATGTGATAGGCGTTTGTCGCGTCTGGTTGTTGCCATTCTGGAACTGTAATGGTTGGCTCATCGGGTTCGGTTGGTTCTTCTGGTGTTGGTTCTGGTTCACTTAATAGTTGCCATCCATCTGGATATTCAGTTGGTGACCAAACATTATTATCAATTAGTGATTGATATATTAAACCATTATAAATGACTTTATCCCCAGTTAAGTATGGATTAGTGGAAGAAGGTTGTACCCATTCTTGTGGTTCTCCTGTTTCACTAGTTAAAACTTCTGCAAATAGACTTGGCGCGCGAGAAGGAGTCCAATCTTCTTGAGAAGTATGAGCCTGCAATACTTTAAAAATTCGTCCTCCATAACGAACACGCGTATTTACAGTATATTCAACTCCTGCTTTCCAATTAGGGAAAAGAATTGGACGTTCTATTGCCTCTTCATCGGTCATTTCTGCGATAATTTCATTAAGTTCTTGACGGAGTTGTTCTGCTTCAATGACAGTTGAAATACCTGCTTCTGTTAAAGCGAGTTCTTCTTCTGTACGAATATAAATTTGATTATTTTTAAGATACATATTAAAATATTTTAAAGCATCTTGAACATTATCTCCTGCGAAATAATTATCAGTATTTTGATCTCCCATAAACACAACAGTAAGACCACCTTGATTATTTGAATATTTTTCTTTAATAAAACCCATATAAAACATCTCCTTAAATTACTGTGCCAGTATATTGATAAACATTACTTGTAACACAAGTTGAAGCACTGAAACCTGTAATTTCCCAAGACCAGATTGCGCTTCCTATAAAAGCGAGTACTCTCCATGAACTAGAACCTACGCGGAGTATTAAACCACCAACTCCACTATAAGATACTTTAGTATTAGATAATATTTTCATTGGAGTAGAATGAGAACGGAAAGGTGCTGTACGATTTTCAGGTATTTCTTCTAATTTAGCTCTTACTGAGTCAACAGTACCCATACTAGAAGTAAAAGCAACAGATTTAGCCGCAAATGAAGTATAATTAATTGCGTCTAATACTTCAACCCATCCTGTACCTGAATCATAAGAAGCATTTTGTAAAATACCGCCACAAATACGTCTATACCATATACTATTTTCATTAAAAGGAATTGCTAAGTCAGTATAATAACCGGCACTATTGGCATGATTAAAACGTAAAATATGTGTCCATATATCTGATCCATATGGAGTTTGATTATTTTTTACATCAGAATTTCGTGTAGCAGCTAAATTAAAATAATTTATACCATTCCAACCATAATCCATTCGAGAACTCCAGTTTAGATAATTTGCGCTATTAACATTTAAGCTTGAAGTTAAATAAGTTCGTAAATAACTATCGCCACCATTTAATCCCCAAACAACAGGAGGAGAAGCAGCATTACTTTCATTACCTCCGCCGAGATTTAAATAACTACTTGTATAACAATAACCGCTATTATCAATTCGAAATCTCCAAGTGCCACCTCCTGTTCCAGAATATTGGCCAATACCAAAACCGCCTGCACCAATACTCCAAACATTAAGACCCATAGCCCAACCAGCAGTATTATTTGATAAATATATACTAGTTTCTCCAGCGTCAGTTCTTTGCATATTAATATGTGGATAAATATTTCCGTATAAACCCATTGAACCATTACTTGCTAAAGTAATAGCGTTAGAACCTCCACGATTACCAGAATAAATACGAACTCCATATGAAAATCTCATTGAACAATAACCGTCATTTAAATCAACAATATCACCATCATCTGCAAGTATAATTCCTCCACCAGTAGTATTTGCAGAACTTACCCAAAGATTTCCGGGAACTTCAAATGATTTACCATTATATACTTTAACCCAAGTGGAATCATTCATCCAAATACCACCGCCATATGACTCATTATACCATCCAGTAGCATTATAACTTCTAAACCAGTTATTAGTATAATAAGTTCCTGAATATGCTGCATCACCATTCCAATAATAAGCAGCATTAGGAGCCCAATATAAAGTACCAGGAATGAAAGTATTCCCACTTGCGTCTAATAAAGTTAAGGTTCTAGTTATAGAAGAAGAAGTATTATATTGTCTTGCAACAATACTTTCATCTCCATCATCACCTACACCAATTTCTAATATTCCAGAATTACCAGTTTCTTCTAAATGCCTTATCCAACCTGCATCGTTATTACCATTGCCATTATATGGATCAGCAAATGCTATTGCATTACTATATATTTTAACTCCACGTTTAGAAGTATTATATATAAAAGCATCAGGCATGCCTCCGGAAAGTCCCATTCTAGAATTATTAGAACCAGCTTCAGAGCCTCCTTGTACCCATAAACCATTATTTTGAATAGTTAGGCTTCCTGTTAATAATAAATTACCAGAACTATTTTCAATAAGTCTAGTTGTAAAATCCGCGGCCGAACCGTTATAATGAAAATCAATAGCACCTCCATGCCCTGAAACTTGATTGCCCAATTCTATCCATGGAGCAGTTAATACTCCAGTCATTGTTCCACCACTTAACTTCAAATAAGTAGAAGAAATAGTATTTCCATCTGCATCTTGTGTTGCTTTTGTTGCGGTTGCAGCATTACCTGTACAAGTTCCCGCACTATCAGCATATCCAGCATATAATTTAGACCAACTTACTCCGCTATATCGTTTATATATATAGAAACTATTATCTGGGAAAAATAATTGATTGGGAGTACCAACACTACCGACACTTAATAATGCTCCGTGGTTAATTGTAGGAGTGTTAGTAATAGCAGCGTTTGAAATCCAAAATCCATTGGATGAATATACATCATCAGCATTAAATGCACCAGAGACTTGAATGCGGAAGTTGTTAAGTTTTCCATTTATTGCTAAATTGCCACTCGTGTCTAATGTCATCTTTCCATTTAACCAATCCATTGAAGTGGTGTTATTATAACCTATATATAAACCACCACCGCAAGCATTATAACTTACGTTACCATTTGCATGATTATGAACTACATTATACCAAGTATCGTTATATTTTAAATATAAATGTCCGCTATCTAAATACATATGCTGTTTAGCTTGAACATAAGTATTCGCAAGTATATATGAACCAGAATTAATCACTCCACTAACAGTAAGTTGACCTGGAATTTCGGTATTTCCTGACGCATCCAATAAAGTTAAGGTTCTAGCTACAGAAGAAAAAACTCCAGTATATTGTCTTACATAAATCGGCTCAGTTCCATCATCTGCAGTAGCAATTTCCATATAACCAGCATTTGAAGCAGTTGCTGCGCCACCAATTCTCCATTGATCATTATCGTCCATAGTACCATAGTTAATACCCATAAAAGAAGTACCACTATTACTAAACGAAATATTGCCTGACATCGTACCGCCAGTTAATGGTAAATCTAAACTTGCATGACCAGTTAAATTTCCTTCAAAATTCCCATAATAAGTTCCATCAATTCTCATATTTAATGTTGCTTGATTACTAGAAGCATTAGGAGTAAGCCAGATTGTCCAATCACCAGTATCAGTAATAGTTACTTGTTCATCATTAGAATTAGTATATTTTAAAGTAGTATCAGAAAATCTTTCTCCCCATACTTGTTTACTACCAGATGGGATATCCCATGTAGATGCAGATTCAGTAGTAGTAGAGGCAATAGGTTTCAATAATGAAGCAGTACTTGCATTACCAGTCAAATTACCGGTAACATTTCCAGTTAAATTACCATAAAAATTAACATTATTATTAGTATCTATAGTAATAATAGATTTTGCAGTACCAGTTCCATGTTCTGGTATGTATAAACCACGATTACCACTGGTTTCAGCATGTGCGTATAAATAAATACTACCAGAACCCGCACGAGCGCCTATAGTCCTTTCTGCTGTTGTATCATTAATTACTCCAGCCCAAATGCTTCCAGTAGCATAAATAGAATTTGAATTATAAATATCACCATTAACTCCTAAGCCACCACTTACAACGAGAGCTCCAGTATTAGAGCTGGTTGAAGATTTAGTAGAACGAATATTAACAGAATAATTATCATCAGAAGCTTGTAAAATATTAACATTACCGCCAAATTCATTTATAAATAAAGTTGCTACCGATGTATTATTTTTAGCCATAATAGAATCTGTATCAAAAGCTAAATGTACATTAGTAGTTGTTCCAATAATTAGTGCTCCATTGGATTCTGAATCAGAAGTTAAAGCAGTTGCTCTATTTAAAATTAATTGTCCTGTAATAGTATCACCAGTAACATTTACCCAAGTAGCGTCTCCTAAATTATCAAGACCTGTTCCTTTTATTTCATTAAATAATTCATAAAGAGTAGTAACTCCTGTACCGCCTTGCGCAATTGGTAAAGTGCCCCAACTAGGCTCTGAACCATCTGTAGAAACATATAAAGCACCATTTAAAGTATTTTTAGTAGTTAAAATTTTATAAGTTATATCAGTTGTTGAAGTTGCAGAAGGAAGTAGATATGTTTCTGTTTTACCATTATTAGAAATATTTACAAAAGAAGCTTGACCGTTATTATTGGTGTCAATAGTCCAATATATAGAACCAATTTTTGTTTTAGTATCAAGAATAGATTTATACCAATTTATAATAGGCAAATCAGAAGGAATGTTGCTACTAATTTTACTCATCTCTATAGTGCCAATAGTTGCAGTTAAATTATCTGCGGCTAAATTTCCATAATGGGTAGATACGCCATTAGAGATTGTAATAACATCAGATAAATTGTTATAAGATGGAGTATTAATACCAGAAGAAATAGTAATAGTATTTGTAGCAAAATTACTATTACTATCTCTTAATACTAAAGTATTGGCCTTTGAATCTGATGTTTTTGTAATTGTAGAAAAATATTGAGCATTAGTGTTACTATTAATTGCAGTAATTAATACTTTATCAATATTATCATCAAAATTTGTTACTCCAGTTCCGCCTTGTTCCACAGGTAAAGTTCCCCATTGAGTTTCAAAACCGGTTTCAGTTAAAGTAACAGTTTCATCATCAACTATTCTTTCTACTTCACGAGAATATCTACCGTAAAATAAAGTTCCGCCATGAAATCCTTCTGCAGATAAAGCTGTAGGATTTAACCAAATAGGTTCTGTTCCTTTATCAAAATTTTCTTCACCTTGAGAAATTAAAACACTATTCTTCCAGCCTTTAGTTTTTGGCGCATAATAAGAATTAATATAATTTTCTGTAATATCTCTTGGGTTTTTTAAATTTATTGGAGGAACAGCTTTAATTAATGTATTTAAATCTACAATAAGATTTCCTGTAGCTCCATTTAAACTATTTACATAATCAGTAAAAGTATCAGCATTTCCAGGTGTTGTAATTCCAAATTGTTTAAAACGAGCATTTATAGAATCATAAGCAAATATTCCATTATTAATAAATGCACTTACATTATGCTCAGGGTCTCCATTTATTCCATCAACACCAGTACCGCCTTTAGAAACTGGAATAACTCCAGAAATTTTATTAGGCCCTAAATTTGGAATCCTATCTTCATGAAAAGTACCAGAAGTAATTTTAGAAGCGGGTAAATTCCCAATTTGTTCTGCGGAAAAAGTACCTGTAATTTTAGAAGCAGATAAATTAGGAATATCATCTTCAACTAATGATCTAAAAGAAGGCGTGTCAGTAGCAGATTCTGTTGGGCCAGCAAAAATAGTATTTTTATCTTGCGCAATAAAAGAAATAGTTGTATTTAAAGATTCTGTTTGAAGATTAGAAGAACTAGATTGTAAAGGGCTTGAAGCTTGAATTTGAACTGATTTAACAGTCCCAACATTTATTTCTTCTGCATTAGTAATATGTCCTTCAGAATCGTAAGTAATTTTATAAACTTTTTTTTCAGAATTGCTTGAAGGAGTAATAGAATTTGTATGATTAATATTATTATTATTGTCAATACTTATTCCTGAACCACTAGAATAAGTAGTATCTGTAAATTCAGCGTTAGAAGGAACTTCTTTTCTTACTATATATCCATTAGTAGTTCCAGCATCAATAAAAGGTAAACTTAAAATATTTGTAATTCCATCCCCAATTTTTAATCGAGAAAAAGAATGCTCATTATCTGGTTCAAAAATAATTGCTTCACCTTTTTGAGGAATAAAGGATCTTGCTCCTTCAACATTTTCTTTTGTACCCATTTCATTATCAATACTTAAAACAGATTTTCTCCAATTTAATTCAGTATCACTTTTCAACTGAATACGCGTATTTATAGTTTTCCCCATAACACGCCTCCTTAATAGGCGTCATTTTCAGCCTATTTATTAAGTTTTTAAAAACCATTTTATGTCTTTATCTTTATTCATAGTAATATTCATATCAACATTACCATTTATACCAGCAATTTTACCTGTACTGGTATATTGCCATAAATCACATTCAAAAGCAGGTTTTTTACTGCCTTCTATAGTACCATCATTTTTATTATATCGCGGAATCCACGTAAAGTCAAATAAATTACTGATAGATGAATAATTGTAATCATTATAATGATTATGTGCAACATAACAACCAATTTTTTTAATACCATTCGCACGCAATTCTTCTGCGAAAGTTTTAATTGCTAAATTGGTTATTTTAGCTTCTTCAGCATCCATTACATAAAATAATGGATTATATTTAGAAGAATATTCAATCATTTTTTTAACTTCTTCTTTTGCTTTTCCTGCGGTACTAGCGTAAGAATAACAATAAACTCCAAATGGAATATTATATTTAATCATTTCTCTAGCGTATTCATCTAATTTAATATCTTTATCAGAACCACAAGATGCGCGAGTAATAACAAGAGAAACTTCATTTTTTAATTTGCTAAAATCAATTTTCCCTTGCCATTTTGAAATGTCAATTATTTTACCTTCTAAATTACAAGTAGTTTCTTTTTCAGTTGAATCTACTTTTTTATCATCTTCAAAATTAGAATCTTCTTTTATTGGCCAATAAATAAATGCTTGTTTTAAACATTTTTTAAATTTAGTTTTTTCTTGTCGTCTTGGCGTGGTATTATTATTAGGATCATTAGCATAAAAATATGTATTATCTACTCCACGAGCAACAATAAAATGGCCTTGAGAAGTCCAAAATTTATTATCATTTGAATTCATACTACAAACTGCAAGAGCACCTTCACGAAGTGCGGCTTCAAGCGTAGTGATACTAGATGTTTCAATATATTTTTCAAAACAATCAAATTTTTTAAAAATCCATTTATAAAAATCCCAGTCAGTTCCGTTATTATAAGTTCTATATCCGTTATCAACAGCCCATTTACTTGTTTCCACTGGTGTAATTTTAGAATCTTCCCAAGTAGCAAGTATCATAGCCATTGACGTAGTTCCACAACCACTGTCACCAATAGTTTGTTTGCTTGTATGAGTACTGTATTTAATATTTTTCCATTTTTTATCTCCTTGTAAATATTTAACACACTCATTCAATACTTTATCGGTTGATGTAGTTATAGTTTTACCAATAATTAATGCAGTCCAGGTTTTTGGCCCACAAATACCATCTACGTTTAAACCGTAAGCACTTTGAAATGCGGCAACGGCTTTCTTAGTTTTATGGCCGTAATCACCATCAACTTCTAATCCGCCAATTAAAATTTGAATTGCGCAAGTATATATACTTTTTTTATTTTTGCTAGTAGAACAAGTTGGTAATTCTTTACAGATTATTTTCCAATCATCATCATTAATAATTCCACTAGCATTTAAATTATGTTCTTTTTGCCATTTTATAATGTAAGTTTTAAAGGCCTCGTCAAAAATTTCAGATGCCTTTAAAATTTTTGCATATTTAGTTAGATACTGTGCTACAGCAACTAATTTATCAGTATCTTTTATTTGAATAGTTTTTAGCATAATTATTCCTCCTCTATATCGTCAGGAATTTCACGCTCTATAATATTTCCTTTACCATCCTTAAATAAAATTGTATTAGATTCCCAATTTTCTGGAATATCACATTCTTTTTCATAAATAATAATTTCATCAGCCATAAATTTAACCTCCTGAATTGAGATTATCTACTAAAACAGTAGCAGAACCGCAATTAAGAATTATATAATCACCTGGAGTTTGATTTAAATCATTAATATTGCCTGTTTCTGCGATATTTGAAAGTTGAACTTTTTTATTAACTACAGTTAAATTTTTAAAACCACTTGCTTCAGTAGCATCTGGAACTTGAATTCCTTCAATTTTACTATTTAATGCTGTAGTTAATCCATCAATTTTTGATTGGTCAATATTTGCATTTGAAGCAATATCACTATTTGTAATACTACCTTTTAAAACATAACTACCTTCATCGCCAAGTAATTCCCAATTAGTACCTGTCCAAACAAATTCTTTACTTACTATAATAGTTGTTTCATCATCATTTGTTGAAGCTTCTTGATAAATAATTACATCACCGTTATTTAAATCAGTAATTATATTATTATTAATTGTTGGTTGCTCTACTCCTCCATCTGTAACGGCAGTGGTAGAAAAACCAATAAAATGCATAGCTCCAGTTAATTTAGAGAAAATAGTAGATAAATCAATTATACTATTTGGGACATTAGAATAATCTGCTTCATTTAAATCTTTTTTTTGAAGATAATATTTATTAATATCATTACCAGTTCCTTGTTGAATTCGATATAAAGTATTGCTATCAGAAACAGAAGTAGAAATAAAAGATTGTAATGCTGAGCGAGTATCATCATTTACAATAGAATCATGTTTCGCCCATGGGTAAACATCTCCTGCTAAAGCTTGAATCCAAGATAATTGACTAAAAGTTTTTTCACCATCACCAATTTTAATACCGATTGTAGGAGGTGTTAATCCTGAATCATTGGTCCCAGAAGGAATTTCAGCAATACAAACTTCACCCTTAAGAGGAATAAAAGAAGAAAGCATCCAATTTCCAAGTAAATCATATTTTAATTGTATTCTTGTATTAATTGTATTTGGCATTTTCCTTCACCTCTTATTAAGCAGTTCCACCATTTAAAATAAATTCATCTCCATCAGGAACATATAATAAATTAGTAGAAACTCTGTTTAATTTCATTCGTCCTACAGTATCTACAGCAATATAATTATCTAAAGATGAAGAATAAACTCCGCCTAATACTGTGTCAGTTGCAATAGCTAAAGCTCCCATACTAGCTGTATTCGCGCCACTATCTACTATACTACCATCTGCCGCGAAAATAGGAATATTTCCCGCAGTAAAAGTTCCTGGTTTTTCAATATAATTACTTAAATTAACAGAAGTATCTCCAATTTGAGTAACTACTCCATTTATTAACATATATTCTTTATATTTATCACCTAAAGGAACTGAAGTATCTAACATCATATAAATAGTATGTTCATCTGCTTCGTTCGCTGCGGGTAAAGCATTAACAATTTCACGTTTTAAATGTCCTGCATTAGCTACCGCTCTATCAACATAGCCTTTTGTAGCTGCATCTCTATCTATAGAGGGGTCTCCAGCAAGAGTTAATTGGCCAGTCATTGTTCCGCCAGAGCGGCTTAACTTACTATTTACTAAATCAGTTAAATCTGCAAAAGCTTCCTCTGAAACTACTGTTTCTACCCAAATAAGAGTACCATCTACAACTTTTGCTTCTAAATTACTTGGTAATGGAGTATATTGATCAACAATAATTTCAGTATATTCTTTAGTTTGAGGATCAAAAGTATAATAACTTTCTCCATAATTACCTAAAGTTAATTTTCCATTAGTTAAAAATATAGTTTTGTTATCAACGTTTTTAGATTGATTTATATAATCTAAATTATTGTAGTTTTTTATTCCATCTCCCATTTTTAACAAACCAGTATCAATTTCAGCACCAATTTCACCTTTTGCTAAAATAGGATTTTTAGTTCTCCAATTGGAGGCTGTATCATTACGTATAATAAGAGTTGCGTTTACATTATGTTGTGCCATTATGCTTCGCCTCCATTTATTGTAGTATTAGTAATAAGCATTGCATTTACTGGAATATATTCATTATTCCAATAATATAAAATTCTTTCTTCTAAATCAAAATATAACTTATTAGTAGAGCCATATTGTGGAAAATTATTATAAGTTTCAAAAATAATTTGTTTATCAGAAACATAATTAATAAATCTATTTATAAAATCTTGTTCTGTTCCAATAAAACCATTAATTATAGCTACTTTATATAATTGATTAGAAAAAATTGAAAGAGAAGTATTTTCCCAAGGATATATTGAATAAATATCTTTTTGATTTGGGATAGGAGGTTCTTCTCCATTTAAATCGTCTAAAATTGTAGAACCCCAACTATATATATTTGACAATCCTGCAATTCTCGGTTTAGGAGGAGTAATTGCTTTATCATATTCAAGAAGCAAGTCTCTTGTGCGTCTACGTTCAGACATTTTTCTCACTTCCTTAAAATAAATTATTCATGCTTTGCTGTCGAATATCTTCGGATAGTCTGATAGATAATTAAACGTTCCATTTGCGTCTACAACATATGCAAGCACTTGATAAATTTCTCTTTTCATATTTCTTACTTCAAAATACAATTATGCTTTTAACCCAACACTGTTTCATTAACACTAAGGACCGTGATAGTGTTGTTAGCTAACTGTCCATGATAAAAAAGCCCGTTTCCTACATTTTTAAAAAACAAATCTCCCCATGTGCCGTCCTCATACGCATATCCCCAAAACATAGCCCAACCATTCTTTGGCCAAACTCCCATGCACATTTTTTGTGGATATAGCTTCATGGTATCAAAAATCGCCCGAAAGTTGGATTTCATGTGATCGACATTTGTATCATACACGTCGTATGGCAGCGGATTTGTCCACTCTGTCCATGTCGGCCCCGTGGAGATGTCGATGACCGCCCTGAGGTTCGCCCGCGCCTGCTCCGGTGTCGTCGCCCCCGTGCCGCCGTAGCGAAGCGGCAACGGAAGTTGCAACCACCCGCCTTTAGCAAAATAAGTTGTAAAGCAAGCCATATAAACGTCGGATTCGTTGGACAAATCATCTGGGAAAAAGTTCTGCCTCGCTCCCGTCGATGTTGTCGCACCAGTGCCGCCTGAAATAACAGGTAATGGTGCTATCAGTGATATTGTGCCGTCTGATTGAATATATACCATTCGCTTCCATCCTTCTGGATATATCGAACCTATGCCATTTATAGCAAAATCATTATTATCCCATGCTACCAACTCATATTGGATTGCGGCATTAGCGCTCTTTAATGATACCGATCCATTTATTATGTCTCCTCCTGCCTTGCTGACCGCCCCGATGTTCGCCGGGGTGATTCCAAGGTTTGCGCGGGCTTGCGCCGGAGTAGTCGCGCCCGTGCCGCCCTGCGGTACTTGAATCGTATTTTTGCTGGTAAGAATATCGTATTGCCCGTATTGATCAGATGATTCTGTTATAGTTGGAAAATAAAATATATCAGCATGTTGATTGTCTGTATGATATTGATAGAATACAAAACGACCATCACTATCGTTTACAAGCAGTCCTTTTGGTGCGTTATCTCCCGCATTACTAAACTGTATTATTTTATTATCATTATACTGAAATGTTAGTTGCCCCGTCATCGTGTCCCCAGACTTGGCTACAGCCCCTACTTCAGCAGCTGTATAAGAAGGTTTAGTCGCAGCTTTAGCCCATGCAGGAACAGTAGGATCAGTTTCCGTAAATGAAGTTAAAAAACCACTATCATTTATTAAATCTGAAGTTTTAGTTGGTATAACTAAACTATTATAAGAAGCTGTTAATGCTGTTAAATTATCATTTAATTCTTTACCTTTTGCGGCACTTAATGGTAAATCTGTTGCTGTATTAATAAGACTGTTTATGACATTATCTTTTTTAAGACTAGCAGGATCTTTTAAAATACATATATCTCCATTAGGCAATTCAATTTGACTAATAGTATAATTAGCCATAATATCACCTTCTTAAGATACACTAATGGTTCCTTGTGTACCATTAAATGTAGGTTGAGAAATAGTTCCTTCTGCTGTACCAGTTACACTAACACTAACTGCAGAACCAGTAAAAGTAGGAGTAGTAGCTTCATAGCTTGCATCGCCTATTTTAACAGTAGTATCATTACCTTTAGTAGGTAAAGAACCTGCGTTCCATCCAATAGTTAAAGTTTCTCCGCTAACAGTAGCACTCCAAGCTGGTAAACTTCCCACATCAGTAATACTATTCACTGTAGTAGTAGTTCCTGCAGTTGCTAAATTAATAGTGGGTGCAGTAACACTACCTTCAGCGGTAACAGAGCCTGTTGCTGCACAGGTTCCATTGGAAAAAGTGGGTTGACTTATTGTTCCCGCAGGAGTAAAATTACCGGTAGCACTATCTTTAAAAGCTAAAGATTTTAAACTTCCTGTAGAACCAAATTCTTGCCATTTAGAACCATTCCAAACATATTCTTTTTCTCCATAAATTACAACTGCACCAGCGTCATTTGTTCCTAATATTCTTTCTTCATCATCTATAGTAGGATGTTCTACTCCATTATCTGTAATTACTGTAGTAGAAATACCCATATAATACATTGCGCCAGTAGCCATAGATTGTAAATTAGCTATGTCATTTCTAGCTTGAGCATCTTTAATATCATAAGTAGTCCCTGAAGGTAAAGTAATTTGACTAATAGTAGAATTAGGCATTTATTTCATCTCCTTAATTTCTATTAAATTGAAGTTTTTCACCGTCAATTGAAATATTCAACTTATTGTTCCAAAAGTTTCTTTCTTCTATAGTAATATGTCTAATATTATCTTGAATATGGTTTGCTATTGTTTGAGCAACTTCATCTGTTACAAAAGGTAAATCTACACAATAAGCATTACCATCTCCAATTTTAATCCCAGGAATTTTTTTATTATCTATAACAGTTTTATCAGTATAAATAATAATTGCGCCAACAGGAGGAACATAAGTTATTTTATTATTCCAATTTATTGTAGTATCTACAAAAACATTACTCACTCCTTCATGGCCAGTTTGTGATAAATTATTAATTTCAGTAATAAATTCTTCAGGGAAAGAAAGCTGTTGATTATTTCCACTTTTATTTCTAATAGCATCTGCTACAGAAGTAAGTGAGTTATTTGATACTACATAATAATCCATTAAAATTTCACCCCTATCGCTGAAGGTAAAGCCGCAATAACAGCATCAACTAAATTAACACTATCGGGATTAACTTCTCCTTTATTATTAGACCATGAAATAATACCTTCTGAATCTACAAAAGGAATAAAAGTTGTACCAGATTCACCTTTTGCACCACGAATACTTCCAGTTTTATATGAAGTTCCATCTGTAAAATTAATTATTAAACAATCATCCTCTAATATAATAGAGGCGATATTTTTTACAATATCGCCTAAATTATATTGTTCTAACCATTCATATATAGGCCAATCCTCAGCAGTTTCTCTTATTTCACATACGGGAAGAGTAAAACCAGCATAATATGAATTAACTTCTTCTCCATCAACTACTTCTCCATCTTCTATAGTTGGATTTTTATAAAATTTAATATCCCAAACATATTTACCAGTAGGTAAATTTACGGTTTCATTATGCGCAAAAAATATACTTAAAACTTGTCCTTCTGGAGTTATTTGTTTACGAAAAATTTTACGATGTGTTAATGGGTCAAAAATTGAAAAAATTGCTATATCTGTAGGGTCTATTGTACCTAAAGCAGGAATAGTAAAAGAACCGGTATCACCGCGAGGAATGATTAAACGACGTTGAATAAGTCTAATCATATAAATTCCTCCTTAATCTTTATAAAGATATTTTATTTTTTTATTATATTTTTTATAAAGATTATCTTGTTCTTCCACAATAGATATAATATCATATCCAATTGCTTCTAAACTTAAGTATTTATTTTGTGCTATTTTTAATTCATTATCTACATCTTTTAAAAGTTGTGCTACTTTTAACATAGCATTTATTTCTTTTAAATTATATAATTCTTGATAATAAGTTGTTAGTTCTTTTTTAGTATCTTTCTCCCACTCAATCCATTTTTGAGTTAATTCTTTTACTGCATTGCGTTTAGTGCTAGTGTCAACATCAAAACTATTATGTTTAAACCAACTAGAAGGAATAATCTGTGGTTGTTCAACATTTTCAAATGGAAGTAATTTAAAAAATTCTTTTGAGTAGTAATCTTGTAAATCTTTATAATTCTTACTCTCTTCAAAGTAATGATACTCATGGCATTTTTGGTATCCACAAAGATTTAAGAAACCAAAAGCATGGCTAATTTGGTCATGTATCATTAAACCTTTTGCCATATGTGCTAATATTTTAGCAAAAATTTCTTCAACAGTCATAATTAGCAAAGTCTAGATACTACAATATTAGCGTCGCCATCAGTTAAATCAGAGCCGATCGTGCGCACTTGTAGCATAGTTGGACTAGAATAACAATTACAATTACAATTATTCTCGGATACCTGAACTAAAGTAGTAAAACTAAAATTAGAAATGTCACCAGCAGCAGTTGTAAATTGGCTTTGTGCCTGTGGTTGAGCTATACCATTTATATAAAGTTGAATAATTTCATCACCTGCGGCGCTACCAGTTCCAAATCCATCTACTTGTACAATATAAACACCACGTCTATTTATTTCAATGGTTGCTGGAGCAGTAAGCTTTTCAGAGCAACCTTTACTAATAATTACATTATTAAAAGGAATAGCGCTATCAGCAGCAATAGTAATATTAGAACTATAAGCCTGTAACATAATAAAACCTCCTATAAATAAAAAAAGAGACGCACTTATAGTGCGTCTCTTAATATTGGCGCACTAAATACGCTCTAATTACATAGAAAAGCCGCAAGAACAAAAAGGATTATTTCCTGCGGTATATACAAAGCCATTTGGATAACGAACTACGCCAGTCATAGCCTGAGCAAGTTCAAGTTGATTAATACGATTTTGCATTTCATCCATACGATTACCAGTAATAGTGTCAAGAATTTTTTGTCCAACAGCAGTAGTATTAGCATTAATTGCAGCTGTATTCATGGCAGCATTGTAGTTAACACCATCAATAGCGCGAAGAGTATTGCAACTAGTTTCATTATACCGAGCTAGCATATTTGCTTGGCCAACAGCAAGTGCGGCAACATCACGTTGTAGTTCCATATATTTATCTCCTACATATCCTACTACATCATGATATACTTGATTGACCGCAGCTACATTTTGTGCGTTACCAGCAGTAACAGCTCCTAAAATGTCACGAGTTTGAGCTTGTAAATTTTGGTTATCAAAGCCACGATTTACATCAGCTTGAATGGCATTAGCATTACCATTACCATTTCCCCAGCCGCCAAAACCGCCGCCTCCCATCATTGCGAGAATAGCGAATAACCAAATCATACCACCCCAACCATTTGCCATTCCACCATCGCCGTTTAATAAAGCAACATCAGAAGCAGTTAATCCATCCATTGTGAGTTACCTCCTTTATAAATGTTTTTTATGTATATAAAAAAACATTCATACGAAAGTATGAATGTTTATAAGCTTAAGATTGTAATTGTTGTATTAAATTGTTTAAGTCAATTCCCTTTTGTTGTGCCATTACTTCAGCAATTTGTTGCCATGATGCTCCTTTTTGCTGAATTGCTAATACACTTTGTAATTCTGGTCTTTGTTGTAATAAAATATTTAATATTAGTGGGGAGTTCTGCATATTTTTATATTGATTCATTAATTGTTTGACTTCCGCTATAGGTAACTGTTGAGATGTCTGCGGTATTCCGCTGTTTCTTCTGCTTGCCCGATTGAGAATTGGATTGCCTTGCATTTAATGTTTCCTCCAATTGAGATATTCTTTGTGCAAGTTGATTAATATCTATTGGTTGTGCTTTTACTCGTGGGATTAAATCATATGACATAACATCAACATAGCCAGCGCCATCAGTTTGCACATGATAAAGAATAGGCTCTCTTTCATCTAATAATAAAGCATCACTATTAGGTCCCATTCTAAATTGACGAGCACTTTCCTCATTTTTAACTTTAATTAATTCATAATGAGGAAGAATATTATTCCCAAAATTAGTAGTATTAAATCTAGGAAATACATTATTATTCATATTTTGAACTCCATTACCGATTGGATTACCCCACATATCATTCATAAAAAGCCTCCTAAAATATCATTTCTCTAAAAGATAAGTAATCAACTTCCTTTCAACTTCATCTTTTTTATTTTTAAATATAAAAAGAGTAAGAGAAAATCTTACTCTTCATATTTTCTGCCGCAATATGGGCAATAGTTACAACTTCTCATATTATTTGCAGCATCAAGAAAAAATAGTTCTTTATCTCTCTTTTTCTTTTTATCCCAACAAAATCCACAACCAAATTCAACTTCTATCTGTTCTGTTGGTGATAACATTTCATCATATTCATCTTTATAAATTTTCATAAAATTCCTCGTTTTATTTATTTATTACCAAATGATGGTGCCTTCATTTTTGCGTAAATGAAAATATTCTTGTTCAGCAATCCAACGGATAATATCAAAATCCTTTTTAGTATATTTATTATGCATACTAATATTTTCTTCAGTATAAATACCAATTTTCACCTTTAGCGCAGTAAAAGGAGTTTCATCATCATTATACATATTTAAATTTTTGCGATCAAGAATTACCCAATCAGAAATATTAAAAAAAGTGTTATAATGATTTTTCATCGCTTTATTTCCCTTTCCTTATTCTTTTATAAGTATATCATAATTTTTATTAAAAGTCAAATAATTGATTATTATTTGTTAAACCATAATCAATAATTCGTAGACCAAATAAAGCATGATAACCAATATTAGAAGGATTTAAAAGAATATCATCTTCACGCAAATCGTATATTTCACATAAATCTACAACTTTATTTATAAAATTTTTATAATCAGAAAAAGAAATACCAAATCTTGAAAGTTCTGTGCCTAAAAGAATAGGTAAATCTTCAGTACTTGTTTTCCAAACAATATCTTCTTTTATAAGAGGAGTAAATTTAGGATAAAAAATGGTAGGAAGATTATGATATGCTTCATATGCAATCGCACATTGCGGCGCGAGTAAATTACGTTGTTCTATACTTACATTATGATATAATAAAATTTCATTATATTGTTGTATAATAGCTTGTTTAACAATACCTTGTCCTTCTATTTTATCTAATTCTTCTGTTAAATTTTCAGAAGTAATTAAATCTGGAGAAGGAAATTTTACATTATCATAAATACCAAAATAGGGAATATATTTAGAAATATATTCCCGAAAGTCATCAATTACTCGGCAACCCATTACTCCTCTCCAATAATAGAAGCAATCTTCTCATGACGACGAGTAGTATTCATGGTTAGCTTTTGGCCAAGAATATTTAGGACTTCGGTTGCGCGGTCAATTTCTCTATCAAGAGAATTGATATATAGATTTGCTCGCTTGAAAAAGCTCTTATTTAGATTATCCTTCGCACGAGAATACGCAATTAGCTTACCAGTCTCTTCATCCCATGTATCAGTTTCACTACAAGTAGCAATACCTACAAATCTCCTTGGCATTAGAAACTTCTTTGTGAAATTATAATTATGAATATAAAAATGAGCATCTCCAATATCTTCAAGCTTGACATCAAAATTAGAATAAACAAATTCTAAGAAAAGATGCTCAGTATCTTCAATTAGACAAATAACCTTCTTCTTATTTTTATCTACAATATAACGGCAATCAGCTGGTGCAATATTTAACTTCATATTATTTATTCTCCTTATTTTCAATATTTCTTGCTTCACGAATTAACGCATTAATTAAATGTTCATTTACAGTTTCGCTTCGCGCGCGAAGTAGATTAATCCGATATTTAATTTTATTTAACATAGTTTCTTTACTTAAAAACATATTTTATTACTCCTTAATAACCATTTTCAACTAATTCTTCTACTAAATTACCAAAAACAAATTCTTTCATTCGCTGTTGAAGTTTATTTGCCATACTTCTATAACCTCGAAGTTGCTCTGAATGTAAATTATGATAAACTTCTTCCGCGTGACATAAAGCTTGCTTTTCAAGAGAAGCAAACATTTTTTTAAAATATTCTAATGTTGGCAAGTATACGTTTTCATCAAAACGCATTTTTCGCGCGGGTTCATCATACCAAAAAGAAGATTCTACTTTAAAATTATTTTCCATTAATTTAAGAACAAAATTCATCCAAAAGGTTGCGCGAGAAGCACTTTTACGATTTGTTCCATAACGATTAAATGAATTAAAAACAGTTCCTTTAACTGCGCTTAAAAACTGCGGGAAAACCATAACAAGATAACCTTGTTCAAACATACAATGAGCATCGTTCATGTATGTTTTAAGACCAAGAAAAAGATCTTCAGTTTCTTTACTCCAAAGCAGCTCCAAACAATTAGGATTTCCCGCACGAAGATTCTTATCAAAAGTGCGAACATCCATAGGAGAATAATGTTCTTTATCTAAGTATTCTGGAACATCATTCTTTTCTACTCTTTTATATTGATAAAAATCTTCTGCTTCAGGACAAAGAAAAACTTTATAATCTTTATCTGAATCTTGGCCATCTAACCCATAATTTTGAGAACCATACAACACGTGACCAACATCAAGCATATCAACGTACCAACCTTTCTCCACAAATAGGACAATAATTTATAGTTATATTTCTATGAAAAGAATCTACTCCATTATAATCTCCAAATACTATTTGAGGAGGAATATGTTTATTATTCATAATATAAAAATAAATAAGATCATCATTTAAAACATATTGAATGTTTTCTTTTTCACAATATTTACACATTCCATAATTCCTTTCCACACATTGGGCAATAATTTATAAACATACCATCTACATACGAAGTTTTACAATGTTCATCTATTGGAGTTGTATGTTCTATATAAATATATGGCCCTTTACCTCTAAAAGAAATTGGGCATAAAGTTGCTTGTAAATAAGTCCCATCTTCAAAAGTTGTTCGCATAATAGGTTTCATTTTTTCACAAAAATCACACATTACTTAAATTTCTCCTCTACAAATCCTCTTGTAGTAGTATAGAAAATTCTTTTTACTCCCAAATCTCGCAAAAGACGGTAGCAGGATTCACAACACCTGCTATTTGCCAGAGAACCATCTTTATATTCTCTATACAAATAAATATCTACTTTTGCCCAATCTAAATTATCGCCAAACTTCCAACGCAATCGCTGAACCAAAGAAGTTTCACAATGAGTTTTAGGAGGCAAATTAGGGTTATTATAACGATAAATATTATAACGAGCTTGAAGTGGAGAGGTTTTATCAGTATTCCACGCTTCTGCTACAATACTACCTTTATATACTGCAACAGCGCCAATAGCGGGAGAATTACTTGTACCTTTGTTTTTATAATCTGCTTTCTTAGACGCTTCGCGTGCGAACTTAAAAAACCTCTCGTTCACTTCAAATATCTCCTTTCCTTCCTTACGTATTTATTATACTATAATTTAGGAGATTAGTCAAGTATCTTTTCATTTATAGGTTTTATTCCGAAATAATCCGCGGCTTCTTTAGTTAAACGTTCATCATAAACAGCAGTAAGATTTGCTGTGCGAGGCGCAATATTCATTAATTTAAGAAGTTTACTTACTACTTCTCCAATAGTTGGATAAATTGGTCGAGGATGCTCTTTTGACCACTTCATAATTATTTGTTCTGCTTTTTCTGCTTCTTTATATAAAAATTCAGTACATCCAGAATAATTAAGTAAAGTTGGATTATTGTCTTGGCTTAAAGGACAATCAAAATCACACTCATGATAAATTGAATGATAATAATCGCACATTCTATTGCGCTCTTCCATTACTTTACTATATTCAGCCATACTTACTCCTTAAAAAAGAATTCATTAATTAATTCAGAATGTTTAGTAAAAACAGGAGTTTCTAAATCAGTATACCATTTATTACGGTATACTACACCAGAACTACCATCAAATTCATTATAATACTCTACTTTAGTAGGCTTCTTATAAATAGCAACTCCATTCTTAAACCATTCAGGTTCCTTTGCCCAATTAATGCCTTTTTCTTGAAAAAGCATTTCTTGAATTTCATCGCTATTTTTATTTTGAAGCTGGTTATGAGAAAAATGAGCTTGACCTAATAGTTGAATACTATTTCTTTTACAGTCAAGTTGCCGCCAATATAGAACATTAAAAATTTCTTCTCGTGGGACAATAAAAGCACGAGCATCAAATACTGCTAACTTGTTACAATAAGCTGTTTGTACTGTATGATTATACGTATCAAACTCTTCATGATCTAAAGGCGTACCATATAATCTATGTAATCTATTACGATTTTCATCCATTTCTTCTTTATTATTCCAATCTAAATTTGACCATGAATAACAAATATCATGGATACGATCTGCCATAGCTTCATGAAAAAATATAGTTGCCATACTCGCAGAAATACTTACAATCTTTTGTAAATTATTACCAAACCAAGGTTCAGTTTTAAGATTTTCCCAATCTGCGAGAATAAGAGTAATTTCATCGCTTTGAGTATAACCAAAGCGACAACCTTCTACATTTTCACATAATTTTCGCGCAGTTTCCCACATACAAGAAGCAAATAACTTATCATATGGACGCGCAAAACCCTTAGTAAATGTATGAAATGCACGGCCATCAATTATCACAACTACAGCTGAACGACGTGGCATATAAATACGATAACAGTTCTCGTATTGCTTCATTCTATCGCCAATAGCATCTTTATACATAATAGCTCCTTTCACTATCTTCACTGCTTGAATGATAACCTGCATAATCAAAGCAAACTAAATTACCATTCATTTCACCAATATTACCATAATGTATATCATTAATATGGTATTCGCGCATAAAATCACTTATTTTTTCATACTGCTTCATTCCATAACGAAAAACAAATTCCATTGCAATTTGCAGATGACGCTTTTTTAATGGACTATTAATGGCCTGAGCTTTTTGCTCGTATTCTTTTTCTTCATCATCGGAAAGCATAGTATAATTATAAGTATTCGCTTTTTGATAAGCATAAAGAGGAATATTAATAGTTATTGGAATAATTTCTCCAAACTTATCTTCAGCCTGCATAAAATCATAATCAAACTGTTCCGGGTCATAATCAACCCAATTCATATAATATTCTATTTTATTAACATTGTAAAAATTAATAGTTTTACAATAATTCCCTAAATAAATTGGCGCCGTAAAATAAGCATCAAGATGATTAGATTTTGCCGCGCGAAAAATATCAATTTCTCTCTGGCAAAGACTATCGCCTAATTCATCGCTTTCAATATCAAATTTAACTACATAATCAAAATTATCATCTATAATGCAACCACGAGATACACCAAAATGCATATGAATATTTTCAGAAAATGCCGGGTCATTAATAGAACCCGAAATGTTTTCCATCGAATAAGGAGCTTGCCAATATGTTTCAAAGAAAAGAGAATTATCAAGCATGGTATCAATAATATTAGCGAAATGCTTAAAAATTTTTTCCTTATTCATAATTATCTCCTTTTCACTTTCTGAAATAATTATACCATAATTTTTATTTAAAGTCAATTATTTACCATTTAATTGTAGTTTCCCAATGTTCAAATGGTTCCATTTCAGAAGAAGCAGTAGTCATCATAATACATTCTTGCTTATCAGTGAAAACATTAAAACCACTAGCTTCCAATTTAGAAACAGTATAATCAGTTAATTTTTTAGATAAAGTTATATTAGATTGGCCTAATGTGGCAACATACGCTATTTCTTGAATAATATCAATATATTCTTTTTCTTGGATGCGTTCTTGGCCTTCTTTAGTATATTTTGCAGCATCTTTAGCAGTAAATTTATTCCAATCTATCAATTGTCCTTCAAACATTTCTGCCATATTTATTCTCCTTTTTCTTTTATTATAACATAAAATAAAAAGAAAGTCAAGAGACTTTCTCTTCAAATTTAGGCATTTCAATATATTCAAATTGATTGTAATCAATTGGATTAAACCAATTTACCCATTTATTGTTATAAGAAATTCGGCCAGAAGCAACATTTTCATTCCATTCTTTAATATCATTCATAAGCTCTTTCTTATCATTTGCCGCAGAATTTTCATATAATTCATTAAAATGTTCTACTTGATAAGTTAAAACTTCATAAGTTTGATATTTTTCCGCAATTGTTGCTTCAACATTTACATTAGAAATAATAGCACCTATTCCAAAAATAACAAAAGCTCCACAAAAAATTACTCCTATGATAAAAGATATGATAGAAGTACAATCAAAACAATTATCGTCTAAAAGTTTGCCTATAACCATAAAAATAATACCACAAATAAGAAATAATAATAGTAATAACATAATTTAAATCTCCTTTCACCAAAGCATTTCACTATATAAAGTTCCAATAGCTTCATTACTCTTAATTTGCCCGCATTCGCGCGCATGAAGCCAAGCATCTACACGATTTACAAATTCTTCTTTTCTTGTTTTAGGGTCATAAGCAATAAAACCTTGCTCTACTTCATTTTTATTATATTGACAATGAAGCATCTTCATCCAATCAAAGAAATGTGAATGACGCATTACAGGAAATACATTTTCTTCTCCATTAACTTTTGCGCGCACAGCTGCACTGATAATCATATTAAGCCACCTTAAAAAATAATTTCCAAATTAATGGATGTTTTCTAATTTTATAATAAATATCTTCAATAAGCTCTCTATTTACAGTTTGGTAATTACCGGTATCTACAATCCATCCGCCTGGAGAAACAAAAGCTCCTTGAATAAAACGGCTAAATTGAAGATATTCTTCTTCTAAATTATCACTAAAATAAGCTTTATCAAACTTAGATATAGCATCTTCCATTCTTTTCTTATCCATTTATAAATAACACTCCATTGTAGGTCCATGATAAAGTATTGCACCAGAAGGCGTAATTTCTACATTCGTTCCAGAACTAACAGTAAATTGTTTCCAAAGTTGATTTAATGGTTCGGCATCACCAGTAGCTCTTCTTTGATAATCTTCCCACCATCCTCTATCATCAAATGGTATTACAGTTGTTTTATCTGTTTGAATTGTAGTTTCTTTATTACTACAATAAAAACACATAGGTGTAGTAGGACTATACACGCGGCCGCACTCAGGACAGCGCCAACCTTGAGGTCCCCAACTTTGATAATTTGGATTATACATTATTATCATCCTCCTGATTTATTGCACAACACATTTGAGCATAGTTTGGTTGTGTTATTTGATTACTTTGTATTATATCACGCAAACACATTTGCATATTAGAATAAAATGGATAAGCATTTGAACCTAAAATCCCACTTGAAACTTGTAATATTGTGCCGCAACATGGACATATAACAATGCAATTATTTTCCATTTTAATTCACCCAAATAATATATTCACATTCACTTACATCTCCAGGATAAAACCAATTTAACCAAGGAGAGGTTTGTTTTGCGCGAAAATCTTTTAATTTTACATTATATGTATTTATACTTTCAACAATTGTTCTTTCTTTATAGTCTTCTAAATGATGAATATAATAATTTAAATTAGCACTGTCAATATTTAATTGATTCGCAATTTTACGACTATTAGACCCATTTAAAAGTAATACTATTATTGCGACAAAGAAAAAAAATCCTATTACAATTGAAGAAATATATCCTATTGCGCGGAAACCATCAATATTTTTTTCTTCGCCATAAAAAATTAAAATTAGGCTAAGAACTAATAGATTTAAAAAAAGAAGAAAAATTAACATATTAACTCTCTTTCTGAACTACTCCATCATAGTTTTTATCAAATAAAATTTCATTTTTAAATTTACAAATTGGGCAATAAACATCTCGTTCATTGTAAATTTCATTATCTTGAACATCTATTACAACCGCGCCACATTGTTCACAAATAAACCATAGACCAGGATGCTTAGTAGATAATACTTTCATTAAATAAAGCCACTTCCATTATCGTCATCTATAAAGAGAATAAAAGCAGAAAGAAGAATAATTAATAAATACGCACTAATATGCATCTTCATCACCTAACATATTTTCATCACAAAAACTATTCTTATTCGTAAAGTGCCAATGAATTGGTTCATCATCAAAAACAGCAAAATCGGTTTTATAAGTACAAATGCCTAAATCTCCATCAGTATTTATTATAGGATGTTCTTGTTCAAAATAAGGACAATCGCGACAAAATCGTACTTTTATTGTGCAGCCTTTATCTATAGCACTTGCTAACTCTTCATTACTTACAAAAGTTTCTGGTATATAAATCATATTATTCTCCTTAATGCGCCGCTACGTCTGCTTCATGAAGAAGCTCTAACTCATGCCAAAATTCTTCACCTAGACGTTCACGCCAAGTAGCCTGTGCACGCGAATCCATATAAAGAAGCATATGATAGTTAATTAATTGAGCACAATGATAAGAATTACCTAAGTTTAAAGAAAGATAAGCGCCAACATTTTCATGACAAGGATAATGTGCGTTTTTACCATTATCTTTCTTCCAGTATTCTTGCGTCCAAGCCTTACCAAAATCATGTGCTAAAGCTGCTCCGCAAACATACGGATTAAAATTATTATCACAAGCATAAGCATAAGCATTAACACAATGTTCAAATAAAGTTAAAGTATGATGTTCATTCTTTTGATCGCCAAAATCAAAAACTTTTTTTAAAATTTCATGATAAATTTTTTTACCTTCTTCATGAGTATAATTATGAATTATATCAATAACATCAAACCCTTCATTATAAACAGGTAGTTGTAAAGTTTTAAGTTGCTTCATAAAAAGCCAGTCAGGAACTTGACGCTCACGCATTTTATTCTGCTTTTCACATACTTCTATCGGAGTATTAAAAACAACCGCACGAATAATAACATCAGGCCGCACTTGTTTCATCTGACGAATAGCATGTATACGATACTTCATAGTAAGATTGGTAGAACAAAAAATTACAGACTTATCTTCACGCAAAGCATCCTTTGCGCGCTTATAGATAAGATTAAAAACCTTATCCGGATTATCTTGACAGGTAGCATCGCCATAAAGCTCTTCGCGCACTTCATCAGAATCTAAAACAATATAACCTTTCTGATTATAAGCCCAAGTAGTTTTACCTGATGCAGCAATACCTACGCAAAATACAACTTCTACCATAAGTTCTCCTTTCTTTAATGAGCAACAAATTTAGCATTATCAGGAAAATCATGGAGTAATCTTTGAGGTAAGTCGCCAAGAAGCCATAAAGAATCAGTTTCAGTATAATAGCCATCATTAAATTGAATAGCCCAATGTCTACCGCCCATTCCTTTAACGGTATCTTGCGGATTACCAATTTGATAAACTTTTTGATTTACAATTACATATTCATGTTTACGGTCATGAATTGCTCTTGCGGCGAAGCTATCCCAAAAATAGAAATTATAACATTTTTCATTATCACAAATATAGCTATTGGTTCCAATATTATAGTAAAAATCTTTTTCTCCAATTTTTTTACCGCAAACATAGCAATATTTTTCCATAAAATTTCCTCTTTCTTTTTACTATATATATTATAGCAAAAAATAAAAAGGAAGTCAAGTATTAACTTGACTTCCTTATTTTTACTGAATTAATTTCCAAGCACTTGGAAAATTTTCTGGAGACCAAAAATTATTATTTAATAAACTTTCATAAATGTGTTCTCCATATTTTATTCTATCTCCTGCCTCATATTGTTTTTCTTCCCATTCTAAAGCGTCAGCTATATTAATTTTAATTTTTTGATAAAAACCAGTAGCTATATCTGGGCGTAAATTATCTGAAGAAGTATGATTTTGAGAAACTTTAAATAAATTATTATTATAGCAAACTTTTGAATTTGCTTTATAAAATTGATTTATTCGCCAATTTGGAAATAAAAATTTAACATATAAAGATTCTTCATCTGATAAATTTTCAATCTGTTGAAGAATTAATGTTTTTGTTTTTTCTAATTGTTCTTTCGTTAAAATTACCGAACCAAAAAATAAATTATAAGCTTCTTCTTTATTCATTTTTTTAGATGGTAAAGCAATATCTGATTCTGTATAATTGTTAATATTTTCTGTGGCAGGAATGATAACATTTTCATAATATTGCCCGTTTTTATAAACATAAAAACCATTATCAGAGCTAATAATTTGTAAAGGTTCAATAGAAGTATTACTTATATAAGGTTGACTAATTAACATATTATTACCCTCCTATTTAAGTGCAGAAACCTATAATTAAATATTGAGGAAATTGACTATTTGAGCCAGAAACAAAACGCCCATTATTGTCAATACTATCTGCATAATTTGAAGAAGATGTAAAAGTGCGCAAAGCTACTTGATTAACTCCTGGAATTGGGGTTCTATCAGTATATCCAAATTTAAATACTCGATTATTTATATTTTCAAAATATTTATATGGTAAATCAGCTTCAATTTGAGTTCCTGCTGATTGAGATAAACCCAATTCTGCCGCAGAAGGTATCCAAATTTTTTCATCTGTAGTTTTTATTCCTTGGCTATCTGCGGCAAGCCAACCAAAAGTATTTTTTTTCACAGATTTAATATTTTCTTGTAAAACAGTTGGTAAACCATTAAAAATATTCATTTTTTCTATAGAATGAAAATTATTTATATTACTATAATTTTTAATATTATTTGAAGAAACTGACATAATAATTGGATTATATCTTGAAATATGCTTTTCTACCCAAGTTATAGAAGCCTTACCAGAATTATCAGATTTAGAATCTTTATTTAAATCTACAATAACCATTTGAGTAGGCATTCCATTAATTGCAACAGTTTTTGTTGCTCCAACAACAAAATCTCCTGTAAGAGAATTATTATTACACATTTCAATAATTTGTTTCCAAGTATATTTTTCATCAGGTAAAGTATCATAATTTAGTTTTACTAAATCTTCTTGAGTAGGATTATCTATTTGAGTTAATGGTCTAAATTGAGATGCAAAATTAGACCAAGAAGCAGCCTGTTGATATTCTTCTATTAAATTATCTGGTACATAAATAAAACCTTTTTGATAACTAATTGGAGTAGTAGCTAAACCTGTAATATTTGCTAATGGTAAAACAAATGGATAACGTAAAGCTAATTTTTGTAAAGAATAATTATAATAAAACCAAAATCGGCCAAAAGAAGCATTATTATTTTTTGTTAAATAAGCATTTCCCAAATTAACTTCTCGAAGCCAATAATTTCGCGCGAAACCTATTTGATTAGCAGAACTAATATCTGTTTCTTCATTTAAAGTGCCTTTTAATTCTGGTAAATCTAATTTTTGAATTTTAGTATTTTGTAAAAATTTTGAAGTTAAAATTCCTCCAGTTATAACATCAGCTAAATTTGTAATTAATTGTAAAGAAGGAATTTCTACTTCTTCTAAATTTTCACCTAAAATTATTCCAGGTTGTTGTTCTAAATAAGGCATAATTATTTTTTTAATATTATTATTATTTATTACTAAATTATTAATAGTACTCGTACTAAAACGAGTAATTTCTGGAACATTTAATTCAGTAAAATCGGGGGAGTTCATAAAGAACTTCCCCAATTTTTGTTTACTTAACACACTATCTCTAATCATTTATTTATTCCTCCTTATGTTGGTAATCCTTTCCATGAGCTCACTAATTGGATAGTATCAACGTATGAACCTTTTAATCCGGAAGGAATAAGAGTATCACCTTGAATATATTCATTTTTAGCAGATTGTGTTACAAAAAGTTCATTTTTATTTGTGCTACTTTGACTAAAGAAATCATTAAAATCTGCATTACCGCGAATAGCAAATGGACTATTTTCCAATACTAAAGTACAGTCTTTTGCTCCTGTAAAACAACTACGACCCATAGTTACTTGACCAGTTGTTTTAAAAACAATAATTGAACTTGTTACTCCATAGAAACAATAATTACCTAAATTAATATCAGCTGTTTCTTCTTTAAAAATGAAAATTCGTTTTTTATCTTTTAAAGTATTAAAGTTAGAAAAACAATAGTCTTTTGCATCAATTACGTAACAATCTAATCTTTCTAAATTACTATTGTGAGTAAATGCTCCATAAGATAAACTTGTTACATTATCAGATTGTTCAAAATTACAGTTAATTAATTTATTTACAAAATAATCTGTAAAATAGTCATTTTTATCATAATATAATAATTTAATATCCATATTACCAGTAACAGTTAATGCTGTTCCAGTATCAGAAATAAAAGGACTCCAATTTAAGAATTGATAACGACGATTTTCCCATTCTATTCCTTCTTCATTTGAACCAATCATAGCTATATTAGGATCTTCAATATATTGCTTTAAAGCATTAAAATTAATAGAATTACCTATTCTAGTAGAAGTGTCATTATTATCTTCATAAACAGCAGGGCTGGTATTAACAACACGTTTTAATAAGGCAATTGGATTATTAAGATCTGGTTCTCCATTTTCATCAGTATTTAAAATTCTAATTTGATAAACATGAGGAGAATAATAATATCCTACTTTTAATATGATAATATCTTCAGGAACGGTAGATGGCATTAAACCATCAAATTGACTATCATCTTCTTTAACTAAGAAACCAGGGGTATAATCATTATAATTTCTAGTATAACTTGGTAAATTTTGCCCATATAAATTTATAACAGTTGGTAAATTTATTGAACTTCCTAACTGGAAAAAGCCTTTAATTATAAAAGGAGCAGGAATATCTAATTCATAATTTTGATTATCAACAATAAAATCAACTCGATATTCAGTAACTGGAATTGGATAAATATTTTCATTTTTTTGTAAAACTGTAAAAGTTTTATTCCATCCTCCAAAACCTTGTCGTGTTTTCCCATCTTCGGATTCAATTAGTACTAATTTTCCAGAATTAATTAATTGTTGATTATGAATTTCACTAAAATCAATATCTTCTATTCTTGTAACAATTTGAGTTTCTATAAGTTCATTTGTAAAATTATAGAAATTAATTGTGTAATATGGATGTTCAATTCCTTGAGAATCTATTAAAACAATAGATAAGAATGGGAATCTATTAGCAACTTCTAATAATGTTAAATTACCTATTAAATCAGATGTTAATTTTAATTTACCTCTAATATCTGCTAATTTAGTATTATCAATTTGAATTCCATCAAAGCCTTTCATATTATTAATTTTTGGCCAAATATTTGTAGAAAAATCTTCTCCAGAAATCTGCCAATTAACATTATTCATGAATACATAAGATTCATTAGGAATTTGTCTAATTATTTCTAAAGTATTAATATTTTCTCCAGTATTGTTAAGATATACTGTAGAAATTTGAGAATAATCATTATCAGACTCTTTAAAAGTTTCTGTAATACCAATTTCCTCATTGACAATTTCATCTTCTGGTAACTCATGTCCTATAATTAAATTTCTTAGATAGGGTTGATTTTGAATTATTATTGAATTAATTGTTTCTGGATATTGAATTGTTTGTAATACACCACCATTTGGTAATGAAACTTCAGTTAAAGATGTTCCTGCAAGATATACTTGATTTAAGAATAGACAAGTAGATAAACCTAATGTTCCTTGTAATGCAGAGCAATTACGTAAATCTAAGTGTCGTAATAATGGAGTTAATGATTTACCATTTACATCTTTTGGATCCATTATAAAATTACTGAATCTAGTATTTGGATTTGCTCTATTATAAGTTCCTATTTGTAAAGATTGTAAACGAAGAGCATTAGAGAAATTAGCAGAAGATAAATTAAAAGTAGAAAGATTCATAACTGATTTTAAAGAAGAAGCTGGTGAAATAGAAGTTTCTATACCACTACTATCAACAGAGCTCGCGCTTTCTGAACCAACATTTAAATAACCAGTTTGTCCTCTTAAAACTCTAATATTTGCTTGAGGAACAGTTGCATCTAGACCGACAGTTAAAGAAACATAAGAATCAGCATAAACTTGAACTGGAATTCTAGCATTATTAATATGAATACGCATATTAATTTTATCAGAACCACGTTCTGTAGCATATTTACTATTAAAATATTTAAATCTATTATATAACCACCATTTACGTTGCATATCTTTTAAGCCAAGTAACATATCATAGCCTTCTGCCGCGCCCCAATTTATATATTTTACAATCATATCCTCGTTAGTAATTGTTTCTGACCAAATACTTTGATTTTTAGCAAATAAATTTTCTACTGTTGTATAATTAATATAATTATACATTGATTTATAAGTTTCTTCAATTTCAGCAGTATGAGTTTGTCTTAAAGCCACCCATAACTTAGAATGTTGGCCACCAAAAATATCAGAACCATCTGGACCTTTTACATCAGAGCTTTCCCAATGATAATCATATACATTTTTACCTTGGTTATTAGTACCAATGGCAGTATCAAAATCATAAGGGAAAGTAAACCAACCAAAATAATTATGACTATCTGGCCCTAAAGTATTAGTTTTAGCGGGATAATCTGATTTTTTAGGACGCTTACCTTCTATATATTGATAACGAGTCCAGAACATATTTTTTGCACGGTTATCAACCATTAAAAATAATTCTGTGAAAACATAGAAAAATATAAGTGCGGGAACATTAAAATAATTTCCTATCCCAGTTTTAAAAGCTACAGCACTTTCTGGAGTAATACTATTTCTATTTTCATCTGTCCAAACTACAGTATCATTTACCCACTCAACCATTTCTCGTAAACCACTTACACGTTTTACCATATAATTATATTCTGGAGTTCCAGAATCTGCTACTATAGTAATACCTTCATCATCTGAATCAGGGAATCTTGATTCAAATGCATCAGACCAAGCATAAGATTTAGTTTCTGTAGTTGTTCCATCTGCATTTTCGGTTACTTGAGTATTAACTTTAAACCATGTCTGTTCTCGTTCTGCGGAATTTGGTTCACCAGAAACTTCAAATTGCTGTAAACCAGCTAGATTATTTTTAACTTCCCAACTTTCATCGTAAATTCCATTTTCAATATTAAAATCGCGATTAGCTATTTCTTCATCTAAGTCTAAATCATTTTTTAATCCATAAACTTCTTGAGTTCCTTTATCATTATTAAAATTATATCTTCCTAATAATATTGTTTCGTTAGTTTGGCCATTAATATACCAAGCAACCATTGGATAACCTTCAACGCCTTGACGAATTCGTTCGTCGTCATATTGAGGAGGAGTAATAGCAAAATTTCTTATTGTGCTATCATAAAGTTGAACTAATCCTGTATTATTTACACTTTCAGAAGAAGCTACGTCAGCTTTAATGCAAAAAGTAAAAGTTGGATAAGAAGTATCGCTTAATTTATAACCTTCTTTTATAACATTTGATTTTAATTTTCTAGAAACTTCTTGCTGAGTTTCTTCGCCAGTTTCTTGGTCTACAACAGTCTCATAAACAATATCATAATCTTCATCAGATAATTTTTTCTTATGAATAATTTCATTTTGAGTAAAACTTGTTAATTTAATTTTATAATTTTTTCTATAATATAATTGAGAACTTGTACCTTGAACTTGTGCTTCAGCTTTACCAGTAAAATCTTGATTAGGATATAAACTAATTGCTGTGAAACTATTTTTAGGATTAACTGGATCAACATATTCAACGTTAACAGTTTTTTTATTTTCACTACCTTTTACTTGAGGCATATAAGGATTATTACCATCAAGAGGTCCATCTCCTGTGATAATCATATAAGGAGTAGTAGGAGAATTATTTTTAAAATTCTCAATTGTTAAACCATTTTGACGAGGATAATTATTTCTTAAATAACGTTCAATTTTTTCTGAAAATTTAGAAGTTCCGTTTATCCAGTTAGCAATAATGTCTTGATAAGGAAGTGCTCGATTATAAATTTTAATTGAATAAATATCTAAAGTACAATCTGAAGAACCTAAAACAATTTTTCCAGTAGAAGTATTTAGGTTTGTATCGCTAAAATTTAAATTACTATTCATATCATAAGGTATTGCCGCGGATAAAACACCATTCATATAAATATAAATTAAACGATTTTCTTGAGTTTCTAAATTGCTTGGATTAACTACAAAAGCAATTGTAATTTTTTCTTCTTCTTTATATTGAGTTTCTAATCGTTTATTATTGTTAAAAACTGTCCGTTGAGGAGTTAAATAAATATATTTATTATTAGAATTAGTATTTAATTCTAAACCTTCAAAACATTTACAAATTAAAGTTTCTGAATCTGCAACATCTGCGGTTTTAAAATCCATTTCAAATGTTAAACCTGAAGTTAAAATATTATTAGATACTGTAAAATTAAATAATGGATAATGAATAATAACATTTGCTTGATTACGTAATCGTAAAAAATAAGCTCCATCACTATCTTGTTGCCATCCATCAACAGTTCCATAAAATAAGAAATTATTTAATTCTACATTAACATCTGGAATATTTTCTTCTAAAGAACTGTTTTTCCATTCAGAAGGATTAGAACTTTCATTAGTTCTTTGATTTGCAGTTAGATAAACTTGTAAACCAGAATTAACTAAATCAAACGCTCCCTCAGGAATATTTCCACTACTAATTACTCTTGCAGTTAAAATTTTAGAAGCTGAACCACTAACAATTCTAATTGTAATGGTACTACCACTACTTTGATAAACCGGATAAGACCAAGTTTTAGGTTCAGAATTTACATTTCCTGAATAAGAAGGAGTTTCAGAATCATTAATATAAATTTCTACTGGAGAAAATTCTTGATTTGGAGTTAAAACACGATAATTAATTTGTAAATTGTTATATTGTTCAATTTCTATTCCATTAATAAAATTAGAAGTAATTCTAGTTGTATTACTTAATCCGCAAAAAATACCATAAGATAAAACATTAGAAGTAATAGTTAAATTTTCATCAATTCTTGCTGTAAAATAAACTTGAATTAAATGCTCTCCCGCGGAAGGAGTAGGGAAAGTGACGGTATTTTGCTGTTCAATTAAAGTAATATTATTAGTTAAAGTTTGTTCTATTCCATCTACTAAAATAAATAAACGTTTTGAAATAGAAGAAGAACCAATTGCAGCAACATATGGGAAACTAATTGAAGAACCCATTTGAATTGGAATTGGATCGAAAATAGAACTTAGAATAGCATTATATGCTGTAATAGAAGTATATAAAGTTTTTGACAAGGCTGTATTCGTAGAAACTGTAATAGCTATTGTATTTCTACCTGTAGTCGAGATATAATTTCCCAAATTAAGAGTTACTGGAACACCAGAAGAGATAATTTGAGAATAATAAGCTACATTATTAATTTTTAAAGTTAAATTACCTGCTAAATTACTAACTAATTGATCATCATCATATAATTGCCAAGTAAAGGTAATTAAACAATCGTCACCAATATTAATAGTAGTATTTTCTGGTTCAACAACATTAATAAATTTTGCAGTATGCTCATAAATTGGGCCACCACCACCGCCACCACCTGCAGGTAAAGGAATTCTAGTATCATTGGTTGAATCTGAAATATCTCTTTTTAAAACTAAATAATTAATTTCACTATCGGAATCATCTAATTCCGCGGCGATATAAGCTTGAGTCGATCTTTCAATAGTATCTCTATAATCATCAAAAGCTTCATTAATAGTTTGGTTACTTGCTTTAACAGTGGCAATAGCAGAAGCCAATGAAATAATCCATTGCGAAGCAGATTGAGTAATTTGTCCGTTATCTCCAGTAGCTTCAATTGAATAAAAATCTGCTATTAAAGTCGCAACAGAATAAAGTAAATCACTAGGTTCATTATTTTCACCATACATATCTTTTATTAATTGATTTACATTTGCTACCAAATTAGAAGAAGTACCTTCAGATGAACCTCCTTCAATACCTAATACTCCTTGTAGCTGACGAATTAAAGTCATAATTGAATTAGAATATTCTCCAGTTTCTTCATCAGCAGTTTCATTTTCTCCTAAATTTAATGAGCGACCTATAGCATTTTGGATTTTATCAATTAATGAGTCATCTGAGGAACCTCCTTCAGAAGAACCAAAAATAGCAGTATTTAATTGACTTAATTGCTCAATTAAAGAAGTAGAAGGTTCTTCAGAAGAACCATCTCCAAAAATTGCTTCATAAATTTCATTAATTCGTGCATCAACGCTTAATTTATTTCCTAAAGTCCAATTATTTGCATCAATGTTATAATAGTTCGCGCCAAGTGCTGTTTTAACTCTACTATAAATTTCTTGCTTATCCGCGCTAGTAGAATTTTCTAAAGCTTCTAGTGCATCTTCTAAATCTTTAACTCTAATACTTAAAGATTTACTAGATGTACTTGTCCCATTACCAAAAATTTCTGTATATAATTCTGTAATACGAGTATTAATATTTTTACTACCAGTAGGTAAAGTCCAATTTACAGAATTAATGTTATAATATTCTGCGCCTAAAGCTCTCTGAAACAATTGTAAAATTTGATTTGACTGCGTTTCTAATTGTCCAGCAGTTTGCTCTTCTACTTGACTTTTAAAAGAATTAAGTTCTTCACGAGTATCTTGCATATCTTGTAAAATACTTTGCTGAATAGTTTGTACTTGACTAATAGTATCTTGTTTAACTTGTTCAATTGTAGTAGTTTGAGCTAATGCTTCTTGAATTCCTACTTCAATGTTATTCATAGCATTTGTAGTAATTAATTCATTACTTTGCCATGTTTTTGGTGTATATGCCATTTTATCCCTCCTTTCTTATAGGTAGGTTAAAGTATATTCTTCTTAAATTAAGTAATAGTACTGTTCAATAAATTTAGTTTTTATAACAAAAAAGAAGAAAGTTGCCTTTCTTCTTCTTTAATAAGGTAATCTTGTCCAAATTTTATATATTCCTTTATTTAATCTTTCTTTAAAATCTATAGGATGTTTTAAGCATTCATTTCGTAATAATGAATATTTTTCAATTTCATTAAAATCTGGATTATCTGAATTATATTCTATAATCCAAAAAAGTGCTTCACGATTTAAACTTCCATTATTACTACTATAGATAAATAAATCATCATAATTAGTGATTATATCGGGCATAATAAATCCCTCCTTTTAATTAATCCCAGAGACAATCAAAAAATTTGAAAAAAGATTTTCCAAAATCTTCAAGCACTTGTTTGCGCGTTTTATGAATTTCTTCGCAACGTTTATAATATTGTTTTCTTATTTCTTCTTTAGTTGAAGAATCATAAGAAGTTGTCAAAAATGGCCCATTTGGATGTTCTTCTTCATAAAGATCATCTTCAAAAGTTTTTTCATAATCTTTACTATATTCGTTACAATCTTCCATCCAATCATCATATTGTAAACGTTCAATTGTATTAGCCATTTTATATAACCAATCATGCCATTTTTCAGGAGTTTCAAATGGTTCGCCGCCTGGATAAGCCATGCCTTTATCGGCCATATATCTAAGCATTAATGAAGTTGTAGAACAAAACCATGAATCCCAATCCCAGACATCCCAAGAGCACCAACCATATCGTATACGATGATATGCTGCTTTTATGTTTTTCCATAATTGAGAAAACCATTTCCAAGGATGGGTTAAATAATAACGTTTTGTATAAGGCCATTGAAATACATTTAAATTCATATGTTTATTCCTTCTAATTGCTTTAATTTTCTTATATAATCTTGAGCTTCATCAATTGTATTATATAAACAGAATGAAATATATTTATCATCTTCAATTTTTTCTCGTTGCGGTACACCCCATAAAAGTGGTACTTCTTTAATAGCCCATTTTCTGCCATTTAATTTAAAAGTAGAAATAATTTTATCAGGAGTAAATTTATCATAAAGATCAATAATATAAACTGTTTTATTAATAGCTTTCATATGATACTCCTAAAAACTAAATCTATAAAGTATATTACCATTATATATACCATCAACTGACATTATAATATGATTTTTTTTACAAAAATCTTCTGCAGAACTTTTATCGCAATCTCGTACTGCATAGAAAAAATATTTTTTTCCTTCTTCATTTGCTTGTTTATAAGCATCATAAAGTAAAACTAAAATTGCTGGAGTTTCTTTCTTTTTTTTAAATAAAGACATATTAAACCTCCCAAATATTTCTGGTACCGCAATATGGACAAATATTCCAGTATTTATATTTTTTACTGAGTTCATCATAAAAAATATTTATTTGAGTAGATGAAAAATCTCGATGGCATTGTGGACACATTGTTAAATGTTCATTTAATTTAGCATATGTTTTTTCAAAAATATCTCCTCGACAAGGATAAAATTCTCCTTCTACACCTTTAATAATATAACTATAAGGTTCTGCAAGCATATCGCCTTCTAAAGTTTTTATATAAAGATTGTTTGAAGGATCAATAAATGGATGACAATCATTCATAAAATTATAAATTTCATCAAAATTATCTCCAGTCCATTGGACAGCTTCAATAGGAATGGGCTTTTTTACATATTTCATATTAAACACCTCATACTAAACTAATCCTTTTTTACTAATAATAGTATAACATAAAATAAAAAGTTAGTCAAATAATTAACTAACTTAATGTCTATCCTATTAATAAGTATGAAGATTTAAAGCAAAATATAGTTTTTTACGCAATCATTAAAAACTCCTGATAATTTGTATTTTAGGGTGATTTGCGCGCCAAATACTATTAGTGGTATAAATTCGGTCAATAAAATTAGGAATCTCTAGTAATGATTGCCCATTAATATGTGGTTCTAAGACTGTATTTTCACAATGAGAAATCCAAGCATAAATTTTATTTGCACCTAGTTCCTTTAAAGCTTTTATCATCATAAATAAGGTTGAGCCGCGCGATAAAATATCATCACAAATAATAATATCATGCCCAGCAATCATGTGCTTTGCGCCGCCAAGCTGTAAAGATTCTATTTTTTGTGTTTCCCAATTTCTTTGTTTAATGCCAAAAATAAAGGGCATTTGAAAATAAGAATGATATCTTTTATATCCACCTTCATCAGTAAAACCTAAAATTGCGTTTGGATGATAATTTAATATATCACAAATTTCCATAGTTGGCATATCAATAATTACTTTATTCAGTAAAGCAGTAGAAACATAAGAATGTGGATCATAAACTTTAATTGAATGTAAATTAAGAGAATTAATTAAATTACATGAATATTTTAAAGTAAAAAGCTCTGAAGAATTTTTAACTCTATCTTGCCGCGCATTTAAAAGATATGGTACTTCCAAATCAATACAATTAACATCATGCTCTTGTAAATGCTTTACTAAATAATATAAAAGTAATAATTCTTCATTATTATCATAAAGCCATGTAATATTTACAAAATGATTAGTAGGTATTTGACATTGTGCTCTGGTACTACCATCATTATACTGTTTAAAATTACAAATTTTACCATTTATTTTAATCATAAATCAAACTCCTCAAGAGGACGAAATCCATTAATATAATTCCCGTATTCATCTTTAACTGCTATTGTGGACATGGCGGCGCACATAGCTTCAAAATCATTTTTATTCCAAGGATATTGACGCATATGCCAATATTCAAACCATACACTGCAAGGATGCCCCATATTTTCTATTAAATCGGCAATCGCGCAAACAAGTCGGGTTTCAAGTATTGATTTTGTATAATACTCAACCGGGGTATTGGTATATTTTGACATAAAAGAAGCAATACTATCATACCAATTACCTTTATTGTTAAGTTTTACCGCATAAATAACACCACAATTCATTTTATCCATTAATTTCATTTTTTAATTCCTTTTTAAATTCTTCCATTTTTATTTCTTCATAATTAGAAAATACTGCTCCGCAAAAATTACAATAAAGTTGTAATTTTTGCTTTATACGGCATTCACTACAATAATAATAACCATTTTTATAAATTAGTTTTGCTATCATTTTCTTTCTCCCAGGGATCTTTTGTATCACGAGAATAAACAATTACTTGCTCCACAGTAAGAGGCCGCACACCAACCAAATGTTTTGCATATAAATAACCATAAGCTGTAATAGGTTGATTTGAGTGTCTACTTCTAAATTCAATAGCTTCTTTACATTCTCGCATACTAATTCCAGTTGCAGCGCGTAAAGCTAAGATTTTTTCCATTTCAGTCATGTATAAAATATCCTCATAAATATTAATACAAACCACACAACCGCGCCACAAATTTCAACAATTCCTTTTTCAGTTATACCTGATTTAATATCTAATATTCCAAGAACTATAATTAAAAGAGCACATATACCTTCTATAATCATGTAATTACCTCAATTTGGCAAGAGCGCATAACTTCACATGCTGCTTGGTGGTTATCAGGTGTTAGTCCCGCAGACGCATAAAAAATAAATTTAATAGGTAGTTCTGGATATAATTCTTTAATAACAAGAGCATTAGAAACTACACAGATAGAAGATACAAGCCCGCAAATCCAAATTTCTTCATACTGCGCAAGATGTTCATGAGCCCAATCATCGTAAGCAAATGTTTCTTTATTAAGATGATGAATATATTCATCTTCTTTATTAATATTTACACCATCAACAATACGCCAACCCCAAGACCCCATTACGCAATGAAGTACTGGAAGCTTTGCACCTTCTTGTGTTAAATGATAGTCCGCGGCCCAATGTGTATCTTGTGTATAATAAATGGCGTCACCATTTACGTAAAACTGTTCTACTAGTTTGTTAACTTCTGGCACAATAGCTTCTGCTTCAGGAGAACCAAGAGCACCAGTAACGAAATCGTTCTGCATATCAATTACAATTAATGCTTTCATTATTTTTCTCCTTTTTTTGATATATTTATTATACCAGATTTTGTTTTTTTTGTCAAATAAAAAAAGAGTAGGATTTCTCCTACTCATTTGTTACGTTTCTCTTATTTAGCTTAATCCAGTTAATTAGACCAATGATAGCCATAATTAGGTAAATAGACTTCTTAGTAAGATAAACAGGATCAAAATGCTGGATATACATTGCTACCGCAACAATATCAGTAATAATCCACCATACATACTGCTCGCGGAAACGGAATAGTTCAAGAACAACAGCTACAATACCAATTGCTAGTGTTGCCGCGTCAAGCCAAGCTACATTACCGCCGACTTTAACTAGAATAGCATGATAAATTACAGTACCTGCGGTAATAACACCCGCAACAAGAGCATTCTGCCACCAATTCATCTTTCTGCTCTTAGTAAGCTCATTCTGCTGTTCATCCCTATGGCGCGCCCAATACCACCAAGAAATGATATTCATTGGAGCATAGAAGAAAATTTCAAGGCACATTGTACCATAAATCTTCCAATACCAAAGATAAATAATGTAAACAAGAGTGTTTACACAAGCAAACGGGAAATTCGAAATCGAACCTTTCGCGCACAGGAAAATGCAAAATACACCAGCAATTGCACTAATAAAGTTAATTACTGTAAGCCAAGGCGGATTCATACTTTCTGTTGGATTCATAAATCCAAGAATCATAGCTCGTGCCGCGATAAAAATCATAATTGCGGCCATAAGCCATTCATACCACTTCATTGCTGCCAGAGACTTCTTCAGATTTTCAATCTTCATAATAAATATATTCCTTTCTATTATTTACAAAACCATTTTCTTGCTTCTTCTTCGGTCATGCCGCGAAGCATTGTAGCACTAATAGGAAAATTTTCTCGTGGCGGATCAACTAATACATGTTCTGCCCAAGGATATGCGCGCTTAAAGTATTCATCATATGAAATTTCACTACTAAAAGCAGCATTAAGTTTGCCGCAAGCATTAAGAACAAGTGGGGTCTCTGCATCCCAATCTTCTTTACCATCAGGAGTTTTACATTGTGTAACATCAATAAAAACTGGCTCTACATGAGAAAATTTAGAACAGATACGTTCAAGTTCTTCTTTTCTTGCTTCTATACTTAAATATTTTCTATCAAGAGTTGTATCATTTTTTAAAATTTCTAACTCTTGATCGCCGCCGTAGAATAGAATACAATACACTTTATCGCATAGCAAAGCCGCGGTATTTAAGCAGAAAAAATGTCCTTTATGAAAAGGTATAAATTTTCCGCCATACATACCAATGTGATAATGCAGGTTTTGCTTAAAAGCATCTTCCCACTTAATCAAATATTTCCTCTCCTTTCTTATGTATATATTATACCAGAAATTTAAAAGAAAGTCAAATTAATTCTTCACCGCGTTTTTGATAACTAAAAACTTTACCGCATTCTAAACAAAAACAAACAGTTGTTGAAATATTCCTATCAGGATTAATATTTACACCATTTTTATAAATTGGTGGATAATACATAGCTGTGCAAGTAGTATATTCTTCTCGATAATAACTTTTTCCGCAATGAGGGCATTTAATTAACATATTTATTTAATCTCCTATGGGGTATGTTTTGGGATTTATCTCCGGGTTACTTTTTGGGACTTTTTACATCTAAAATAAAAATGAAATTATAGTTTTAAAATGAAATTGAAATTACAATTCTTTAGTAATATAAATAGGAGTACTCTTTTCTTCTTCTAAAGATGTATCTTGCCACAAATTAACTCCCATATTTACAATAACACCAATACTTAGAATAATAACGAAAAGAATCAAAATTCTTAAAATTTCCATAATACCTCTTAATGATAGTTCTTACCATAAATACCAACTACACCGTTAGAAAGATAGTAAGGTGAAACACAAAAAGAATAAGAACCACAATTACCTATCATATAATACATCACTTTTGTTTCTGGATCATAGCAAAGTCTTACATCATAGCCTGATCCATCATAAAGTGATTTAATTATATAAAAATTTGCTTCTACTTCGAATGTTTGACCATTATCATTAGCAAATTGCTTTGAACAGCCTGTTAGCGCGAAAAGCATACCTAAAATTAAAATAAAAATTAAAACTTTCTTCATATTAAAACATCTCCGTCATAAGGATGTCAAGATAATCCGGTTCTAAATCAAGATAAGACATAAGAATATCTTCTGCTTCTTGCCAATATCCTTGTGCAACGGCTTCCTTCATTTCTTCCATACATTCATTAACAATATTCATTGCTTCTAACGTAGAAATATGATCTCTGCGCGAAATTAAATTAATAATATCATTTACTGTATTCATTTATTTTACTCCTATATCTTTAATATCTAAAATTTCCGCAAGATTGCGCGCTTTCATTTGCTTGAAGTAGGTGCTCGCGCAATCTATTTTATTATCTAAGCGCGCAAATAGATAAGATTGGATAGGCTTAATATATGACTTTGCGCGCATAGCAAAATCTTTACGGGGTCCAGTTCCCTTTACTACATCATATGCAATATCTGCCTTTTCATATAGATCACGAATTTTATGGATTACTTCATTTACGTAAGTAGTATGTTCAGGAAAATAAGCAAGGAAATCATCAATAGTATCATCCTGCCAAAGAGATACTACTTTAACCGCAGTTAAAGGCCCATTTCCTCTTAATTTATGCCGCTTTAGATACTCATCACCCTTACACTTAATGCGTAAGAAAGAATCGTTTTCCATTTGATCATAAGCGCAAACTACATAACCTTCTTCATCTTCTCCCATTTTATGACATGCTTCAAGCACATCATCAAGATTAGAATACTTAAAAATTTTAGGAATACAAAGCCAAGACCACATAGAAGGAAATCCAGAGCCTCTATCTTCTTTCATAGTTACCATATTACGACAACCAAGATAATAAACCATAGGCATATTATAATGAACAACAATTTGATTATATTGAGGATGAACCATTTCGAACCAATAAGTATACTTAGAATTTAAAGCTTCAAAAAATTCTCGCACAGTAATGTACTTCTGAATTATAGAATAAAATACATCACCAAAAGTGGATTCACCGCATTCAGCTTTAAACGCATCAATAGTTCCATTGGTAGAAACATGCCATAATCCCTTATGACACCAACAACGAATGATAGAACCATCAATCTTTTCTTGTACAGAAATAGGCTTAGTCCAATCTATTTTTTTGGTATCGGCATACGATTCTTCCCAATTACCAAACTTATCCAAGGAGCGGCAAACGCATACCCATTCATTATGAATATTGGTAAATATGGAACCTCGCGCTTCTTTACACATAGTTAAATTGAGATCGGACTCAATCATGTTATACTTCAGCATAACAAAATCTCCATCCCACTTAATCTCCAAACAATAGGGCTTTTCGCGCAAACGCTTTTCCCAATCCGCATATTTATTCATAAACTTTACCAGTTCCATATTAAAGTCTCCTTATCTTTTTTCTATATATATTATACAGGAAAATTTATTAAATGTCAAGTAAAAAATAACATATAAATTTGGTTAAAATGAGTACATCTTCATAGAATAGAAAAGAAGGGAGTAAGGTAACTTATTATATATAAGAATGGGTAGGGACGATTACAAAGAAAAAATTTGGTAATTTTTGGAAGGGTAGTGATAACGCCTGCAAAATTCTAGGTAGATAATATAGTAGTGCGCCAAATTTTCACTTTTGTCAAATATTTAAAAAAATTTTTTTTAAATAAATAAAATAAAATAAAATAAAAAATATTTAAAATAAATAAAAAATAAATAAAAAATTTTATTTTTCTACAATTCCTTCTACAATTCCCTTCACCTGTCTAGGACGGTGTGCCAGCTTATATATTAATATATATATTATATATATAATATATATAAGGGAAAAGTGTGTTTTTTTTCTACTATATATATAGGAGGTAAGGGGTTAGTAGATTTTTAACACACTTTTTTTGTGTACAAGAAAAAAGTTAATTTTTAAAAAAATAAACACTTGACTTTCTATAAAAATTATGCTATACTAAGAAAAATGGAGGGAGTGATATGACTACAGTAACAGATTTACAAGAACAACAAAAACTAAATTTTCGCCGCGGCGACTATAATATACTTGATTGTGGTATTCGTACTGGTAAAACATATTGGGCAATAAATAATCTCGCGCAATTTACGCGAGATGGGAATTTAAATAGAATTTTATTTTTAACTGATACTACCGCGCTTAAAGACCAGCTTATACAAGAGTACGGTGATAGTTGTGTAGAAGCTGATTTATTATGGGAGAGGCAACCTGGTACTTGGACAAGAGAAGAAGATAAGATTGGAGTAATGTGCTATCAACGACTAGGTCATAAATGTATTAAAGATGAGCTTGATTTTTTGGAAGAGATAGATGTCATTTGTTGGGATGAATGTGATAGTATATTTGACTTTGCTACGCAAGCATTTGTAAAAGCTAGAAAGCAAGATTTTGGTCGCGGTTCTAATGCTGAGCTTCTTTCTATTATTCAATCTTATGCTATTCGTAAAGATTATATGCCACTTGTTCTTCTAGGTAAGTGGGAAGAAATAGTAAATGATGGCCGGATTATGTGTATTGGTCTTTCAGCTTCTCCGGAGCGCGCCTATCAATATTATAAATCACTAGTGAGTGCCAGCTACCAAGGTAAATTGGAAGTTGGGTATAAGATGGCAGAAGATATATACTTCTATAATATTAAAGAGCATATAAAACAGCTGCGACCTGAGCCCAATAAAGGATATTGGTGTTTTTCACCCTTTATCGAACCTAATCGCAGCTTAGTGCAGCTTGCTAATGAGCAAGGCTTTCGTGCCATTGAATTACATTCTACTAATAATTTAGATAAACCAATGAATGAAGAACAAATGCGTGTTTACAATACTATTATTACTACTGGTATGGTGCCGCTAGAGTATGATTTCGTTGTTGTTAATAAAGCTCTGGCTCGCGGCATTACCATACGCGATGAGCGTTTTGATAATGTTATTATTAATTCTGTCTGTAAAGAAGATAGAATACAAGCAGCTCGTCAGACGTTTCAGTATCAACGGCATCTTAAAACTTTTGCGCCTGAGATACCAGATGAATATTTAAATACCTGGTTATCAGTAGATAAATGTCGAGAATTAGCAGAATATATGGCTGTACCAGAATTAGATAAAGCTAATAGGGGTCGCATTATGACTTGGAATCGGCTAAAAGAATATTTGCCATCTATTGGCTACACTGTTGAGCAGAAGCGCAAGCGGCTGAACGGTGCGAAGAATGCGACCCAAGCCTATTACATCACTGGTGAATGGCATGATGTTGAGCTTGTTGATAATGACTTTTTGCAGCTCGTAGAGGCTAAGTCGCAGCTCCTAGACAATGAGTAAGTTCCAGCTCCTGGCCCAGCTTATATAGTCCCAGCTCCTACAACATAATGTAGTGGCTGGTTTTCTTTTTTAGGGATACATACAACTCCTGTTTCCCTTTACTAATATAGTATAACACAAATTTAACACAAAGTCAACAGAAAAAGACTTGAAATTTAGAAAAAATTAAAATATTGACTTTTAGTAAAATTTTTGCGCCGACCCGAAAATTTACAATATCTCAACTTGACTTTTTATATGGTCTGTGTTATACTTGATTTATCAAATGAAGGGAGATTCGTGATATGCCTTATAAGACGATTAAGTGCCCTAAATGCGGAACTGCTGGAAGTTTTGAGATTGTCGCGGATTCTGCGCTTGGTTGGAACTATAACTATAATTGTTATAGTAAGATAGTTTTCTGTACTTGTAATAATTGTAAAGTTTCATTCTCTGCGGAAGAACTTTATGACATTATTGGCTATGATGAAGATAGCGTTAAGATTGTGGAGGTAATTTAATATGCGAAAAAATCATACTCATCACGGATTTTATTTAAGGTATCAGAGTTCTCCGCTTCGCCATGCTATTGGCGGTAGAACAGGTCATAATATGAGCATTAATAAGGTTGATGAATATAGCCGATTAATTCGTTATATTAATTATAGTACCGTGAATCCTTTTGGTTATATTCCTGTTATTTTACGTTTCTATAAAAATTTGAAAAGACGAAAAACTTGGATGAGGCTTTATAAACAAGAAAAACCGTAACGCGACTTATGTCGCGTTACTTTTATGTTAATTAAATTGCCCGGTTAATTTAGTTTACTATACTTTAACTTGACATACTATATACTATCTGTTATAATTAATGTATCAAATGAAGGGAGCGTAATCAAATGCCGAATTTTGCAATGGTTCTGTATCTTCTTGACCGCTTGAACATTCATCATACCTATAAAGCAGAGGATGGTTTTTGGATAATTGACACGGAAAATTTTCAGTTTTGGTTTAACTACGATGGCGGTAGTTATTATGGAACTATTACTAAAATTCATGAATTGGAGGATATGTAATATGGAATGTTGGGTACTACGTAGCAATTATGACGGGACTAATTTTATTTTCACTGACCGAGATAAACTGGTAACTTTTTTGGGAGAATGGGCAGTCAACGAACAAGAGTGCGGCGGAGAATTGAAAGATGTATTTTCAGAAGTTTATCTTTCTAAAGAAGAACTTAATCCGACTTTTAAATAGCGGCAAAACCGCTATTTTTTTTTAATTGTTTGTAAATTAAATGGTACGTACAATTTATTTAACATGAAATTAAAAAGAACGGTTAAACCGTTCTCTTAACCAACATCCAACAATTTCTTTTAATTCCTTTACCATATGGCATTTTCTTTTTCGCAGAAAAACATCTTTTCATAATGTATGTTTCAATCTTAACATCTTCTAAACCTTTATGCTCTTCCTCATAATTTGCATTTAGTATTAAGTATCTGTAAACTGTTTCTGCGCTTGTGCTGTAATTTTTTGCGTTTGGTTCTCCCTTGCGGTTGCTTGTGAAATTATTCTTTTCACAAAATTCCTTATACGTTTTGCGCTGGCATAAGGTTTGGCAAGCCATATTCCAAATACAAACAAAATTTGTGCCATAGGGGAAAAAATATCTATATTTAGACTTGGTTAACCATCGTTGCGTCGTGTTCAATGCGTTACGGTCAAAATGTGCGTTATAGGCGGCAACATCTGTTATATTGTATTTTTCCATCAATGCGAGAATATATTTTCGCGCATTGTAGAAATCAATGAGAACACGATTATCATTTTCTAAGTCTCGGATATAATCGGGAACCTTATTTGCATAATAAGTTGTTTCCATAAGAAAACGCTCATAAATGAAAATGTCCCGAATTACGAAAGAAAATGTTTCATAAATTCTACCTTGTTTGTCGGCTATCGCGCCGCCAATATCATAAACCAATGGGTCATCCAAACCGTTAGCTGTCTCTACATCCAACACCAGATAGTAATGAATACGCTTGTCAATCATTTAGCATACTCTCCTTTCGTTTTTTATATTATAGCATAGTATATGAAGAAAAGTCAAGTTAAAAGTATGTAAATTAAGCTGCCCGGACACTATAATTTACATATACATAAAATAAAAGGCGCTTTCGCGCCTTAATCTTTCATTTCTTGAATATCTTCATCTCTTGCATAAACAAGAACTTCTGTCCATCCCCAAATTTTATTACATTTGGGGCAAGTACCATAACCAATATCATAATAGTTATGGTCATGATATTCGGTATCTACTACATCTTCAAAAACAACTGTTTCTCCACAATTAGGACACTTCAAATTAACTTATCTCCTTTATATCAGTTTCGTCGCTATAGGTATAATTGACTTCATTCTGATACGTGTGGTCGCAAGCGGGACAATGCCAAGTGTTGAATTGTGTCATAGTGGATGAACCACCAAAGGGTTGATAGGTTTCAATTTCAACCAGTTCAAGTTCAGTGTCACAATTAGGGCAAATGTAATCCATAATTATATATTCCTTTCTTATTTTAATCTACGCGATAAAATTTATTTACTGGCATCTTCTGTATTAGATAATATGGTCTTTCTTCTTTATTTTTGTCTTTAAAATAAAATTCTATTGTTTCTGGTTCTGTTATTGAATAGAAATCTATTGCTTTTTGATTTCTCTCTTCCATGGCTTTAAAAACTGCTTTAAGAGCTTTTACTTCATTATCAAAAATACCCAAAGGATAATCTTCCTCTGCTTCTTGACTAATAAACATAGTGTATTTTACTAAATACATCATATTTAATCTCCTTTCGTTTTCTTGAATATATTGTAGCATAGAATGAGGTGGAAGTCAAGTTACAATTTGGTTAAAGCATAAAAATTATGTTTCAAAAAAAATTTGTTATTACAGTTGGGGCAAAAACAATAGGGATGTCTATTACCATAAACTTTTACTTCATCTACATTAAAGCAATATCCGCAAGCACAATTAACTGTAATAATAAATTTCATATTATTAACTCCTTTGCTTTTCTTGAATATAGTATAGCATAGAATAGAGTAGAAGTCAAGTTAAAAGAATATAAATTAAATTATCCGGACTATTTATTTTACATTTACTTAAAAAAAGAAAAGGGCTTACGCCCTTTTCTTAATAGTGATAGTGACAGTAGGCACAATTATCTTCGCAACCATCGCAGGGGTCGTCATCATCATCATCGTCATCATCACAGTCGTACCAGTCATCATCATCCCAATCGTCGTCATCTTCGTCATCGTCGTCATCATCATCGTCATGCTCATAGAGTTCAATGTCATCCGCGTCCTCATAGGGCAGACGATTGATATAAACATCATATCCCGCGTCACGCGCCGCATCAATCGCGGCCTGAATGTCGGTAGCATACTTGTCCTTTTCCTGTTCCTGATACTTGCGAATAGCATCATCAATGCTATCCCGCATAGCCTTGAGCATTTCGATGGGCATATCAGTCAGAACCACGCCGCCGTTGATGGAAGTGCCGCACTTGATGTTAGAGTTCATATTCATATTGATTCCTTTCTCTCTTGGGTTTGTTAGTGTTTTCCTTCACTTGATGTTATTATTATATCAGATGGAGTGGAGTTTGTCAAGTTAAGAGTTTGTTATCTTGAAGCAATTATACCAATCAAAATTGAAGCAATTACAATGATAAGCACAAGTGCCGCAGGAATCCAAATTGGGGCAAGAACCCACAACCACGACCAAGTAATTGTTCCAGTCAATTTCAGAACAAGGAAAATGAGGAACAAAACAGTGCAGATACCAACGCCGCCAGTAGAAGTATTATTCATAGTTAAATCTCCTTTGGTTTGAAGTGTTGTCCTTCACTTGATGTAATAAGTATAGCAGAAAATCGGTTAGAAGTCAAGTTAAAGGTTTGTAAAAAAAGGACCCCGGCCCGAAATTTTACATAAACTTAAAAAAAAGAAGGGGTTACGCCCCTTCTTTTTCCTTCTTTTCGGCTTCCCGCTTGGCCTTATCCTTTGCGGCCTTTTCAGCACGTTCGGCGGCCTTTGCGGCTTTCTTTGCCTGCTTGTCCTCATAGTCCGCAATCTCGGCGGCCATGAGTTCATCGGCGGTGCAATCTTCGCGCTCTTCCGCGACAATTACACCAACACGCGCATAACGGCGGTTGCCATTGTCATCTTCAATGATGCAACCATACTGGCGGTCATTGATTTTGTGGAAACCTTCAATGTTTGCCACATTCAGGGTAGAAAAAATGGCGGTGCGGATGTTGGCGTTGACAAGAGCATTAGAAATCTTCGGCATATGTGTTTCCCTTTCTGGTTTTATAAGTGTTTTCCTTCACTTTCTGAATCTATTATACACGGAAATTTGAATTTTGTCAAGTAAAAAGAAAGTTAATTTTTGGCGCCGGTTCCAAAATTTAACATTATTTACATAAAAAAGAAAAGGGGCAAAAGCCCCTTCTCTCACGCCTTGCGGTAAGTGTTAGCCTTACCCTTAGCTTCGGTCTTAATCAGTTCCGGCGCCATTTCCCGCAGGAGAATGTTCTGTATCTTTGCGGCAGTCATGTCGGTGGGCAGACGGTCGGCGGCGGCGGTATAGATTTCCTTCGCCGTCATATCCGTAGTGATAACATCACGCAGGATGGGAATAACCTGTGCGCACAGTTCCGCACGAGCGGCGGCAGTCTTAGCTTTGCGTGCCGCAGACTGTTCAGCCTTCTTTTCGTCGCTCATGGTGTTCGTCTTAGAAAGCTGCGCAATCATGTGACGAATGGTTTCGGCGGCTTCGGTAGCATCGGCAGGCAGAGAAGTCAGAGCGATAGTCAGAGCGTCTTTCTTAGTCATAGTGCAGTGTTTCCTTTCTGGTTTTTCAGTGTTTTCCTTCACTTGATGTATTCATTATAGCACGTTCTGTGTTAAATGTCAAGTTAAGAGTTTGTTACGATTTGAGTGATTTCGTTGTGGTTTCTTTCTCTCACCGACAAGAATAGTATATCAGAAAACTCCATAAATGTCAAGTTAAAAGAAAGTAAATAAATGGGGCCGACCCGAAATTTAACACAGATTTAACAAAAGAAAAGAGCCTTGCGGCTCTTAACTTATTTTTAATAATTGCACTCAATTCCTGCATACTCGGCAAGCCTGCGCATCCTATGGACTAATCCTATTGCGTAATTAGACAATTCGTTAGCTTCGTCTAATTTGGCGTTTATGTATTCTGCCATAGCGCCATACACGGTTTCACATTCGCGCTTGTTTGCTTTTTTCCTTCTCATACAAAATTCATCAGTAGCGCCCAAATCACGGAAAGGAAAGAATTTAATTCCCATTGTGATACTATGCTTTTGTGCAACTTTAGAAAGTATGAAACTTTCTATGATAGCATCGTCAAGCGCGGTGTGACTTTCAATAAAATCGTATTTATCACAGAGATAACGGAAAGTGCTTTCCGCGCTTGTCTTAAAGAATGTTCCCGAATTAGTCAACATTGAGTATTCCAGACACTTATTCTTATAAGTGCTATTATTCAAAAGGTAAGTTGTGGCAAGCCCCCACATATCGAAAAGCGGATATTTTTTTCCACGGAAGCGGAAAATATCGGCCTCAAAATCGGGGTTCGGCTGATTGCGTTCGCCATCTGCAATCCGCGCCGCGCTTCTGCGCTGTATCTGTTCCCATTGATAATAAGTGTTACTATACAATTCCTGAATGTAAAGTTCAGTAAAAGGAATAGCTTTCTTAAAATCAAACATGGAATTAAACGCGCCTACGCCATCCACTTGACCCATATCGGCAATTAACACATCCATAACTTCATTCCATAACTTTATGCTGGTTTCATTTTTACGCAACATTTCAAGATAAATGGGGCGCTTTTCTGCATAATACGCAGTATTGAACACGGAAGGAACGGCGAAAGTTTCCGCAATCAAAAATTGCTTGCTTTCCAGAATATCGCCCTTGCGATTAGTAATAGTCCAACCAATGTCATAAATCAAAGGTTTGGCTATGGCTATGCGCTTTTTGCGTTCGGGATTGTCACCCGCGATTTCATCCGCAAAAGGCAACGTAGCAGTCTCACAGTCCAACATCAGATAACGCTTGGTCTTATTCGCCATAATAGAGCCTTTCTGGTTTGTGTTGTTTTCCTTCAACTCTGGATATATTATAGCATATAAAGGGAAGAAACGCAAGTTAAACTTTTGTTAAAAAATGCGGCCGGTCCAAAATTTTACATAACCTTAAAAAAGAGATTAACCCTTGCGGGTTAATCCTTTTTGTAGTTCTTTTTAAGATGCTGTGAATATTCTCTTTTAAAATCTCTTGCGTCCTGCTCTTTGGGCGTTTCATTACAACGTGCCAAATACTGCCAAATCACGCCATCGTTACAAACTTCACAAGTTATATAAGACTTATCAGGGTCGGACTTGCGGCGAATGGTAACAACGTGGGTTTCGCCTTTGTATACCTTTTCCATATACATTCTTTCAACGCAATTCCGCTGCGCTTCGCCCTCTATATGGAAATCTTCTTTGGTCAAAATCGGCTTTACAATAAAGGTTTCGTTTTCATAATAAAGCCACGGTTTATCATTATTCTTTACCAGTTCATCATTATAATGCTTATTTTTGTATTCTTCCGCAAGATATTTCAAAATTGCGTATTTAGTCAGGAAATTTTTTTCTATTTCCACTTTGTTAAACAACTTCATGGAAATATCATAATAATCTTTCAACATCTCAAAAATTTTTCCAGAGATGTAATAATTATCTTTGACAAAAGCGTCAACATGCTCATGGATGACACGATTTAACGCAGTCTTAATATAGTCAGCGGGAATATTATTCCTCAAAAGGTTAGAAAAAACTTCTTTTCCCCAATCAGGCAAGGTGTTAATATACTGTTCATACTGGATTAAGGCAAGGTAACGTGCCACCATGATAGAATCATAATAGCCTTGATTTTTTTCTTTGAGATATTCCACAATCTTTTTGTTAAGATTGGGTTTATCGCAAAGGCTGTGGGTGCTACTCGGAAACAGGCCCAAACTCAAAAGCTGCTCAAAATGTGCGCCTATTACATTGGTATAATCATTGGAAAAATTTGTCCGATACCAGTAAATGGCATAGGCAAGGTCGTTTGTACCGTGACGCCATGAAGGAAGATTGCGATAAGTAAAGCAGGAAGGTACACCCTTAACAGGCTTGCCGCTCTTGCCAATGAAAGAACCGTTGGAAATGTCCCACGCGCCCAACTTGATAACGCCGTCATACGCTACGATGAAATTACGCTCTTTCTTAAACTCCATGTTCATTCCCTTTCTGGTTTGTCAAGTGTTTTCCTTCACTTTCTGGATATATTATACACCCTCTATATCTATTTGTCAATACTTTTTTATGTTAAGTATTTGAAAACTAACGGCGCCGGCTAAATAATTTTACATAAATAAAAAAATAAAGTAGCGTTGCCGCTACTTTGTATCTATCATTTTTATTGAATAAATATCTTCGGGATTAAAACACACACCATAACATTCATCTTCTTCGGGATTAAGTTCTATATTTGTAATCACAAGAGTGAAATCATTATGGAGAACATCACTAATGGCTTTTTGAAGATTCTCCATCAACTCTTGACGCAATACTTTGCGGCGTGCTTTCCTTTTTCCTTCTGCTTTTGCTTGACATACTTCCGCGAGAGCTTCAAGTTCAGTTTCATTAAGCAGATCAGTCATAGCGAAAAGCGAATCGAAATGAGAATTAGTATACGGCATATTGTATTATCTCCCTTCATTTGATGTATTTATTATAGCATACTATGTTTGAGAAGTCAAGTTAATTTTATATTAAATCAAAATATTCCCATTCGTGCCAAAAAGTTTCTCCATTTAATATTTCACAAGTTTGGTAATTAGTTCTATAAAACATATGATGGTCATTGATAATTTTAATTTCATATTTGTGTGCGCTTGCCCAATTCAAAGTTGCGCGAATAGTCCACATAATTTATTCTCCTTTCATTTTCTATAAATAGTATACTACTTTTCAAATCAATTGTCAAGTTAAATCTAAATAAATTAAAATGTCCGTACAGTTTAATTTACATAAACGCAAAAGAAAACGCGCCCTATTAGGGCGCGGAGAAACGGAAATCAGGTGCGGCGCGAATACTTGTAGGCATCCTTGCCGTTGTCGTGGCGCTGGACTTCATCGGCCCATTTTTCACGGAAAGCGTACTGAAGTTTCGACGGAGTGAAACCGTCAGGCATGTTCGCTTCAACAAGCGGCCACAGTTCCTTGACCATCATGGGCTTGTCCCACTCGGCGCAATCCATAACCACGTCATGCGCGGTGTTGTACAGCGCGGTATTTTCGCGGGACTTGGCAGTTACGCGGTCATATTCTGCAGTAACTTCGGCGCGGAGAGTAGTGACATCAATCGTGTTGTCGCCGTTCAGATAGTTGCACAGATTCTCAAGAATAGACTTCTTCATAGGGCGTTAATTCCTTTCTGGTTTGTTGGGTTTTCCTTCCCTTTGATGTATTTATTATAGCACTGATTGGCTATAATGTCAAGTTAAGATTTTGTTAAAAGGGAGAAGTTCTTGACTGGTTCTTATGGAGCAGGAGTGTTACTTGCTCCCTTTCAACATCCTCATTATATCACGATTTCCCAACCTTGTCAAGTTAAGATTTCGTGACGCCGTTTTTACGTGGGCTTTCTTATCAAAGTAGCACACCACTACAGGCAGCGGCCCTGTCTGGTGAGGGTGGCGGGAATCGAACCCGCGATACATGGATTAAAAGTCCATTGCCATACCACTTGGCTACACCCTCATGTGTTTTGGGAGTTTCTTTTCTCTCTCTCAACTGTAATTATTATAGCAGAATTAGAATAAAATGTCAAGTATTAGGAATGTTAATTCTAAGTAAAATAAAGGTTCCGGGATATTTATTTAAAATGAAATTAACATAGAAAAGTATTGACAAGGAAATGAAATTCTGCTATAATAATAACTGTCAAAAGGACAAGGAATAAGTCCTAAAAACCAGAAAGGGAAATGCATGAACGCTAATGAGATTAAGGCTACCGCTCGTCAGATGACCATTGCTGCCATCATGCCGTCACTTCAGGAAAATAATGCTATCAAGTTTGCGGATGGTTCTTTCGCTATTCTTCAGACCGTAGATGGCCAGGAAATTTGGACGGAAGTTACTGTTAAGTCCAAGGCATACAAGGACACTAAGGTATCCAAGGCGTTTAATCCGCGTGAAGCCGCGCAGGAATGGGAAGCCGAACGTCAGGTTAAGGCTGATAACAAGGCTGCCAAGGAAGCTGAAAAGGCTGCCAAGATTGCAGCAAAGGAAAAGAAGGCGTAAGCCTTCTTTTTATTTTTGTGTTAAATAATTGTGCCGAACAAAAAAATTAACAAATAAAAAATAATAAGGATTAAATCCTTATTATCATTCTATTTTTATTTTTATCATACCGGTATGAATTAATTTCTTTATTTTTAATTGTTATAGGAATATCAGATGGAGAACCAACATATAACGCACGACTGGTATTAGGATTCCAAATAATTACATTACGAATAATAATTTTTGTTTGTGCAGCACGAATCAATTCTGAAATAATCATAATTATTATCCTCCTTTCTTCTATTACTATTATATATCTTATTGAGAAAAATGTCAAATTAATAATATGTAAAATAAATGGTTCGGTGCCTTTCTTTTACATACATTTAACTTGCAAATGGTTTGCTTTTATGCTATAATAAAGACAATCAAGAAAGGGGCGTTGATTATGCAGTATCAAATGCGTGCTTATTTGTACATCAAGGCTATGTTTGAGTTTGTAAATGATTGGTGTGACTGGAATGATATTCTTTCTGCTACTGAAAAGACTTTTTTCAAAACTGGTAAACATGCCGTTGTTGAAACTGGTTCTTCTCGTATAGTAATTATCGGTTCCGATTTTGTTGTTAAATGGGATTACGATAAAGAGTGTGTATCTGAAATTGGTGGCTGTGAAGATGAATTTAAGAAGTATAAAGAAACTTTGTCTACTGGTTATGCTTATCTCTTAGCGCCTGTTTTTCGTTTTACTTATCGGGAACGTTATTTCTACGTTATGCCGAAGATAAAGCATATTGGTAGGCGTGAACATGATAATAAAACGATTGATGAATTTACCACTATTTATGAACGTGAATGGCTTCAAAAAAATATTGGTGATTTGCATAGCTGGAATTGGGGTTTAGAAAATAATAAACCGATAATAATTGATTATGCTTGTCCGCCAAGCAAAGACACATCAGATTATAATACGTCCTGGTAACAGGACGTTTTTTCATGTTAATAATGTTAATTATTTGCGCCGCCGCATTTAGTTTACAATAGTAAAAAAAATATATTATATCTTTTCTTTATCTTCTTTCATAGCATCACGACAAATTTGTTTACCTTCTTTGCGTTCATTCTTTTTATTTTTCTTTTTGGCTGGAATTATACTTGGACGATAGCCAACCCATGTATCACGCTTTTTATTGTTAGTCATAATATTCTCCCTTCTTTCTAAAATAATTATACTATTTTTAAAAAGAAAAGTCAAGTTAAATAAAAGTAAAATTATGTGTTCGGCGCGTTTATTTAACATAAATATAAAATAAAAAGTGACGGTTAAACCGTCACTTCATGGGGCAAAAATTGGTTGTCATCGTCTTTATCTTCCTGTTCAATCGGTTCGGTAACAAGCGCCTTAAATCCTTTGGTATTCAGGTCTTTTATAACCTTTTTCGCGGCGCGCTTGCGTTCCTTTTCCTTTTCTGCGCGTTCTGCCTTTTCCTTGCGCTTTGCTTCTTTATCTGCTTTATCGGCAAGGACAAGTTTCCATTCTTCTGCGGCTGCGTGACCGTCATAAGGAGTGTAACCGCCGTTGCCGTTTCTACTGCCACGCGGAATAGAAACTTTCACGATAGGGTATTTTTCATTACCTTCGCTATCGCATAGCGGCAAAGTAAGTTCACTTGCGCTAACTGCTTCAATTTGCACTTCGGGGTCAAGGTCGAAATGTTCAGACAACGCGGTACGAATAACATCCAAAATCTCATTACGAAGCGCGGTTTCAAGAGCTGCTTTACTTTGTGCCATACTGTTGTTCTCCTCTCATTTTTTCTATAATTATAATAGCACAATTTGAATAAAAAGTCAAGTAAATTTTTTGTTAAATTTTGGCTCCGATGCGGAAATTTAACATACATATAAAATAAAAGGCAGTTAATCTGCCTTTAAGAGATTGTTAAGGATATTGAAAATTTCATCAGGCGTGTGTGCTTCTCCGTCCCATGTACTACGAACACGCAAATCATCATCAAAAATGATTCCTTCCTGCGCAATTTCCCATTTATTACGCCCATATTCTACAATATGAATTGTGTCCCAATGGACAGACGGCATATGATGTTGAAGCCAAAATCTTTTCGCGCTTGTTACCATTTCGTCATATTCGGCGGTGCTTTCACGACTTAACCAACTGATAACACCGATTTCATGTCCCATTGCTTGCAAGCGGTTCAAAGCGCGGGCAAGTCTGGAAAGACTTACAAGCGGTTTAGCAATCGCGTATGGCGTAGGGTCATAAGCGCGAAGCATCGGCAACCAATCAGTAACCCCATACAAATCGGCAATAGTTCCATCCATATCAAACCAAATTTTCATACCGTAAAACTCCCTTCATTTGATGTATTTATTATATCAGTATTAGAATAAAATGTCAAGTTAAAAGATTGTAAAATAAGTTGGCCGGGCCGTTAATTTACATAGAAATAAAATTAAAGTGGATTATTCATCCACTTTAACCCATTTTGATTCCGATATATCATATTTAAATAATCCAATCTTTCCTTTAAAATCATAATTAAGCATACAGCATCCAATATTTTCGTCTATAATTGCTTCTTCTTGTGCGGTTAAAATGTCGTATCTTTTAATATAGGTACAATCACTATAAGCATTATCAAGCCAAGTAAGCCAATCTTCTACGTTAGAAGAGGCAAACGGAGCAAGTATAATGTTCATATTTTCATCATAAAATTCATACTTTTCACCTATAGAATAAACTAAATCATATGCCTTTGCTTCATATTCTTGACATTCTTCGCGGTCTTCAAATTCCTTATCATCATAGGCATAATACATAGTAACTTCGCGCATAGTTTGTATCTCCCTTCACTTGATGTATATATTATACATCATTTAGAATAAAATGTCAAGTTAAAAGATTGTTATATAAATTGTACGTGCGGTTTAATTAACATTTGTATAATAAAAACGCGGTTAATGCTCCGCGTTATAAAATACTAATAAATCAATAGCATTATTTATTTCAGTTATTGCTTTGTTAAGGCTTCGTTTTGCTTCGATTTCATAATGTCCTGCATCTTGCGTCATAATGTCGTCGATAGTCATATCACAATAGTCTCGTGCGCGAGTAAGAAGTTCAATGTCATATTTCATATTACTTATTCTCCTTCCATTTCTCATATAATACGGTAAGATGGTCTGCTGCTTTTAAGATAGAATGAACATCCCAAGCATCTTGACGATTACCTTCAAAATCACTTGACAATTCATCTTTCAGCTGATACAAAATGCGAATAGCAGCTTTCAGCTTTTCCGTCTGCTCAATAGTAAGTTTCTTCATATCCAGCTCCAGCTCCTCTCTTTTTCTATATATATTATACCAGCTTCCAGCTTGTAAGTCAAGTTAATAATAGGTTAAATTCAACTAAAATTAGGCAACACTAATAGACCCGATACACGGGCCACTTTACTTAATTTTAACGCAGTTTTAATCAAAACTCAATCACTCCTTAACATAACCATAACAATCGCCTCCTTTCTCATAATAATCCACCATTGTCAATTATATCAGATTTTACAAGAGTTGTCAAGTTAAATGATTGTAAATAAAGGGCGCCGGGCGGAAATTTAACATGCTATTAAAAAAGAATAGGCCGGCGGCCTATTCCCAATCTTCATCAAGATTTAACATTTCTAAATCTTCATCGAAGAACAGTTCCATTGCTTCTTCCAATTCCTTAACTCCATCTTCATCAAAGATGTGGTTAATCCTGTCCATATCGCGGGCCATGTGGTAAATCATGCGCCACGCGGCCTTAACAGTCTTTTTACGTCCATCTCTGAACCAATAGTCATCGGCGTCAAAGTCCCACATGTTAATCTCAAACATGCCGTTGTCGTAGATGTAACCATAGACCAAAACGTGGCGAATCTGAATCTGAAAAAACATTGTAAAATCTCCTCTCATGTTGTCGTTGTCGTTGAACCGTTTTTTATTTTATTATACCACATATTCTTCAAAAGTCAATAGCAAAGAATGTTATTTCATTGTAAAATAACGGGCCGGCGTGTTTATTTTACTTATAATTAAAAAAAGAATAGTCCTTGCGGACTATTCATCATATTCGGTTATGGTAACAACCCAACGGTTGTTATTGTCGTCCATGAAAACCATGTGCGCGATTTCGTTCAAGTCGTTGCGCTCATCATATACACGGATATGATGAAAAGAGATGTAACGCGGGTCGTTCTCAAAGGATGAAAAACCATTGTGGCGGTTGTAGTCCATTGCGGCATACCGCACATAATCCACGATGCGGACAAAGGACTTGTTTGCGTTTTTACGCATGAACGCGGTGAAGGGGCAAGCAGATTCAAAGATAGCATAGAACATGATGAAGTCCTCCTTAACAGAATCTTAACAATTGGTTCTGCGGCGGCAATTCCCGACCACAGATATATTATACCATAACCATTGTTAATAGTAAAGTTAAATGTTAGAAAACAAAACGCGCCGGCCCGAAAATTAACATAACTTTAAATAAAAAAAGAAGGGGTTAAACCCCTTCGTGCAAAGTCGTTTCCTGAATGAGCATCGTGCGCGTTTCGTGCGCGGTGAGGTCGCGGTAGTCAATGAGTGTCAAGGATTCATCATATTCAAATCCTTCGCACAGATAGCCACAAATGGCAAGCCGGTTCATGGCGGCGGCAACGGCGTTGTTCATGGTGTCGCGGGCGGTGATGACTTCGTTGTTTTCGGTGATGACATAGATAGCTTTCATGGGGTGTACCTCCTTCATTTGATGTACCTATTATATCATTTTCAATATTAAGAAGTAAGCATGAAATAGTTAAGTGCTGGTAAACTTTCGTGGCCGGCCCAAAAATTTACATAGAATTAAAAGAGAGCGTTACGCTCTCTGGATACCGACGGACGGCATCAACTGTCCGCCAATCTCCACCGCTTGCGCAAGCGCGCGGTTGAAGTCGTTTTTGAAAGCACCGTAGAACCACCATTCACCATTGACGTTGCGGACAGTAATGTAAGCATAGCTCTCGTAATCGCGCGGCAGATTGTTGACTTTCATCAGTTTCATGTTGTTTGCTCCTCTCGTTTGTTTCTGTATATATTATACTCGATAATCCTACAAATGTCAAGTTAAGTGTTAGTAAAATAAACCGCCCGGGCGGTAATTTTACAATATTTTAAAAAAAGATGCGGGATTAATCCCGCAAGTCTTTTTCGCTGATTTCTGTATTGCTCCCAAATAGTGTGATAATTGGGTCATGGATTTTGTCGCGGTTAATCCAGAGAAAATCACGCGCGGCGCGAGTAGTATAGAAATACTGATAGGAAACAGTGTTGGTAGAGTTCACGATGTAATCAATGACGTACAGCGGCAGGTTCATGGTTTATTCCTCCTTGCTTTTGATGTATCAATTATATCATATACCTTATAATCTGTCAAGTTAAATATTAGAAAAGTTTTGGACCGGCGTGGTTATTTAACAATAAAATAAAAAATAACCCGCTTAATAGCGGGTTAGCAATTCCTTAACATGCCATTCCAAACCAGTGCAATTTGTGCGCCATTGCGCGGCGGCCGCGGCCTCTTCATAAGTGCGATAAGAAGAAGAACCCTGCAAACCAGTGATACATTCAATTACATAGTGCCACATAAGTAGTACCTCTCTTTCATTTGATAATTTATTATAACATGTGTAAAAGAAAAAGTCAAGTTAAATATTAATTAAAAAACCTGGCCGGCCCAAAATTTTACATAAATATAAAAAAGAATAGCGTTACCGCTATTCTTCTTCTTCCTGTTCTTCTTCCCAATAATTGCTATCAAAATAATTGTTTTCGGCTTCACACCATTCATCTTCGAAAAGCTCGAAAAAGTTTGGCATGTTCTCGCGCACTTTGGTAAAGAAGTCGTGAAAGTTGACATTGTTCTGAAAATGCTCCTCAATATCATCCCAAGTGATATTTTCATAGGCATCTTCGCGGGCTTCGTCCTCAGTCTCAAAGGTGTCGCAACCATCAGTCCAAATCTTCATTGTTTGTTACCTCCTTGCTTTTATGTATATATTATATACTGAATTCTATATTTTGTCAAGTTAAATACTTGTAAATAAAAGCGTCCGGCCCAAAATTTAACAATAACTTAAAAAATACCACGCGGTTAGCTACTCCGCGTGGCTGGACTTCCAAACATAGCACGCTCGTCCACAATACGTGCTGGGAACGGTTTTCGCAAGTAATGGTGGGGTCAGTTCTCCACCGCCAAGTGGTCTGTTGCCCCTTGCTCTAATAGGGCGGCATCCTATCAACGCTCCTTTCTCCCTTTCGACAAGTCTATTATAGCATGAGTTATAGAATAAGTCAAGTTAATTAATTGTAAAATTTCGCGCCGGCGCCATTATTTTACACATAATTAAAAAAAGTTGGGATTAGCAATAAGCTAATCCCATGGTGCGCCAGCACAAGATTGAGATTTGGTTACATGCCCTTCCAATCTCAAGCGCTTCGTGCTTTGTGCTAACGCGCTTTGATTTGTCGATATAGTAAATGCCTTCGCTGTACCATATGCCGCAATCGCCCTTATACGCTTTAACCGCGTTAATTGCTTCGCGTGCGTCGCGTGTTTCGATTCCTTCTGTTGCGACTTGCCAACCGCTTTTGTAGGTAATGATTTTACCCTTTTTAAGAGTAAGACCATCGTTGTTAGTGAGCTTGCGAATAGTGCGAATGTTAATCATGGTGTTTGCTCCCTTCGTTGTTTATGTATATATTATAATGGATAGAAGGGAATTTGTCAAGTTAAGAATATGTAAAATTTGCGGTCGTCCCGTTTATTTAACAATAATTTATAATAAAAGCGGTTACTTAAACCGCTTTTTGTATTCATACCAGATTCGATTACACAATTTCTGTGCTTTTCTACGATTGCGCCATCGTTTGCAATGGTGAACTTTACCATTGTAATGAGCAATGGCGTTATGAAATGGGAGTTGCCATTTTGAAATCTGTTTGTGTGCAATTCGTGCGTTCATAAATGAAATTACCTCACTTTCAGGATATTAGTATATCTCTGGATTTGTTTATATTATATCAAAACGAAAATCAAATGTCAAGTTAAGGGATTGTAAATTTACTGGCCGGCGAAGTTATTTAACATAGAAATAAAATGAAATTGTGGATGGAGATTACTCCATCCACTTAGGCGTATATTCGCGGTTGAGGTAGTAAAACTGACAGAAGTGGTAGTCATCGCCAGATACCCAGATGTTATAATGTTCTTCCATATCGCGCTCGGTCTGGAATTCCATTTCAGTCGGGTACTTGTCATTGAGAAGCTGGTAATACATTGAATACAACATTGTTTTATTCCTCCTTCATTTGATGTCTTATTATACCATGTAATAGACTATTTTGTCAAGTAAATACTTTGTAAAATAAGCTCGCCGGCCGGTTATTTAACATATCTTTAAAAAAAGTAGGCGTTACCGCCTACTGGTCCCACAACCTGAGAATGCAGTCGTTGCTATCCAAACCGGCATCATCAACGACGATGTTGTACAGACGGTCACCGTTGGCGTCATGCCCTGCCATTACTACGGCAAAGTTGGCCACGTTCGGGTAGGTCTGCAAAAGCCTGTTCAGTTCATCACGAAGCATTTCAATCGTCATTGTGTATTATCATCCTTTCTTTATCTTGTTATATATTATAGCATAGTTTTAAAAATAAATCAAGTTAAAAGGTTGTAAAAAATGCTCGCCGGCCTGAAATTTAACATAAGTTTAAAAATAAAAGAGGATGTTCAGTCCTCTTTTATGTAAAAGGCAATTCGTCTGCCTGTTTCGGGATTGCAATTATAGTACAGAAATTCATTGCACATTACATCAAAGTTCCTAAACATCCAACCCGGTTTGATTTCCATTGCAAACATAGAATCGGGACGCATGTTGCACGGAACCATGATAAAAGGCTGCTTGTTAGCATACATCTTGCGGGCGGTGGGCTTGTTAATCTTCTTCATGTGATTACCTCATTTCCGGATTTTTATTTGTTCCCTTGGAACAATTATATTATAGCAAAATGAAAATGATATGTCAAGTTAAGTTTTAGGAAAATAAACGCGCCGGGTAAATAATTTTACACGGCGTTAATTATTTTTATAATCTTGCTTTCATTACCATTAATACTGATTCAAATCCTTCTTTAATTAAATTTAACATATTGTTTAAGGATTCATCAACTTCATTATCGCTATCGTAATTTTCTTTAAATTCATTATCAAATTGTTCTAATATCTCTCTGACTTTAATTAAATCAGAAACTCTTTCAATAGTTGGTATAAACATAATATGCCTCCTTAGGTTTTGAGAATTATTATTCTCATTTTTTTTTATTATATCATGAATTAAAAATAAAGTCAAATTATAGGATTGTTAAATAAATTATCCGACCCATTTAATTTACATAGATTTAATTTAAAATAGCATTGACATTTCGGGATTGCTATGCTATAATGTATTTACAAATTAAGAAAAGGAAGGTATTTTGAAATGAAGAGGAATTGCTATATCGTTGAAATGAACTCCGCGCTGGAAGGATTGTTTGAACAGTTGAATGATTATGGTTTTGATTATGAATGTATAGAGCATTGGCCTGCGCCCGGTTATATGGAAATTTATGTGTGGTATTATTTTCATGAGATTCAGGACTTGGAAAATATTTTCGCACCGTATGTTTAATATACGGTTTTATTTTGAAACTATGTTAACTTTTAGGATCGGCGCGCTTATTTTACTTAGAATTAATATAATTATGATTGACTTTTAAATTAGAAAATGATATAATTAGTACATTAAAAGAAGGGAGTTTTGGGAATTATGGAAGACAATTTTGTGGTTATTTTGTTCACTCGTTTCTGTTTGATATTGATTGCGGCAATCCCGACCTACTTTTTCTATAATCATGTTGTTGCTTGGAATTTTAACCTTGCACAATTCTCATATTGGGAAATTGTGTTAGGTTTAGTTTCGGGATGGATGATTCGATGCGCATTAGGAAAATTTTCTAATGATTAGAATTTGAAATGGCCGTAGAAATACGGCCATTTTTTTGTCTAAATAAAAGAAAACTTTTGTTATTGCTTTTATTAAAAAACTGTGCTATAATTTCTATAGAAAATTAAGGGAGGTTCTGGGATGAAGCACTATAAAAGAAATTATAGAAATACTTTAGCGTATAAAATTAAAATGTGGTTTTATCGCTTGACGTTTCGGGATGTAAGAAATGCTATCCGTATTTGTGGTATTACTATTGTTGAATTTATAATGTGTATTATTGGATTTATTATACTTATTATACTACCTGCCTTCTTTCATTAATATCTATATTTATATAGATATTATTTTATTATATATATGTTAATTTAATGCGTCGGCGCGGAAAATTAACATAAAAATAATAAAGGGCATTACTGCCCTTTGAAGTGTTTTTGATTAAAGCGGTTATACGCGCTTACCTGCCTATATTCTTTATACTCCTGTTCTGTTATTTCTTTACCATAGATAACCATTCGTGTATGCTTTACACTTGGCATCCTTCTTGCTTGGTCACAAGCATCAAGCAAATTTTTTGCTTTTATGGCAAACTTAATTTCTGTGCTGTGACCTGTCCCACAATGCCCACGATGACACATAACCATAAAGTAACGCATGGGTTTATTCTCCTTTCTTTTATCTGGTTATATTATATACTAATCCAAAGATTATGTCAAGTTAATTGTATGTAAATTTTTGCGCGCGGCGCGTTTATTTAACATTTAACTAATAAAAAAAAAGAGGATTATTCATCCTCTTCCCAATGTGTGCGGCCGCGCTTGAGTTCTGCAAGGTAGAACGCAAGTTCGCTTGCGCTATGGACGCTTACATCATCGTGGTCCCACGGGTAACCAATGGTTTCCCATTCGTAACCTGAGAGTTTCGACCAATCATTATGGTGCGCGTCCATCATGTCACCATAATAGCACGGACTTCCATAACTGCCATCATGACAAACTGCGTCACCGTCAAAGTTCTCAAAGGTTACGCGCCAACCATTTTGGTACGTTTGTACCGTATTGATATTCACGCCATGAGCGCGACAACGGTCAACGAGTTCGCACAGCGCAAGGACATAAGCACCATCGACAAGAACCGGAGAAAAAGCGTGTTCATTGTTAATCTTCATAGTTCGTATCTCCTTTCAATTTATGTATATAGTATATCATATATATACATATTAGTCAAGTAAAATCAATGTTAATTTATGTGGTCGGCGCGTTTAATTAACAATATAATAATATAAAAAAAGACCGCGTAAGCGGTCAAGGTTTTTCTGTTACCAGAATAACGTTGGAATAATGCGTTAGGTATGTCTTTCCACGGATGACAAGTTGTAATTCGTCACCATCATCAAAATCTCTCCAACTGGTAACTGGGCCTTCTATGAGTTCACCGTTACCGAGTTGAATTATGGCCCAAGAGAATTTTTGTGCGGTGTCAAAACCGATTTGTCGATTGCCAACCTGACACGCGCACAGTGCAACAGTACATACCGCCAAAACAACCATCAATGCAACAATCTTCTTCATAATTAGTAGCTCCTTTCTTTTATTAATAACATTATAGCATAATTCCAGCTCCAAGTCAAGTTAAAAAAATGTTAAATTTTGTGTCCGTAGTATAATATAAACATAAATTTATCAATCATTTCCCAGCTCCAATTTATGTAATAATTTTATTAGCAGCTTGTAAATTTATTAGCAGTTCCAATAATCGTAACCAGCTCCCAGCTCCCAATATTTTTAGCAGCTCCCAATATATTTTAGCAGCTCCAGTGGTCTTAATATTATATATATTACTATTTAACATATTTATAACAACGAGGTTCTTAACAATAAATTTACTTAATCTTAACATAACCTTAACCTCCTTTTTACCTAATTTTAATCTTTACATTTTTTTAACATATCTCCTATGTTACCATTATATCATATCTATATTGATTTTATGTTAAATTTTTTGGCCCACAACAGGTTAAATGTTCGTAAAATAAACGCGCCGGATCGAAAATTTAACATTTTTAACATTTGACTTTGACTGACTTTGACCTTCCGCCCGAAGCAAAAAGTTTACTTATATTTAACAACGGCCCGAAGCGTGGCCCGAAGCAAAAAGTTTACAGAAATTTAATGTTAGTGGCCTCTAACTGGCCGGCAAAAAAAATTAACAGGGTTTTAACCCTGTTAATTTTTCGTTAATCAGCACCACCTGCGGCGATGCCGGATGCCGGAGTCCCGCAGGTACCTGTAGCACTCCTTGAAGGCGGCCTTGGCCGTGGGCTCCACCCAGTAGAAGGTCACGGACTTGCCCCAGGACTCGTTGGCGGACACCTCCAGAAGCCACCCAAAGGCCGTCCGAGTCATGAAGGCCTCTTTCGATCCACCCAGATCGAACTCGTACTTGGACTCACTGTACTTGTAAATGCTCAACATGGTATTGCCCTCCTTATTCTGTCGTTTATGGCTATGGTCAAGGGAAGGGGCAAGGCCCCTTCCCTATTACGGGGCTCCGTAGAGGAACTCGTCGACAAAGTCGAACATGCCGCCGAGCATCCTGGCCGCCTTGGCGCCCCAGCCGCGGCGGTCCTCCCAGTAGAAGTAGCGCGCCTCAGGGTACTCTTCCTCGGCCTTCTCGATCTTGCGGTCCTTCCAGATCTCAAGCTCGTCCTCGTCCATCTTGAACTCGCCGTCCTCGTGAATCGTGTACCGAGCGACCTCAACCTCGTCGCCGCACTCGTCCACCATAATCAAGATCATATTCTCCATCGTAGCAACCTCCTTTTAATTGTGGTGTGAGGGGCAAGTGCCCCTCACTGCAATCTCCATGCGTCAGGCCCGAAGGTGAACTTAATTACATCGAACCAACAGCCGCACCAGGCCTCGTCAAGGTACTCAACCTGAAGGTCGTGACCTTCAGTCCGCTTGACATAATCAGCATAAAAGCTACAAATGCGAAGGCGCTCAGCCTTGGGCGCCTCTTGCCACTTGAGTCTTTTCATGGTTAACCTCCCTTCTGAGGTGGATGCTGCCTTAAGGCAGCATCCGCCCCCAAACCTTGTAGTCCTCTTCGTAGTCGTAGACCAGGAAGCGGAGGTGGTTGTACGCCTGCCGGACATCGGCGAACCTGGTGACCTCGCGCTTGTCCAGGTAACCGTAAATCTTGACCTCCCAGCCGCAGGTCGTGACCAGGGTCAGCTTGCCATCGACCTCAACCAGGTCGTGGTCAGTCACAGGCCTCATGCAGGCCTTGTAGTGAGGGCCGAAGGCCCACAGGGTATTGCGTACGCGCTTGTAATTCGTCATCGTAGTGACCTCCTTTTCATGTTGGGTGAGGGGCTTGCGCCCCTCACGAGTAGTAGATTCGAGCATTGACGCCCTTGACCTCAACCCAGTATTCAACCCCATCGGAGTCTACTGCGTAGAGGTCGTGGACGCCGCGCCTGTGGTTGTGGCCGCGCCATTCCCAGGTGAGGGACCTCAGCTTTGCCATCAGAGCCGCGTCCTTCACAGGGTACCAGTCGCCGCCCTCATTGAGGGCCTGCATAACAGCCTGCTCCTGGGCATCAGACATGAAGCCGTTCCTGCCGACCTGGAACTTGTTCCAGGCCACGTTCAAGGTCAGCCTGCACGCCTCCAGGTGGAGGTCGAGCTTGTTGACCATGCGGCCAGTCCAGTGGATGCCCTCTTCCTTGTAGCTGAGGGCATTGGACCTGGCCTCGTTCAAGGCCGCCATGGCCTCAGACGAGTAGAAGCAAACTACGGACTTGCCCGAGGCCTTGCAGATGCAAGCCATCACCTTGACCTGGGCGTCGTTACTGGAGGTATAGCTGAGGTACCTCTCCTCGATAGTCATTGCCATCGTGACATCTCCTCTCGGATTATATTTGAGTGCATTGCCTGGGGACCTTCCAGTGTCCATCCGCCCTTTTCATCACCTTACCTTAGGCCGGCATCATGCCAACTTTACAACCAGGCGGCTTCCTACTCGGGGCAGGTCAGGTCCCTATTCAATTTTCAAGGTACACCCAGGGGCTCGTTCGCGCCCCTGCGCGCGTCACCAGGTCATCGCCATCACCTCCCTCCGGTCGGTCGGTCGTTTTTCTCTCACGTCCTGGGTACAGTATACCACAGGGCAGGCCGGATGTCAATACCTTTTCATGTAAAGAAATGGTAAAGTTTTACGAGGGCTTCGAGGGCGTCCTTCCTCCCTGCCGAGATCCGGAGGCAGAGCACCTGGGCGAGCTGCCTGGGGAGCCACAGGGTGAGCCGCCTGCCCCAAGGGGAGGGAGGGCTTCGGGAAGCCGCCCTCCTCGAGGTCCGCTCCAGGGCCTGGGTGCCAAAATTCTTCCAACCTCAGGACCTCTAACATTTGACATTTTTAATAAAATATGATAAACTTATAATGAAGGAAGTTGTATACCCTACGGAGATGCAACATATGAAAAAAAAATACTCTCTTGATTATAGTATTGAGAGGGATGTTGATCGATTACACGCCATTGAACAAATATTAGACGAATTAGAAACAAACCCGACAAACGCAGAACTCGAACAAATGGCATCTTACATCCTATATGGCAAAGATGAAGATGGCAAAAACGCAGTTCAGCGAGGCGAAACTACAGACTCTGATAAACGATACAAAAGTTTTCAGAGGGCCGCAGATAAAGTTCAATCGCTTGATGAAATACTGGACAACCCTCTCGCAGACCAACAAACGCTTCAAAAAATGGATGAACGCTACATATACACCAAGAAAAAACCTACTATCGCGCGCCCAAAATATGATAAAAAAACAGGCGAATTAATTGATATTGGCGATGGTGATATTCCTGGTATGCAAGAACTTTGGCAAACCATTGATAGATTAGACCATATTCTCGCAGTAAATGAAGGGAAAATACCACCAGATGAAGACACTCAAATTTTTACAGACCCATACCGTCTTTATCAATTTAAACATATGTTAATTGATATTCGCCGCCATCAATATTATCTTAAAGACGCGCACAAACCCACTCTACATTTTCTTGCGCTAACTCCACCAAAATCACAAACTTATAATTGGGATGAAGATTCTTATTATTGGATGCCGCGCGAACAATGGCAACAACGTGTAGATAATGCGCTTCTATCTTCAATTTCAAAAAAAATAGAAGATTATGAAACTCGCATCAACCCATATACAGGTCAAGAAGAAGTTAAATGGATAGTGCGCCGCCAAACTTTTGATTGGGAAAACCCATCACATATAAAAGCTCTTCTTAATCATTATAGTGCAATATATATGGAACTATATGAAAAACTTGATAGCTGGGGCCGCACCCTAATTTATGATTTTGACCGCTACTTTGATATGTGCAATTTTAGCGAAGTGCGCACCTATATCGTAACACGAAAAATTGATCGTGCTTCACACGCGCAAATTGCAGCTGAACTGCAAGAAAAATTTGGACTTAAATATAACGAAAATCATATCTGTACAATTCTTTCTAAAGAAGTTCCAGAAAAAATGGCACAAATCGCAACAAAATACCGTATGTTATTGACCACCCCAAAACAAGAATGTAAGAGATGTTATACTTGCGGCCGTTTGTTACCGCGTAACAATTATTTTTTTGCTACTAATAATAGCCGTAAAGATCATTTCGCTTCTAATTGTAAAGAATGTGAAAAGAAAAAACGCATAGAAAAAGGAGGTCAAACAGAATATGACAGACGGAGTAAAGATGCGAAAATGTATGAAATGCAGACAAGAGAAACCTGAACATAATTTTCAATATACCCCATCAAAATTTTTCCCAAGCCACCGTTCACTTTATTGTACAAGTTGCTTAGAGTTAATGGTGCCGCAAGATAATTTTGGCGAAGTAGATAGATTATGCCGGTACTTAGATGTGCCTTTTGATTTAAATAAATGGACACAACTTTATAGTATACATAAAGATCATACTTTAACTGCTTATTTTAATACTTTATTAGACGATCATTATCAATCATTACAATGGGCTGATGAAAATGAAAGATGGCGGCTCGCCCGTGAAGAAGAAACAATAGATGATGAAATTGCGACTCTTTCAGAAGCTAAAATTAAAAAATTAAAACGAATATGGTCACCGGCCTATTCAACAGATGAACTTTTATTTTTAGAAGATTATTATAATCAAATATTAGCCACTCAAAATGTTTCTACACCTATTTTACAACATTATGCTCGTGATTTATGCGAAATTGAATTACGAATCAAAAAGGGTTTGCGCGCAGGCGTAAATGTAAAACAAGATATGGATGCGCGCGATAACATAATTAAAATTGCGCACTTTGAAGCTAATAATGCCAAAAATGCCGCAGACTTTGAAAGTGTAGGTGAATTAATGGTCTATTACGGCAAAAAGGGTTGGCATCCAAAATGGCATATGGAGCCGCAAGATTCGGTTGATTTCTGTATGCAAAATATACAAAATTATTTGAAACGTTTAGTTATTAATGAAGGTAACTTTGCTGAACAGGTTGAAGATGCGCGAGAACGTTATAATTTAACTGAACGTCTTGAAAATATTGAAAATGAAAAAGTTGAGTTTGATGAAACCGCAGATATAGTATATGAAGGTGAAGATGAATTGGTAGGTGATTTAGTATGAGAATCGACCAATCCGCTTTCCTTAAAGATGGTATACCTGTTGAAAAAGGTGTGGTTTTAACAAAAGAATTTTTAGATGCGAATCAAGAACTATTTACTAATTACTTAAATTATTGGTTACTTTATCCTGATTTATTTTTAGATGCAATTCAACCAGAAGATGATAAAAAACATTTTAATTTATTTTTCTATCAACGAATTGCTTTGCGCGCGAGTATGCGTTATAGATACCATTATTGGACTGCCACTCGTGCTACTTCTAAATCATTTACGGCATATTTAGCGTCTGTAGTGCGCGCAGTCTTATTACCAGGATCTAATATATTTATTTCATCTGATGTCAAAGGTACTGTTATTAAAATTGCAGAAGCTAAATTTAGTGAAATTTTTCGACACTGGCCATTATTCCAAAAAGAACTTCTTACCCGTGAAAATCATGGGCAACAAGGTGAAAAGAAAAGTGGCAACTATTATGAATTAAAGTTTAGAAATGGTAGTATGATAACTGTTGTTTCTAAAGACACCAGCCGTGGTCTTCGTGCAACTGCAGGTATTTTGGAAGAATGCGCGACTATTGAAGAAGCAGATTATAACGAAGTTTTACTTCCTCAAATGAACGTTGCGCGGCGTGAAGTTGATGGTTCATTAAATCCAGAAGAACCAACTGCTGCACAAATATTTATTACTACCGCGCGCGAAAAGACTGTATTTATGTATGGTAAACTTATTGAATGCGCAGTAAATGCAGTTTTACGTCCAAAAGAATCATTTGTTTGGGGTCTTTCTTATGAAGTTCCATTACATTATGGTTTAATAGATAAAGCAACATTAATGGATCAAAGATATTCTAATACTATGAGTGAAGATTCATTTGCTCGTGAATCTCTTTCAATTTGGACTGGTAATGCTAAAGAAGCTTGGCTTGATTCTAGACGTCTTAATAAACGCAGAACACTTTTAAAATGTGAGAGAAAAGCACAAGAAAATCCTAGTAATCCAGGTACTTTTTACGTGATAGGAGTTGACGTTGCACGATATGCAGCGAATACAGCTATTGTTGTAATTAAAGTATTACCGGGGCAACAAGTATTTACTAAAAAGGTAGTATATATTGAAGTTATACATGGTGAAAATTATATTACTATGCAAGCACCACGTTTAAAAAAATTAATTGAATTATATACACCACGTGAAATTGTTATTGATGGTAATGGACCAGGAATTGGTTTATTAGACGCGATGGAATTACCTTCTTTTGATTCTAACACTGGAGAAAAATTTCCATCATATTATGCGTTTAATAATGAACATCATTTACCACCAACTAAAAAAATAGAAAGTGATACACCAATTCCAGAATTAAATGCTATCATTTATGATATAAAAGCTGGTTCTTCTAATGATGATGTTATTCACTCCAACTTTTTTTCTCAAATTAGTAATGGTTCTGTATCATTTTTAGCGCATGAACGCATTGTTAAAGATAAACTTTTAAATACAAAAAAAGGTAAAAAAATGAGTTTATATGATAGACGTAAATATTTATTGCCATATGAAATGACATCTCGTTTAATTGATGAATTAAATAATTTAAAATTAAGACCGACTGGTGTACAAAATCAATTTAAAGTAGAAAGAATTTCTCAATCTGTTCAAAAAGACCGTTTTTCTGCTCTTGAATATGGTTTATATCGAGTTAAATATTATGAAGATAAAGCTATTAAAAAAGGTAAAAAACGAGATTTTAGTCAATATACTTTTTATAGTCCAGGACGAAGGGGGTGATTATTTTGAGCAATAAAAAATATGATTTTTCTAAATTTAAATTACAAATTCAGCGCCAACGTCGCACCCCTATTAGTGAGAGAGCGTATTCGCGCTGGGGCTTTAGAAATGGTTTTGCGGTTAAACCTGATTTTACTTTAGACGAAATTTATGACATTATTCGTAATGGGCAATTAGAAGAAGCACGTCAATTATCTTTATACTTTTATCGTACTAATGGTGAATATAGGAATAATATTGATTTTCTATCCACACTACCATTATATGACACTATTGTTATTCCTGTTATGTCTGGTAAAGGTTCAAAAGCTCAAATTATTAAAGAGTTTGAAGCCGCTTGTAAATTTGTAGAAAATTTAGATGTACCAAATACTTTTGTTCATATTACCAAAGAATGGTTAAAAGTAGGAATTTATTTTGGTATTTTACAAGAAGATGGTGACAATGTAGTTATTCAAGATTTGCCATTAGATTTTTGTCGTACGCGTTTTAAAGATTTTCATAATTTAAATATTCTTGAATTTAATTTAAGATATTTTAGTAGTATTCACGATGAAGAAATGCGCGCGGAAGCTTTAGAAAATTTTCCAAAAATAGTAAAAGATGCTTGGGATAATTATTATAATTTGCATACTATTACTGATCCTTGGATAACTATTTCTGCTGCTGATGGTGGAGTATGTTTTACACATACTGATGATCAAACTCCATTATTACTCGCAAGTATTCCGCAATTAAAAAAGTTAGAAGATGCAGTTGCGCGCGAAGAAAAGCGGGATGAAAATGAACTATATAAATTATTAATTCAGCGCATGCCTACAGATAAAGATGGTGAATTAATTTTCCAATTAGAAGAAGTTGCAGATATTCATGCTTCTGTAGCAAGTATGCTGTCAGATATTGATACTGTTGATGTTCTTACAACATTTGGAGATACTGATCTTGAAGATTTACAAAATAATTCGGCAGCAACACAATCAAAGGATAGAATTGATAAATATCGTGATAATGCTTATGACGCATTAGGTAGAAGTGCAATTTTATTTAATGCTGACGGTAGTTCTTCATTAGCATATAGTATTAAAAAAGATGAATCATTAATGATTTCTTTTTTAAATCAATATGAAACTTGGATTAAATTTCATTTAAATAAAAAATTCATGCGTAATGGTTTATCATTTGATTTTGAATTTTTACCTACCACTGTCTTTAATAGACAAGATATTCAAAATAATTATTTTCGCGCAGCTCAATATGGTTATTCTAAAATGTTTGCTGGAGTTGTTATGGGTATTAAACAACGTGATCAAATTAGTTTAATGGAATTTGAAAATGATTTCTTAAAGATGTCAGAGAAAATGATTCCATTACAATCTTCTTATACTACTCCAGGAGGCGAAGTCGCTGCAGAAGAAAAAAGTAGTTCTGCGGGACAAAAAAGTGATAATAAGCAAAAGAGTGGTGACTTAAATAATAAGGGAGGCCGTCCAGAACTTCCTGATGAACAAAAATCTGAAAAAACGCAAGCCAATATTAAGGCTGCTAACGGTTAAGGAGAATAGTTATGGATAAAAAAATACCTATTTATTTTGATAGCGTAATTATTGATTCTCCATTTCAGGGAATTTCAGATTCTAATCCTAACATTGGCCGTCTTAAAGTAAGAGTATTTACTAAATATGGCAATCGCAATGGCTCTTATATTACTGAAGCTGTCGCTAACCAACTTATTGATTCTGCAACACAAGGAACTACACCGGTAGTTGGGTTTTTTGATCCAGAAACAAAAAGTTGGGCCTCACATAGCGGGCCAACTTTAGCAAATGCTTATGGCTATGTCGAGAATTTCCTTGGATGGGAACCTTTTGAAGATACTGATGGTGTATCTCGGGAATATGCTGTTTTTTCTGTAATTCTATTTACTGATTATTATGAAGAAGCTTCTAAAATTTTTGGGCAAAATCAATCAATGGAACTTGATCCAGAATCAATTACTGGTGATTGGACTTTAATTAATAATCAAGAATATTATGTATATAAAACAGCAAAAATGTTAGGTTTTTGTGTTATTGGTGAACACGAACCATGTTTTTCGGTATCCTCATTCTTTTCAAAGAATGATGACATATATAAAACTCAATCTGAAAAGTTCTCTTCACTTCTGTTTGACCTCAAAGCACAAGTTGAAGAGGCGCGAAAAAATCAAGAAGGAGGAGAACAACCAATGAATGATTTTGAAAATCAAGAGCTTGATACTCAAGTTGTAGATCCTCAAACTGAAGAAACAGTTGCTCCAGAGACTTTTGAAGAAATTCCTGCTACAGAAGAAACTGCTGTAACAGAAAATACTTTTGAGTCTACTGAAACCGCTGAACAGGAAGCTCAAGTAGAAGAAACTGCTACTGAGCCTTCTGAATTTGAGACTCTACAAACTCAATTTAATGAGCTACAAAACTCTTACAATCAACTACAAGAAAATTTTAATGCCGCAAAAGCACGAATTGAAGAATTAGAAGCTTTCCAAAATAGTGCTAATACTGAACTAGAAACTTTACGTTCTACTAATACTGAACTACAAAATTCTTTACAAACTTATCAGGCACAGGCTGCCGAAGCTGAAAATAATCGTAAGAATGAATTAGTAGAAAAGTATGAAAAAATTTTAACAGGAGAAGAAATTAGTCCAATTAAAGATATGATTAATGACTTCTCATATGATGAATTGGAGAGCAAATTGGCGATTACTTTTGCCAATAAGCAAATGACTGGCGGTGAAGTTAAGAAAGTCCCACTACCAGATCCAGAACAAACTCAATTCGCGTTATTCATGGAAAAGTATCGTAAAAATTAAGGAGGGAAAATATTATGGCTCTTAAAAGATTTCCACTAACAAGTGCTAATAGCCTATCTAGCAAATATCGCCCAGGCGAGAAGCTATATGCAACCTTAGAGCTAAATCAGGTTGCTTTCCCAAAGACTGGTATGGTAGTTTCTCAGACTCCACTATCCGAAGATTTTACAATCGACGCTCCTTGTGAGAATGGTATGTGGGTTGTAGGTGACAAGGCTGCTGGCGTTATTGCTGCTCCAGCCGCTGCTACTGACAAGCCTATTGGTATTGTATACACCGCAGAAAAAGAATATGATGATTATCATTATGGCCTAGCACGTTTTGGCCGCAAGATTGCTGGCGATTATCCTCGTGTTGGTTTACTAGGTATTGGTGACACTGTTACCACTAATTGCCTACAGTATGATGATTCTGATTTTGCTACCGAAGCTGATTTATTCGCAGCTTTAGACGCAATTAAGACTACTCCTCTATATGTAGTACCTGGCGTTGCAGCTGCTACTAATGTAGCAAAAGCAGTTCCACAAATTGTAAAGACTGCTCCAAATTCTGGCATTTACGCTAAGATTGTTAAGTTCTATACTGTACCTAACGGCGAAGTTGGCGTTAAGTATCAGATTATTAGTCTATAATAGGAGGTGCGAACTATGAATAAGCTACAAGTTTTAATGAATGGTGTTTTCGGCCGCAAGGTTCCTGCTGAGTTCGCTGCCGAGAATTATGACTACGAGGCTGCTCTTCGTGACGAGCTAACCAAGCTACTTTGTGATGATAAGGGACGCCTAAATCGCTATAAGTTCGAGCGTAATAAGATTGATCTATTTGAATTACTATCCCAGAATCTAGAGGAAGTTCTACCACGTAATATTCAGAGCGCTCTAGATATGTTTACTGAAGTTATTCGTGTACCACAGGGTTCTCGTTTAGAGTTCCGTGTAACCCGTGGTAAGCAGCGTGGCCGTCAGTTTGTTACTCGTGCTACCGAATCTGGTAACTATGAGACTTTCAGACTAGATCGTGACAAGTTTGACGTATATCCACAGGCTATCGGTGGAGCCGGTTATGTTGACTTTGAACGTTATCTTGATGGTCTAGAGAACATGACTGATATTTATGAAATTATTCAACAAGGTATTACTGACCGTATCTTTGAAATGGTTCAGGAAATGCTTCTAAGTTCTTGGAATATGGCTGGTCGCCCAGCAAAGAATAAGGTTATTGCTTCTAGCTTTGACCCAGCTTCCATGGTTAAACTTTGCAATGTAGTTTCTGCTTATGGAGATCCAATTATTTATTGCACTCCAGAATTTGCCGCAGAAATGGTAAATGCTATTGTTTATAATAATACCACTAAGATTTCTGATCAGGATATGCTTGAAGTCCGTGATCGTGGTTATATTGGCAAGTTCCGTGGTGTACCAGTAGTTGTAATGCCACAATCCTATACTGATGAAAAGAATGAGAAGTTAGTTATGAATCCTTCTTTCGCATATGTAATGCCTGCTGGTAAGGAAAAGATTATTAAGCTAGGCTTTGAAGGTTCTCCATACTTCCGTACTTGGGATGACCATGAAGGTGACAATCAAGTTACTTTACAAGGTTATCTAAAGGTTGGTGTAGGTATGATTGGCACTCCAAATTATTGGGGCATTTATTATAATGCTGGCATTGATGCTGATGGTTGGAAAGATTATAATGATAATCTAGATGCTGGTATTGCTTCTGCTTATGCAGCTGCACATCAATAATTTAATATAAATAAAATATCTTAATGGGGTGGGTGATAATCTCACCCATCCCATTTTTCTTTTAGAGTTAAAGGAGGAAAATAATATGGCAAAAATTACATTAAAAAATATTAGTTCTGCTACTGTTGTTATAGGTAGTACAAATAGCACAATAAGAAGTCGTAGCTTAGCCCCAAACCGTGTCATCACTCTTACTCCAACAGAGTATGAAGATTTGATGTATGAACCTGGTATTCAGAATATGATTCGCGGTGGTTATATTAAAATTGATGGCGTAAGTGAAGATAGAGCAGTTATCGAAACTCCAACTAATGTAAAGGAGAAAGATGAAATTATTAAAATGATTAATGATCGTGATATTACTGCTTTTGCTAACTATATTAAAATTGCGCCTTCTGCTGCGAAGGATACTATTGTTCAATATGTTGTTAATAATAATATTACTGATAATGCTTTTACCGCTCTAATTAAGAAATATTGCGGCATTGATGTTATTCAAGCTATTGCAGTAAAACATCAAGCTGAAGAAAAATAATTTATGGCTACTCCCTTTCTCAAGGTATATGATGCCTTTTTAGCACGCATTACTGCGGATGAATGGACTCTTGAGGAAGAACTGGCAATCGTTGAGCGGGATTGGCAAGAACTTCTCAAAATTGCTATTTTTAGATTTAAATATCCGCGAGTAAGCTTAGATATAGAAGAAGTTGAAACGGGAGAACAAGAAGAAAATTCTCCACAATTACAAATGTATCAATTTGTAGGAGATTTAACCAATGATGAAATACAACTTTTGGCTTTATATATGAAGCATGAATGGATTAAAAGATGTATTGCAAGTTGGGAAAATATTCGTCAGTTGTATGCCGATAAAGATTTTTCGCAAGCAAATCATTTAGATAAATTAAATAAATTAGAAACGGCAGTGGATTTAGAAGTTCATCGTGCTGAAGGAATCTATGATCGTTCGCGTGAAAAGACTCCGGCTGATTTATTTATGAAATTAGCAGGTAAAAAAAATGCTTTACGACGAAACGTTTGATGGTTATAAAAATAAACTAAAAGGGCGTTTATATGGTGTGCTTTGCGAAAAAGAAAAAGAAGATGGAGATTGGGAAAAATTTTTAAATTCAATTATAATTGAATTAAAAGGTTTAGGCCCAAATTCAATTAATTATTGGCCATTATTAGGTAAATTAAATTCATTACGTTTTTTAAATTATGAATATTTTAGAAAAACAATTTTTGAATGTATGAATTTAATTGGTGGTTTAGAGGTTCCTAATGAATTATCTTGATGTATATTTTTCTAGAATTAATCATTTAGGAGAAACAACTGCGGAACGAATACGTAATGCAGGCATACGTTCTTTTGAAAAATGGCTTGCAGAATCTCCTCACACTATTAGAAATCTTTCCATTGAACGTGGTATTTATTTTGATGGTATTATTCTTACTAGTAAAGATAAAGAATACGAAAAAATTATGTTTTTAGAAGTTGCTAATGATGTTCCTATTGTTGTTGGAGATGTTATGAACTGGACTCTTGATAATGGTTCTATTGAAAAATGGATTTTGATTCAAGAAGAAAAGAAAGTTAATGGCACTTTTAAAAGCTTTTGGATTGTACGTTGTAATTATTTAATGAAATGGGTTGATAGTGAAGGTCATTTAAATCAATCATGGGGCTATTTTGTAAGTTCTTTAGATTCTAAAATTAAAGGTAATTTTAGAACTTGGAATAATTTAATTACGCCACAACCAAATAAATTTGCAGAGTTATTAATGCCACGTTATCCTATAGATAGAGCGACGAATTTTATTGTAGAAGATGAATCTTGGACGGTAGTAGAATATGATCATACTAGTGTACCTGGTATTATTTATCTTTCTTTGACGGAAAATAAAGTTAATAAAATTTATGATGATGTTAATAATCAAATAGCTGATTTAGATAAATTAGCAAAATATCAGATTTTAATTCCAGAAGAAGTTCAAACTTTTGAAATAGGAAAAGAAATCATCATTAATTTTACTTTAACCAAAAATGGTATTTTATCTAATGAAGAAGTTGAATTTATTTCTTCTGATAAAAAAATTGCTAAAGTTATAGATGGAAAGTTAATGGCTCTTTCTGAAGGAGAAGTTGAAATTACTATTCAATTAAAAAAATATCCTGATATCAAAAATGTAATTATAATTAATATAATTACTGGAGAAAGTAATTTTTCCGCCTATATTGAAGGAAATGCTACTATTCGGCTTGATCGCACTAATGTATATCAATTAAAAGCTAATGCAGAATTAGAAACTCCTGTAGTTTTTTCTTTAAATAATTCTAATTATGCTACTATTGTTCATACTGATAATAATAGTTGTGTTGTGCGCGCAAATTCTAAAAACAAATTAGGCAATTTTGTATTGCAAGCTGAATATAATAATATTATTTATACTAAAGAAATTTCTGTAATTCCATTATGGTGAGGTGAGACTAATGAATGTAGATAATACACAACGTCGATTTGCTGTAATGGGTGAAAATACTTTTATTATTGCTAATAAATTAATGCAAAATGAACGTTTATGCCGTTTATTAAAATATCCTAGCAAAGATCCTTTTAAAGAAAATGATCCTTATACAAATAATCCACAACCAAAAGTTGATGGGTTAGATTTAATTCATAAACAAATACTTATTGTTCCTAAAGTATTTGATGATAGCGTTGAAAAAATGTCTTATGTTATTTCTGTTTTTAATAATTTTGTAGTAAATACTTTAAATCCAGAATTTAAAATTTCAACAGTACGATTTGATATTGCTTGTCCTTATGATGAATGGATTTTAAATGATAGGTCATTACGGCCATATCTTATTATGGAAGAAATAGATAAGATGTTTAATAAAACCAAATTAAAGGGAATAGGTAATCTTCAATTTTATAGAGCCGATAATTTAACTTTATCGCCGCAAATTGGTGGTTATTCTATGCAGTATAAAATTAATGAATTTAACTGATGATGATATTTTAAAATTTCAAAAAGGATCTCCAATTTTTTTAGAAGATATCTGCGCAATTTATCCAGCTACTATTGGAGAAATTGTAGATGAAGGATATAGTAATTTTGAAAAATATTTAAGTATTATAATTACAGAAAAACCAACTGTCACTGATAAAAAAGATGACGAATTAAAGCAGTTATTAGAAAATTTAACAGATTTTCAATTTTTACTACTAATGACACAAATTGATTTTGAAGCTAATGCAATGTTAAGGCGAGCTTTAAAATTTTTTACACATGAAGATGCTGTTTTTTCTATGGACCCAGCACAAATTATTTTAGGCCCAGTAGAAGAACAACACCTATTAACAGAAGAGAAATTTTATGATTTTAAACGCATATTAAAGAAAATGTATTTTCTTGATGCTAATGAAGAAGAAATTATTATTTATGATACTGATGATGCAGCAACAAAGAGAATCAAAATGAAGATGCGTGAAAATCGTGAAAAAGTTAGAAAAGCTAATGCAAAAAAATCTGCACAAGACAAATCTGATTTAAAATTCTCTGACTTAATTGGTAGTATTACTATTAATAATTGTGGTCTAAATATGGAAAATGTTTGGAATGTTACATATTATGCTTTTCACGACCAGCTAAAAAGAATGGGCTGGCGCGATCAGTTTAATATAAATAATCGCGCAGCTCTAGCTGGCGCAAAACTCAAGAAATCACAACTCAAGCATTGGATGCGTTCCATTGCGAGTTCTGACAAATCATGATTTAGGAGGTAACTCACATGGCTGTTAATATTTTTGATAAGTATGGTATTAAAGAGGTTGCCAATGTGTATTTTGAAGCCCTAGAAGACGATTCTCGCGCTGGCGTTTATAAGGGAGACGTTGTTCTATTTCTAGATACTCTAAAAACCTCTACTATTGAAACTTCTGCTGAGCAGACTGATGCCCGTGGTGGTTGGGGTAATCCAAAGCTAATTACTTGGGACTATGGTAAGGAAATTACTCTAACTCTAACTGATGCTCTAATTTCTCTAGAGTCTTTACGTTTTATGTTAGGCGGCGCTATTCATAAGCCAGCAACCAGAGAGCCCGTTATTGTTCGTCATACTGAGGAAGTTATTGCTTATAAAGATGGCACTGAGACTGATGATATTTATGTCCCACTACCAAAAGACCATTTAACTAATGTAACTTTAACTCCAAAGGCTACTGTTGGTCACCCAATTCGTTTAATTAACCTAACTAAGGGTTATCGTACTCAAATTGTTACTACTAGCGATGATATTGCTATGAGCTCAAATGGAACTAAGGTTCTATTTAAGAATCCTGCTGCTGGCATTGCTAGTGCTGGTGAATTACCAGCTGCTGGTGACCATATTCGTATTTTCTGGGAAGAAGTAATTACTAATGATGCTGGCACTGAAACTGCAATTGAAGTAACTATTTCTCCTGATACTTTCCCAGGCACTTATCGTGTAGTTGGCGATACTTTCATGCGTTCTCAAGAGACTGGTAAGGATGAAGCATTCCAGTTTGTTATTAATAAAGCAAAGGTTGCTTCTAACGTAACTATCACTCTAGAAGCTGAAGGCGATCCTTCTACTTTCGAAATGCAGCTAACTGTTCTTCGTTCTACTAATGAACGTGGTGAAAATGAGATGATGAAGCTAATTCGTTATGCTATTTCTGAATCTTCTAGTGGTACCGCTGCTAATGATGAGGGTTCTTTAACCGCTAAGGGCTCTATCTAATAATTTGGTATAAATATTAACTAGGGGCTATAATTAGCCCCTAGTTTTTATTTTAGGTGGTGGATTAAATGTTGGATCAGTATTTTGGGATAAAGGAATTATATGAAGTAGTTCTTAAAGCTAAAACTCCAATGCAATTTGGTTCACGGCACCTTGAAGTTGGAGAACCGGTATTATATTTTGAAAATGTTAATATGGCAGCACTTACGGAACGTCAATCTGTAGTAATGGCGCGCGGAGGTTGGTCCAATATGCCGCGTGTTATTTGGGAAGACCGTTCAGAAGTACAATTTTCTCTATCTGAAGGTGTTATGTCTTCCATTAGTATGGGAATTTTATTAAGTGCTACTGTAACAGAAGCGCATGAAATGAATGAATCTCTTTTAATACCTAAAAGAGAGGGACCTTTTGAATTAGATGAAAGTAGATTATGGATTAAACATAATCCAGTAATTATGCCCGATAAAAAAGTTTTTATTTATGAATATGAACGAGATGTCGCGCAGAAAAAAGTTTATGGTATTTTAGACCCAGATAATAATAAAAGAAATGATTTTATGGATGAAACTTTAACATGTATTAAAGTTTTTGAGGATAAAGAGAGACAAATAGAAGCGGACGCCACAAAACAATATATTGTGGATTACTATTATGAGTATAATGATAAAGCATTACTTTATACTATACAAAAAGAAAGATTTAATGGATTATTCACTCTTGAGGGTAAATTCTACTCCAAGGATGAAAATGATGGCTTAAATTATACAAATTTAATTTATATGCCAAAAGTAAGAGTCGTAAGTGATATAAATTTACGCTTGGGAGAAAGGGCTGATCCAACTACGTCCGTGTTTAACATAATTGGATTACCGGAAAATGTAGTCGGTAATAGAAAAGGTTTAATTTTGGAAATTACGCGTTTAAGCGAAGATATAGATGAAAAATAAGCCACTTCCTAGGTGTATAGGAGGTGGCTCTTTTTTATTTGGCGAAAAAGGAGAGTGAAGAAAAATGCCAGGTTCAAATGGAGGTAATTTTGTAGTACCAGTTGGTGTTGAACTTGAAGTTACTAATATTCAGCAAATTATTGCAGCTTTACAAAAAGCTATGAGTAATGTTAAACCAGATACAAAAGGATATTCATCTATTACTCAAGAACTTTCTAGAGCAGAAAAAAAAGCAGATTCTTTAGCTTCTAAGTTAAAACAAGGATTTACTAATAATGCTGGTATTCAAAATTTTACTAAAGGTTTTGAAGATTTAGTTGCGATGGTTGATACTGTCAATACTAAAATGTCTAAATTTAATTTTGACAATTTAACTTTAACTGAAGATCAACAAAAAGAATTATCAAATTTTGCGAAAAAAATTCAAGAGATTAAAAATGTTTATCATAGTCTTGAAAGTGATAAAATCCAAAAAGCAGTAAAAGATAGCCAGCAACTACAAAAAACATTTAGTGATTTAAAAATAAAAGTAGATACTACTACTTTAGAAGGCGCCCTTGAAAGAGTTAATTCTAAATTAAAAGAAGTACAAGGTAATATAGAAAAAAGTCAAGAATCAATAGCAAGTAAGAATGCATTTGCTGAAGCTTTACAAAGTGAAATTAATGATTTAAATACATTAAAAGAAACAATGGATAAAATCTTTAATTCACAAGATCGTGGTGCAGATTTTAGTCAATTTTTTGATAAAAGAGGTAGATTTAAAACTGGTGGACGTGATGCATTAGCAGAGTATATGCAAAGTATGGGACTTGATGATGATACTATTAATCAAGTTGTACAACTTGCGGCAAGTAAAATCTCTACAATGCAAGACCAAGTTAATCAAAAAATTGAAGAAATTGTTGCAAGTAAAGCCGCGGATAGAACGCGTGCTTTAAATTCAGCATCTAAAACTAAAACACAATTAAATGTAGATCAATCATTAGAGCAAGAATTACAAGCTGCGCTTGACCAATTAGGGAAAGTAAAAGCTAACCCAGATTTAATTAATGGTAAAGAGCAAGAACAGCAAGCTATTGCCGCTGTTATTGATGCTTTAGAAAGATATAAGCAGGCTTTATTAGAAGCAAATGGTTTAGGCGGAAAGCTTAATGGTAATGCTGATGGATTAAAGCGTGGATTAGATAACGTTCGTGATAGCGCGACAGAAGCATCCGGTGCCCTTGCTGTATTAGAGCAAAAACAAAGAACTCTTAATTCTATTAAAAATGCTGTCTCTATGTGGATGGGTTTTAACCAGGTTGTTCGTCTTACGAGAACTGGTATCAAAAATATTGTTAAAGATATTAGAGATTTAGATAAAGTAATGACACAAATTGCTGTTGTTACTAAAATGACACAATCTGATTTATGGAACCAAATGAGTACTTATCAAGATATGGCTAAAACTTATGGTGTAGCTACATCTGGTGTGTATCAAGTATCACAAATTTATTATCAGCAAGGTCTTCAAACTGCTGATGTTATGAATTTAACGAATGAAACACTTAAAATGGCCAAAATTGCAGGCTTAGATTATAGTAAGGCTGCAGACTATATGACTGTTGCTGTTCGTGGCTTTAAGATGGAAATGTCTGATGCTCAAACAGTTGTTGACGTTTATTCTAATTTAGCAGCAAAAAGTGCAGTTAATACCACTGAATTAGCAACAGCTATGAGTAAAACTGCTTCTTCAGCTGCAGCAGTTGGTTCTAGTTTTGAAAATACTTCTGCTATGATTGCGATGATGGTAGAAACTACTCGTGAATCTGCAGAAAATATTGGTTCTGCTTTAAAATCAATTATTTCTCGTTATGGTGAAATGAAGGAAGATCCTACAAAATTAATTGATAGTGAAGGAGAAGCATTAAGTTTAAACAAAGTTGATAAAGCATTACAATCTGTTGGTATTTCTTTACAAGATGCTAATCATCAATTTAGAGATTTTGATGATGTTATTTTAGAATTATCTGCTAAATGGGATACTTTAGACAAGAATTCACAACGTTATATTGCTACTATTATGGCAGGTAATAGACAGCAATCTCGTTTCTTAGCATTAGTAAGCGATTATGATAGACTAGCTGAATTATATGATGAAGCTGCCAATTCTGAAGATGCGGCCTTAGCTCAAACTTTAAAAACCATGGATTCTTTGGAAACAAAGATTCAAAATGTTAAAAATGCTTTCCAAGGTTTTTATGCTAATTTAGGTTTAGAATCAGTTTTTAAAGGTTTCTTAGATGTTGTTACTAATGTCATTAATAGATTAAATGATATGCCAAAAATATTTGGTAAAATTCCTGCTGCTGCAGTAGGAATGGCTGCAAATATTATTAATGTTGTTAAATCATTATTAACAGTTATAGTTAATTTTGCTTCTGTAGAATTTACCAAAGTTAAAAATATGATTAAAAATGCTCTTGGTGAAGGAGCTAGAGAAGGTAGTGCTGAAGCAAAACAGCAAATTAAAACCATAACAGCAGAACAGAAAAAAACTAATGCTAAGTATGCTAGTGGTATGGCATTAAGTACAGCTGGTGCGGCATTATCCACTTGGGCATTGACTCAAAAAGTTGAAACAAAAGAGGATGCACAAGTACGTGGTGCCAAAGAAATTGGTGGTGGAGTACTTAGTGGTTTAGGCCAAGGTATAATGACTGGAGCATTAATAGGCAGCAGTGCTGGACATTGGGGCGCAATTGCTGGAGGATTGTCTGGCCTAATTGCAGCACTACCAGGAGTTATTTCTGGTATTAATGATTTACAGCAGGCAGAACAATTAGAATTAAAAGCTTCTCGTGAAACGGCTAAAGCAGCTCAAGATAATGCTACATTACGTAAAGCCGAGACAAGAGACTTAGAAAATACAGTAGAAAAATTAGAAAAATTAAATGAAGCAAAGTATGATTCTAATGAAGCTTATCAAGAATGGCTTGATTATGTAAATCAAGTAGCTAGTACTTATCCTCAATTAATTTCAATGTATGATAGCGAAGGTAATGCAGTTATTAATATGGCTGCTGCATATGATACCTTAGCTGATAGCAGAAGTAAGGCAGCTCAAGCAGCATTAGATGCACAAGAAGCACAATTGCGAAAAACTCAGCTTGAACTTAAAATGATGGAAAATATTACTAATCGACCTGTTACTAATAATGGCAAGATGGGCGATAAATTAGGAGAAGGTTTACGTAATATATCTACTATTTATAATAATGGCGATCAAGGTTTTAATTTTGAATTTACTTCTGGTAATAATGTTGATTTTAGTAAAGATATTGTAGATCAATTATTTGATTCAGTTGAAAATTTTGGTGATTTTCTTGATGTAGCTTCTTTACAAATTAAAGATGGTGCAATTGAAATAATAAAAAATTGGTCAGCAGAAAAAGATTTTGGTGGTAAAGAGGAAGATCTGCAAAGTGCAAGAACAGCCATGGCTGATTTATTTTATGAAAAATTTATTGGCCCATTGGCAAGAAATGGTTTATTAGAATCATTAGGATATAGCGATGAAAATGCAGTTCAGTCTGTAGCAAATAAATTAGGAACTGAAGACGAAATTACTGAATTTTATTTAAATTTAATGGGTCAAATTGAAGAAAAATTAGAAAGTAATAAAGAATTAGAAGAACAATTAGATGAAATAGAAAAACAAAAAAAATCAGTAGATAATGCTTTCCAAAACTGGGCAAAAAATTATCAAAGTGGTATGGATTATTTTGGTCAGAAAATTGTTTCTAAATTTTCTGGCGACTCTTTAATGAAATCAATTGCAGAAAAAAATATTTCTTATGTTGGTGAAGGTGGAGAATTAAACGCTGATGGCCAAGCATTCATGGAAGAATTATATAAATTTTATGAAAAACTTGATCAAGATGTCTATAAACAAGTTACTGCTATATTGGCACATCCAGAAAATTATAACTCACAAGATGAATTGCAAAAAGCTGTTAATGATCTTTTAGGTACAACCGAATTATGGGATAATTATCTTACAACTTCTGCAAATGGCACTAAGAATTATATAGAAGAAATTTGGCAGCAAAATAAAAATAAGCAAGATTCTTTCCAAAGGAATTTAAAAGGAACCATAGAAGAACCAAAAGAATATAAAAATGATACTATTACACGAAATGCAAAATGGCTTTCAGCTGTTGGTAATGGAGATACTGAAACAACAGAAATTGCTTCTAAATATTTAAATAATATTGCGCAACAGTGGACTGATTTAGTAAGTAAACAAGAAAATACCGTTGTTGCTACACAAAACTCTCAATTTTTAACTAATGTTTATCGCACAATTGGAGAAATAGGCGAAGGATTTTCTCAAGAAGTAAATGATTCATTAGCAAATATTTTAACTTCAGCAGAGCTTGATACTAGAAATGGTATCCAAGAAGCTATTGATCAAATTGAAAGTTATCAAGAAAGTAATGAAGTATCAGCAGAAGATAAAGTAAAAATTGAAAATATATTAAAACAATTAAGAGAAAGAAAAGAAACACTTTTATTAAATTTAAATACTGAAATTCAGTCTTATACAGATAGTTTAGGAGACGCTATTAAATCTATTAATACAAATTATAGTAAAAATACGTCTGGTTTTGATGATGATTTAAAAGATGCAAATGAAATTTTAAATAAAATTAATGCTCGTAAAGCTAAATCAGGAGAAGATCAATTAGATTTTAATGAAGCATTTAAATTTGATGAAACATTAGGCAAATATGTTTTCACTATTAAAGGTTTACAAGAAGCTAATAACCAAGTAATGCAAGATTTAGAAGAACAGTATGCAGATGTTACAGATCAATTAGAGAAAGATAAATTAGTTTTAGAAGCTTTTACAGGAGCAGGAGAATTCAGTAAGAATGAAGAAGCTGTTCAAGAACAAATTGCTAGTTTATCTAAAAATAAAGGTTATAGTGAAGAACAACAAGCATATTTAGAAGACCTAGCAGATCGTTGGAAAGATTCTCAATTAACTTGGGATCAATTTATTGCTGCTGAGCAAGAACGCTTAGAACAATATGGAATTAATATTGATCAAGCTAAAGAAGCAGCTGAAAATATGACCGCAGAAGCTAGAAAAACTTCTACTTTTAAAGCTTTAGATATTTCTGATATTGTTAAAAGTGCAAAAACATTTGAAGAAGTAAAGCAAAGTATAATTGATTATTATCAAGCTATTGGCGCGCAATATGCTGATGAAAAAACAGCAGAAGATGCGGCAAAACAATGGTTTGACAAAATGAAAGGTGGCGGATTAACTGCTGCAAAAGATTATGCTGCAAAATCAAAAAAATTAGGTCAATTTGACCCAGAAGTATATAATGAAATTCTTAACCAGCCTGCAGAAGTTGCAAGTTCATTATTAAGTAAAATTGGTGAAGGTATTGGTGAAACTAATATTCAATTAACTAAAGCCGAATCTGATTTCTTAGCAAGTAAAAAAATAGTAGATAAAAATGCTACTTCAATTTCTTCTTCTCAGTTAGCTGGCGCATATGATATGTTGATGCAATCTATGCGAGAAGGCTTAGACAACGGACTAAAAACTTTACAAGATGTTAATAATGAAATTACAAAACATGTAAAACAAACAAATGCAGCAGAAAGGAATCAAGATTATGTAGAAGCTTTAACTTCAACATTATCATCTGGTTTAATTGATATTGATGCTTTAAATGAATTAGCAACTTCATTAGGTACTACTTTAATTGATAATATTGAAATTCCTAGTAAAATTCCAGGTGTTGAAACTAATAAGGTTACTGGTAAACAGTTTGTATCTGATTATAATGCTTTCTTAGAATGGCTACAAGAAAATACATCTGATATATTAGATATTGAAACGATAGAAGCAGCATTAAATACTGCTGATAAATCTAAGATAGCAGATGCTACTGTTGATGCTTTAAATTCTGTATCTGATTCTATTGCTACTCAAATTAAAAATTTAACTTCTGGTGATATTGGTAAAGCTGTAAATATTACTTATTTAACAGATCATATGGCCAAAAAAGATTTACCAGAATTAGCTAAAATTTTAGGAACTACAGAAGAAGATTTACAAGATGGTATTTTAACTCTTACTAAAAATACTGCAACAAATGCTATTACTTTGTTAAAGCAAATTAGTGCTAATAATGGTAATGGTTTTGATATTGATCAATCAGGATTACAACAAGTTAATCAAATACTTGAAGATTCTATGAAATCCGCAATATCCGAACTTGAATCTGTTAGTATTGGTGATACTTTAAGTGCAAATACAGCAGCAGTACTTGCTGATTATAACAGTGCATGGCAAGGTAAATTACAATCTGATGGTACTATTGTAATTAAATCTGCTTCAGAATTAATTCAAGCTGCATCTGATACTTATAATATAGTTGCTGAACGTTATTCAAATAATAAAGCTTCTTTAGCAGAATTAAATACTGCAGCAAAGAGTTTAGAAGATAATAAAAATGCTGGAAAACGTATAGCTATTGACGCCGCTCAATCATTAGTTGAACAAAAAAATAAAATTACTTCTGATGCAATTGAAAGTGTAGCTAATTCATTAGGAATTGAATTTACTAAAATGATGGCTGCTTTTGATATGCAAAGTAATGGATATTATAAAGTTGATAATACTAAAATGATTTCTATTATGAGTAGTGTAGGAGCAGAAATTGATGATTATTTACTTAATATTTTCAATTCTTCTTATACTGCTATGCAAGATGCTTTTGATTCAATGTCGAATGGCTTTAGCGATCCACAAGATGCAATAAGTAATTTACAAAAAATTGAGCAAACTTTAGGTGAAGATTTAAATTGGGATGAAATTTATCATGTTGATGAAATTTCCGGTAAATTAGTTCCTACTGTTCAAGGATTACAAAAAGCATTAGAAGCAAGTAATAAAGAAATTAATGATGCGATTACTGCTAGTGAAGCCGCTTGGACTCGTGAAAGAACATTTTTTGTTAGCATGCCTGATTTTAAAGTACCAGATATTAAAGAGAAAGCAAAAGCTTTAAATATTGATGCTGATTCTATTTTTGATGATTTTACTGTTTTTGCGAAAGATTATGATGGTACTATACAAGAAGCCTGGGATGCTTATGTAGAACAAAAGAAAAAAGAAATTGAAGAACAAAGTAAAAATGCTGAGGATGCTAAAAAAGCACTAGCTGCTCTAAAAGAAGTTAATGTTGCTAATAAACTTAATGCAATTGATTTTAGCGGAATTGCTAGTGGCGCGAAAACTATTGATGAAGTTTCAACTAGTATTGAAGAATATTTAATTGCAAAATATGAAGGTTTAGGAAAAACAGAAGAAGAAATAAAAACTGAAGCTCAAAAAATATTTAATGATATTCAAGGCGGCGGAAAAGATGCTGCAGAGGCTTATAAAGATCAAATTGGTGCAGCTTTTGATCCACAGGTTTATAATGAAATTTTAAATCAACCTATACAAGCAGCAAAATCATTATTAGATAAATTAGCAAATTCTGTAGGTCAAAGTAATATTCAGTTAT
>Ga0326512_10000045_pt1 | contig 104490 bp, 76 predicted proteins | sample 1_2617_0518_D_FD_203652 | JGI IMG/M metagenome (GOLD analysis project Ga0326512, IMG submission 203652) | Bovine rumen microbial communities from UC Davis, California, United States - 1_2617_0518 | ecosystem: Host-associated > Mammals > Digestive system > Stomach > Rumen | place: USA...
ACTGATTTATGACCGGAACCGATGAAGTTCTTGACCCGCAGATGCCGTCCGAGCAGCCGGATCCGCGCGATATTGCCCGTGCGGTGGCCATGGATGTGGCCGATGAACCCGAGCAGGTGGGCGATGTCGTCAATGCCATCGAGCTTGGCGACAATGTGACGGATTTCCGCTTGGCTGCGGATGTGCGCGGATACGAGGGATGGCAATGGTCGGTCACGTTGTATCACGATGCTGAGGTGGGCACGTGGACGGTGAATGAGTCGTCGCTGGTGCCCACGGATGATGCTTTGGTGCCGCCCGCTTGGGTGCCGTGGAAGGATAGGTTGGAGCCTACTGATTTGGCGCCGACTGATTCCATTGGTACCGATCCGGATGATCCCAGACTTGAAGACGGGTTCCGCAAGACCAAGCCCGTGCAGGCGGCTGATGCTGCCGATGCGTCAACAAGTGTTGATAAGTCAACGAATGTTGGCGAAGCGGCAACCGGTGCGGAATCAGGGAATGCCGATGGTTCTTCGGATGCCGACGTGTCAACAGATGCTGACAACGCAACGAATGTTGACATGCAGGCGAATGCCGGTGAATCAACAAACGTTGACAACGTGGCAGATGGCGACAAGTCAACAAATGTTGCAACAAATGTTGACAAGGCCGCTGAGGCTGTTGCGGCTGCCGAAGCCATCGAGGCCGATAAGGAAGCCGAAACCGACGACATCGTTGAGGAATTCGCGCTGTCCCGCCGCCACGTGCTATCCCCGAAGGGCCGTGCCCAGGTGGCGAAGCGTTGGTATGAGGGCCCGCGTGGCCCGAAGGCGCTGTCCACCAAAACCGCGGACGGCAACCTGTGCTCCACCTGCGGGTTCTTCGTGCCGTTGAAAGGCGAATTGAACCGCATGTTCGGCGTGTGCGCGAACAAGTGGAGCCCGGATGATGGCCGCGTGGTGTCGGTTGATCACGGATGCGGCGAGCATTCCGAGATTGAACCGCCGGAGCCGAGCCACCTGTGGGTGCAGTCGAAGCCCGCATACGACGATTTCCATATCGACGTGATCGCTCAGAAGCCACGTGACGAGCGTGGCGTGGTCGAAGCCATCGAACAGCTTGACGACGATCAGGATGATGAGGCCACCGAGGAGGATATCCTCGCTAACACCGAGCCGGATGACGGTGACGATGAGGCGAACGAGACCCAGCCATCCGGCGTGGACGCCTCCGCCGAGCTTGAAGCGGTTGTCGCCATTGCCGTCGCCTCTGATGATGAGTCTGGCGATGAGGCTGTTGACGACGAATCCGTTGATGGTGTTGACGACGAGTCTGATGAGCCTGTTGACAATACCGACGAGGAGTCTGTTGACGGTGTTGGCGACACTGACGGTGAACCTGTTGACGAATCCGCTGACACATCTGTTGACAAGCCTGTTGACAGTGCTGATGGTGACGAATCGGCTGAACATAAGGTCGACGAGCAGTCTGAAGACGGTGGGGCTGTTGACAAGCCTGTTGACGAGTCAACTGATGAGCCTGTTGACAGCGATGATGATGGTTCTGTTGACGTGAGCGTTGCAACATCTGTTGGCAGCACCTCTGGCGAGGCCGATGATGAGGCTGTTGACACGGCTGCAGAATCCGCCAAGCCTGAATCTGGGTCGGAATCTGAGACAGAGTCGGAGACGGAGTCTGGGGCGGAAGCCGAAGTGGAGGCGGAGCCGAAGCCGGCGCCGGTTGCCGAGCAGCTGGAGCTTATCGTGGAATCCACGGAGACAGAAGCTGAGGTGGTTGTCGAGGAGACTGCAGAGCCGGAGGCCGACCCCGAATCCGAACCGGGCGAGAGTGCCGAGGAGCGACGGTCCCGCATATGGTAATTGGCTCGCATAGGGCAATTGCCATGCAGGAGTCATATACATAGACAGCCATAGCGGCGTCAGGTGTGCATATGGACCGCGCTGGGATCAACGTTTATCGATGATTCCAGCGCGGTTTTTGCATATGCGGCTGGATGCCTGGTGTGTGCTGGAGGGGTATGTAGGAGCGACGGCTGCATGACAGTGGGAGGCAAATTCGCGTACGGGGGTGTTGAAGAGGGCAATGACAATATGCCTGACAACGATGTCAAAGGCAAAGTCAGCGAATGTTAAAAAATAGTCATATGTCTTCATATTGTCAAAATCAATGGAAGAAATTGGGCAGCGAATTTTACAGAGTCTAATAAGTGAGCATGTCAACAATTGTTGAAAAATACAGACCGAGTGTGTGGTTGCGTTCGGAAAACGGCTTTATTTCGCCAAAACAAGGGTTGGGATACTAGGTGATTGGCAGTGTCGATGTCCATCAAATTCATAGAAAATCAGACCGCGAAACTTTTACGGATCTCGATTTGCGGATTACAAACGAATGCTATAACCTCGTATTTAGGTTGTGAATAACTGAATTCAGCGTTCCCCGATGACGCGGAAAGTTCGCCGGCGAAGAGGTAAGAATGGGAACGATGGCATTCAGTACATAGAGCTACTTGAGGAGCATGAAACGATGAGGCATCAGGTGGAACGGCTGAAGCACGTAGCGCTGAGACAGGGGGTCAAACCGGCCCGTGCGCTCACTGCAGCCCTTGTCGCCGTCGGCATGATGGCCACCATAGCCGTAACCTCCCCCATCCCCGCTTACAATGCCAAGGCCGAGGAGCCCGCTGACGGAAAAACCTGCACTCCGGCTTCTGTTGGCCTGGGTGATGACATGAGTGTCACAGGCACTGATACCGGCGTCGCTACATATGTTGGCGGAGATATGTATGTGGGAGGGAAGCCGTCTGATGCTAGTGCGCTGAACAGTGCTGCTGGCCCGACCGGCACCTATGCCGTTGAAGCCGAAGGTTTGACGGTTGTGAACGGCAGCTTGGCCATGAATCCACAGAAGGAAGCTTGGAAACTGTGGAATACGGGCAGTGCTGGTGGCAAGTCATATGTCTCCCGTGGTTTCCGATGGGGTGTTGTCGGTTTTGGTTCTCAGTTCCGTCCTGCTGACGGTAAGACCGTGTTGGCGGTTGGCGGCAACACCGACACATCTGTGATGAACAGCAAGGTCGGCGCTTGGACTGCTCCGGGATGGCTTGGCAAGACGAGTTCTACTGATACTACGGCTCATGGCTATACGGCATCCTTGGCTGGTGAGAAAACACAAGTGTGGGGCAAGACGGGCGTTGACTCTGTTCGCGGTTTGAGTGGCAGCGATACCACAACTAGCCAGCCGCCGGTTCTTGGCATCGATCCCAGCTTGGTGACTTGGAACCAAGGCGGTTTGTCCAATGTGAACGGAACGGACTACTCCGCGTACAAGAGCAAGATTTCGAAGCTCTCCACAGATTTGAGCAACGTGACGAAATTGCCGGCAACCGGTACCGTCACTACGAGTCCTGCACCTTCGGCTTCTTCCTACACGATTTACAAATACGACTACAGGAAGAACGGTAACAAGGGCAACTCCTTCACGTTCTATGGCGATCTGGATAAGGAAAAGCTGATCACCTTCACCAGCACCGATACCAGCAAGAGCATGCAGGTGTTCAACCTGCCCGCATCGGATCTAAACCTGAACGGGACTGATTACACGGGCATCGATTTCAAGTTCGTCGACGTGCCGGACAACGCTTCCGTGGTGATCAACGTGACTGGCGCGAACGGGCAGACCATCGACTTCCACAATGGTTGGCGTTTCTGGTGGAATGACGATAATATCGCCAACGATTTCGTCACGGCTGCATCTGGGGATACTCCGCAAGCGGCGAAGAACACGAATTACGCGAAGCGCGCGCAGCAGATCATGTGGAACTTCGCCGACGCGTCGAATGTGGTGATTCGCGGTGGTCAGGCCACAGGCAGGATCGCTGTCAGCAACCACAACTCGAACCCCAACGCCAATCATGGTGCGTGGGGCACTACAGAAGACATGAAGGCTACGGACGATCCTTCTGCAGCTTGGATGGGCAGCATTCTTGTTCCTAACGGCAACCTTCAGAGCCATGTCTCTACTAATGGTCGTGTGTGGGTCGGCGGCGATTTCGAAATGCTGAACAACGAGACCGTAAAGAAAACCTCTGGCCAAAGCACGGATCACGCCGTTGGCGCCGAATTCATCAACGAATCCGGCGAAAAGACCACATCCATTCTGGATATGGACCAGGAGCGTCATAATCTGCCATGGAACGGCTCGTACTCCACCTCCTGCGCCGCGATCGCGTGGGACAAGGTGGATGACACCGCTGGGCACAATGCTCTCGGCGGAACCAGTTGGACTGTGTACGGCAAGAAGGAAGATGCGGTACACGGTACGAACGCTCTCGCCACCATCGCCGATGGCGGTTGGAACGATGATGCAGATGCGGAAGGTTCGTTCCAGCTGGGCAACCTCGCCAAGAACGGCACCTATTTCCTGAAGGAATCGGGTACGGCTGAAGGTTATGCGCAGAACACCAACATTTACCAGATTAACACTGGTGGCACTACTGACGCCGCAAAAAACATTGTTCATGTCTTTAACAGTACCGGCATTGAAATCACCACAGAAGCGGACAAATTGTTGACCGACGGCAAGATCATCAATAAGAAGACCGGTTCGGCAATCGAATGGCAGAAGGTCGATGGCACCGACAACAGCACGTTGCTGGCCGGTTCAACGTGGACGCTCTCCAAGATGAATGGCAATACTGCTGAGCAGTCTTGGAACATTACTGACGACCAGTCCGGCACAGAGGTCAAAAGCATTACGATTACGGATGCAAGCGGTAACGTTGTCGCATCTGATACGACTATTACGTTTGAGGGCAACAATTCGCAGACGTTTACCGCAACTGCGTACGACCAGCAAAACCAGGTAATCACTGGTGCCAAGCTGACTTGGTCTTCCAACAACGCCACTGTCGCGTCGGTTGACCAGAACGGTACCGTCACTCCGACCGGCAACGGCGATGCCACTATTACCGTGAAGTCGGCTGATGGTAAGGTCACCGCATCGTTCACTGTCAATGTTTCCGGCGTGACCGTAAAGACTTCCGTGTCGATTAACGGCCATACCGATGGTCAGGAAATCAATCTTAAGAAGGGCAAGACCCTTAATCTGATTGCTTCTGTGACTCCTGAAAGCAACACTGTTACATGGTCCACTTCCAATGCGGATAACGTCTCGCTGAGCGCCAACACCGGCACAAGCGTCACGCTGACCGCGAACAAGGTGACTTCTTCGCCGGTGACGATTACGGCGAAGGAAACTTACACCGGAAAGACCGTCACCCTGAGGGTGAACGTGACCAAGCCGCCGGCAACCACCACCACGGTGTTCTTCAAGATGCAAGATAACTTCAACCAGAATAATGGTCAGAAGCTGTTTCTTGAATGGAAGACCTCGAACGGAAACTGGCCTGCAGACAACGGCGATCAGCCGAACAGAAAAGAGATGACGGTTGCCAGTGGCTGCAATGGTTACGTGTCGTACACCATTAACGAGGTCATGCCTACCAGCGCCAGTTTCCGAATCCGCAGAGATAAGGCAGGCTGGACTACGTCGCAATCCTTCTATCGTCCCGATGAAAACAGTGGCTTTGCGTTCAACGGAGGCGACATTGTGACGTTGAACACTGCAACTGAGATACTTGACACTGCGCCCTCCGGCTGCGCTGTCACCTCCACCGTCGCATACAGCAGCCGTCGCGCTGCCGCCAGCAGTGGCGAGTATCGCGCGGTCGCCTCCGTGTTGCGGACCCAAGGCAACGTGGTGAACGTGGCGGAAAACAGCGCTGTTCCCAGCAAGAAGGATGAGAATACCGCGGCTGGCAAGTTCAAGGTCTCCGATCTCGCAGACGGTACGTACCACCTGCAGGAGGAGATCGCACCGAACGGTTACGAAAAGTCCGGTACGGTATACACGATCACCATCAAGAATGGTGTTGCAAAGTGGGACACCTCGCTAGATGGTTACAAGCTGCCGAACACCCGCAAGACCGGTACGGTCAAGTGGAGCAAGGTGAGCTCTGAGCACGACACCGAGTTCCTGAGCGGTGCCGAATGGAAGCTGACCCGTATCAAGACGTTCTCTTGGAATAATGGCGTTGCCGCATACGTGGATGCGTCTGACGATCTCGGAACCATCACGGATTGCGTGAATGGCGAAGGTGGCATCCCTGACTGCTCCGTCCGGTCTGGCCAGTACGTTGACCGGAATGGTGAGAAGGGCAAGTTCGAGCTTCGGGGCTTGGCATGGGGCGAGTATCAGCTCGTCGAAACCAAGGCTCCTGACGGATTCAACCTCGACAGCAAACCGCACACGTTCCGCTTCGGACCCGTTGAAGATTCCGATGTGAACGGCAAGTGGTACACGAATCCACAATTCGAGGAGGCCACTGCCGCTTACGAAGAGGGAGCGGCATTCACCGTTGACGGTGGATCCATTACCAACACCCCTGGTGTCGTCCTGCCTAGCACGGGCGGCGAAGGGTTGAACAAGATGTACACTGCGGGATTCCTCGCAGTGGCGATTGCCATGGCCGGTCTGGCCTTGAGCCTCAGGAGGCGGCAATGATGGAAACGTCTAGGAGAAGGGGGACTGGTCCGTAACGTAGCGAACTTGCTGCCCTCTAGGCAATAACTGAATATAAACAACCCAAGTTTTAACAAAACAAGAAAGAAAGGGAGAACAATGAACAAGGTTCTCAAAGGCCTCGTAGCTGTGGCAGCCACCGCAGCCATGGCCATCGCCGGAGTCGCCGGCGCCTCCACCGCCATGGCGGCAGATACCGTTAATGTGACGGTTCCAACCACCACGAATCTGAAAAATCACACTTACACCGCATATCAGATTCTTTCTGGTACTCAGGCCAGGTCCGGTGGCGCGCTTGGCGATGCTGCATGGGGTTCTGGTATTAAGAGCGATGATTTCCTGACAGCGTTGAAGGCTGATACTACTATTCGCAGCTATTTCAATGATGTGACCGACGCCAAGGGCTTCGCGGAGGCGCTTAGCAACACCGACAACTTCCCAGCTGACGGTGCTAATACTCGTCTCGTTGCCAAGATTGCCATGAAGAAGAAGCAGGGCGAAGGCACCGCTCTTACTGCTCCTACCACTCAGCTGGCCACGGGCTATTACCTGATTGTCGATTCGACTGCTGATGGTAAGACTGTGTACAACCCGGCTGTGCTCGCCATCACCAGCGACATCACCATTCAGGACAAGACCGACGTTCCGACTCTTGAGAAGAAGGTCCAGGAGAACAAGAAGGATGTCACTGGCGATACCGCTTATGGCTCCAAGTTCAACGATGTGGCCGACTACAACATCGGCGACGACGTTCCGTTCCATCTGATCGGTTCCGTGCCGGACATGTCTCAGTATGAGACCTATAAGTACACGTTCTCCGATACCTTGGGCGATGGATTTGATGCGCCGACTTCTGTCAAGGTCTCCCTGTCTGACGACAAGGTGCTTGATAATGGAGATTCTGATATCACCGACTCCTTTACCATCACCAATCCGCTGGCTAAGACCTTCACTGTTTCGACCAACAATTTGAAGTCAATTACAGGTGTTACTACAGGCAAGTATGTGATTGTGTCCTATACCGCTAAGCTGAATTCCTTTGCCCAGATTGGTCTGCCGGGCAACGTGAACACCGCAAAGCTCACCTACTCCAACAAGCCTGATCAGTCCGGCCAGGGCGAGAATCAACCCACCGGCGAGACCCCGGAAGACAAGGTCATCGTCTTCACCTACGGTCTCGATGTCACCAAGGTTGATTCAAACAATACCGAAACGAAGCTGAAGGACGCCGAGTTCAAGCTGTACCGTGGTACTGACACTAAGGAATATGCCAAGGTGCTTAACGGTAAGGTTACTGGCTGGACAACTGATATAAATGAGGGTTCTGTTCTGAAGTCTGGCGAAGACGGCAAGTTCAAGGTCGAAGGTCTCGACAATGGCGACTACACCCTGAAGGAAACCAAGGCTCCGGCAGGCTACAACCTCCCGGCCAATGGCTTCTCCGTTGAGCTGACGGCAACTACTGTGAACGACCAAGCTTGGGGTGGAGATTATGATGCTGCCGAGGCTCTGACCGAACTTGCCGTCAATCGGACTGATAACACTGGCGACGTCAACACTGGTCTTGGTGCAATCACCATCAATAACACTAAGGGCTCCTCGCTGCCGTCCACCGGTGGCATGGGCACCACGATCCTGTATGCTGCTGGCGCTGCCATCGTCCTGGTGGCTGCCTTCGGCATCGCCTTCGCGGTCCGTCGTCGCAACGCTCGCTGAGCGTAACGGCAACATCGAATCGGCTCACGCCGGTTTGATGGCACCGGGTTCCGGTGCCGGCCACAGTCGGGCATGATGCCGCGTCTCCCAGAGTTCGCGGCATCATGCCCGACCGGGCGAAACAACACAACTCAATACGCAACTGGCCCGGATTCGACCTATCGCCGGATCCGGCCACCATTGCCCAAGCAACGATCGGTCATCCGATCACACAACCAAAAACGCTGTCCTTACGTTACGAATGATCGGCAACCGCGAGCCGCGCGCATCATGCACGCGCATCGTGTTTGACGGCTGTCCGCATCCTAAGGAACCCTGATAGGGGCCCGAGGGGGAACCCGATTAAGGAACCACGAGAACACAAGAACTTCCGACGAAGGTGACACACATGACAAGCCAGAATGAGAGGGCTGAGATGAACAACAGAACGGCAACGCACCGCATCATCACGGCGCTGTGCTGCGCGGTCGCGCTCGTGTTCACGACCATCGGCTTGAGCGCACCAGCAGCCATGGCGGCTGACTCCACAACGGATACCAGCGCCGCAGCCAACGCGAACGGCAGCATCACCGTAACCTATCAGTATCAGGATGCCGCACTCAACCTCGCCTCCACCAGCCTCTACTACCTGGCTGACTGGTCCGCCAAAGGCGGCTACACGCCCACCGGCGACTTCGCCAACCACACCGCATACCCGGTGGATTGGGATATCCTCAACGCCGACCAGCAAACCCTGCGCGACTTCGCCAACACCATGGCCGGGTACATCGCAGTGAACAAGCCCGCCGCGGAAAATACGCTCAAAACCGATAGCGCCGGTGTTGCCACCTTCAACCAACTGAAGGACGGCCTCTACCTCGCCGTCGTCGCCCCCTACCAGGGCAACGTGCTCACCTGCCAGACCGCCGCCATGCTCGTCGCCCTGCCGAACGTGCACAAGGATGCCGCCGAACAGCGCACCCTCAGCATCGAACCGAAAGCCGACTGCGCGGTCCCGCCCACCACCACCATCAGCGTGAACAAAGTGTGGAAGGACAAGAACTCCTCCAAGCGCCCCGAAAGCGTGACGATGAACCTGCTGCAAGACGGCAAGGTCTACGATTCCATCATGCTCAACAACGCCAACGACTGGAAATACACGTGGAAGGGCTTGCAAGCCAAGCACGAGTACACCGTGGTCGAAGCGAACGTGCCGGGCAACTACACCGCGCTCGTCGACCGTGAAAACAACGATTACACGGTAACCAACACCGCCAAGCCCGAATCGGCGAAAACCGGTGCGAGCGTCGCCATCATCGCCGTGATCGTAGTCGTGCTGGCCGCCGCCGGCATCGCAATCGCCGTAATCGTGCGCAAGAAGAACACTTCGGAAGACGACGTGGAGCAGAACTCCACGGAACAGCCCCTGGAACAGGTTTCGGAGCAGTCTTCCTCGGATGATAGCGAGTGATGTTCGAAACACACGGAAAACGTGCCGGCAAACGTCAGCACGAACGTCAAACAGCGGATAGCGACACCGAAAACGTTGCATCCGCTGAAGCCCCGGACACCGAAAACACAGCCATCGAAAACACGGCTGCGGATACGCCCACCGACGCGGTGACCGATACGGCAGACAAGACCAACGAAGCAGATCAGACTGACACGGCAGACCCGTCCAGCCAATCCGGGCAATCCGATTCCGCATCCCAGTCATCGGCAACGATGACCCGCGTCGACCGTCGCAAAAAACGCAAAAAAGACAATCTCGGCCTGAACCTCATCATCGGGTTCCTGGTCGTGGTGCTGATCGGCGGCCTCGGCCTCATCGCCTACCCGTCCGTGGCCGACTGGTGGAACCGAATGCACCAGTCATACGCCGTCGCCGGGTACGTGGCCAAAACCAAAGACATGTCCAAAGCCGAGAAGAAGAAACTCCTCGGCGCCGCGCACGCCTACAACCTCAAACTCGCCGCCAACAGCGACCGCTGGCATATGAACGCCACACAGAAAGAGCAGTACAAGAACACGCTCGACATCACCGGCACCGGCATCATGGGCTACGTGACCATTCCCCGCATCAAAGTGAAACTGCCAATCTACCACGGCACCGATGAAGGCGTGCTGCAGGTCGCCACCGGCCACCTTCTAGGCACCTCGCTGCCGGTCGGCGGACCGACCACGCATGCGGTGGTCTCCGGGCACACCGGCCTGCCGTCCGCGCGACTGTTCACCGGCTTGGACGAGCTGAAAAAGGGTGACACCTTCGCCTTCCACGTGCTCGACGAAACCTACACGTATCAGGTCGATCAGATCAAAGTGGTGTTGCCGGACGATCTAAGCGCATTGAACATCAGCACCTCGCTGGACTTCGCAACACTCATAACCTGCACGCCATACGGCGTGAACTCGCATCGACTGCTGGTGCGCGGGCATCGCATCCCGAACCCGACCACGCCGGACAACACACAATACGATGATCCGACCACCATGGTGTTCACCACGATCATCGTCGCGCTGCTGGTTGTCGCCATACTGGTGGCGCTCGTAACCGTGCTCGTGCGCGTGCGTACCGCCCGTGAATCGACCGGCGCGCACAACTCCGGACGCGCCTACCGCAAGCGAAAGCCCAAACATCGCAGCAAACGCTAACACATGACAATAGCCGTGATTGGAATGACGAAAATGGTCATTCCAATCACGGCTATTGCTATTTGGCCGTAACGGGCGCCATTGCAATCATGGTTCTGTGATCGATGCCGCCCGCCGTCGCGAACTACAACAAACTAGTTTGCAACGGCGTGTATGCGGGGTGGGGCGAGTTCCCGCCCCACGATGACACCACGTACCCGTCTCAGTGCACCACGGTGATCGGGCACTCGGCGAAATTAATGATTTGACGGCTTACCGACCCCAGGAAATGCGCATCCATGCCGGTCAGGCCACGCGACCCAACCACCACATGGCTCGCATAGCGCGACGCCGCAATCAAACCCTTCGACGCCGGAATATGGAACGCATTCGCCACCACAGCCACATCGCTCGGAATATCAGCCTTCGCAATCAGCTCGTCCAACACCTGCTCCGCGAACTGCTGGCCCTCCTCGGTGGAAGGAACCGTCGTCTCATGGCCCGGAACCGCACCCAAATCACGCAATTGCCAGCAGAACATCACATGCAATGGCAGCTCGTGAATGCGCGCATGCCGCACCGCGAAATCCAATGCGCGCAGCGACGTATCCGAACCATCCACACCAACCACCACCGGGCGCTGCGCCGGCTTGGCAGGCGACGAACCCTGCGTGTAATGCACCGTCACATTCGACGGTGTCAACGAATTCGCAATCTCGTCGGCAACAGTCTCATCCTCACTGCCCGCAATACGCACCACCGTCACCGGCACCTGCGCCGTCTCCGCCAGCGACGCGGACAACGAGCCCATGAACCAACGCGTCACACGGCCCAACGAACGGCGGCCAACCACAATCTGCTGCGAATCCTTACCGATCTGCAGCAGAGCCGACGTGCCGGACGCGCGCACAGACGTCATCTTCAACCGTTCCGGATCGAAATCAATACCATCGCTCGCCTGCTCAACCCAGGAACGCAGCTCATCCGCGATCTCATGGCGCACATGCGCCCAGGATTCCTCACTATCCGGCTCGTCGGAATTCGTATCCCACGAGTGCGTCCACCCGAACACGGCATTGATGTTCTGGCCGGTAAGCGAGGCTTCGCGCATAGCCCATTTCAGCGCGGCGAACGATTCATCGGATCCGTCGACGCCGACCACGATATCCGCAAGATCCGCGGTTGCGTTTACTGTGGCAGCGCTTGCCGTGGCAGCGCTTGCCGTGGCAGCCTTTGCCGTGGCAGCGCTTGCCGTGGCAGCGACCCCATCCTCGTTTGCGACAGTTGCAGTAGTATTCTCCACCATTGGTTGCCTCCTTCAACGGCACATCTACCCTAAGCATACTGTCTCCACGTGGTTTCGTCGCGCAACAACGGCACGCGCAAGCCCCACACACGCCCTCCTGAAACCGATTCGGCTACGTTCTAAGCGGAATCTGAGCGAAAAGTGAAGCAGATCAACGCAAACGTCACCGCGAATCGGTAGAGTGGGGCGCAGTGTAACTTGAGGAAGGACAAGCATGTTCGAACGGTTTACAGACCGTGCACGGCGCGTGATTGTGCTGGCGCAGGAAGAGGCGCGCGCCCTGCAGCACAACTATATCGGCACCGAACACCTGTTGCTCGGCCTGATCCGCGAAGGCGAAGGCGTGGCCGCCAAGGCGCTCGCCTCCAAGGGCGTAGAGCTTGACGCTACCCGCAAGCAGGTCGAAGAGATGATCGGTAAGGGCAACGCCTCATCTAACGGGCACATCCCCTTCACTTCGCACGCCAAGCAGGTGCTGGAACTCAGCCTGCGCGAAGCGCTGCAGCTCGGCCACAGCTACATCGGCACCGAGCACATCCTGCTCGGCCTGATCCGCGAAGGCGAAGGCGTGGGTACCCAGGTACTCATCAAAATGGACGTGAACCTGGGCGAACTGCGTTCGACCACCATCGACATGATTCGCGGCAACGCAGCCGGTGGCGACGACAAAGGCGAGTTGGCGAACGCCGGTGGCGTGGCGGACAAGAACAGCAGGACCTCCTCCGCGATCCTCGAACAGTTCGGCCGCAACCTCACCGCCGAAGCCGCCGCAGGCAAGCTCGACCCGGTGATTGGCCGCACGCAGGAAATCGAACGCGTGATGATCGTGCTGAGCCGCCGCACCAAGAACAACCCGGTGCTGATCGGCGAACCCGGCGTCGGCAAAACCGCCGTCGTCGAAGGCCTCGCGGAGAAAATCAACGCGGGCGACGTGCCGGAAACCCTCAAAGACAAGCAGGTGTACTCGCTCGACCTCGGTTCCATGGTGGCCGGATCACGCTACCGCGGCGACTTCGAAGAGCGTCTCAAGAAAGTGCTCAAGGAAATCAAGAGCCGTGGCGACATCGTGCTGTTCATCGACGAGATCCACACAATCGTCGGCGCAGGTTCCGCGGACGGCGCGCTCGGCGCATCCGACATGCTCAAGCCGATGCTCGCCCGAGGCGAACTCCAGACCATTGGCGCCACCACCACCGACGAATACCGCAAGTACATCGAAAAGGACGCCGCGCTGGAACGTCGATTCCAGCCGATTCAGGTGCACGAGCCGACCATCGCCGAAACCATCGAAATCCTCAAGGGACTGCGCGAACGCTACGAAAACCACCATCGCGTGACCATCACCGACAGTGCCATCCAAGCCGCCGCCGAACTGTCGTCCCGGTACATTCAGGACCGTCGCCTGCCCGACAAGGCCATCGACCTGATCGATGAAGCCGGTGCGCGCCTGCGTATCAAGCGACTCACCACGCCGCCCGAGCTCAAAGAGCTCGAAGCCAAGGTCGCCAAGGTCAGCGCCGAAAAGGAACAGGCAGTCAAGGATCAGGACTTTGAAAAGGCCGCCGCCATGCGCGACGATCTCGAAAGCCTGCAGAACGAGCTCAAAGATAAGGAAACCGCCTGGCATGAAGGCGGCTCCGACGTGAAGATGGTCGTGGACGAGGACGTGATCGCCGAAGTCGTCTCCTCCACCACGGGCATTCCGGTCGTGAAGCTCACGCAAGCCGAATCCAAGAAGCTGCTCAACATGGAAGCCGAACTGCACAAGCGCATCATCGGCCAGGACGAAGCGGTTTCCGCGCTGTCACGTTCCATCCGCCGTACGCGCGTCGGCCTGAAAGACCCGAAGCGCCCGTCTGGCTCGTTCATCTTCGCCGGTCCGACCGGTGTGGGTAAGACCGAGCTCGCCAAGACGCTCGCCGAATTCCTGTTCGACGACGAAGACGCGCTGATCCGCGTTGACATGTCGGAATTCTCCGAAAAGTACGCGGCATCGCGCCTGTTTGGAGCGCCCCCGGGATACGTCGGCTACGAGGAAGGCGGCGAACTCACCGAAAAGGTGCGTCGCAAGCCGTTCTCCGTGGTGCTGTTCGACGAAATCGAAAAAGCCCACCCCGACATCTTCAACACGCTGCTGCAGGTGCTCGACGACGGCCATCTGACCGACGGTCAAGGGCGCAAGGTGGACTTCAAGAACACCATCATCATCCTGACCACCAACCTCGGCGCACGAGACATCGCCAAGGCCGCAAACACCGGTTTCAGCCTGGGCACGAACAGCGAGTCGAGCTACCAGCGCATGAAGGAACAGGTGTCCTCGGAACTCAAGCAGCAGTTCCGCCCGGAGTTCCTCAACCGTTTGGACGACATCATCGTGTTCAAGCAGCTGACCGAGCCGGAAGTGCGCCAGATCGTCGACCTCGACGTCAAGCAGCTCAACGATCGCCTGTTCGACCGCCACATGGAGCTGGACCTGACCGACAAGGCCAAGGACCTACTCGCGCAGAAGGGCTTCGACCCGCTGCTGGGCGCACGCCCGCTGCGCCGCGTGATTCAGCGCGACATCGAGGATGCGATCTCCGAGAAGATCCTCATGGGTGAGCTGACCGACGGCGAGCGTGTGAAGGTCGATGCCGAGGGCGAAGGCGTGCTGGGCGACTTCATCTTCACCGGTGAGGCGTTTGATGCTGGTGAGGGTGACTCCGCTGGGGCTGAGTCTGGTTCAGCTGGCGCTGGTTCCGCTGATTCCACCGCGCCGGAGACTCCGGCTGCCCCGGACGCGCCGGGTTCCCTGAGCGAGTGAGCTTGGGCGACTGAGCTTGGGCGACTGAGCGTTACGTAACGGATGAAGGGCCGAACTGAGGTTCGGCCCTTTTTCGTTGGAGGCTGGTGACGTGGCGCGTGGTTGCGCGTGGCGTGTGGTGTACTTGCGAGCATGTTGACGGAACGCCCTTTGAGCATGTCGCTTGGCAGGCGGCACGGCACGTAATACCGTAGAGGTAGGAAACACGAGAAGGGTAAACCGTAACGGTAACGGTAGTACCGTGGAGCGAACGGACAGTGAAACATGCGGACGAACGGTAGGTGAGTGATGACGGCATACATGGACCATAAGGATCTGACGAACGAGACGATCGGCGCCGCGAGGGCCCGCGACATCGCAGACAACGTGCACAAGGTGCTCGACCGCATCGCGGCTGCGGAAGCGGCGGCCGGGCGCGAAGCGGGGTCGGTGCGGCTGCTGGCGGCGACGAAGACCCGCGATGTGGGCGAGATCATGGCCGCAATTGATGCGGGCGTGCGCATGATCGGCGAAAACCGCCCGCAGGAAGTGCAGGTCAAGGCACCCGGGCTGGTGCGGCTTATGGCGGAACGGGGGTTTGCGCTGGGGGCTGATGCTAGTTCGGCTGCGGTTGACGGCGCGGCTGGTGCTGGTTCGGCTGATGCTGCTGGTTCGGTGCGGAATCCCGCACAGAATGGTGTGATTCCGTTCCACCTGATCGGCCAGCTGCAATCCAACAAAATCGGCAAGATCCTGCCATTCGTCGACACCATCGAATCCGTCGACTCCATCGAACTCGCCGAAAAAATCGCGCGCCGTGCCGTCATGCGCGGTATCACCGTCGGCGTGCTGCTGGAAGTCAACGAATCCGGCGAAGCGTCGAAATCCGGCTGCCCAGCCAGCCACGCCATCGACCTCGCGCGGCGCATCGGCAACATGGGCGGCCTGGAATTGCGCGGTTTGATGACCATCGGCGCACACGTGGATGACGAAACCACCATCCGATCCGGCTTCGTGCATCTGCGCAGAACCCGCGACCAGATTCTCACGTCCGGCGCATCCGGTACCGAGCATTGCACGGAGCTCTCCATGGGCATGACCGGCGATATGGAGCTCGCCATCGCCGAGGGCGCGACCATCGTGCGCGTGGGCACCGGGATTTTCGGTGAAAGAGCGTTCGTCTGAGGCTTTGCGGTGCTGTGGCGAGTGTTGCGTGGCTTGGTTGGTTGGCCCTTCGCGGCTTGCTGGTGTGGCTGACGGTTAAGCGGTGATTGTTGGCTGCGGGCGAGCCGAGCGACTGTTCGCTCCTTCGTTGTTGAGCTCCTTGACGCGCCTGTCGCTTTGGCTCCCTCTGTTGTTCCGCTCGGTCGGCTTTCTTCTCCGCCGATAGGAGTTTTTCTACCGGCATACTATCGGCATGTAGGTGCTGCCGTTGAGGTGCTGCCGTTGAGGTGCTGGGATTAGTGAGATCGTTTGGTCGCTGCGGTTGTCGGGCTGGTGCAGTCGTTGCAGCTATGCAGATGAGGTATGGAGACGAGTATGGATTTTCGTGATGATCGACGTGATCCCGCTGAACGGGTGGCGCGTGGTGAGGTGTGTGGTGAGGTGCGAATTCACGCCGTGGTGAGCGGCATGGTGCAAGGCGTCGGGTACCGCTATTTCACCGTGACTGCCGCGTTGAAACTCGGGCTCACCGGCTGGGTGCGGAATTTGATGAACGGCGACGTGGAGCTTGAGGCGCAAGGCTCGCGCGGTGACGTGGCCGTGCTGATCTCGCAGCTGAGACTTGGCCCGAAATGGAGCGAAGTGAGCCACGTCGCAGTCGACGAAATCGACCCCGTGCCAGCCGAAACCAACTTCCGCGTGCGCGGCTACTGATCCGCCAATATAAGCCCGACCCCCATTCCCAGAATCAGACAGATTTGCCTCATTTTTGTCCGATTCCGGTATGAGTCCGCCCCCGTATCCTCAAAATCGGACAGAATCGGCCCGTTCCTGTCTGATTCCGGTATGAGCCTGCCCTTCCCGTTTCCCTATTTCCTTCCGGCGAAACCTGCCCCCACCTTCCTCGAAATCGGACAAATCCCGTCCGTTCCTGTCTGGAAATGGGAGAAAGCCGCCTGTGCAGGTGGCTACTCGGCTTATGTATGGCGGATTCGGGGGTCGGGATTTCGCTAGGTGGCTTATGCATGGCACCCGAACCGCGATATGCCGGGTACGAGCCGTGGAATTGCAACGCTTGTACTCGCGATATCCGGATTTAGGTGCCATGCATAAGCCACTTGGTGTTCCGCGGACCCCGGAATCTGCCCTCTATAAGCGAGTTATCCACCCAAGAGCGCCCAAAGCTTCCCAAGGCCGCCCAGACTCCGCTCATCCATCCCCGAAATCGGGCAGACCCCGCCCGTTCCCGTCTGATTCCGGTATGAATTTTGCCTTTACCTCTCCAAAATCAGACGGAATTGGTCTGTTTTTGTCTGATTCCGGGGTGAGGATGCGTGTTTGGCTTAGTTTCGGTCCCAGCCCCAGTCCCAGCCCCAGCCTCAGCCCCAGCCTCCCTGCCGTCGGCTGGCGTTAGACTGATGCGTATGAGAATCGCACGTTTTTCCCTGAATGATACGCCGCGCTATGCCTTCGTACAGAAGGATGAAAACGACGGCGAAGATTACCTCGTCGAACTCGACGGCCACCCGCTGCTGGGCGGCCAAGTCACCCCGACCGGCAAGCGCTACAAGCTCGACGCCGAAGGCATCCGCCTGCTGTCCCCGGTCATCCCGTCCAAAGTGTACGGCCTCGCGAAAAACTACGAAGCCCACGCCCAGTTCATGCACGATGCCGGCCACTCCGACATCAAGCACGCGCCAGAAGACATGGTGATCTTCTCCAAGCCGTCCACCTCCGTCATCGGCCCTGACGACCCGATCATCTACCCCGCGGGCTCCAACGACATGAACTTCGAGCCGGAAGTGGCCGTGGTCATCAGCCGCGTGACGAAGAACGTCACCGTCGAAAACGCCATGGATTACGTGCTCGGCTTTACTTGCGTCAACGACGTGACGCTGCGCGACCTGCAAGGCCTCGACCCCATGTGGACGCGCGCCAAGGGCTTCGACACCTCCTGCCCGCTCGGCCCGTGGATCGTGACGCGCGACGACCTCAACTGGCGCGACGCCAAGATTTCGTTCACGCTGAACGGCCATGACGTGCCGATGGCGTCCGGCACCACCGCGAACCTGATCCACGGCATTCCGGAGCAGATCGCCGCGATTTCGTCGTTCGCCACGCTGCTGCCGGGCGATGTTATCCTGACCGGCACGCCGAACGCGTCCGGGCATTTGGATCCGGGCGACGAAGCCATCGTCCACGTGGAAGGCATCGGCTCCCTGCGCAACGTGGTGCTGGGCGCTCGCTGATTTTTCGCGGGGTTGCGCCGGGTTTTCACCGGGTTTTCGCGGTTTGGTTTTGCGGGTTTGCGTGAGCTGTGACTGGCTTGGCGGGGCCGCGATCGCGTGAACCGTGCGAATTGCGCGAACCGTGTGATGACAACCGTGGCTGGAGTGACGTATTTTGTTGCTTCGGTCGCGGTTGTTGTCGTTTGTATGCGGTTTGTGGCGACGGGGCGGCTTGATTTGTCTGATTCCGTGGATGGACGAGCGTGGCTTGAGCCGCTCATCCCCATTTTCGGACAGAAATGGCCGGATTTCTGTCCGATTTCGAGGAAGGTTGGGCAGGTTTCGTTGGAAGGAAATAGGGAAACGGGAAGGGCAGGCTCATACCGGAATCAGACAGGAACGGGCCAAATTTGTCCGATTTCGAGGAAATGGGAGGGCAGTCTCAGTCGGAATCGGACAAAATGGGGCGGATTTTGTCTGATTTTGGGGAAGTGAGGACGGAATATTGCGAAACGCGAAAAGTTGAGTCCATGTCACTCAAGTTTTGGGAATAGAATAAGAACCAGCCTTGTTGTATGTGTCAGAACAAGACACGTATGTCCCTCAGGGCGCGTGAACATCGCAGAAGCGTCAGCCAAAGCCGCGCGAGTGCAAGCTCGAACGGTCTCGGCCAAGCGCAAGCTGCCGGGCTAACGCCGGCAGCGCCGCAGACAAGCGGTAGCTGCCAGCGTTACAAGCGCAAGCTGCCTAGCAAGTGCCGGGCGCTGACGCCAGCGCAGCAACGCAGCCGCCGCGCCAGCGTCAGCCGTCGCGCCGCCCGCGCAAGCGCCAAACGCCGCCGCGCAAAGCGATCACACGCACCCAAGGGCCACAGGAATTTGGAGGTTAGTTATGGACCCGAACAGTCTCACCACAATGTCGCGCGAAGCCATCGCCGACGCCGCGCAAAGCGCATCCGCCGCAGGAAACGCGCAAGTCGACGTACTGCATCTGCTCAACTCGCTGCTCACCCAGCAGCAGGGCGTGGTCCGCGGGCTCATCGAAGCCGCGGGCGGCGACCTGCAAGGCATCGGCGCCGCAGTACGCAACGCGCTCGTCAACCTGCCGTCCGCCAGCGGTTCCACCACCGCGCAACCGCAAACCAGCCGTCAATTCGACGCAGCCCTGGTGCAAGCCGAAAAGGAAATGCGCGAGATGGGCGACGAATACATTTCCACCGAGCATCTGCTCATCGGCATCGCCGCAGCCACCCCGAACCAGGCCGCCGACATCCTGCAGGCGCACAACATCACCCCGCAGGCCCTGCGCAAGGCCGTGCCGCAGATCCGCGGCGGCGCGAAAGTCACCAGCCCGGACGCCGAAGGCAGCTACAAGGCGCTGGAAAAGTACTCCACCGACCTCACCGCAGCCGCCAAGGAAGGCAAACTCGACCCGGTCATCGGCCGTGATCAGGAAATCCGCCGCGTCGTGCAGATCCTGAGCCGCCGCACCAAGAACAACCCGGTGCTGATAGGCGAGCCCGGCGTCGGCAAAACCGCCGTCGTCGAAGGCCTCGCCCAGCGCATCGTCGCGGGCGACGTGCCCACCACGCTGCAGAACAAGAAGCTCATTTCGCTTGACCTGGGCTCCATGGTCGCCGGCTCGAAATACCGCGGCGAATTCGAGGAACGTCTGAAGTCCGTGCTTGAGGAAATCAAGAACGCCAACGGCCAGATCATCACGTTCATCGACGAGATCCACACCATCGTGGGCGCGGGCGCCGCCGAAGGCTCCATGGACGCGGGCAACATGCTCAAGCCCATGCTGGCCCGCGGCGAACTGCGTCTGATCGGCGCGACCACGCTGGACGAATACCGCGAAAACATCGAAAAGGATCCGGCGCTCGAACGTCGTTTCCAGCAGGTGTTCGTCGGCGAGCCGAGCGTGGAAGACACCATCGCGATCCTGCGTGGTATCGCCCCGAAATACGAGGCGCACCACAAGGTCACAATCGGCGATGATGCGCTGGTCGCCGCCGCAACGCTGTCGAACCGGTACATTTCGGGCCGTCAGCTGCCGGACAAGGCCATCGATTTGGTCGACGAGGCCGCCGCGCACCTGCGTATGGAACTCGACTCCTCGCCGGAGGAAATCGATGAGCTGACCCGTCAGGTGGAGCGCCTGAAGATGGAGAAGTCGTACCTGCTGGGCAATCCGAAGGATGATAAGGCCGCGCAGAAAGCCGAAGCCGACCTGGATGACAGCGCCAAGGATCGCCTCGCCGACCTGAACAAGGAGATCGCCAACAAGAGCGAGCAACTGACCGGCCTCAAGGCGCGTTGGGACGCCGAAAAGAGCGGCCACAACCGCATCGGCGACCTGCGTAAGAAGCTCGACGAACTGCGCACGCAAGCCGAACGCTACGAGCGCGAAGGCGACCTGGCGAAGTCTTCGGCCATCAACTACGGCGAAATCCCGAACATCCAGAAGGAAATCGCCCGTGCCGAAAAGACTGAAAACGATGCCAAGAACGGCGGCAACGGAACCGAAACTGGCGCCGGAACCGCCGCCGACGTGCCCATGGTCCCCGACCGCGTGGACGCCGACTCCGTCGCCGAAATCGTCTCCGACTGGACCGGCATCCCCGTCGGCCGCCTGATGCAAGGCGAAAACGAGAAACTCCTGCACATGGAGGAGTACCTCGGCAAGCGCGTCATCGGCCAAAAGGAAGCCATCACGGCCGTCGCCGACGCCGTCCGCCGCTCGCGTGCCGGCATCTCCGACCCGAACCGTCCGACCGGATCCTTCCTGTTCCTCGGCCCGACCGGCGTCGGCAAAACCGAGCTCGCCAAGGCGCTCGCGGACTTTCTGTTCGACGACGAGAAGGCCATGGTGCGCATCGACATGAGCGAATACATGGAGAAAGCCTCCGTGTCCCGCCTGATCGGTGCCGCGCCGGGCTACGTCGGCTACGAGCAGGGCGGTCAGCTGACCGAAGCCGTGCGCCGTCGCCCGTACTCGGTGGTGCTGTTCGACGAGGTCGAGAAGGCGAATCCGGAGATCTTCGACGTGCTGCTGCAGGTGCTGGACGATGGCCGCCTGACCGACGGCCAAGGCAGGACCGTGGACTTCAAGAACACGATCCTGATCATGACCTCGAACCTCGGTTCGCAGTTCCTCGTCAACGAGGATATGGACGACGAGGCCAAGCGCAAGGCCGTGATGGACACCGTGCACAGGAGCTTCAAGCCGGAGTTCCTGAACCGTCTGGACGACACCGTGATGTTCCACCCGCTGACCCGCGAGGAGCTGGGCGGCATCGTGAACATTCAGGTGGCCAGCGTGTCCGACCGTCTGATCGACCGCCGCATCACGCTCGACGTGACCGATTCGGCCCGCGAATGGCTGGCGAACATGGGTTACGATCCGGCGTACGGTGCCCGTCCGCTGCGCCGCCTGGTGCAGACCGAGGTGGGCGATCAGCTGGCGCGTATGCTGCTGGCAGGCAAGGTCCACGACGGCGACACCGTGCTGGTGGATCAGACCGGCGGCGAGCATCTTGAGCTCACCGCGTGGGCGTCCGACAAGCTCGTGGATGACGAGCCTGATGCGGCTGAAGCTGACGGTGCCGACGTGCGCTGACGAACTGTGACTCAGTGACAACAACTGTGACTGGGGTGACGTATTCTGCCACTCCAGTCACAGTTGATGTCACCATCACCTCGTGTTGTTGTCACCCCAGTCACAGGTATTGCCCGCTCGCCGCAGCCGCGTTGTGTCGGCGAGTCGTCGACGATCGCCATGCTTCGCATCTCTCCTCCTTGGCCATTACGCGGGTGCTTGCGTGCCGGATTGCGAACAACAGATTACTTGGTGGTGTTCCGGGAAGGGGTAAAACGGGGGGACTGTGTTGAGCGCGAATGGAGCGCAACGTGGTTGCGGGCGGTTACTGCCACGTACGCCGTCCGATATGCAACGAAGGGGGTATTAGGGAAGGGGGTATTAGGGGGGTATGTGATGCGTGCAGTGGGATTGCGCATGATGGTGCGTTTGCGGCGTAGCGTCGGATTGCCGGCTGTACTTGCCGGCTGTATCTGCCGACCGGCTGCCGTCATGATGCAGATTGGAGTGTAGGCTCGGAAACCATGACAGGTCGTTTCGCTCCCACGCCCTCGGGGCGTATGCATATTGGCAATATGGTCGCCATGCTGGCCGCGTGGCTGGACGCACGGTCGCGCGGGCAGCGCATGGTGCTGCGCATCGAAGACATCGATACGCCTCGCGTACTGCCGGATGCCGACCGTTGGATCATGGACGATCTGACATGGCTCGGCATGGATTGGGATGGCGAACCGGTGTACCAGTCACAGCGTCTTGACCTGTATGAGCAGGCGATGAAACTGATACCGTGCGGGTCGCCCGCTGCCGGCGCTTCGCCCGATTCCGGAACCGCATCGCATACCCCCTTCAACACCCCCCTTATACCCCCTTCCGGTACGACGGGAACCGGCTGGCAGTACCCGTGCTTCTGCTCTCGCGCCGACATCCGCGCCGCATCCGCCCCGCAGGAAGGCGACGGATTCCAGATCTACCCGGGCACCTGCCACACGCTCGCAGTAAACGAACCGCAGGTATCCGCACGCCGCGTCGACCAACACCAACGCCACTCATGGCGTCTCGCCATGCCCAGCCCAGGCACCCCCGCCAACACCGTCACCTTTATCGACCGCGTATTCGGCGTGCAGACCTATGATCTGGCGCACAGCATCGGCGATTCCATCATCCGCCGGTCGGACGGCCTGTTCTCCTACCAGTTCGTCGTCACCGTGGACGATCTTGCCATGGGCGTCGACTCCATTGTGCGCGGGCGCGATCTGTTGCGTTCCACCGCGCTGCAATCATGGATTCGCATCACGCTGCTGGCCAACGGATTCGCGGCCAATGGACTTGCTGCCGTATCGGCCGTATCAGTCACTTCAGCCACTGCAGCCACTGCAGCCACTCCGGCCCACCCCGAATACGCACATATTCCGCTCATAGAGAACGCGGCAGGCCGCCGCCTGGCCAAACGCGAACGCTCCCTCGACATGGGCGCCCTACGCAAACGTGGCGTCACCGCCGAACAAGTCACCGGCTACTGCGCCTACCTGCTCGGGCTCGCCGCCACCCCGGAACCCCGCACGCCGGCCAGCCTGCTCAACGATTTCAGCTGGGAACCGCTCCAACGCAACCACGCCGATCGCATACTCGACACAGCCTCGCCGCAATGCCCCGACTGGCTCGCACACGCGGTAGTCTGAAATCACATAGCCGAACTCACCAAACGGCTCAGGCTCGTAGAAAGGAGCATTCAATGTCGAAAGTCTTCAGGAACGTGCTGATTGGCGGTGCCGCGCTCGCCGGTGCCGCTGGTGCCGCAGTATGGGCCGTGGCGCCGCGAGGATTCAAAAACAAGCAGAAGCATTATGTGCCCACCGTGCCGGACGTGTGGTATGCGCATCGCGGTCTGCACGACGCCGGTTCCGGCCTGACCGCCAACTATGCCGAGCAGAGCGGCGAATACGTGGCATTGGCACGCCGTATGGCGGTCAAAGCCGGGTATGGCAGCGAAACCAAGCCGGGGCCGATCGCGCCGGAAAACTCGATGGCTGCATTCGCCGCCGCCTGCGAAGCCGGGTATGGCATCGAACTCGATATTCAGCTCAGCCGTGACGGCGAAGTCGTGGTGGTTCACGACGCAGACCTGGGGCGTGTGGCCGGCGATCCGCGCAACATCAAGGATCTGAGCTACAGCGAACTGACGCGCATCCCGCTGTACCCCACCGCCGAACCGGGTGACGCCAGGGCTGCGCTGCTGCCGGGCGGCGAGGAGAACCCTCCGCTGGTGGTCACGCCGTCACAAGCGCCGGAAGGCTACTACCAGCATGTGCCTCTGTTCTCGGACGTACTGAAACTGGTCGCCGGGCGCGTGCCGCTGATTGTGGAATACAAGTTCGAAAACAACGCCACATGGGATGACCGTGATGTGGAACTGATGGAGAAGGGCCACGCGCTGCTCGAAGCGTATGACGGGCCGTTCGTGGTCGAATCGTTCCACCCGGGTGCCGTGAACTGGTATAAGGAGAACCACCCGGACGTGTGCCGTGGTCAGCTGGCATTCTGGCCGGCTTCGGGCGGTGCGCGGAACGGTTCGCCGGTGGATCAGGTGCGCAGGTATGCCGCCGGATCGTTGGCGTTCGACTGGCTGTCCCGCCCGGATTTCGTGGCCTATGACTGGCATGGCGGCGCACTGCCGCAGGTGCGGTTGACCCGTGCGATGGGTGCGATGCCGGTTGCCTGGACCGTGCGCAGCCAGGAGGAACTCGAAGCGTGCGGCGAACGGTTCGACCGCTTTATCTTCGAAGCGTTCGTGCCGCAGGGCGAGTGATGCGGTTGCGGTTGCGATACCGGTCGCAGTACTGGTTGCGATGACAGCCGCGACAGAAAAATAACTGTGACTGGGTGACAACAACACGAGGTAATCGTGACAACAACTGTGACTGGAGTGACAGAATGTGTCACCCTGGTCACAGTTGTTGTCATTTAGTCACGGTTATCCGCACTGTGACGCGATACGGCAGACGCCTTACTTGTGGTACGGCTCGTGCGCGTTGATCTTATACGCGCGATACACCTGCTCCAGCAGGATCACGCGCATCAGCTGGTGCGGGAACGTCATCTTGGAGAAGCTGAGCTTATAGTTCGCCTGGCGCAGGATCGCGTCGTCCATGCCGATCGATCCGCCGATCACGAACTGGATATGACTCACGCCCTGAATGCCCAGCTGGTCGATCTTACGCGCGAACCCTTCGGACGTGACCTGCTGGCCGTCGATCGCCAGCGCGATCACGTAGGCGCCGGGCTTGATGTGCTTGGCGATGCGCTCGCCCTCTTTGGCTTTGATATGCCGTTCCACGCCTTCAGAGGCATGTTCGGGTGTTTTCTCGTCGGCCACTTCAAGAATGTTGAGCTTGCAGTAGCGGCCAAGTCGTTTGGAATATTCGGCGATGGCGTCGCGAAGGTACTGTTCCTTCACCTTGCCTACGCAGATGATGTCGATTTGCATGGGTCACCTTCGATTGCGGTCGGTATGGATTCGGGTATGGGGTCTGCTGTGGTCAGGTTTGCGGTCAGGCTTGCGGAACGGCCCGTGGAATCGGTTACGGGATCGGCGGAATCGCTTACGGAACAATCCGTGAAACAAGTTGTGGAACAATCGAAACCGTGTGCGCGCAGCATAAAGGGCCATGCACGTATTACGGGTGCACGGCCCTTTGCGGCAGTCGTTGTGCGATGGTCGCACAGCCGGCAGTTAGTCGGTCAGTCGGTCAGTTGGTCAGTCGATCAGTTGGTCAGTCGATCAGTTGGTCAGTCGATCAGTCGATCACACCGTACAGACGGTCGCCGGCATCGCCCAAACCAGGAACGATATAGCACTTGTCGTTCAGCTTCTCGTCGACCGCGCACAGCACCAGCTTGAACTTGACGGACGGATCGAGGTTCTCCTCAACGAACTTCAGGCCTTCCGGAGCGCCCAGAATGCACACGGCGGTCACATCCTTGGCGCCACGCTCGGTCAGATAGTGCGTTGCGGCGACCAGCGTGCCACCGGTGGCAAGCATCGGGTCGATCAGGAAGCACTGGCGGCCGGTCAGATCCTCAGGCAGGCGGTTCGCATACGTGATCTGCTGGGTGGGGTGCTCCTCATCGCGCTTCATACCAAGGAAGCCGACCTCGGCGGAAGGGATCATCTTGGTCATGCCGTCAAGCATGCCCAGGCCCGCGCGCAGCACAGGCACGATGATCGGGGCGGGGGAGGCGATGTGCTTGCCGATCATGGGAGCGACCGGGGTTTCGATGGGCTTATCCACCACATCGATGTCACGAGTGGCTTCGTAAGCCTCAAGCATGACGAGCTCGGTGACGAGTTCGCGGAAGGTGGAGGAGGCGGTGTTCTTGTCGCGCAGCACAGTCAGTTTGTGCTCGACGAGCGGGTGATTCAAAACATGCAATTCCATAGTTACCAAGACTACCGCCGTTCCAGTGATTGTGCGAACGGCGTGATTCCTCGCATCGCATTGCGCGTGAGACGACGTGCGGATTACGAGAGAAACAAAGTGGCGGGAAAATCCCGCGAGGCATGCAGCATGCCATCCGCGTCGATAAACGCACACTCGAAACGGAATCGTGCGCGCAAACGATCCGGCGGCGTAACGAACAGCGCAGTGGCAAGCCCATCAGCCGTAGCACAAGGGAAAGCGGCCTGTTGCGGCACATACGCCCATGCGGCGGCAACACTATCAGCCGGCATACCGTCGATCGCATTGAGCAGATGATGCAGACGCATACCGGACTGCTCGCCCCAATGCCGGCGGCTCGGAGCGCTCGCGCACAGCGCGCCGTCCATAATCTCAGCCACGCCCACCGCCTGCGTAGAGTCGGACGGGTGTTCCAACGCGACGCGCAGCGGAACCGGCTGATCGGGAGACTGGGCTAGATGCACCAGCAGATCGCCACCCGCATCGATCACCAATGCTCGATCGGCGGCACGATTGGCATTCGGGCCGGCATGGTGATCGGCGTTGCGCTCGGTATTGCGCTCGGTATTGCAGCCGCCATCACGCAGCAATGCGGCGATCAGATCCACCGCATACCCTTTGCCGCATGCGCCGAAATCCAACGAAACCGGCCCTCGGGTGATCAGCGTGCACCCATGCCGTTCCACACTGCCATGCCACGTGGCCCGCCCGTGAACCGTTCCCGTATACGCCCGGGCGTTGGGCTGCGCGGCAAACGTGTAGGCCGGCCCATACCCCAAACGAGTCAGATCCTCGCCCACGCACGGGTCGATCGCGCCATCGCTCGCCTCATGCAGCGCATCGTACAAGTCGAACAGACCGCCCGCCCAATCCGGAAAATCAAAGGAACCACCATGGGTGGCCCGGCGCATGGCCGCAACCAGCGAATCCTCACGAAAGCGCGACAGCGTGTGCTCATACGTGCGCAGCAATGCTGCGACAGCCTCCCGCATGTCCGATTCTGCCGAATCGGTCATCTGGGATGTTGTTTTGGGGGTGTGGTTGTCCGATTCTGCCGAATCGGTCATCTGGGAGGTGAGATTGGCATGCTGGTTGTCCGATTCTGCCGAATCGGTCATTCGAAGTTGGACTTGCACCACGATGCCGGTGCCTAATGCCTGAGGGAATGCCAGAGTGCACATGTCGGTCGTTCTGCTGCGTTCCATCCCACCTCCAATCAACCCGAGCATCCAGCACCCGCGATTTGCCTACGGGTAAACGGTAACGTGAACGTTTCCAGCCGCCGAGTAAACTAAGCCCCATTATGACAGCTCAGAACAGCGATAACGGCTCATCGGCCGATTTGAAATCCCTTGAACACCTCGACGAGGGCAATGAAATGTCTCGTGGCCTGACGAACCGCCATGTACAGTTCATCGCCATCGGCGGCACTATCGGCACCGGTCTGTTTCTCGGTTCCGGCAAATCCATCGCCCTGACCGGCCCCAGCATCATCTTCGTATACATCGGCGTCGGGCTCATCATGTTCCTGCTCATGCGCGCCATCGGCGAAATGATGTACCGCGACCCCATCCAGCATACCTTCATCAACTTCATCGGGCGCTATCTCGGCCGCGCGTGGGGCAAGTTCGCCGGTTGGACGTACTGGATCGTGCTCATCCTGACCGGCATGACGGAAATCACCGCGGTCAGTACGTATTTCGTCACGTTCTTCCGCATGTTCGGCATAGAGCTCCATGGTTGGAAATGGCTGATCGAACTATGCTTCCTGGTGGTGTTGACCGCCATCAACCTCATCGCCGTAAAAGTGTTCGGCGAGGCGGAATTCTGGTTCTCCATGATCAAGATCACGTTGATCGTGGGCCTTATCGCCACCGCAGTGGTCATGCTGATCGTCGGCTTCCACTACCCGGCCACCAGCATCGACGGCGTGGACGGTGCCATTCCCGGCGCCTCGGTCTCATTGAAGAACCTGATCGACGGATTCGCCATCGCGCCGAACGGTTGGATGAACTTCTTCATGAGTTTCCAGATGGTGTTCTTCGCCTACCTGCTTATCGAATTCGTGGGCGTGACCGTCTCCGAAACGCAGAATCCGCGCAAGGTGCTGCCCAAGGCCATCAACGAGATCATCATGCGTATTCTGATCTTCTATGTGGGCGCGCTCATCGCCATCATGGCGATCGTGCCGTGGCGTAACTTCAAGCCGAACTCCGACGGCTCCTACCCGTCCCCGTTCATCATGGTGTTCAAATACGCGGGTCTTGACTGGGCCGCCGCGCTGGTGTTCTTCGTGGTGATCACCGCGGCCGCGTCGTCGCTCAACTCGCTGCTGTATTCGGCAGGCCGACACCTGTACCAGCTGGCGCAGGATTCCGATGCGCCGGCCATGCGCGGTCTTGCCGAGGTCTCCGACCGCAAGGTGCCGGCCAAGGCGATCATGGCATCCGGATGCATGATTCTGCTCTCGCCGATCATCAACATGATTCCGGGCGTCAACAGTGCATTCGTGCTGTTCTCGTCCGCCGCCAGCGCCGTGGTGATCTTCATCTACGTGCTCACGATGTTCGCGCATCGCGGCTACTGCAAGAGCGCCGACTTCATTGCGGACGGCTTCCTGATGCCGGCATGGAAGGTGACGGATTGGATTGCGATCGTATTCTTCGTGCTCGTGTACGTCACGCTGTTCCTCTCGGCCGATACGCGCGGTTCTGCGATCGCCGGCGTGGTCTGGCTGGTGGTGTTTGGCGGGTACTGCCTGCTGCACGAGCGTTTTGAGAATCGTGACCTGAAAGAGGCGTTGCACAAGACCAAATGACGGTAACTGTGACGAAATGACAACAACTGTGACTGGAGCAACGGATTCTGTCGCTTCAGTCACAGTTGTTGTCATTTTTACCTCGGGTTGTTGTCGCTAAACGCACAGTTATCTCGGCCGGCTACGTGTGACTCGGCTTGCGCACCCCGCATGCGCGACTCAGCCGATATAGTCGGCCTCGTTCGTCGGGCTGGACGGCACGGCATGATCCTCCGTCACCTTGCCCAGGCCGGACAGGTACGCCGCGCGGCCTGCCTCGATCGCGTTCTTGAACGCGCGTGCCATCAGCGGAATATTGCCGGCGGAAGCGATGGCCGTGTACGCCATCACCGCGTCCGCGCCCATTTCCATGGCTTCCGCGGCCTGGCTCGGACGGCCGATACCCGCATCGATGATCACCGGAACATTGGAGTTCTTGATGATCACTTCGATAAAATCGCGTGCACGCAGGCCTTTGTTCGAGCCGATCATCGCGCCGAGCGGCATCACGCACGCCGCGCCCGCATCCTCCAGGCGCTTTGCGGCGATCGGGTCGGGGAACATGTACGGCATGACCACGAACCCCTCCTTGGCCAGCTGCTTCGTGGCCTTGATGGTCTCCTCGTTGTCGGGCAGCAGATACTTCGCTTCATGCTCGATCTCCACCTTCACGAAGTCCGTTTGGCACACCTCGCGGGCCAGACGTGCGATGCGCACCGCTTCTTCCGCGTTACGCGCACCCGACGTGTTCGGCAGCATGGTGATGCCCTTGGGAATGTAGTCGAGCAGATTGTTTTCGGTGGTGCGGCAGCGGCGCAGCGCCATGGTGACGATCTGCGTGCCGGCGTTCTCGATGGTCGCCTTGATGAGGTTCAGGTCGTAGCGGCCGGAACCGAGGATGAAACGGCTGGTGAACTTATGCCCGCCGAGGATGAGGGGATCGGCGCTGCCGGTGGCGATCTCGTCGTAGGCGTGCGCGTCCGGCTCGGGCAGGATGGCCGTGTTCGTAGTGGTGCCGACCAGCTCGTCAAGCGTGGCGTTCGGCGCGGCGGCGACGTCCTTCTCCGCGGTGGTGATGGTGTGTTCGGTGCTCATAGTGTGTCCTTTCGTTGGGGTCCTGCGTGTGTTATGCGTCCTCTTCGCCGAGGATCAGGCGGGTGACCATATTCGCCTCATGGCAGGCGACCACGCCCACGCGCGGGGCCATCAGGCCGGCACCCGGCACGGGGGCGGTTTCGCCGTCGCCGCAGAAGTAGAAGTTCTTCGACACGCGGCGCGTGCTCACCAGGTTGGAGCTGCGGAATCCGGCCATGCCCGAAGCGCTTACGAGCTTCTTATCCGGCAGGTTCTCCAGCACCGCGTTGACGAGCATCGTCTTGTTTTCCGGCACATCGAACGCCTCGCAGATGATGCTTTCGTTCTCGAACAGCGTCGGCACGTTCTCGTCGGTCACTTTCACGGTGTCGATGGTGATGTCGATGAACGGGTTGATCTGGCGCAGGTTGGAACGCAGCGCCTCGGTCTTGTACTGGCCGAGATCCTTGAGGAAATACTGCTGACGGTTCAGGTTGGTCATGTCCACGCGGTCGAAGTCGATGAGGTGCAGGTGGCCGACGCCGATGCGGGTCAGAGCCACCGCGATGGTGGAGCCGAGGCCGCCGCAACCGCAGATGGCCACATGTGCGGAATCGAGTTTATCTTGTGTGGCGGCGGTGTGGCGGTCGAGCAGGGCGGCGCGGATCTCCTCGCGGCTGACGAGCATGGCGGGGTCGGGCTGGTTGTCGAACGCCTGCTGGCGGGCGCTGATCTGCTCCGGGGTTGCCGATGGTTCAAAGGTCATGATTGGTGCGGTCTTCCGTTCGTTGTCTATGGTTCGTTCGTCGTGATGTGCGTGGTGCGTGTGATGCGTGTGGCACGTGTGGTTGCGTGATGCGCGCCGCTCAGCCGCCCTGCACGAACGTGACGATCTCCAGGGTGTCGGTGCCTTTGAGCTGCGTCTGCGCACGCTGGGCGCGTGGCACGATCTCGCCGTTGAGTTCCACGGCCACGCGGTCGGCGCGCAGGCCCTTGCTTTCGATCAGCTCGGCCACGGTGATGGGCGTGGCGATCTGCTCTTCCTTGCCGTTGATGATCATTGGACTGTCCCTTCTTATGTGTTGGGAGCCATGGGTTTGCATGGCATCCGGTACGAAAAAAGGGTCGCGAAGAGAAGCCGTACCCTATGAGGTGGTGCGCCCCTCCGTGACCCTGATCACGCGATATTCGGTTATCGCGAACGGAAGATTGAGATGCGCCCTGGCGGCGCGAACAACCCGTCTCCTTACGGCGGCATTACCCGCATCAAGTCCTCGGTCGAAGCTCGTCGCTCCCTCTCAGCCTTTCGGCTCCCGTTCGGTTGTGCCCTCATCTTCCCGCGCCCGCCCGACAAGCCGGGTGCCGCGCGTGTGCAAGAATGGGTGGCGGATGTGCCGACGATGGAAAGGGACGATGATGGTGATTGCGCGGAACATGGGCGAATTGGCGGGGTTTGCGATTCCCAAGCTCGGCATGGGCACGATGGCGTTGGCGATTGAGGGGCGCCCGGATCGGGAGACGGCGATCGAGACGATTCACGCCGGTCTCGATGCGGGCGTGCGGTATCTCGACACCGCGTGGTCGTATTATCTGCCGAGCCGGCCTGGCACTGGAACCCCGGAGGACTTGGGGTACGGCGAGCGGCTGGTGCGCGACGCGTTGCGCACGTGGGACGGTCCGCGCGATGAAGTGCTGGTCGCCACGAAAACCGGGTACCGTCGCACGATGGAAGAGCCTGTTCCCGTTGCGCAGGTGTCCGATGCGGCCGAATCGGACGCGCAGGGTGCTCAGGAGCGTCAGCATTTGCAGGCTGCCGGCAGCAGGTATGGCTGGATGGCCGATTCGCGCCCGGAGACCATGATCCGTGATGCGAAGGAGTCGGCGTTGCATCTTGGTGTGGATGCGCTTGATCTGCTCTACTCGCATGGCCCGGACCCGGCGGTGCCGTATGCGGATCAGGTCGGCGCGTTGAAGCAGCTGTTGGACGAGGGCGTGATCCGATACGCCGGCATCTCCCGCGTGAACAACGAGCAGATCGACATCGCACGCACCATGCTCGGCGACAAGCTGATCGCCGTGCAGAACCAGTTCTCGCCGTCGCACCCCGACCCCGAACATACAGTGGGTCACTGCAGGGAACTGGGTCTGGCGTTCGTCTGCTGGAGTCCGCTCGGCGGGTTCCTTGACGCGTTCGACCAGCGTGCGTACGATCCGTTCCGCGCGGTCGCAGGCGAGCATGGCTGCTCCTATCAGCGTGTGGTGCTGGCGTGGGAGTTGGCGCAATACGAGCGTCTGTACACCATTCCCAGCGCCCGCAATCCGCACGAGATCAACGATTCCTTCGCCGCCACCGGGCTGGAGCTTACGTGCGACGAGCTTGCCAGGCTGAATCGTGCCGTGTTCGGTGGTTCCCGGTTGCGCTGATGATGCAATAGTCCGATTCCTTCACAAATTGGTTTACACCGTAAGATATTATGACGGTTGTCTATGGCGTAAAGGAGGAAGCCCATTGGGGTTCGAGCAGGAAGCGTTCGATCGGTTGGTGCAGACCACCTGGGGCAAGCGTTCCCAGATGCAGCGGGAGATGTCCCGTGGCGTCAAAGGTGAGCCGTTCGTGGTGCAGGAGCTGTATATCAAGGGCGCGATGACGCCATCGCAGATCGCACAGGCCATGCGGGCCACGACGGGGCGCGTCTCCACATTGCTGGCCGGATTGGAGAAAAAAGGCCAGATCGTGCGCGAACCAGACCCTGAAGACCGCCGTAGCGTGCACGTGAAGCTCACCAAAATCGGTGAGGAACGTGCGCACAAGCAGCGTGAGGACATGCGTGAGGCGATCTGCTGGATCTTCTCGCAGATGGGGGAGCGCCGGACGCGCGAATTCATCGACCTTACCGACGAATTCACCACATATATGACGTTGTGCATGCCCGGCAAGTCTCGACCCACTCCGGAGCAGGTGAAGCAGGCGTTCGACAAGGCGAACGAGCCCGGTTCCGGCTCCCGTGAACAATAGCGGTTCTGGTTCCGGTTTCCGTGAGCAATAGCGGGCATATAGCGGGTGGGCGAGTCCGGTTCCGATTCCTGCGCCATACGTGCCCACCATCCTCCTCAAACTGTTGACGCTGAGCCGTTCCTCACCGTCGGTAGTTTGGGTGTTTCTCAGTTTGTTGACGGTGAGGGGGTGCTCGCCGTCGGTAGTTTGGGTGTTTCTCAGTTTGTTGACGGTGAGGGGGTGCTGAGCGTTGGTAGTTTGAGGGAAGGGAAAGAAGCGGGGGCAAACGTTGCGCATGCCGCAAATCGCTGTCAGAACATAGTCGGCTATGGATGTAGTATCTTACAGTGTAAGTTACTTACGGTGTAAGTAATCGAAGTCGTAAGAACAGCTCTAGAGAAGGAACCAAACATATGCTTCGCATCATGCGATACCTCTCCAAAGCGGAGATAGGCCAAATGCTCATAGCATTGGTCAGCATCGTCGGCCAGATCTGGCTCGACCTGACCCTACCGGACTACATGTCCGACATCACCACACTCGTGGAAACCCCCGGCAGCGAAATGCACGACATCTGGGTGGCCGGCGGCAAAATGCTGCTCGTCTCGCTCGGCTCGGTCGCCTGCGCGGTCGTCACCGGCTATGTGGCGGCCCGCGTCGGCGCCTCGTTCAGCCAGCGCCTGCGCTCGCTCGAATTCAACAAGGTCGAAAGCTTCGGTCCGGCGGAAATGAGCCGATTCTCCACCGCATCGCTCATCACCAGATCCACCAACGACATCACGCAGATCCAGATGTTCATCACCATGGGCCTGATGATGATCGTCAAATCCCCGATCATGGCCGTATGGGCCATCTGCAAGATCGCGGGCGACGGCTTCGAATGGACGCTCGCCACCGGTATCGCCGTAGTGGTGCTCATGGCCGCGGTCGCCGTCATGATGGTGATGGTCATGCCGAAGTTCAAGGCGATGCAGCGCCTGACCGACAACATCAACCTGGTGGCGCGCGAGAACCTCACCGGTCTGCGCGTGGTCCGCGCCTACAACGCCGAGGACTATCAGGAAGCCAAGTTCACCGAAGCGAACAAGGAACTCACCGACACCCAGCTGTTCACCAACCGTGTGATGGCGCTCATGATGCCGCTGATGAACACCATCATGAACGGCCTCATGCTCGCCGTGTATTGGATCGGCGCCTACCTGATCGACGCCGCCGGCCTGACCGACAAGCTGTCCACGTTCTCCAACATGGTCGTGTTCTCCAGCTATTCCGTGCAGGTCATCATGAGCTTCCTGCTCATGAGCATGGTGTTCGTGCTCTGGCCGCGCGCCGACGTGTCCGCGCAGCGCGTGCTTGAGGTCATCGACACCGAACCGCTGGTCGTCGACGGCACGCGCACCGAAGGCAAGGCCGGTGAAACCGGCGAAATCGAATTCCGCAACGTCTCCTTCACCTACCCGGATTCGCGCGAAGCCATGCTCGAAGGCATCAACTTCACCGCCAAGAAGGGCGAAACGGTCGCGTTCATCGGCTCCACCGGTTCCGGCAAATCCTCGCTCATCAACCTCGTGCCGCGCTTCTACGACGCCACGCAAGGCCAAGTGCTGGTCGACGGCGTCGACGTGCGCGAGTACACGCTCAAGGCGCTGCGCGACAAGATCGGATATGTGCCGCAGCAGTCCTTCCTGTTCAAGGGGACCATCGCATCCAATGTGAGCTACGGTGACAAGACGCTCGGCGGATCCGGCGTGGCTGGTGATTCCGCAACCCAGAGCGCCGCCGCAACCCCAACCCCAACCGCCACCGACCTCGCCGCCGTGCGCAACGCCTGCGAAGTCGCCCAAGCCACCGAATTCATCGAAAAGAAGGACGGCACCTACGAATCCGCCATCGCACAAGGCGGCTCCAACGTCTCCGGCGGTCAGAGGCAGCGCCTGTCCATCGCACGCGCCGTCTACCGTCACCCGGAAATCCTGATCTTCGACGACTCCTTTTCCGCGCTCGACTTCAAAACCGACCGCGCCGTGCGAGACGCGCTCGCCAAGGAGGCGAAGGATTCCACCAAGCTGATCGTCGCGCAGCGTATCGGCACGATCATGAACGCCGACCGCATCGTCGTACTCGACGAAGGACGCGTGGTCGGTCAAGGTACGCATGAGGAACTGCTGGAGAACTGCGAGGTCTACCGTCAGATCGCGCAGTCGCAGCTCAGTGAGGACGAATTGAAGGGAGGTCGCTGACATGGCAGGCATGGGACATGGGCGCGGACGCGGGCCCGTTGAGAAACCGCAGGATTTCGGCGGCGTGATGAAGAAGCTCATGCGCTTCTGCAAACGTTACATTCCGGTCATCATCATCGCGCTGATTCTGGGCGCGGCGGGTACGGTGTGCCAGATCGTCGGTCCGGACAAACTCAAGGACATGACCAACGAAATCACCAAAGGCCTGCCCGCCATGGTGCAAGGCAAGCCGGTGCTGCGTGCAATCGATTTCGACGCGGTGAACCGCATCGTCTGGCTGCTGGTCGCGCTATACGTCGGCTACGCCGTGCTCTGCTACGTGCAAAGCTGGCTGATGGCGAACGTGACGCAACGCACCGCGCAGCAGTTGCGTGAAGCGATCAGCGTGAAGATCAACAAACTGCCGCTCAAGTATTTCGACAAAGTCAGCTACGGCGACGTGCTCAGCCGCATCACCAACGATGTGGACGCGATCGGACAGACGCTCGGCCAGTCGCTCGGCTCGCTCATCACCTCGATTACGCTGTTCTTCGGCGCGCTCATCATGATGTTCTACAACAACGTGATCATGACGCTGTGCGCCATCGGCTCCGCGCTGCTCGGCCTGATCATCATGGGCGTGATCATGAAGGTGTCGCAGAAATACTTCTCCCGCCAGCAGATCGCGCTGGGCGATGTGAACGGCCACGTCGAAGAGATGTACGCCGGCCATAACGTGGTCAAGGCGTACTGCGGCGAAGAGGATTCCATCGCACGCTTCGAGAAGTACAACAAGGATCTGTACGATTCCGGTTGGAAGAGCCAGTTCCTGTCCGGCCTGATGATGCCGTTGATGAACTTCATCGGCAACTTCGGCTACGTGGTCGTGTGCGTGGTCGGTGCGGTGCTCGCGATGGACGGCAAGATCGAATTCGGCGTGATCGTGGCGTTCATGATGTACATCCGCCTGTTCACGCAGCCGCTCTCCCAGTTCGCGCAGGCGTTCCAGAACCTGCAGCGTTGCGCCGCCGCCTCCGAGCGTGTGTTTAAGTTCCTGGAGGAGCCGGAAATGGCCGACGAATCCGACAAGCAGGCGCTGCTCGGCGCGAACGGTAAGCCGGTGCGCGGCGACGTGGAGTTCAGCCACGTGCAGTTCGGGTACGAGCCCGGCAAGACGGTCATCAAGGACTTCTCCGCATCCGTGAAATCCGGTCAGAAGATCGCCATCGTCGGACCGACCGGCGCGGGCAAGACCACGATGGTAAACCTGCTTATGCGCTTCTACGAGATCTCCGGTGGTTCGATTTCCATCGACGGTGTCGACACGAAGTCCGTGCCGCGCTGGAACGTGCACGACCAGTTCTCGATGGTGTTGCAGGACACCTGGGTATTCCGTGGAACAGTGCGTGAAAACATCGCGTATTCGAAGCCCGGCGTGACCGATGAGCAGATCGTGGCGGCGTGCAAGGCGGTGGGTCTGCACCATTACATCATGTCGCTGCCGAACGGATACGGCACCGTGCTCGACGACAAGGCGTCGCTGTCGCAGGGGCAGAAGCAGCTGCTCACCATCGCGCGTGCCATGGTCGAGGATGCACCGATCCTGATTCTCGACGAGGCGACGTCGTCGGTCGATACGCGAACTGAGGAGCTGATCCAGAAGGCGATGGACGCGCTGACCGTGGGTCGCACGTCGTTCGTGATCGCGCACCGTCTGTCCACGATCCGTGACGCCGACATGATTCTCGTGATGGATGGCGGCGATATCGTCGAGCGTGGTACCCACGAGGAACTGCTCGCCAAGTCCGGCTTCTACGCGGGGATCTACAACTCGCAGTTCACGCTGGCGCAGTAGTGCTTGGCGGCCCCCGGCGTGGCGCTTGGCGGCGCTGCGCCGGGTGATGCTTGGTGGGCGCTGGGTGGTGGGTTCGCTGGTTGGTGGGTTCGCTGGCTGGCGTGGCGTGGCGCTGCGTTGACCGCTAGGTTTTGGCGGGTCTGACAACACTGAGCGGCCCCCAGTGTAGGCAAACGGGGAAGTCATCTCCATCTGTCTACGCTGGGGCCGCTCAGCGTGGTTATTCGGGTATGGTTTCTCCGCTTGTCTCCGCTGGCGGGCTCTCAGTGTAGTGATCTGGCGATGGTTTCTCCGTTTGGCTGCGCTGAGGGGTTCTGAGCGTAGGCATGTGGTGGTGCTGTCTCCATCTGTCTCCGCTGGGGCCGCTGGGCGTGGTTGTTCGGGTGTGGCTTCTCCGCTCGGCTGCGCTGAGAACAAATGAGCGTAGGCAAACGGGGAAGTCATCTCCATCTGTCTACGCTCAGCAAGGGTTGAGAGGGGCTGGCTGTCCTACACCACCCGGCCATTCACGCGAAACCCAAGAGGTAATCAGGCGTAAATATTGCGCGGGCGCATATCCTCCGGCAGACCCTCCAGCAGCGTCGCCACGGAACCCTCTTCGAACACGGAACGGATTCCGGCCGCCAGCAGCGGCGCGACGGACAGCACGGTCATATTCGGCAGTCGCTTCTCTTCGGGAACCGGAACGGTGTCCATCAGCACGATCTCACGTGCGCCGCAATCACGCAGGCGTTCAACGGCAGGGCCTGACAGCAGACCGTGCGTGGCCACCAGCGTCACGCTCTTGGCGCCGCCGCCCTTCAGCGTGCGAACCGCTTCGCAGATCGTGCCAGCGGTGTCGATCATATCGTCCACCACCACGCAGTCGCGGCCTTCAACCTCGCCGATGATGCCATGCGCCACGGCATGGTTCGGGCGCGTGGTGTCGCGGGTCTTGTGGATGAACGCCAGCGGGAGCCCGCCGAGCTTGGCGGCCCACTGTTCGGACACCTTGATACGGCCCGCGTCGGGGGAGACGATGGTCGTATTCGCCAGCGGCAGATGGTTGCGCACGTAGTCGATGAGCACGGGGGTGGCGGTCAGATGGTCGACCGGGGCGTCGAAGAAGCCCTGTTCCTGCGCGGCGTGCAGGTCGACGGTCATGATGCGGCTTGCGCCGGCGGTGCGGAACAGGTCGTAGACGAGACGGGCGGTGATGGGCTCGCGGCCCTGATGCTTCTTGTCTTGGCGGGAGTAGCCCATGAACGGCGCAACCACGGTGATGGTGCGGGCGGACGCACGCTTCAGCGCATCCACCATGATGAGCTGTTCCATGATCCACTTGTTGATGTCGCCGTAATGGCACTGCAACACGAATACGTCGGCGCCGCGAACCGGTTCGGTGTAGCGGACGTACATCTCGCCGTTCGCGAAATCGTATGCCGTGGTTTCCAATACCTGGGTGCCCAGGCAGTCTGCGACCTCCTTGGCCAGTTCGGGGTATGCGCGGCCTGTGACCAGCGCCATACGTTTATCCGGAGTGCCCTCAAGAATCGTTGACATTATTGTGCTGCCGTCCTTTGTGTTCTACGAGCAAGAAATAGCCTTCACCAGTGTACCCGTAGCCATGTCATGCGGGGCCGGTCGGTTTGTCAAGTGGGCAGATTCCAGTGGTGGTTGCGACACCTTCATCGATCGGCCTTCAGCTTATTCCCGGCTCCGACCGGCTTGAGTTGTTGATGAGCTCCAGCATCGTCTCACCCGGCTTGCGGTAGCCGAACGTCTTCCTGGGACGGTCATTGAACTCCTCGGCGACCGCGTCGAGGTGGTCGCCGAGGAAGATGCCCGGATCGGTGCCCTTCGGGAAATACTGGCACAGCAACCTGCGCAGCCCGTGTAACCGTGTAACCGCGCAACCCGCGCACGCAGCGTTACGCCTGCTGCTTGGCGAAACGGCTCTGCAGCTCGTAGGCTGCGAACAGCACGATAAGCCAGATCACGCCGGCGACCACGGCGATGCGGTAGCTTGCGGAGAAGCACATCAGCACCACGACCAGCGCCATGAACGCGATCACGATATACGGCATCACGCGCGCGAACGGCAGCTTGAACGCGATCTTGTCGAGCGCCTCCTTGCTCTTCAACCCCTTGAGCTCGGCTGGGCCGTTGCCGGCGGCCACCACGCGGCGGAAGTGGATTTCGGTGATCATGATCATCGTCCAGTTGATCGCCGCCGCAATCGTGGCGATCGACATCAGATAGTTGAACGCGAACTCGGGCCACACGAACACGACCACCACGGCGATGGCGATGATGATCGCGGAGGTGATCACGCCCGCGGCCGGCACGCCACGGCGGGTCAGCTTACCCAGATACGCCGGGGCGTTGCCCTGTTTGGCCAGTGAATACAGCATGCGCGAGTTTGCGTACAGGCCGGAGTTGTACACGCTCATCACGGCGGTCAGGCACACGAAGTTCAGAATGCCCGCGGCCGCATGCACGCCCACGGAGTCGAAGATCTGCACGAACGGGCTGGAGTTGCCGTCGATCTTGTTCCACGGCACTACGGCCATGATCACGCCGAGCGCGAGAATGTAGAACACGAGGATACGCCAGATGATGCCGTTGGTGGCTTTCGGGATCGTGACGCGCGGATTCTCCGTTTCGCCCGCGGTGATGCCGATGAGTTCGGTGCCGCCGAAGCTGAACATGACCACGACCAGTGCCATGAGCAGGCCCGTCCACGTGCCGTCCGTATTATGGGACATCAGGCCGTGCGGCATGAATCCGCCGTCGATGGTGAACCAGTTCGCGAAGCTTGCGCGAATGCCGGACGCGGTGGGAACGTTGGCGATGATCACATACAGGCCGCCCAGGATCATGGCGATCACGGCGACGATTTTGATGATGGCGAACCAGAATTCGAATTCGCCGAACTTGCTCACGCCCATCAGGTTCAGCGCGGCGATCACCACCAGGAACACGGCGGCGGACACCCATTTCGGAATGTTCGGGAACCAGTAGTTCACGAAGGATCCGACCACGGCGAGCTCCACCATGGCCACAAGCACATAGTTGAACCAGTAGTTCCAACCGGAGATGAATCCGGCTCGTTTCGACCAGTAGCGCGTCGCATAGTAGCTGAATGCGCCGGCCTTCGGGTCTTCGACGGCCATTTCGCTCAGGGCGCGCACAATCATGAAGATGACCAGGCCGCCGATCAGGTAAGCCAGCAGGATGGAAGGTCCGGCCAGCGCAATCGATTCGCTGGAACCGTAGAACAGGCCGGTTCCGATGGCACCACCCAGGGCGATCAGCTGGATATGACGGTTTTTCAGGGATTTGCGCAGTGTCGCGGGCACCGGCACGTCGTCGGTTTCGCGCGGTGCATGCGTGGCGTTGGTTTCGCTCATGGAATATCTTCCCTCTCTCATACTGGGAACGTGCGGGCGATAGGGAATGGCCCGCGCGTTGCCAACGATTGTAATCCATGCCGGTTTCCTTGGGCGTATCGCATGCTATTCGGTGGACATGCTGTTCGGCGGGCGCGAATGGGGTGTATGTCCGCCGTATGCGGGGGCGGAACGGAGCTTGCGGATGTTCGCTGTGAGAGTATGAAATCTTGGTAACGGCAACGGTTGCAACATTTGAAACGCCGCCTATCATATGGCGGGTTTCACGCTTACGCGATGTGTGCGTGCTGTGTACAACGGGTGTGCGGAATTGCATGAATCGCCGTTATATGCGCAAAATATTCCCAGCTGTGATTACCGCTCCGACGACAAGGGAAAGTCGGAATGGAGCGGCGATGGGGGAGATGAGAGAAAAGCCAATAAGAGGTCACGCCATAAGGATGACCTGTAAGGAGTTCGCATGAGAATCGTAGGGGCGTCGGCAAGAAGGGCGGTCGTAGTTGTTTTCGCGGATGGTTGCGGTAATCGGTGAGGAGATCGAGATGAGGAACGGTAAATTCACTATCAAGGAGCAAGCGTATCTATCCAGCTTGTCTGCTGTGAAGAACGTCAGTGCCACACGCATCAAATACGAGGATTGGTTCCGTGCCGAATGCATGTGCCGGTACGAAGCTGGAGAATCGCCCGTTGCCATTTTCCGTGAGGCAGGGCTTGACCCCGAACTCATTGGGTACAAGCGCATCGAACGTTGCATCGCGCGGTGGAAGCAGCGTTGGCATGGCATCGAGCACATGACCGGTGCCCAGTTGTCCGAATCTGATAACGCCCTGTTGATGTCGTTGCAGGAGAACTCGTCCGCGTCGGGCGGGAACGATACGGCGGGCAAGCCGGAGCCGCAAGGTGCGAAGGCCGGATTGGCCGAAGCGGCGAACACACAGCTCGCGATTAGCGAGCGTGACCTGCTGATCGCACGCCAGGCGTTGCGTATCAGGGAACTTGAGCGTCTGGTCGGAAAATTCGTGAAGCAATGAGCGCACAGGATATCGTACCGTCATGCGAAACGGCAGCCGATATCTCCTCTGTAATACGTGCCCGTCAGGCGGCGAAGCGACAGCAGATCATGCTGCGGCGCGTCGCGGGCGCTGATCGTGGCCGCAATCAGCGTCCGCGGGTTCCCGGTGTTCATGCGATATCGTTCCTTGCGGGAATTGGCTGCGGCGGCGGAACGCGCGTCACGCCGCGTGCATGACTGGCCGGAACCGTTGGCCGACAATGCATTCGACGCCGCACTGCAAAACGTCAGTTCTTCGGTAGCCGGTAATCGCGCGGCAGGTCGTGCACTGACTTCGGGTCGAGACCGAGCTCCTCCAAACGGCGATCGAGCTCGTGCCGGGCCTTACGCGCCAAAGCGAATCGTTCCGCCGCATCCCCCGAACCATCCGAAGCCGCGTTCTTGGCTTTCTCGGCCAGCTCATCGATCAGGCTCCGATGACGCAGCAGTTCATGGATCTCGGCATGATCATGCATGATGTGCTGCCAGTCGGAAGGTGTGCGCAGAATCTCCTGCACGGCGGTCACCGGGTGCACGTCCGCGACCTGATAGGTGAGCGAACCGAGCAGTGGCATAAGGAACACGGTAATCGCGCCGGCCGCGACCAAAGTGGACGCGGTAGCCTGCTGCATGGTGCCGGCCTTGACGGCCAGCGAGGTCACAGCCACGATGATCGGCAGTGCGGTTGTGCAATACAAGGCCACGGTCACACGATGATGCGACGATATCGGCGTGGACCGCTTATCGAGCGACATGGCGACGAACACCGGCACCGCGCGGATCAGCATGAGCATCACGATGAAGGTGACCAGCAGCCCCGGTTCGCCCGCCACGGCACGCACATCGATGGCAGCGCCCGAAACCACGAAGAACACGGGAATCAGAAAACCATACCCCACGCCGTTCAGCTTCGTCTCCAATGATTCCATGCCGTCCGGGATGATATAGCGCAGAATGAAGCCCGCCGCGAACGCACCCAACACCACGTCAAGTTTGAATAGCGCCGACACCGTCACCAGGAACACCAGCAGGAATACGGTCATGCGCATCATCGTCTGCGATGAGGTGTTCGCATTCTCCGTCAGGAACCGATACGCGCGATGACCGGCCTTACGAGCTTTCGCTGGAATCCGGGCACAGACCACGCAGATCGCGCCGAACACGCCCAACACCAGCAGCGTCTGCCAGCCGGTCCTGGTTGACAGCAGTGCGGCCATGGCGAGAATAGGCCCCAATTCGCCCCACGTACCGTAGGAGATAATCGCGTCGCCGACCGGCGTGCCATCAAGATGGCGCTCCTTAAGAATCGGCATCAGCGTACCGAGCGCAGTGGTGGTCAATGCGATGATGACGGCAATGCTGTTCAGATCGCGCGACGAAAAGAACGGGATAAGCGTGATGGCCAGCCATGCGATTCCCAAACTCACCGCCCACGTGGCCAAACCAACCTTGCCCTGATGCCCCGAAAGCCGTTTCGGATCGATCTCATACCCAGCCAGCAGAAACAGGAACGCCAAGCCAAGCTCGCTGAGCAATTCCACGGCATCGGTGGTCCGGATTACATTGCACCCATACGGGCCGAGCGCCGCACCCGCAGCCAACAACAGCACGGTTTGCGGAATGAATCTGCCCGGAATCAGCTGTGCGACAATCGGGCAAATCACCGCCACCGCCATGATGACGGTCAACGAGACAAGATCATGAGTCATGCCCCCAGCCTAGTCAGCCATGCGAATCGGAGCGCCGGCAAGGGCGGAAAACCCGGCGCAAGCTCAGCATGTGAGACGACACGCCCGGAGGGATGGAAAAATAAGTGGCGAAATTCCGCCGTTTTGCTGGTGTCTACAGCAAAACGTTCCAAAAATCAAGACTGTTGTTCCCAAAACTTCCGTTTTACATTGTCCTTCGGTGCGCGACGTGCGTACGGCAATGCAGGCGCATCGAAAGCAAAGCCGAAAGAGAGGAACAGGTCTCATGCCATCTCGCGTCGTGAACGAGCGGCACGCCCAAGCCATGGATGCCGGCAATGCCACAGGTCGCATGATCGGCCGGATCGCCGCCATCATCATGGCGACGCTCGTCACGCTCGCCACCGTATTCGCATTCGGCTCCACCACCTCAGCCGCATTCGCTGCCAGCAGCAGTTATGCTGATTACGCTACCTGGAGCGCCGTTGCCGAAGACATCAACAAGCAGCTTGCCCAAGGCGAAAGCGACTACCGTTCCGGCAACACTTATCAGGCCGCCACCGACTTCCAGAACGCACGTTGGATGAACTACGACGCCTCCAACTTCTCCACAGTCGTCAACAACACTATCGGCGAAGACAAGCAGAAAGCCCTCCTCCAGGAATTCACCGACCTCGAAACCCTCGCCTACCAGCAGAACAACGCCGACACGATCGCCGGCAAAGTCGACGCGCTCTCCAACGACATCGCCGCCACCGCGCAAACCCTCGACGCGAACAGCAGCCTCGCCAACCCGCGCGACTACGCCAAACAGCGCGACGCGCAAACCACCAAAGAACGCCAACAGCTCGACGCCGTCAAAAAGAACTCCTCCAAAGGCAAAGGCGACCGCACCTGGAGCGATGTCGCCAAGGAAATGAACGTCATTCTCGACAAGGCATACAAGGCCGCCATCTCCGGCAAAGGCGACGAAGGCTCCAGCCTTGTCAACAACGCCTACTACCAGTACTACGAAAAACTCGGCTTCGAAAAGAACGTGATGAACGCCATCTCCGGCGATCGCGTCTCACAAGTCGAATACCAGTTCAAAATGACGCGCAAAACCATGCGCGACGGCGGCTCCCAGAAGGGAATCAAAACGCTCGTCGATGATCTCAAAAGCTGGCTTATCGAAGACGCCGCCACCCTCGACGGCGGTGCCGCCGACGGCGTGAACGGCTTCGCCAAGTTCATCACCAGCTCCATCGGCCAAGCGTTCCTCGTACTCATCCGAGAAGGCCTCGAAGCGCTGCTCGTCGTAGCCGCCGTCATCGCCTACCTTGTGAAATCTGGCAACAAGCGCTTCACCAAGTGGATCTATCTCGGCGTGCTCGTCGGTCTCGCCGGCTCCGGCCTGATCGCCGTGCTCTTCACCTTCCTTTTCGGTGGTTCCGGACCAATCCAGGAAATCTCCGAAGGCGTGTGTGCGCTCATCGCCATGCTTATGCTGCTATGGACCAGCAACTGGATGCTCAACAAGAGCTCCGTGGAAGCATGGAACCGTTACATCCGCGACAAAACCGAAACCGCGGTCGCCAACGCGGCCAACAGAGTCGACGCGGGCGAACGTGTCGGATTCGGCATGGTCGTCTCGCTCGCCATGCTCAGCTTCCTCGCCGTCTTCCGTGAAGGCGCCGAAACCGTGGTCTTCTACGAATCCATTTACTCGATGAGCCAGGACGCGCACGGCATGTGGATCGGCGGACTCGCCGCCGCAGCAGTGCTGATCGCCATCTTCCTCATCCTGCGCTTCACCTCCGTGAAGATCCCCATCGAACCGTTCTTCCTCATCACCTCCGTCCTGATGGCCGTACTGGTCGTCGTCTTCGCAGGCGGCGGCACCCATGCGCTCATCGAAGGCGACCTCATCGAAGGCCACTACCTGAGCACCGTGCCCACCAACGATTGGATCGGCCTGTACCCGTACGTCGAATGCCTCGCGGCACAAGCGATCGCCGCAATCGCGGTCATCGCGCTGTTCGCCATCGGCTTCGCCCGCAAGCGCCGCCTACGCAGCGCCGCCACTGCCGCCTACGCCAGCGGCACCGCCACCAGCACCACCAGTGTCCAGAACTGAACGCCGGCACCCCACACCAGATTTTCCTTTACTCAACAACAACCAACCAAGAAAGAGAACCAATGAAGAACAAGAAGATCGCCGCCCTACTCGGCATTCTGCTGGCCGGCTCCATGGCCATGTCCATGTCCGCCTGCGGCAGCTCCGACAACAAGACCGCATCCACCAAGAGCGACACGTCCTCCAAAACCACCGATGCCAAGAACGACTCCAAAGGCTTCGAAGAAATCCAGGTCGACGAAAAACACTCCGACCAGGAAGTCGGCCCGCTGACCGTCAACGCCGTATACTTCCAGCCCATCGACATGGAACCCTCCGGCATGGGCCTGAAAGCCGCCGACGCCAGCTTCCACCTTGAAGCCGACATCCACGCCAACCAGAAGGGCACCAAGCTTGGCTATGGTAAGGGCGACTTCGTGCCGGACCTCACCGTCAACTACGACATCATCGACAAGTCCACCAACGAGTCCGTCGGCTCCGGCACCTTCATGCAGATGAACGCCTCCGACGGCCCGCACTACGGTGCCAACGTCAAGCTCGACAAGGCCGGTGCCTACAAGCTTGTGCTCAAGATCGAATCCCCCGAAAAGAAGGGCTGGATGCTCCACGTTGATCCCGAAACCGGTGTGACCGGACGCTTCTGGACCGAGCCGCTGGAAGTCACCTTCCCGGATTGGAACTACACGCCACAGGAATGGTGAGTGAAGACGTATACCTGCCGCTCCTCTGATTAGAAGTTACCTCCCCCGCGGTTTCCGCATACGTTGCCCGACACACTCAAGGCCGTTCGGCCAAGCTTACGGTCGGGCAACGTATGCGGAAACCGCTTGCGGCGTTCTCTGGGGCGTTGGTATACAGGGGTCTTTGGAGCGCTGGCGAGACTAGGGAATCGTGCCTGTGGCCGACCGTAAAGACTTGGCCAGAGCGGCCCGGAGCGTGTCGGCCGCAGGTACGATTCCCGGCCATACCAGAGCGGACGGGTTGGCTGCTGGTTGATTGTTGTTCGGTAAGGAAAGGAAACGCGCGGAACGGCGCAATAGGAAAGGGCTGAAATGCTGCTGCAGTATGTGACGGTGCTCCAAGGGACATTGGCGCCGGCGTTGCTGATCATGGCGTTGAACGTGACGCTCACCGTGGGCGAAGGGCGAGACAAGCCGATAAGCCGATACTGGCGATTGATCGGCTTCATCGTAGGCTTCGCGGGAGCCGTCGTCTTCGCGTCCCTGCGTGCCACGGCCGTGATCAATCAACGCACGTTCATCAACTATCCGACATTATGGTGCTGCGTCATCCTCGACATCGCGGCGTTCATCATCATCCTGTGCGCACGTACGATCACCCGCAACCGGCATGAGCATCCACGCAGGCTTGACATCGCCAACCTCATCGCGGCGCTCGCCATCGCGGCCACCACGTTCCGCGCCCTGCCCGACGTGATTCTCAAACTCACAATCTTCGTGGAACCGGGCGATCCCGTCTTCACTTCCGACATGCTGCTACGCGCCCTCGGCTTCCTTCTGGGTGCGGCCACCGCCATCGTGACCGCCCTGATTTTCCGCACCATGCGATCCACCACGCCGCACTGGTCGTTCATTCTCGCCGCGCTCCTGCAGGTCGTGCTTCTGTTCGCCGTGCATTTCACCGATCTCGCTCAGATCCTGCAATCCAAGCGCATCGTCAGCTTCCCGAGCGACATGTTCCTCCTGCTCGTCTGGTGCATCAACCATCAGCGGGCCATGGCCATCGCCATGCCGATGGTTTTCCTCATCCCTGCCATCGCCTCCATCGTCAAAGGCTTCACCACCGCCACAACTGGTGATAACGAAGCCGTCGTGCGCGCGCATGTGGCGTTCGGTCGTCGTGCGAAAGCCGCCGGTGCATGGAGTCTCGTCGCCATCATCGGCGTGACCGTCGCCCTCACCTACGGTGTCGCGCAAACACAGAAAGTCGTCACGCTCTCGCCGCCCGAACAGTATGCGCTCAAGGACGGCGTGGCCACCATCACCTTCGACCAGGTGTCGGACGGCCATTTGCATCGCTTCCAGTACAAGGCCAAGGACGGTACCGTCATGCGCTTCATCATCATCAAGAAGAACGGCGGCGCGTACGGCATCGGTCTTGACGCCTGCGAGAACTGCGGCGACGCGGGTTATTACGAGAAGGATGGCAAGATCATCTGCAAGAAATGCGATGTCGCCATCAACCTCGCCACCATCGGCTTCAAAGGCGGCTGCAACCCCATCCCCTTCGACTACCAGGTCAAGCCCGGCAAAATCATCATCCAGACTTCCGTACTCGACGCCCTGTCGGCGCACTTCCAGTGAGTGAGGAGCCAGCATGTTCTTCATACGAATGATCGCGCGTTCGTTCAGCAGGCAGTTCAAACGCCGACTGCTGATCGCGGTCACCGTCTGCCTGTCCGCGGCGGTGAGCGTCGCCATGCTTGGCGTGGTGTTCGACGTGGGCGACAAGCTCAACGCCGAACTTTCCACCTACGGTTCGAACATCGTGGTGCAGTCCAAAGCCGACGCCGTGGTGAACGACCTGTACAACACCGGTGATTCCACACAATCCGACGCCACCGATCCGACCGCATTCCTCAAGGAATCGGATGCGCCCAAGATCAAGACGATCTTCTGGGCGTTCAACATTACGAATTTCGCCCCGGAACTCAACATCCATGCGGATGTCGGCTGCTCCGGCACGTCGGCTGGCAGTTGCAAGGCCGCGAACGTGCCGATTGTGGGCACATGGTTCGCCAAAACGCTGCATATGGATTCCGGAGAATCCACCGTGGCCGGCATGAACGGCATGCGCTCATGGTGGAAGCTCAACGGCTCCTGGCCCAAGGACGACACCGCGCAGGGGCTTGTCGGCACAACGCTCGCCTCCAAACTGGGCGTGAACGTCGGCGACACCGTCACGCTGGGCAAAACCACCGCGTCCGGACGCTCCCAGCAGAAGATCCGCATCACCGGCATTTACAAGTCCGGCGACTCCGACGACAACGCCATGTACATCCCCTCTTCCAAGGCGCAGAGCCTCGCCGGGCTGCCGGACGCCGTCGACAAGATCGAAGTCAAGGCGCTCACCACACCTGATAACGATCTCGCGCGCAAAGCTTCCAAGAATCCGGCCGCGTTGACCCAGGACGAATGGGAAACTTGGTATTGCACCGCGTACCCGAGCTCGATCGCGTACCAGATTGAAGAGGTGATTCCGGGGGGCGTTGCCAAGCAGGTGCGTCAGGTGGCCGCATTGCAGGGTGACGTGTTGCAGAAGACGCAGGCGGTGATGGTGCTGATGACAGCGTTGTCGCTGATTGCGGCCGCCATCGCCGTGGCGAACCTGATGGCCTCGGCCATCGGCGAGCGCGGCGCGGAACTTGCCCTGCTCAAGGCCATCGGCGCGACGGATGGCGCGGTGTCGCGGCTTATGTTGGCCGAAACCGCGGTGATTTCGCTGATCGGTGCCGTGGTCGGTGCGCTGCTCGGATCCGGTATGGCGCAGATTGTGGGGCATGTGGTGTTCGGTTCGGGCATTACGATGCGGCCGATGGTGTTCGTGCTGGTGTTCGTGCTGCTTGCGGTCACCGTTTTGCTGGCGTCCTTCTCGTCCATTCGTTCGATTCTGAATCTGAAGCCTGCGGAGGTGCTTCATGGCCGCTGATCGTACATCCCGTAATGATTCTGGTGCTGCCGGTACTGCCGGTATGGCCGGTGCTGGCAAATCCAGTAAGTTCGGCAAATCCAAGCCGATGACGAACCGGAGGATGTTCGCCACCATGCTGTGGGGCGCGGTGTTCCGCCGGCGTTCCCGTGCGATCATGGCCGTGATCGCCGTGCTCGTCGGCGCCGCGACCCTGTTCTGTCTTGCCGCGGTGTGCATCGCGGTACCGCAGCAGATGAACGAGGAAATGCGCGCGTACGGCGCGAATCTCATCGTCACGCCCAGCGATTCCGGTGTCTCCGGTACGTCCGGTATGAAATCCGACGGTATCGACGACGCCACAGCCAAGAACATCGACGCGTTGGTGGGTGGCGAACACAGCGCGAAATCCGCCGCATACCGCTATGAGAGCGTGCGTATCAACTCCGCGCCTTACACGCTGGCCGGCATCAACACCGCCGATGTGAAGGCGCTGAACCGCCATTGGAGCGTGACCGGCAACTGGCCATGCAAGGGCAATGTGATGCTGGGGCGTGACGTGGCCGACGCGCTCGGCGTGAAGATCGGCTCGCGCATCACCATCGGCTACCGAGTCTCCGACAACGGTGGTTCCGCAAGTTCCGCAGGCGCGTTCGGCCAGAATGAAAGCGACGCTACGCACGATGGCCGTGTGTCCTCCGACATCATGGAAACCAGCGGCACTGAATTCCGTGTGGCCGGCATCGTCGACACCGGCGGCAACGAGGACGAGATCGTGTACGCGATCAACGGCGACGTCGCCCGCCTCGCCGGTTCCACGCGCGGCGCGGATGTCATCGAATATTCGGTCAACGCGGTCGGTTCCGACCTCGACGCCATCGTGAAATCCTTGAACGCCAATCCGAATACCGACGTGAAAGCGCAGACCGTCACCAAGATCACCTCATCCGATACGCGCATCATCACCATGCTGCAAACCCTGTTCTGGATCGTGTCGCTGGTGGTGCTGGTACTGACCTTGGTCGGCGTGGGCACCACAATCAGCTCGATCGTTTCGCAGCGACGCAACGAGATCGGTTTGCGCAAGGCGCTCGGCGCGTCCGCACGGGCCATCGGCACCGAGTTCTACGTGGAATCCGCGATCTACGGCCTGGTCGGTGGCCTGCTCGGCACGGCGCTCGGCTACCTATTGGCGCGTGTGCTGTGCCAGACGGTGTTCGACCGTGCTATCGGCTTCAACTGGCTGCTCGGCGTGGCGTCGCTCATGCTCAGCGTGCTGATCGCCGTCCTCGCCTCCGTCTCGCCGGTCCGCCGCGCCACGCGCATCGACCCGGCCGTCGTGCTGCGCGAGGAGTGAACGACCGCAGCGCGGAATCCTTGACATCCGATTTCGATCCCCATCCCTGAAACCCGTTTTGACATCCGAATACGAACCAGCAAGTGGAAAGGAATGCCCATGCTGCTCGAACTTGACCACATCTGCAAGATCTACGGCGAACTGCACGCCGTGGACGACCTCAACCTCACCGTGCCGCAAGGCCAGTGGCTCGCCATCGTCGGCTCCTCCGGCTCCGGCAAAACCACGCTGATGAACATGATCGGCTGTATGGACACCCCTTCCAAGGGTTCCGTGAAGCTTGAGGGGCGCAAACTGGAGGACCTCAACGCCAAGCAGCTGGCCGACGTGCGCAAGAACATGATCGGCCTGGTGTTCCAGAAGTTCTACCTGGTGCCGCATCTGACCGCCGTGGAGAACGTTATGGTGGCGCAGTACTACCATTCCGTGGTCGACGAGAAGCAGGCGCTGGAAGCGTTGGAACGCGTGGGATTGAAGGATCGCGCACACCACCTGCCGAGCCAGCTGTCCGGCGGCGAGCAGCAGCGCGTGTGCATCGCCCGCGCCCTGATCAACTGCCCGAAGATCATCCTCGCCGACGAACCTACCGGCAACCTGGATGAGAAGAACGAGAAGATCGTGCTCGACCTGTTCCGCCAGCTGCACGAGCAGGGTACGACGATCATCGTGGTCACGCATGACGCACTGGTCGCCAGTTGCGCACAGCGTGAGATCATGCTCAACCATGGTGTGTTGGTGGGGGAGAAGTGGAATGATGAGGTGGCGCTCAAGGCCTATGAGGCCGCGGGTGGCAAGCCGGCCTTCACCGGGTCAACCGCCGAGGGTGCGCAGCGCGGCGACACCGCCATCGACTTCGTCGATCCGACCAAATCCGCCAAAACCGGCGGTTCCGAGGACTGACTGGCGGTTGCCGGGCCGGTTGGGTGTGGAAAACGATATACGGAAAACGATATGAGCAGACGATATGAGCAGACAGGATGAAAGGAAGAACATGCCCAGCAAACAGGATGCGGTGAAAGTCGTTGCGTTGACCGCGGCGGGCTTGGCGCTGCTGTCCGCGTGCGGCGAGCCCAAGGCCACGCCCATGAACGACGAATACGCCGGCAACTCCGGTGAAAGCGAACAATCGCAGGAACAGCAGTCGCAGAAGTCGCAGCAGGGGAGCAGCGGTTCCGATTCGTCCGACGGCACCGTCAAGAACCATGCCGACGATTCGGATTCCACGACTTCCGAGAAGAAGGACACTGGCAACTACGCCGATGGCACGTACAAGATCAACGGCCAGTACGGTCCGATCGGCGAAGACACCATCGACGTGAAACTCACCGTGAAACAGGGGAGCGTCGAGAAGGTGGACATCGTGGGCCACCCCTTCACGTCGATCTCCAAGAAGCATCAGACCGAATTCGCCAACGCGATCAACGGCGTGGTGGACGGCAAACCGCTCAAGGGGCTGAAGGTCGACAAGGTCGCTGGGGCCAGCTGGACCAGCGAGGCCTTCAACAAGGCCCTCGAAGTGGCGCGGCAGGAGGCGTCCATCCAGTAGGGGCGGGCGCCGGTCGCACGGGATGTGCGAATCGGGCGGATTATGCGGGGTATGCGGGTCGGTTCGCGCGGGTGCCGTTGGGAGATTCGGTGCACATCGGTTTTAGACATTTGTGCCCGTGTTGTGCATTTCTACACTGGGAATCGTGGTTGAACGCAATGCGACACAGGTAATGGAATCATCGACCGGTTTGAAGGTCGAACGGACAGGCGAACCGGTAATTGAACCGGTAAGCGAACCGGCCGATACGCGGACGGCCACCCGGTCAACCTCCGCCCCCGGCATCACCGCGCATCACTCTGCGCACTTCCCTACGCACTTCCCTACGCACCTCCCTACGCACCCGATTCCTGCCATACCTGCTCATCATCCTGGCCTGCTGGTCGGTATGGCTCACGCTCACCTGGCCCGGAGCATTGCGCGACGACACCCTCGCCCAGTACCTGCAATCCTCCGGACTGCACGGCTATTACACGCAGCACCCGCTCTTCGACACCCTGATCTTCGGCGCGTTCTGGTATCTGGGCGAACTGTTCGGCTCCCCGCTCATCGGGCAAGGCATCTACACCCTGATCCAAGCCGTACTGCTCGCCGCCGGCTGCTCGCTCATACTGTGCTATACGCGCAAACTCGGCGTTCCGCGATGGCTGACCCTGATCGGGCTCATCTACTGCTCCACAAGTTATGTGATGTTTGGCAGCGTCGCCACCATGGGTAAGGACTCGCTGCACACCATATTCCTCATGCCATTCGCCGTGATTTTCGTCGAAGCGTGCCTGACCCGCGGGCGCGTGCTCGCCCGCACGCCGGTCGCCGTATGCTTCGTGCTGCTCGGATTCGCGGTGATCGCATCGAAGCGCGCCGCTCTGGTCGTAGTGGTCTGCGCGGGGCTTCTGCTGGTGGCGGTGTGCGCCAAAGGCTTGCGCGGGCGTGCGACAACCTGCTTGGTGGCCGCGATCGTCATCGCGGAATGCGCGTTCGCGCCGATTGCCGCAGCGGTGACGCATGCGAACCATTCCATCGCCCGCGAAGTCTGGGGATATGTCACGCAGCCGGTCGCACGTCTCGCGCACGACGAGCCACACGCGATTTCCCCCCGATCAGCGGCGGCGTCTCAACAAGATCATGGACCTGCAACGCGCGGCCCGCACCATCGTCGACTATCGCACCGATGAAACATTCCACACCCTGAAAACCGACCCGCAGCCCTCCCTGGGCGCCAAACTCAATGCGGTCGGCGCGTGGCTCGAACTTGGCCTGAGCCACCCCGGCACATATCTCAAAGCGTACGCCGGGCCGATCCGCCACTGGTGGGACATCACCGCGAACTTCGCCTATCCCATCGATTCCGACTACATTTTCACACCCGGATACATGCGGCAATGGTCCACGTTCCTCACCGGCCCGGAATATGCGGGCGATGCCGAGAGTGTGGCGGCGCGGCGCTTGGCGGATATCACGCGTGAGCTGCAGCCGTTGACGGGCACGTCGCGCAAACCGCAGTGGAAAGCCGATGCGCTGGCCGGAGTGCACCGATGGGCGCGGCATGGGAATCCGCTGACCTCGATGGCGTTGTACGTGACATGGATACCGCTGTTGATCGCGCTCGCGCTGATAGGGCAGGCGGTGTTCCGGAAGATGCGTGCGAGGAAACATCTCGGCATATGCCGGGGCGCGGCACCGGTCGAGGCCGCGGAGGGCACGAAACGTACTGGTGGTGCGAAACGCGCTGGAGCCATCGGAACCACGGAAGCCGCCCAAGGTGGTGAAGCCACCGAGAGTGCCGGAACGGTGGAAGTCAAGGGAGCCCCGGAAGCCGCGGAAGCCGCGGGGTCGGCCCGGCTTTGGCGGCGTTCGGGCTGCTGTTCTTCAACAATCTGTCGCTGTACGCCGCGCCCTCGGCGCTGTTCTGGTATGCGATCCCCGCGTTCTTCCTGCTCCCGTTGTTCACTGCCCTGCCCTTCCGGCCCGCGCCGCGCCGGAGCGTTTCGGCCGCTCCCGCGCCCGCCTGTTGGGCACACCTATTGAGTCTGCCTGTCGAGTCTGCCTATTGACCAGTAATGGTTTGACTGGACGCACGGTTCCCTGCACGCATGCTCCGTTGCATGTCTTGCTGTATGCCGTTGCATGTTCTGTTGTATGCCCCGTTGCGCACATGATCCCCCGGCCGTCCCGTCATTGCCGTCCAGAACTCTCGTTTCCCCGTGCGCGTTGATCATACCCGGCACACGGAGCAGGTGCTATCTCGCTTATATATGGCAGATTTCGGGGGTCGCAACGAACCAAGTGGCTTATATATGGCACCGATTCTCGGATATCGCGGGTATGCGCGTTGGAATTCCAACGCGCATACCCGCGATATCGCCGTTTACATGCCATATATAAGCCACTTAGCGGAATCACATGGTCCGAATCTGCCATATATAAGCCAAGTAGCGGTTTCGGATGTGGGAACAGACCCAAGTGGCCCCTGCATGCGGCTCCCACGAGCCCGGATATCCGGTCAGACCGCCCCGCGAACCCTATGCCGCGATCGCCGGCCACAATATGGCCGTCATCTGCTCCGCCCACTGCGCATCCTGCGCATGGCACAGCGCCTTATAAGCCAGCATGGAGCCCAACACCGTGCTGAACAGGAACCTCGCGTTGAGATCGCGGCGGAACGCTCCCGCATCCATACCGCGGCGGATGTAATCGCCGAAACGTTGTTCGGCCGGCGTGATCACCTGATTGGCCAGGCTTTTCACATAGTCGTTGTCCGAGCTCATCACCAGACCCACGGCCTTGAACCCGATCTCGTCGTTGAAGGCGGCCGCGATACGCTCCAGCAGACGGCACAAGTCGTCGCGCGTGGGGCCGAACTCATCCACTTCGAACGTGCCGCTCGCCTCGATCTGGACTTTGTGCAGCAGATCCTCAGTGTTACGGTAACGCCGGTAGATCGTGGTTTTCGCCACGCCGGAGCGGCGGGCCACCTCCTCGATGGTCACCGCGCCGATGCCGCGCGATGCGGCAATCTGCACCGTCGTCTGCGTGATCTTGCGATCCGTCGCCTCACGCATACGCGCCGCCCGCGATTTCACAGGAGACGGCAGTTTCGGCATTTTCGATGCGATGGCTGCGGCAGCGGTCTCGCATTTCTTCATGTCCCTCGTCATGATTCCTCTTCGTTCCCTCATCGCGGTGGCGCGTGCCACCGCGAACCGGTTGCGGCCGGCAACCGCCGACCACAACCGCCGACCGCCTAGGCGATCAGCTTGGTGCTCTCCACGTTCGCAACATACCACTGGTTGAACTTGATCAGCGGTTTTCTCAACACCAAACCGATGAGCAGCAGCGGCGGTATGAACAGTAGCAATGCGCCGATGGCCTTCCAATAGTCCATGTCGTAGATGCCCGCAATCGAGGCGCGCAGCGCGGTCACCGCATGCGTGGCCGGCAGGAACGGGCTGATCGCGCTGAGCCACGATGGCAGCATCTGCAACGGGTAGGCGGCATTCGAACCGGAGATCTGCATGATGAGCATGAGCACGCCGATGGCCTTGCCCACGTTGCCGAAGCTCACGACCATCGTGTAGGCGAAGAACGAGAACACCAGCGAGCTCACCCAGCCGGTGAGCATGAACAGCCATGGGTGCACCGCCTGCACGTGCATGGACAGCAGCGAACCGCCCGCCGAGAACGTGCTTTGCATCAGCGCGATCAGCGCGAACACGCCGTAATGGCCGAGGAACATCTGATGCGGCCGCGGATGCCGCAATTCCTTGCGAGTGCGGTGCGAAACCGTGGTTTTCAGCGTCACGGCCATAAGCAGTGCGCCCACCCACAGCGGGATGATCACGTACAGTGGCGCAAGCGACGAACCGAATTGGGCGACGGGGAACACCGCTTCGCGCTTGAGCTTCACCGGTGCGGCGATTGATGCGGCGAGTGTTTCCGAATCGGTGCCCAGCAGCTTCCTGATCTCATCCAGGTCGGAGCTGTTCAATGCGGTTTCGAGCTTGGTGTTGAATTCGGCGAGATCCGTGCCGGTGATCGATAGTTTCTTGGCCAGTTTGTCCAGCGACTGCTTCACCTCGTCAAGGCTGGTGGTCGCTTTCGTGCTGATATCGTCCACGTCGCCCACCGCGGTTTTCAGCGTGGCCACGCCGGTGTTCAGTTCGGCGGCCGCGTTGGCCACGGATGTGGAGATCTGGGAGAGCGTCGGTTTGATGTTCGTGGAGAAGTCGGTGGAAACGCCGTTGACGGCCTGCTTCGCTTCGGCGGCGAAGGCCTTGATCTGCTTGCTTTGCTCGTCGACGCTGCCCTTCTTCGAGGTCACGTCGGCGGCCGCGTTCTTCAGGGATGTCGCGAGATTGTCCTGCATGGTGATCGCCGTTTCCAGCTGCGACAGGATCGCGTCGAACTTGGGTTTGCTGCTGTCGGGAATCTGCGGTTCCAGTGCGGCGAGCGTATTGCGGATCGTCTGGTACTGTTCCGCCTGATCGCTCACATGCTTGGCTTCGGTGTTGAGCAGCTGCGCGGTGTCCGTCATCTGCGTGCCGGCGCTGGCGACGAGCGAATCGACCGAATCCGCGACCGCATCATAGCTGGAAGCGCTCTGCTTGAGCGCGGTGGCGAGCGCGTTGGTGCTCGTGTCGAGTGCACCGGTCAGATCGGTCGCGCCTTTCTTCGCGGATTTCAGCTGATCGCCGGCGCTGGCGCCGGTTGCGGAGATGTTCTTCAGCAGCGCGGAGGAGCTGTTGAGCAGCGTGGACGCGGAGGTGGTGAGCGCGCTGAAATCGCCGATGGTGTTGGAGGAATCCTGCATCGTGGTGGCGAGCGTGCCGATGTTCGTGGTGAAGTTGTTCAGTGCGGCGGTCGCCTTGGGCGACGACAGGTCGTCCGAAAGCTGCGAAGCGATTGACAGCGCGGTGCCCGTAAGGGTTTTGACGAACATCTGGTTGATCTGCGTGCTTACTTCGTTCGCGCCCTGATTGGTGAGGTTCGGGGTGAGCGCGTTCGTTTTCTCATTGGTGTAGTAGCGGATTCTGACGTTCTTCGCATTGGAGGAGAAGAACGTCATCATGCTTTTGCTGAAGCTTTTCGGAATCACGATCGCGGCATAGTATTTGCCGGATTTCGTGCCTTTGATCGCGTCCTGTTCGTCGGTGAACGTCCAGTCGAGTTCCGAATTCGCACGCAACGTGTTGAGGATCTGGTCGCCCATGGTGATTTTCATCGGGATGAGGTCGGAACGGTAGCCTTCATCGACGCTGGCGACGGCGAATTTCAGGTTCTTCATGTTGCTGAACGGATCCCAGCTTGCCGCGATGTTGAACCAGGTGAACAGGCCGGGAATCACCGTCAGGCCGATTACGATGATGATGGAGACGATGTTGCTGGTCAGGCGGCGCACGTCGCCTATGAACAGTTTGCCGATTGTTCTCATTTGGCGTGCTTCCTTTCGTGTCGTGCGAGTGCGATGCGGATCTCGTCATCATCCAGGTTGCCGAGCTCACGCTGCCTGCGCAGGTTGTCGCGGATGAATTCGATGGCCAGCAGGAAGCCGATGATGAGCAGGATCCAAATGATCCATGCGAGCAATGCTTCGAGCTTGGCGTTGGTCGTCAGCGAGAACGTGACGGCCAGAATGATCGGCACGGCCAGCCCGGCGATCAATGCACCGCGTTTGAGGCGCGGGTAGAGCGCTTCGAACTGCGCGGCGCGGCGTTCGATGGACATCTTGTATCTGCTATGGTTCGTCAGCGCCTGCAGGGCGTTGGAAATGCGGTATTCCGAGCCGGGCAGATGCACGTCCTCGCCGATGATCATGTCGCTTTCCTGGATCTGCCGCGCGAACATGCGGTTGGTGTTGGCCATGAGCGGGCGGATGATCAGGCCGATGGCGAAGCCGATGATGCTGAACAATAGCAGGTAGGCGATATTCTGCTCCCAATGCCCGTCGTAGAAGCCGCCGATGGTCTCGCGGAACGCTTTGATCGAATAGTTGAACGGGAAGAACGGGTAGAGCGTGCGGAAGAACTTCGGCATCATCTCGATGGGGTAGAGGCCTGAAGCGCCGGGGATCTGCAGCATGATGAGCGCGATGCACACGCCTTTGCCCACATGCAGGAACGCGGTGGACAGTGAGAAGATGATGGAGAGGTCCACCAGCGAGGTGAGCACGCCGGTGAGGATGAACGCGGCCGCGTTGACCGTCTGCACGCCGAGTATCAGATTGCCCACGGTGGTGGCGAGGCCTTGCAATGCCGCGAATACGGCGAGGAACAGGAATCGGCCCATGTAGCCTTGCGTGGAGGTCATGTTCGGGATGCCTTCCTCATCGGCTTCCGTTTTGAAGATCACCACTAGGGCGAACGCGCCCACCCACAGCGCCATGTTGGTGAACAGCGGTGCCATGCCGGAACCGTAGGAGTCCACCGGGTACAACACTTTGGTGTCGAGCACGGTGGGGGAGAGCATGAATTCGGCGATACGTTCGGTGTCGAGCTCACCGTCCGTGCCGAACATGGAACCTAGCATGTTCGAGGTGTCCAATGCGCTGATATCGGTGATGACGGTGTCGAGTTTGTCGCTGAGTTTCGCCAACGCTTTGTCCATGGTGCGCAGCGCGGAGGCGGTGTCCGCACTGGCTTTGTCGAGCTGGTCGAGCACTGTGGCGGTTTGGCTGGCCAGTGCCGTCTGGTTGCTCAGACCGCCGCCGAGCGTGCCTGTCACGCCGGCCAACGAGCTCAGACCGGCGTTCAGCTGTGGCATGGCACCGGAGGTGATGGTCGATCGGGCCGTGTTGGTGGCGGTCAACGATTGTTGCGCGGCGTTGTTGACGTTTGCGGTCAGCCCGGAGACGGTGGTGATGGTCGTGCCTGTGCTGGTGTTCAGCGCTTTGATGTCACGCAGCGTTTCGGCGGCGTTCGCGTTGCTTTTCTGCAGTTGCGCGATGGCGTCCTTCAGCTCGGGCAAGGCGCTCACAATCGGCAATTGGTTCAACGATTCCAGTACTTTGGCCGTGGAATCGTTGGCGTTCTGCAGGGTGGTGACCGCGTTGCCCGCCGTGGCGTTGACGTTGGTCAGACCGGTGGTGACGGTGTTGATGGTGGTGGTCGCCTGCTGCATGGTCTGGGTGATCGCCGTGGAACCCTTGTCGAGTCCGCTGGAGGTTTTGGCGGCGAAATCGTTCAGGCTGTTCTGCGTGCTGGAGATTAGGGTCGAGGTGCCGCTCAGGCTGTTGCCCGCGTCGACCGCAGCCTGTTGCAGGCTGGAGATGGATTGCCGCGCGGCTTGCGTCTTGGTGGGCGTGCCGTCCATGTCGGCGATGAGTGAGACGAGTTTGGTGCGCGTGGAGCTGATTGTGCCGCGCGCTTCGGTCAGCGAGCTGACGGCGCTGGTCTGCATGCTGCCGGCCTTGTCGGTGATTTCGCCGTCGAGGGTGTTCACCGCTTTGGAAAGCACTTCGCTCACGGTCGAGACGAAAGTGCTGTTGACTTGGTTGTCGACCGTGCTGGCGCCGGTGTCCGTGATCTTCGGGGCGATGGCGCTGGCTTTCTCATTGACGTAATACTTGAGTTCCGGCTGTTTGCCGCTGCCGGTGATGACGCCGAGCAGATCCTTGGAGAAGGTTTTGGGGATGACGATGGTGGCGTAGGATTCGCCGGAGAGGACGCGCTCCATGCCTTCCTGTTCGTCGGCGAAGTTCCAGCCGAGCTGGGTGTTGTCCTTCAGCCGGTTGACGATCTGGAGGCCCAGATTGGTTTTGCCGACGAGCGTGTTGGTGGTGCCTTCGTCGTTGTTCACCACCGTCACTTCGATGCCGCTGGTGTTCTTGTACGGGTTCCAGAATCCGCGGATGTTGAACCATGCGTACATCGGCGGAATCAGTACGAGGCCTATCGCCACCACCCACGCGGACGGTACTTTCAGCAATCGTTTGAAATCGCGCTTGAGAATCGCGAGTACGTTGCCCATCGGTCTCCTTATGAAGTCTTGCGAAGGCCTGTGAAGTCTTCTCAGTATATGCTACGCATTGCGTAGCGCTACGCAACAAGTAGCGTATCGTACCCTGTCCCCAATTCCGCTGCCAAGCGATTCCGTGCCGTGACCGGTGGCGGCCCAGGTTTTGCCGGAAGCTGACCCCAAGGCCGAAGTATGCCCGCTTTGTTAGGTTGGAGCGTATTGGGTAGATAGGGAGAAAACATGGCGGATACCGCTCGTAACGATGCTCGCAATGCCGCTCATCGCGCCGCTCACAACGCTCACACCCGCGATCTGGAACGGAACATGCCGCTCATCGTCACCTTCTTCGGCGACTTGGTGCTATTCGACGGCATCGTGTCCTTCCCGCTCGTCATGCGAGAAATCATCCTGTCCATAAGCGCAGTGGCGCTCGGCTACCGGCACGTCAATCCGCTGAACCTCACCGTGATCATGTCCGTGATCGGTGCCGCGCTGTTCGCCGTGAACTCCGTGCTCATGATTATCTTCGGCGTGCTGCTGATCCTCCGTAAGAAGCGCCATCGCGCCGCGCCCTGGACATACGTGCTGATGCCGCTCACCTTCTTCGAGATCATGTTCGCCCTCTGCCTGCACGGTGTTGGGTGGAATCTGCTGGTGCAGGTGGTGCAATTCCTGCTGTTGGCGGCGCTGTCCGTCATGGTCGATCCGGGCCTGCGCGAAGAACGCCGGTTGCAGCGCACGCTGCGGCGCATGGACGAGCGCGACGCGTTCCTCGAAAGCGAACGCGACGGCATGCTTGGCCGCGACCGCACCGGCAAAGGCTACATGGAACTGAACTTCTTCAACATGTTCTGGCTGTTCGCCGTCGGTTGCGTGTTCGGATGCGCCGTCGAAACGGTGTACCACGCCGTCGTGTTCGGCGGGTATCAGAATCGCGCCAGCTTCCTGTATGGGCCGTTCTCCGCGATCTATGGTTTCGGCACGCTGCTCGTCTCCGTATGCCTGAACCGTCTGTACCGGTCGGGCATCCTGACGATCTTCATGTCGTCGGCGGTGCTGGGCGGTGCGTTCGAATGGCTCAGCAGCTGGTTCATGGAAGTGACCGTCGGCATGAAGGCGTGGGATTACACCGGCAAATGGTTGTCGATCGGCGGGCGCACCTGCGGCCAGTTCATGTTCTTCTGGGGCGTGCTGGGCGTGATATGGATGCGGCTGATTCTGCCCGCCCTGCTGAACTGCATCAACCGGATTCCGTGGAAGATCCGCTACTCGCTGACTTCCGTATGTTTCGTGCTGCTGCTGAGCGACGCGCTGTTCACGCTCATGGCCATCGACTGCTGGTACATGCGTCTGGCCGGCATCCACTCCGATTCGCCGGTCGTGCAATGGATCGACCTGCATTTCAACAATGAGGTGATGGAGCAGCGCCTGCCCACCATGCATATCGACCCGACGCTGGCCGGGCGTCCGTGATCGCTCTCACGCTGAGGGAATGGAAGTGAAAGCCCGGACACCTTGACCTCCGCAAAATCAGGCCCCTCCCCAAAATCAGACAAAATCAGCCCAACTCTGTCCGAAAACAGGGAAGCCCGCCGAAGCCCTCCGAAACCCGTCGAAACCCTCCGGCATCCCCTCCTCCCCACAATCGGACAAAATTGAGGGGAATTTGTCTGAAAATGGGGAGAGAGATGGACTGACGGAGGCGACTGGTGGTGGCGGGGATGCGGCCAGGGGTTCCTCAGAATCAGACAGAATCAACCCAATTCTGTACTGGCAGCCGTCACTTGCCGTACTGTTCGTGCACGAAACGCTCCAACGCGCCGATCGAACGCTTCACCTTCTCCGTATCGATGCAATACGCCATGCGGAAGTAGCCGGGTACGCCGAAGCTTTCCGACGGCACCAGGATCAGATCGTAATCCTTCGCCTTCATGCAGAACGCGGTCGCATCCTCCTCCAACGCCTTCGGGAAGATGTAGAACGTGCCGCCGGGGCGCACCACGTCGAAACCGAGCGAGGTGAGCGTGTCGTACAGCAGGTTCATGTTCGTCTCATAGACGCTCAGATCGCTGGTCTCGTCGATGACCTTTGCAACACCCAGCTGAATCGAGCTCGGCGGGCAGTTATGACCGGTGCCGCGGCTGATCTGGCCCATCATCGGCACCAGCAGATCGGCGTCGGTGGCCTTCGGGTTCACGGCCACGTAGCCAATGCGCTCGCCCGGCAGCGACAGCGACTTGGAGAAGGAGTAGCAGGTCAGCGTGTTGGCGTAGAAGCGGGCCGGGTACGGCTGGGTGTTGCCGTCGAATACGATCTCGCGGTACGGTTCATCGCTGATGAGGAAGATGTCATGGCCGTACTCCTGCTGCTTCGTTTCGAGGATCGCTGCCAGCTTGGTCAGCGTCTGCGTGGAATACACCGCGCCGGAAGGATTGTTCGGGGTGTTGATGAGGATGGCCTGCACGTTCGGGTTCAGCGCGGCTTCGAACGCTTCGAAGTTGATTTGGAAGCTGGCGGTGTCGGCGGGGATGACTGTCAGATGTGCGCCGGTGCCGTTCACATACGGCTGGTATTCGGGGAAGTAGGGGGCGAAGGTGATGATTTCGTCACCCGGCTTGGTCACGGCCCTCATGGCGTGGGAGAGTGCGCCCGCGGCACCCGTGGTGGGGAAGATGTGGCGGCCTTCGTAATCCATGCCGAAGCGGTGGTTCAAGGAGTCAGCGATGGTGGCGCATACGGAGGGGATGCCCAGCGAGGGGGAGTAACCGTGGATGGCGACGGGGTCGCCGTTCTCGTACAGGTCGACCATGGCGTCGGTGAAGTCGCGCGGCGCGGGGACGGAAGGATTACCCAGGGAGAAGTCGAAGACGTTTTCATACCCGATTTGCGCACCGCGCCTGGTGGCGTATTCGCTCAGCTCGCGGATGACGGACTTGCCGCCCAGCATCGCCTTGTATTGCTCGTTGATCATCGGCTTCCTCCCGTGCTTGTTCATTTTCGCCGTATTCGCGTCTCAGTATATCCCGGCATGTGTGGCGCCGTCGGCCCTATTCCGGGCTTTGCCATGTCTTCTCCTGATAAGCCCGTCCGTGTCATGTTTTCCCCCTGATGAGCCCTCCGGGGTTTGCTGGCGAAATCCTGCCTCCAGTCGCGTCCACCACCCTCCTCTCCCCATTTTCAGACATATTTCCCTCAATTTTGTCTGATTTTGAGGAGCGGGGTGTTGGTGGGTTTCGGTGGGCTTCCTCATTTTCGGACAAGTTCCTGATTCTGTCTGATTTTAGGGAGATCGAGGTGCAAGGTTTGTGCGCCATTCCTTCAGTGGGGGCGGCATAGTAGTACAAGCATAGGTATGAAAAATCCCTCGGAGCCAACGGCTCCGAGGGATTCGCGGTGCCCCCCGTGGGATTCGAACCCACAACCCACGACTTAAAAGGACGCTGCTCTAACCGTTGAGCTAGAGGGGCAACAGTCGGACATTATACAGCATCTTTCGAAGAAGCGCCACAAACAGGCATGTCAATCAAGTCTGTGCCCATTCTCGGCCCGTCCTGTGCCCATTCCGTGCAATCCGCCCATGCGCGATTCACCCGTGCGATTCACAGCCGCTGCCGCCTCGCAACTCCCCGACTGGCATCGCCGTCTTCCGCGCATCCTCCTACAGTAAGGCAGCATGTCATGCACAACCATTCTCGTAGGAAAGCAAGCCAGCTACGACGGCTCCACCATCATCGCCCGCGACGATGATTCAGGTTCGGGCCGTTACGATCCCAAGCGTTTCATCGTGGTCGCGCCGGAAGATCAGCCCCGCCACTACCGCAGCGTGCTGAGCCATGTCGACATCGACCTCCCCGACAACCCCTGCCGCTACAGCATCGTGCCGAACGTGCTGCCCAACCGCGGCGTGCTCGCCGAAGCGGGCGTCAACGAGCACAATGTGGCCATGAGCGCCACTGAAACCATCGCGGTCAACGAGCGTGTACTCGCCGCCGACCCCATGGTCAAGCTGGAGGAGGACGGTACGCCCGGCGGCATTGGCGAAGAGGACATCATCACCTTGGTGCTGCCATACATCACCACCGCCCGCGAAGGTGTCAAGCGTTTCGGCGGACTACTGGAACAGTACGGCACCTATGAGGCGAACGGCGTCATCATCTCCGACATGGACGAGATCTGGTACGTCGAAACCATCGGCGGGCACCACTGGATCGCACGCCGCGTGCCGGATGATTGCTATGCGACCATCCCCAACCAGCTCGGCATCGACGATTTCGACTGCAACGACGCCTTCGGCGATCAGCGCGAACACCTGTGCTCCGGCGATTTGCGCGAATTCATAGCCGAACATCATCTCAACCGCACGGTCAACCCCTCCGACACCGATCTCAACCGGTTCAACCCGCGCACCGTGTTCGGCACCGCCACCACCAAGGATCACATCTACAACACGCCTCGCGCCTGGTACATGCAGCGCCACCTCAACCCGAGCGAGGACTGGGATTCGTCCGCCGCCCGCTACACGCCGTCCAGCGACGACATCCCGTGGTGCCGTGTGCCGGAAAACACCGTCACCATCGAAGACGTCGACTTCCTCATGAGCGCCCATTTCGAAGGCACGCCCTACGACCCGTATGGCACGCTCGGCACTCCGGAAAGCCGCCACCGCTATCGTCCGATCGGCATCAACCGCACCGGCCACATGGTCGCCATGCAGATCCGCCCGTATGCGCCGGCCGAAAGCCGTTCCATCATGTGGATTTCCTACGGTTCCGGCCCGTTCACCGCAGCCACCCCGTTCTACGCGAACGTGGACGACACCCCGGCCTACCTGCGCGACACCACGCCCGAGGTCTCCACCGGCAACCTGTATTGGACGAACCGTCTGATCGCGGCGCTCGCCGATGCGCACTGGTATGAGACCAACAATGCGGTTGAGGGGTTTGCGGAGAATGCGCGCGTGTTCGGGCATCGTCTGGTGGAACGCACGGATGCGGCGCTCGCCGGGGAAGCGCCGAGCGATGCCGCGACGATGCGTCGTCGTCTTGAAGCCGCCAACACCGAAATGGCGGAATATCTGCGCAAGCACGCCACCACGCTGCTCAACGATGTGCTGTACACATCCAGCAACCTGATGCATAACAGTTTCGCCATGTCCGACCGCTGGAATTGAGCCGGGACTGAGCTGGAATTGAGCCGGTAGGCGTTGAGAAGGGTGTGCGGGGCCGTATTCGCGGTTCCACACACCCCGACTGCACGGTTCCATGCATGGATTTGCCGCTACTTCGCTTATGTGTGGCGGATTCGGCCCCTCCGGAATGACCAAGTGGCTTATATATGGCACCGAAAGCCCGAAACCCCGGAATCTGCCATACATAAGCAAAGTAGCCCTTCGCCGGCCGCGGCAACGGTCAGCGAAGGGCTACTTGAGAGCTATAAGAGTCGCGGGAGCCGCAAAACGACCAAGTACGCCGCTTGTGGCCAAGACAAGACCGGCCAAGACAAGACCGGCCAAGGGCAGCCCAAGGCAGCCAGTCCACCGCCCCAACCGCCGATCAGTTGAAGCCAACCACCTTCTCGGCCACCAGATAGCCGTTGCGGATGATGAACCGCCCGACCGACCCGCGCAGATTCAGCGCCCGTGACATCGGCTTCCTGCGCACATCCGCGTAAATCGAGGGGGAGTGCGCCTTGATATCCGCCCACAGCTGTTCCTTCTTGGCGTAATTCTCCGGATTCTTCGACAGGATCATGAACACGCTGGCCACCGAGCTCTCAATGGAGAGGAAGTGAATCATGTAACGGTACAGTCCGTCCGGCACTGTGCCGCGTTCCGGTGTCGCCTCCACCATGCGCTGGTTCACCAGCCGCAGCTGATCCACGCGCCTGATCATCACGTCGGTCTGCACGCTCTGCCCTTCGCGCCCGATGTAATAGTGGTAGAACGGCGTGTCGAGGTATTGCAGCGTCTTCACCCAGGGGAACGGCTGGTAGGCGTAGATGAAGTCCACGTAGAACGTGTGCTCCGGCAGCTGCATGCCGGAGGCGCGCACCACGTCGGTGCGGAAGATCAGCGCGTGCATGAGGATGTATTCCGCGATGCCGAAACGTCCCAGGTCGTCCCAGGTGAGGCGTTTGCCGGGCTTCATGGCGCGGCGGAAGTTCACCACGTGCTTGTGCCGCTTCTCGATTTTGTCGTAGACGTAGTTCGTCACCAGCATGTCGACGGGGTCGTCGCGCTGGACTTCCTTGCGCAGCACGGCCATCACCTCTTCGAGCGATTCGGGTCCCACCCAGTCGTCGGCGTCCACGACCTTCACGTAGGCGCCGGTCGCGGCGGCGATGCCGGTGTTCACCGCGCCGCCATGTCCCTTGTTCTCCTGGTGGATGGCGCGCACGACGCCCGGATTGTTGCGTTCCAGCTTCTGCGCGTAGGCGAGGGTGCCGTCCTTGGACCCGTCGTCGACGATCAGGACCTCGATGTCATCGGTTTTGCGCGCGGACAGCAGCGAGTTCACGCAGCGGTCGAGATAGGCCTCCATGTTGTATGAAGGAATCACAAAACTCAGCGTTTTCGACGTATTCGTCATCACGTATATCCTCTTCAACCCCGTGGGTCAGGTTCGGTCAGGCCGTTCGGTCATCCTGCTCATTGTCAGATTCACACGGTAGCACTGTATCTGCCTGTGCGGAAGAGACCTGCGCATCCTCGTCGCCATTCCGGCTTTCATTTCGGTTCTCGCCGCCCTTGCCGTCCTTGTTCTTCTTGCGCGACTTCGCGTCCTCGAACAGCAGTTTCGGCTTGGAGTCGAGTCGGCTCAGCCCGTGCCACGCCAAGTCGACGAGGTAGGCGGCCATCTGTTCCTTGCTGACTTTCGGATGCGCGGCCCAATATTGGCCGGTGAACACGGTCATGCCCACCAGCATCTGCGCGTAGTAGGGCACGCCTTTGGGGGAGAGCTTCTGGCGTTTGAAGGTCGCGGTCAGCAGGTCTTCGACGCGCAGCGAGATGTCGCCCAGCAGGGAGCTGAATGACCCGGATGGGTCGGTGGTTGGCGAGTCGCGGACCAGTACTTGGAAGCCTTCGGTGTTCTGCTCGATGTAAGTGAGTAGAGCCATGGCCGCGCGTTCCACGATTTGACGCGGGTGCGCGGTCGGATCGGAAAGCGATTCGATGAGCACGGATGTCAACGCGCGCATCTCGCGGTCCACGATTACCGCGTAGATGCCTTCTTTGCCGCCGAAATGTTCGTAGACGATCGGTTTGGAGACCTTCGCATGGGCGGCGATCTCCTCGACGCTCACGGCTTCGAATCCTTTGGCGGCGAAAAGCGAACGGGCCACTTGGATGAGTTGCTCGCGACGCTGCAAGGACGACATTCGTGAAGTATTGGCCATATGCGTAGTTTTTCACGGCCACTGGAAAAGGGCGGCATGACGCGGCTCCGCTCCGACGATGTGTGGGATTGCCGTGGGGGAGGGCGTGCCGGGTGCGCCATCGGTAGACTGGGACGTTATGGATATGAATATGATTCTTGCCGTTGTAGGCATTGTTGTTGTGGTGGTCGCGTTGATCGCCGTCAGTGTGTGGATGCAGAAATCCCGCAAGAAGGATTTGGATAAGGCGTTGGATCGTTCCGGTGCGCAGACCGTCGGGGCCAGGTCCGGAACCGGGCAGCCCAAGGCCGCATTCGAGTCCGTTGCCGAATCCGCAGCCGAATCCAAGCCCGAATCCTCCGGAACATCTGGAACCGGAACGTCAGAACCCGCCTCCGAACCCGAACAGCCCGAGCCCATCAAGACCGCCAAGGCGCTGGACGCCCCCGAATCCGTCGGCTCCCGCATGACCCGTCTGAAGGCCAAGCTCGCCGGCAGCGCCAACCCCTTCGGCAAGGCGCTGTTCAACATTCTCGCCAAGGATAATCTGTCCGAGGATGATTGGCAGGATGTCGAGGACACGCTGCTGCTCGCCGACGTGGGCGCCGAGGCCAGCGAGCGTCTGGTCGAGGAGCTGCGCACCGATGCGCGTGTGACCGGCAAGGCGGATGCCTCCGAGGTGCGTGCGGCGCTGCGTGACAAGCTGCTTGATGTGGTCGGCCGCGATACGGACCGTCGTCTGAATGCCGATAAGGAGGGTGCGAACAAGCCGAGCGTCATCATCATGGTGGGCGTGAACGGCACGGGCAAGACCACGACCGCAGGCAAGCTTGCGCGTCTGTTCGTGGCGGATGGCAGGAAGGTCGTGCTGGGCGCGGCGGATACGTTCCGTGCCGCGGCGGCCGACCAGTTGGAGACGTGGGGTGCGCGTGTGAACGTGCCGGTCGTGCGTTCCGATAAGGATGGCGCCGATCCGGCGTCCGTCGCGTTCGAGGCCAGCGCCAAGGCGAAGGCCGACAATGCGGACGTGCTCATCATCGATACCGCCGGCCGCTTGCAGAACAAGGCGAATCTTATGGATGAGCTGGGCAAGATCCGCCGCGTCACCGAGAAGAATCTGCCGGTCGACGAGGTGCTGCTTGTGCTCGACGCCACCACCGGTCAGAACGGTATGGCCCAGGCGAAGGTGTTCGCCGAGGCGATCGGCGTCACGGGCGTGGTGCTGTCCAAGCTCGACGGTTCCGCCAAGGGCGGCATCGTGGTGTCCGTGCAGAAGGAACTGGGTGTTCCGGTGAAGCTGGTCGGCTTGGGCGAAGGCCCCGATGATCTCGCCCCGTTCGGCCCGGAAGGGTTCGTGGACGGCATCCTCGACTGATCGCCGGCCTGCCGCGACCGTGGCGAAACGTAGTGTTTCCAATGCCGTGCGCGTGTTCGTATAACACGGTTTTTACATGTTTAACACATATGTAACCTGTCGTAACTTGAAGAAAACGCGCGCGGCGTTCACTACTCAACTGTGAGCCCCGTAAGGGGTCGAATAACTGAGCAAGTCCCTTTTGAAAGGGCGAAAGATAAGAGAGGGAGGTAGACATGGATACCGGAAATGCCGCATGGATATTGACTTCCGCGTCCCTGGTTTTCCTCATGACGCCGGGTGTGGCGTTCTTCTACGGAGGCATGGTTCGCGCGAAGGCCGTTCTGAACATGATGATCATGGAGGCTGCGGCGCTGTCCGTCACCATGGTGATCTGGGTGTTCTGGGGTTGGTCGATTGCGTACGCCGGCAAGTCCATCGGAGGTATCTTCGGTGACCCTGCCAGCGGTTTCCTGCTGAAGGATTCCATGATCGCCAAGGACGGTGTGTTCACTTCCACCGGTCTGAACGACAACAAGTACCCGGTGAGCATCGACGTGGCGTTCCAGGCCGCGTTCGCCATGATCACCGTCGCTCTGATCTGCGGTGCCATCGCGGAACGTGTGAAGTACAGCACGTGGATGATTTTCGTGGCGCTGTGGATCACGTTCGATTACGCTCCGCTCGCCCACATGGTGTGGAACGGCGGCCTGCTGTCCGCTGACGGCGCGATCTCCCAGGCCATCGGCGCTCAGGCGCATGATTTCGCAGGTGGTACGGTCGTCCATATCAACGCCGCAGTCGCGGCCCTGATCATCGTGCTGATCATCGGCAAGCGTAAGGGCTTCGGCACGCAGCCGTTCCGTCCGCACAATGTTCCGTTCGTCATGCTTGGCGCCTTCCTGCTGTGGTTCGGCTGGTTCGGTTTCAACGCTGGTTCCGCGTTCGCCGCCAACGGCACCGCGGGCTATGCTTGGGTGTCCACTTCCGCCGCCACCGCTGCCGCAATGCTTTCCTGGGGCTTCACTGAGAAGATCCGTACCGGTCATTACACCGCCATGGGTGCCGCTTCCGGTATCGTCGCCGGTTTGGTCGCCATCACCCCGGCCGCCGATGTGGTGTCTCCGCTGTGGGCTGTGGTGCTCGGCGCGATTGCCGGTGTGCTCACCTGCCTGGCTTGCGGTTTGAAGTTCAAGCTCGGTTACGATGATTCCCTTGATGTGGTCGGCGTCCACGGCGTGGGCGGCTTCACCGGCACCGTGCTCATCGGCTTCTTCGGTGAGGGCACTGGTCTGCTGGCTGGTGGCGATTGGCGTCAGCTGGTCGTGCAGTTGCTCGTCGCGCTCGTGGCCATCATCTGGTCCGCCGTGATCACCGGTATCATCGCCTTCGCGCTGGAGAAGACCATCGGTTGGCGTGTCACCGAAGCCCAGGAGGTCGGCGGTATCGATCTTGCCGATCAGGGCGAACGTGCATACGATTTCGCTGGTACTGCCAGCTCCGTTCTCAAGGAGGTGAAGTGAGATGAAGCTCATTACCGCTATCATCCAGCCGCATAAGCTTGACGATGTCAAGGAGGCGCTCGCCGCGGCCGGCGTGCATGGTCTGACCGTTTCCGAGGCCAATGGTTACGGTCGCCAGCGTGGTCACACCGAGATCTACCGTGGCGCCGAATACACCGTCGATCTGATTCCGAAGATCCGCGTCGAGGTGCTGTCCGATGACGCCGATGCGGAAACGCTGGTCGGCGTGATCGTCAAGGCCGCGGGCACCGGCACCATCGGCGACGGCAAGGTCTGGGTCGCCCCGCTGGATTCCGTGACCCGCGTGCGTACCGGCGAAACCGGTTCCGCCGCGATCTGATCCGCGATCCGCGCATATTTCGATATGAATGAATCCCCGCATGTGAGCCAGTCTCCATGCGGGGATTCGTGTACTCGGGCGGTGTGTTAGGTTGGGCCGCAGGAAGCGCGGGATTGCAGGGCCGTGCGGTTGCGGGCTGCGGTTCACGTCTGTAGGCGTGACGGCCGATAAGCGTATGGAAAGGGATGGGGAATGACTTCGGCGGTTGACGGGTTGAAACGGCGGTTCATGGCGATGAGCCGCGCCGACGAGGATGGCGTGTACCGCGATGGCGCGGCGAAGCGCAAGGCCAGAACGGATTTGGCGATGGCCTGCCTGCGTGATCTGTGGGATGAGGCGTGCGAGGCGGTGGCATTCGACGTGCCGAAGACCGGCGTTGGCCTTGGCGCGGTGGGATCGCTGGCGCGAGGCCAGGTGGGTCCGTGCTCGGACCTCGATTTGGTGCTTATCTATGATGCCAAGGCGCTGAACGACCAGCAGCTTAACGCCTTGGCGAACAAACTCTGGTACCCGCTGTGGGATTCCGGGTTGGATCTGGACCAGTCGGTGCGTACGCGTGCGCAGTGCGAGGCGGTGACCGACCATGATCTGCCCGCCGCGATGGGCTGGCTTGATGTGGTGCCGGTTGCGGGCGATACCGAACTGATCCGTTCCACGGCCCTGTCGATTCTGGAGCGGTGGCGTAAGGCCGCGCGCAAGCGGCTTCCCGAACTGCTCGGTTCCGCCAAATCCCGGTTGGATGAGTTCGGGCGCATGGAATATCTCAATCAGCCCGATATCAAGGAGGCTCGTGGCGGATTGCGCGACTCGGTGCTGGTGTCCGCATTGGCGGCGTCCTGGTTGGCGGATCGTCCGCATGGCCGGTATGACGATGCCGTCGAACGGCTGCTGGATGTGCGTGACTGCATTCATCTGGTCGCGGGCAAGGATGCGAACCGTCTGCTCGCGCCGTATCAGGCCGAGGTCGCCGCGATGCTTGGTCTGGCCGATCCGACCCTACCCGAGGGGGAGCGCGAGGCGGAATCCATTGACGATTTGCAGACGATACTGGCCCGGCTGGGGCGCACCATCGCGTTCTCCCTTGACGCCACCGCTTCGCGCGCGGGCCATTCGCTCACGCATGAGAAGCCGCGTTTCGCGTTCTTCCAACTGGCCAAACCCAGGGCGCACGGCAAGCGTGAAGCCCCGAAATTCGAGCTGCTCGCGCCCGGTATCGCCAAGCATGAGGGCGAGGTCGTGCTCGCCCCCGGCGTGGACCCCACGCTCGACGCGAATCTTGCGCTGCGCGTGGCCGTTGCCGCGGCGGAATCGGGGCTGCCCATCGCGCCGGGAACCTTGAATAATCTGCGTCGTTGCCCGATTCGCGACAGCGTGTGGGACGGCGAATCGCGTGACCTGTTCGTGCGGCTACTCGCCTGTTCCGATTCACTGCTTTCCGTGTGGGAGGAGCTTGATTTCGTGGATATTCCAGGGCGGTGGATTCCCGAATGGCTGGGTGTGCGCAATCGTCCGAGCATGTCGGCGGCGCACCGGTACACCATCGACCGCCATATGGTCGAAGTGGTGTCCCGCCTCGGGCGCATGTCGCCGAGTGGCGTACCGTACAGCGACGAACGGTATCATGCGCTGCTGCTGGCCGGCATCCTGCATGATATCGGCAAACGTCCCGGTGTGCGTGACCATGCGGCCGAGGGTGCGCGTCATGCCAATGCGATCCTCAAACGCATGGGGTATGACGCGGACACGGTGTGGTGGGTGACGCTGCTGGTGCGTGAGCATTTGACGTTGTCCGATTTCGCGACGGGGAAGAACCCGAACGATCCGACGGTGGGTGATGATCTTGCGGCATGCGTCGATCATGATCCGATCCTGTTGGATATGCTGTTCGACCTCACACGCGCCGATGGTTCGTCATTGGGCGCCACGGCGGGCGAAACCATAAGCAAACAGTACGGTTGGAGCAAGTGGCGGGAGTCCCTGGTGCGCACCATGTACGCGGCGGCGCGGTACCACATGTGAGCATGGTGTCTGAAAACGTTGGAAAATGGCGGTTTCGTGTGAGCGCCGATCGTTCTACCATGAATCTTCCGATTGTGCAACCCGGTTGCCGGGTGTGGAAAAGTTATCCTCATGTTGTCCACAAAGTTATCCCCAATATGTGGATAACCTGATACGTTTTCCACACAGTTATCCCCGAAATGTGGATAACTCATTTTTCTATCCACATTGGCTCCCCGCGCGTGTTGCATATCGGTCGTTCCCCGTTCAACCCCCGTTCACTTTCGCACACACAACGTGTTCGATTCCGCGGCCGGATCATGCGCATCCCTGTCAAACCGTTCTAGTGCGGCTTTTGCATCTTCTCCTAATACTGGGGAATTCCTATACTGGGGAATCATGGCTCAGGAACCTTGGGAAGACGACGTTCACGACAACACCGGCGGCGGCACGCGCAGACTCGACGGCCGCGGCGGCAATTACGTGCCCGGCAGGACTGGCAGCCCGGTGAGGGACGCCCTGTTCGACCGTGTGCCCCCGCATGACGACGATGCGGAAATGGCCGTGCTGGGCGGCATGCTGATGAGCAAGGACGCCATCGGCGAAGTCAGCCAGATGATCGAGGTCACCGACTTCTACCAGCCCAAGCATCAGACCATCTACGAGTCCATCATCAACCTGTTCTCCGCGTCGCAGCCGGTGGACGCCGTGCTCGTCGCCAACGAACTGCTCAAGCACGGCGACCTCGACAAGGTCGGCGGCGTCGACTACCTGCATTCGCTCGTCGCCTCCGTACCCACCGCGGCCAACGCCACGTATTACGCCGAAATCGTGCATCAGCGCGCCATTCTGCGCAACGTGATCGCCGCCGGCACCAAGATCGCGCAGCTCGGCTACTCCGCCGAAGGCTCGCAGGCCGAGGATGTCGTCAACCTCGCACAATCCGAGGTCTACGAGATGTCCGTGGGCAGGGTGCGCCAGGATTACACGGCCATCGGCCCGGTGGTGCACGATGCGCTCGACCAGATCGACCAGCTGCAGCAGGGCCTGGTCAATAAGGGCGTGCCGACCGGCTTCCGCGACATCGACGACCTGACCCAAGGCCTGCAGCCCGGTCAGATGGTCGTCGTCGCAGGCCGCCCGGCCATGGGCAAGTCCACGCTCGGCATCGACTTCGCCCGCTCCGCCGCGCTCCACCACCATCTGACCACCATCGTGTTCAGCTTGGAAATGAGCAAGGTGGAACTCGCGCAGCGCATCATCTCCGCCGAAACCGACATCCCGCTCGGCGCCTTGCGTCGCGCCGACGAAATCACCTCCGACCGCTGGGCCACGCTCAACAACTTCTGGTCGAAACTCGACGACGCCCCGCTGTTCATCGACGATTCGCCGAACATGTCGCTTATGGAGATCCGCGCGAAATGCCGCCGACTCAAGCAGACCAACGACCTCAAACTCGTCGTGATCGATTACCTGCAGCTCATGTCGTCCGGCAAGCAGGTGGAAAGCCGCCAGCAGGAGGTCTCCGATTTCTCCCGTGCGCTCAAACTGCTCGCCAAGGAGCTTGAAGTGCCGGTCGTGGCGCTGAGCCAGCTGAACCGTGGCCCGGAAATGCGCAACGACAAGAAACCGCAGCTGTCCGACCTGCGTGAATCCGGCTCGATCGAACAGGACGCCGACGTGGTGTTCCTGGTGCACAGGCCCGACTTCTACGATAAGGAGGACCGCCCGGGCGAGGCCGACATCATCATGGCCAAACACCGTAACGGTCCGACCGAAACCTTCCACTTGGCATTCCTCGGCGCGACGTCGAAGTTCAAGGACATGCCGCAGGATTACGCGCAGGGAGTGTGATGCGATGTTTGCAACGGTAGCCATAGGACGTGGCGTGCGCCATCTCGCACGTCTGACACGACACGGCGGCAGTGCGCTGCCGGGCAAGGTGGTCGAACGCATCGACCCAGGATTTCTCGCCCGCACACTCGCGCAACTGCCATACGGCGTGGTACTGGTCTCCGGCACGAACGGCAAAACCACCACCACGCGCATGGTCGCCTCCATGCTGAGCGACTTGGGATTGCGCGTCTTCACCAACCCCACCGGGTCGAATTTCACGCGCGGCGTGGTTTCCGCGCTACTCACCGAAGTCAGTCTCACCGGCAAACTCGACGCCGACATCGCGGTATTGGAGCTCGATGAGGCCTACGCGGTCCATTTCGTCAAACAGGTGCGCCCCAAGTACAGCCTGCTGCTCAACGTGATGCGCGACCAGCTCGACCGGTTCGGCGAAATCGACAACACCGCCCGACTGCTCTCCCACGTGGCCGAAGCCACCACCGGAACCGTGGTGCTCAACCGCGAGGATCCGCGCATCGCAGCGCTCGCCAGCAAGGTGCCGCGCGGCACATCCGTACGGTATTTCGGCTTGGCGCAGGCGCTCAAGCGCTTCTTCCCGACGGATGATGAGATGAACGCGGCGTTCGAGGGCGACGGGAAGACCGCCGACGCGACCACGCCCAGCGCGGGAACGGCCACGGGAGCGGATGACACGGGCGCGGGAACGGGCGCGGACGAACACTGCGCCGACGTGACCCTCGTGGAAGTGCGCGACCATGCCGCAACCTTCCTCATGGACGGGCGCAATCATGATACGGACGTCAAGCTCGAAGGCGTGTACAACCTGTACAATGCCGCCGCCGCGCTCTCCCTCGTGCGTGCCGTGGCCGCCGACGTGCCGGAAACGAAGATGCGCGGCGACGCGGATGCGCTCATCAAGGCGGTATCCGACGTGACCCCGGCGTTCGGCCGCGGCGAGGTGATCGACGTCAACGGTTCCCCGGTGGAACTGCTGCTGGTCAAGAACCCGATGGGCTTCCGCCTCTCACTCGCCTCCTTCGCGCCGCAAGGCTGCGACACCATGATCGCCATCAACGACGAATACGCCGACGGGCGTGACATGAGCTGGCTGTGGGACGTGGACTTCACGTCGCTGCGGGAAACCGGCGTCGCGATGGTGTCCGGCGTACGCGCGTGGGATATGGCGTTGCGTCTGGGCTACGAGGAGGTGCCGGTGGGCACGGTCGACACCGATTTCGACCAGGCCGTCACCTCGTTCGTGACCGCGAATCCCGGCAAACCGAAGCACATGTACTGCACGTACACCGCCATGCTCAAGGCGCGTGCCGTGCTTGGACGGATCACCGAAGTCTCCGATGCGGGGGTGGGCAGATGAGCAAGCGAATCGACATCGTGTCCCTCTATCCGAAGGACATGAACATTTACGGCGACACGGGCAACGTGCTCACCATCACGCGCAGGCTGGGCCTGTACGGCTACGAACCGTGCGTGCATTTCGTCAACCAGGGCGACGCATGGCCGGAACAGGTCGATATGATCCTCGGTGGCGGCGGGCAGGATACCGGTCAGAAGAAGATCATCGACGACCTGTTCGAACGTGCCGACCTGTTGCGTGGACTCGTCGAAGACGGCATGCCGATGCTTATGATCTGCGGCCTGTACCAGCTGTTCGGCGAGTATTTCGAAACCGTGGACGGCACGAGGCTCGACGGCATCGGCGCAATCGGCGCGTACACCGTGGGCGGCGACGTGCGGCGCATCGGCAATCTGGTCGAGCATTCCGAGGATTTCGACGACATCATCGGCTACGAGAACCATTCCGGCCAGACCTTCCTGCGCGAAGGTGTGGAACCGCTGGGCAAGGTCGGCGAAGGCTTGGGCAACAACGGCGAGGATGGCACCGAAGGCGCGCGCGTGCACAATATGATCGGCACGTACATGCACGGTTCGCTATTGCCGAAGAATCCCGCGATCAGTGATTTCCTGATCCGTACCGCCGTGGAACGCCGATACGGTTCCTTCGACCTGTCGGCGCAGACGGATGAGCAACGCGCCGAACTCTCGCAACTCGACGAATACTGCGCGAAAGCCCGCGAAGTCGCCGTATCAAGGCCGCGCTGACCCTGACATCTCCCGGCGTTTGTTCAGGGCTTCCGCGCGGTCCGTGCGGTAGTCTAGGGAAATAGCGATGCGGCGTTTGACCGCATCCACTCTGCAACAAGGAGGACATCATGGCTGATCTCAATCTGGGCGAAGGCCTGCGCAAGATCGTGCTGGCGGGCATCGGAGCCCTGGCCACCACATACGAGAAGAGCAGCGAAATCGTGGACGAACTCGTCAAGAAGGGCGAAATCACCGTCGAACAGGGCAAGGCATTGAACACCGAGCTCAAGCGCAAGGTGAGCGAAGTCGTGGACGACGCGAAGGCCACCGCCGAGACGGCGACCAAGAACGAGGATGAGAAGTCCGAGTGATCGATTCCACCTCCCAGCCCGCCGATTCCACGGTGGATCTTGAGCGAGCCGTGCAGCGGGAAGGCGTGACCTTCTCGCTGTTCGGTTTGCGTCGAGACAGCTTCTCCGAGCGCTACCATCTCACGCGGCGCGGCAAGGCGAAGCGGCTGAGGGAAATCGTCCGCATCGCCAAACAGTTCGACATCTTCCACGGCCTGACGCCGGTCAAGATGCGACTCATGTTCGAAGCGCTCGGCCCCACGTTCGTGAAAGTGGGGCAGATCCTGTCGATGCGTTCCGAAATGCTGCCGCAATCCTTCTGCGACGAGCTGTCCAAACTACGCGCCGACGCCGACCCGATGCCGTACCAAACCGTGGTGGATACGCTCGCCAAGGAGTACGGCAGGCCCATCGAGGAGATCTTCTCGCGCATCGACCCCAAGCCGTTGGGTTCGGCATCGTTGGCCCAGGTGCATCGTGCCACGCTCATCACCGGTGAGGATGTGGCTGTCAAAGTGCAGCGCCCCGGCGTACGCGAAACCATGGCGCAGGACGTGTCGATCATGCGCTCGCTGGCCAAGGTGGCGGCGAAACTGTTCCCCGACACGCAGATCATCGATTTCAAGGGTGTGGTCGAGGAACTGTGGGATACCTTCGAGGCGGAAACCGATTCGTTGATCGAGGCGCGTAATCTCGCCGCGTTCAAGAAATTCTCGCAACCCTACAAGTACATGGATTGCCCGGCCCCCTACCCGGAGTTGTGCACCGAGCATGTGGTCGTGATGGATTACGTCGACGGTATTTCCGTCTCGCACCCCGGCCAGTTGGTCGCAGCCGGTTACGACCTCAAGGAAATCGGCACCAAGCTGGTCGACAATTACGCCACGCAGATCCTGGACGAGGGCTTCTTCCACGCGGATCCGCATCCGGGCAACATCATCGTGCGCGGCGGGCAGATCGTGCTCATCGACCTCGGCATGACCGGGCGTTTGGATCAGCGTACGCGCAACGTGCTCAAGGATATGATCTTCGCCGTCGCCAAACAGGATTCGCCGGCTTTGGCGGACAGCCTGCTGCGGTTCGCCGTCGCCAGTCCGGATAGCGAGGATTACCCGTCGCTGCTCGCCGATCTCGACATGGTCGTCCAGGAGTTCGGCACGGTCGATTTGTCCGAATTGGATATCGCGGCGTTCCTTACCTCGCTCACCCAGCTCGCGTCGCGCCACGGCATCGAAATCCCCAGCAGCATCACCACGGTCGGTCGCGCGTTGGTCACGTTGGAGGGGTTGCTCGACGAGTTCATCCCCAACGTCAATATGATCCAGATCATCTCCGCGCATATCGCCGCCTCGCAAACCCCCGAAACGATGGTGAAGAACGAGGCGAAATCGTTGGCCATCGAAGGCCGGCAGGCGCTGCATGACGCGATGGCCGCGTTGACCGAGATGAAGCATGCCACGCGCATGCTCACCCGTGGCCAGTTGAGGGTGAATATGGAGCTCGTCGGTTCGGAGGAGCCGTTCCAACAGCTGTCGGATATGGTGAACAGGCTGACGATGGCGCTGATCGTGGTCGGCTTGTTCATCGGCTCGTCCATCGTGTACTACGCGGGTATCAAACCGGTGGTGTTCGGCATTCCGATCGTCGGTTTCATGGGGTACATTGTGGCGTTCACGTTGGGGTGCTGGATCGTGCTCGACATTCTCATCAAGGGACGCAAGAAGAAGCATTGACGATGTCTCCCGCGGGTGCCGTGCGTCGGCGCGGCTGCGATGTGCCCGCGGGAGACGCCCGGCGTGCAATGAGGTATGACAGGGGGATGGTGAGGCGTCGTAGAAAAGGTTGATACGTAAGGCTTGCCGAGGTTTTCTTCATGAGAACGATGACATGATTCGGGGGTTCGATTTCGTGTGCTATCCTGCTAGCTGATCAATCAGACAGTCTGTCAATTTTCTGCATGGGACAGGCTGTTTTGTGTTCTTGGCGATAGCACGCTGCTGCGTGCCGAAAGGATAGTGATGTTTTCTCGGCGTCCGGTTCGGAACCGTCATCATGCACACGGAGCTGGCGCACAGGGACATGCGGGCGGACGGTTGCTCGCGGTTATCGTCGCAGTGGCGACTATGGCGGGTTCCCTGACTATGCTGGCGTTCACTGCGGTGGCAGCGGGAAGCGAGACCACCGACCCATACGAGCGTCACGTCGTTGCAAACGATATCAATCCATCGTCTACGAGCGTCACGTCGTTGCAAACGATATCAATCCATCGTCGGTGTCCACCGATTTGTTCGATTGATGCCACGGAACCCCAAGGCAAGGATTCCGACAAACAGGGCAAGGCGACCGATCTCATGACCGAAAAGCTCGCCGGTTCCATCGATACGGACGGCACCGAGCATGGTCTGGTGTTCAACCAGTCCGATGCCGGCAAAACGTACCGGTTTCATCATCAGGAAGAAACCGCAGCACACCATTAACGGCGTGACGAACACGACTCCCGACGACGTACCCGGCGAAGAGAACCCCATTGCCAGCGGTGATAATGCGGGCGATGTACGCATCGACAATGTCTGGTTCAACAGACGCAGTACATGGCCGAAGTCATCGTGCATGACAACGGCGACGGCATCATGTACACCGTGACGAAGGCGTTGAAGAAGGATGGGAACGACGAGGATTTCCGCGAGTACAGTGACGGAAGCCACACCGTTACCGCGGGCGTGGTTAACGGCGAAACGAAAACAGACGGGCTGACGGACTGGATATTCTCCTTCGTCAACACCTACGAAGTGCTGTTCCTGGCCACCATCGAGGCCTCATCGCCGTTGTACAAACAGCTCGTCGGCCGGCAATGGGATGCCGACACATCGTTCACGTTCACGGCCAGGAAATGCAATTACAGTACGGACACTTCCGCGAACACGTTGAACTTCACCATCGACGGTGGCACGATCGGCTGCGCCGTCAGCGATTCGACGCTCGCGCAGCTGCCCGACCCGACCTCAGGGTATGAGGTTTCGGTGAGCGGCGGGTCGACGCTGATAGACGGCACATACGGCAAGGTGACGTTCGGATCGTTCACCTTCTCGAAAACCGGCACCTACGTGTATGAGGTGAGTAAGAAGGCCGGTGACAAGGATTCCGGCATCACCTACGATTCGCGCGTGCGGTACATACGATTCGTGGTGACCGAGGATCAGGAGAAGGGCGTGCTTGCGGTGCGTGCCAGCACACCGGGGTACCGGACCTTCGACGGGGCCGCGTTCGTCAACAGGGTGAACGCGCAGGAGCTGCCCTTCACCGGTGGAACGACCATGCGTGGCATACTGCTGGGCGGTCTGGTGCTGGCGGCGGCGTCGCTGATCGCATGCGGCGCATATCGGCGTCATGCCGGTGCGGCGCGGAGACACGGCATCAGGATATGAGAAACGGTTCCTTCCCGTGGTGGGGAGGAACCGTTTTCGCAAGTACGTAAGTGTGCAAGTGCGCAAGTATGATGTGCGCCGAACCATGAAAGCGCCTGTCGGCGCAAAGGCCGCTCGCAGCGGCAAAAAATGGAGCCCGGGGCTTAAGCACGGCCCGGCGCAGATAACAGTATACGCTATTCGAGCTTGCCGCAGCGCCACAGCGCGGCGCCGTGCTTATTTCCCGCGGAACAGGTCGTTCACCGAGCGGACCATGAGGTCGCTTTCGCCGCGTTCCCGGGCGGTGCGCGCCAACTCGTCGGTTTTGAGGAACAAAGCGAACCGGTGCTCCGTATAGCCGGGGATCAGCTTCGCACGGCCACGCAGTGTGGCGATGGTCTCGGCCACGTTGACGTCATTGCGCCATTTGCGTTCGCCCAGAAGAATGTGCCCCGACTGCTGGTCCGCGGCGATGACATCGATATCGGCTTGAGCCTTGGCGACGGGGTCGGCGCCCCACCAATGACCGAAGCGGGTGGCCAGGAAGGGAAGCTCGGAGTCCGAGTTGGCGCGATGCAGCCACTGCAGGCAGACATCCTCGAAACGCTGACCCACATAGGTGTCCAATGCCGGGCCGAACACCGTCGCCTTGGCTACGAGTTCCCCGTCACCGCTCTCTATGGATGTCAGGTTGGGGCTGACGAAGCGATACCAGAAGGCGAAGAACGGATCTCGTATCTTCCACAGTCCCTTGCGCGAGCGTGCGGGGTCGGCCCCGAAAGGAACCTGACGTTCCACCAGCCCGAGATCGGTGAGTACAGTGAGGTATTTGCCGATGGCCGAGGGTGCGATGCCGGCTTTGTCCGCTATGGCATTCTGTTTGGTTTCGCCCTGTCCCACCGCATCCATGACCGAGTTATAGGTGGCCGGGTCCCGCAGTTCCTGACGCATGAGCATCGCGGGCTCCTCATAAAGCAGGCCGCTGGTGTTGAACATCAGATCGATGACATTGCGTTCGTAACCGAGCTCTGGCCGGATCTGCGCGAGATAATACGGGGTTCCGCCGAAGGTGGCGTAATAGCGGACCGCATCCTCGGCCGATATCTGGCCCAGCATGTCACGGGCGTCGAACGCGTCGAAGGGGGCGAGGCGCATTTGACCGGTGCGGCGACCGTATAGTGGGCTCTTGTATCCCAGAATCTTGCTTTCCATGAATTCCTCATTGCTGCCGCACAGAATCATCATGAGATCAAGGTTCTTGAGTTTGTGGTCGATGATGATCTGCAATGAGGAAGGGAGCGAGCGTTCGCTCATGGCGGCGTAGGGGAATTCGTCGAACACGAAGAGGAATCGCCCCGGCTCCTGCGCCGCGCGATCGGCGAGGAAATCCAGCGCCTCCTGCCAGGAAGCCAGCATCGGCATGGAATCGGGCAGACCGAAGAAGGAATACATGGTGCGGCAGAAGTCACGGAGGTTGTTCGTCGAGGTTTGCTGGCGTGCCGTGAAATACAGCGTGCGCTTGCCGTCGGCGAACTCGTCGATCAGCGTGGTTTTGCCCACGCGACGGCGTCCCAGCATCACCATCATCTGGAACGAACCGCGTTTCCACATATGTTCCAGCGATTGTAGCTCACGAGTCCTGCCTACGAACATGCCACACCCCTCTGTTAATAAGATACTCTTCGGTAAGATACTCATGAGTATCTTACCGAAGAGTATCTTATGCAACCAAATGGGATGTGAGACTGCAGCCTGGCAGGTTGCGACGCGATATTCTTCGGGCTATTCGAGCTTGCCGCAGCGCCACAGCGCGGCGCCGTGCTGGAAATCCTTCGCCGTCACACTCAGATTGCCCGCGGTGTGTAGCAGACGGGCCGCTTTCGTGCGGATCTGCTTCTCCGATTCCGGGTGCATCTGCGCGGCCTTGGTTGTCATGTACTTCGATTCGATGCGCAATCCGAGCGCCACCACGTCGACGAATGCGGCTGCGCGATCCAATGCCATGGCGAAATCACCGGTGAACGCGCCGGACAGAATCGAATCCGCGGTGCGTGCGATGGCATCTTCGGTGGGCGCCTGATCCACGCCGGCGATGGCGGAGGCGCTGGTCGCGACGGGTTCGCCCACGCGCCATAGGCGTGCGATGCTGTCGCGGTGCGTGCGCATCCATGTGCGCAGCAGATACAGTCGCCACAGGATGCCGGGCAACGAATCGGGTTCGGCCTTGCTCCACAGTTCGGCGATTTCATCCACGCCGACGGTTTCCACCAATGCCAGCACACGACGTACCACTTCGGGGTCCTCGCTGTGACGTACGCGGTCCAGCAAAGCGGCCGCGGACAGATGGCTGATTTCGCTGATATCCTGCGGGTCCATGCCTCCGGCGATGTTCTCCGCCACGGCCGGGCTCAGCTGTGCCGGGCGGGTCGGTCGCAGCGCTCCCAGCTGCGTGGGGGAGAAACTGGTGCCGGAAGTGCGCAGGGATGCGAATCCGACGCCGTTCGCGCCGTAACGCGAGGCGCGTGCGGCCGCTGCGGCTGCGGAGGAATTCGAAGATCCGTGATTTGCGGGTCTAGTAGACAAGCGGTACCACCTTTTGCAGGTCGATGATGGTGAGGGTGCCGTCGCCTTGCGGCACGGCGAATACGGCCAATGCCGTGCCGGTGGGCATGTACGGCGACTTGGCGATGAGCCGTTTGGCGAGCGAATGCGAGGCGCACATGCCGCGCATGTGGTCGAACATGCCGCCGATGACGGGCCGGTGCATGCAGATGGCGGTCGGCGTGCCGGTACGGGCGGCGTTCAACATTTCGCCATGGAAGCATTCCCACGCCGTCTGTGGGTTCTCCGCGAACGCGTCCTCGGTGAGTTGGGGCAGGTGGATGATCTTCTGCTTCGTCTGCCAGGAGAACATATCCATGGTTTCCAGGCAGCGTGTCCACGGCGACGAGGTGAGACGCTTGGGGTTGAAGCAGGCCAGTTCGTAGCTGAGCGCGAACGCGCATGCAGCTCCGTGCGGCGTGATCGGGCGGTGCGCCTCCTCGCCTTTCCAAGCCTTGCGGGCCTCCGCCTTGCCATGACGGACCACTAGAAACGGCACGGCGCGGTCGGCGCCTTCGGCGAGGCGATCCATGAATACGGCGAGCAGATCCTTATCGGTGGAATGGGTGAGTTTTCTGCGGGCTTCGGCTGGGGTGAGCCACACCACCGAATTGATTTCGTCCACGTCGGCGCGATGCACGGGGCCGAATGCGGTGGCGCGGTTGCGGTCCTCCTCCTCGCTGATCGGCGTGGCCATCCAGAACATCACATGTTTGAGCACGGAAGCGGAACTGTTCGACTTGCGGCGCTTTTTGCCCTCATCGCTCAGCGGGTATTCGACGTCGTCGAGATACGGGCCGAGTGCCACCGGCATGCCGGTCTCCTCGCCGATCTCACGCACCGCCGCATGCCTATGCGACTCGTTGGCGTCGAGCTTGCCTTTCGGCCAGCTCCAATCGTCGTATTTGGGGCGATGCACCAAGCACACCTCGATGTCGCCCGGTTCGCCGTTCCGGCCTTTGCGCCTGCGGTATACGATGCCGCCTGCGGCTTCAACAATTCGTCTCACGATCCTGCCCTCAATCCTGCCTTCAATCACGTTCGGGAACGATCCTACGCCGATGGTGGGGGATATGCCTGATGGCAAGGGAAGAGCCCGGTTTCCCGGGCTCTTCCCAACGTAGGTTATCGTCTTGCGGCTATCCCAACGGTGACCGGTCAGTTATGGGTGGCCGGACGGCGCAGATGCTGCTTGATCAGATATTCCTGACTGTCGATCAGCGGACGGCCTTCCTCATCCTTGGAATGATGCACATACGTGCCATCAGCCTGCATATGCCAGCTGATCGTCGAATCGGCCATCTGCATGTCGATGTACTTGATGAGCTCGTTGATCTGCTCCGGTGCGGTGACGCGGACCAGAGCCTCCACACGACGGTCGAGGTTGCGGTGCATCAGATCGGCGGAACCGATCCACACTTCGGGGCCGGACAGTGGGCCTTCGCCGATCTGCGGGCCGTCCGCGTTGCAGAACGCGTAGATGCGGCTGTGCTCGAGGAAACGGCCGAGAATCGAACGGACATGGATGTTGTCGCTCAATCCCGGAACCTCCGGCTTGAGCGAGCAGATGCCACGTTCGACGATGTCGATCTTCACACCCGCCTGGCTGGCGCGGTACAAGGCGTCGATGGTCTTCTCATCCACCACCGAGTTGACCTTGATCTTGATCCACGCCTCCTTGCCGGCGCGTGCAGCCTCCTCCTCGCGGCGGATGCGCTGGATCAGGCCGGTGCGGATGGTACGCGGCGCGACCAGCAGACGGTGGAAGCTGGACTTCGGGGCGTAACCGCTCAGCTGGTTGAACAGGCGGGTCATATCCTGACCGACGACCGGGTCGCAGGTCAGCAGACCGAGATCGGTGTACAGGCGTGCGGTCTTCGGGTTGTAGTTACCGGTTCCCACATGGCAGTAGCGGCGCAGACCGTCCTGCTCCTGACGGACCACTTCGATGAGTTTGCAGTGCGTCTTGAGGCCGACGATGCCGTACACCACGTGCACGCCCGCACGTTCGAGCTTGCGTGCCCAATTGATGTTGGCGTCCTCGTCGAAACGCGCCTTGATCTCCACCAGTGCCAGCACCTGCTTGCCCGCATGCGCCGCATCGATCAGCGCGTCGATGATCGGCGAATTGGAGCTGGTACGGTACAGCGTCTGCTTGATGGCCAGCACCTTCGGATCGGCGGCGGCCTGCGAAAGGAACGCCTGCACGGAGGTGGAGAAGGAATCATACGGGTGGTGCAGCAGGATATCGCGCTCGCGGATGGCGGCGAAGATGTCCTGCGCACGGCTGGATTCGACTTCGGCGATCTGACGGTTCGTGGTGGGGATGAACGGACGGTTCTTCAGGTCGGGGCGGTCGATGCCGCCGAGTTCGAACAGTACGGTCATATCCAGCGGAGCCGGCAAACGGTAGACTTCGTCGACGCTCACGCGTAGCTGATCGGCGAGCAGCTGGGAGAGGAACGGGCTGGTCTCGTCGGAGATCTCCAAGCGGATCGGCGGTCCGAAACGACGGCGCAGCAGCTCCTTTTCCATGGCGTTGAGCAGGTTCTCGGCATCGTCCTCTTCAACGTCGATATCTTCGTTACGGGTGACGCGGAAGGAACGGGCCTCCTTGATGATCATGCCTGGGAACAGCGATTCGAGGTGGGCGATGATGAGGTTCTCCATGGTGATGAAGCCGTAACGCTCCTCGTTGGACTCCTCATCGGTCATGTCATCCACCGGAACCAGACGGTTCAGGTTGTCCGGGATCTTCACGCGGGCGAAGTGGGACTTGCCACTGGTCGGGTTCTCCACCAGTACGGCAAGGTTCAGCGAACCGCCGGAAATGTAGGGGAACGGGTGCGCGGGGTCGACCGCGAGCGGGGTGAGCACGGGGAACACCTGCTGGCGGTAGTAGCGGGAGAGACGTTCCTGCTCTTCGGTGGTGAGCTTATCCCAGCTCAGCAGTACCACGTGCTCCTTGGCCAGCGCGGGCAGGATGTGGTTGATCACGTAGTGCGCGTGCTCATCCTGCAATGCGTGCGCCTGATCGCTGATCGCGCGCAGCTGCTGGCGGGGGCTCAGCCCGGAGGCGGAGGGGACCGCGATACCGGAATCGATGCGGCGCTTGAGGCCCGCCACACGAACCATGAAGAACTCATCGAGGTTGTTGGCGAAGATCGCTGCGAAATTCGTGCGTTCCAGCAGCGGCTGATCCTCGTCCTCGGCAAGCTCCAGGACTCGCTTGTTGAACTTCAGCCAGCTCAGCTCACGGTCGAAGAAACGGTCGGGAGGCAACGGTGCCTCGCCTTCCAGAGTCTCTCGTCTGTCGTTCTTGTTTGTCTCGGCGATGTGCTCTGCAATCTGACTACGCAGAATCGCCTTTGAGGGTGCGTCAAAAATCTGTGCCATGTGTTTCATCGTAGGCTTTCCAAGGGCTGTACGTCCAGTTTGGTCCCACAAAATTCAAAAGGGGTTTACATTTTCGATATCCAACGGCTAGACGCGGAGTGTCTAACACCGATAGCACCGTATTCGGGCGGGGCTGAGGGTGCGCCCGCCTATGCGGTGGATGAGGCGATGGCGGGGATGATGCCTATGCGGCGAACGAGGCGATGGCGGGGATGATGCCGATGAGGATGAACGAGGGCAGGAAGCATAATCCCGTCGGGGCGAGCAGTTGGACGGAAAGACGTGCGGCGGCCTGTTCGATGGCGCTGCGTTCGGTGCTTTCGCATTCCTCGACCGCAAGTCTCAGCCGTTCCATAGGTGAGGAACCGTGAACCCAAGCATCCTCCAGACAGTCGGCGATCAGTATGGCGTTGCGCTCGATGGTGGAACCGGCTTCGGTTGCGGTTTTTCCGGTTGCGCTTTTGCTTGCGGTTTTTCTGGTTGTGGTTCTGGTTGCGGTTTCTCCGGCTGCGGTTTCGTGAGCTTGTGCGTTGATGTCGGAGTCTGCTGTGCCGCTGCCGGTTCCTCTGGTATCGCCGATAGCGTCGAGACTGCCGAAACTGCCGAAACCACCGAGACCGCCGATGCCAGCGGTAGTGCCATCGCCGTTCTTGTCTCTGTTGTCGTCCTCGTCGAGGGTCGCGCATGCCCCCACCCACGCTTCATGCCATGTCGACTGCCGCAACAGCGCCGCCCCGGCCTCGCGCAGCACGGTCGCGAGTCGTCCGCCCACGGTCTGCCCCACGGCGGAAAGCGCCGTCGGAATCGGCGCGCCCTGCGAAAGCGCGGCCCCGATCATTTCCAGCAGCAGCGGCAGCGGTTGATCATCGTGCCCGTGGGTCGCGAACCGCGCGAACAACTGACGTATCCACAACAAGCCGATCGCGTACCAAGCCAGTCCGAGGAACAGGAAGATGGCCCCTCTCGCGGAACCGAACAGGAACGCCAGGGGACGTGCTCCCATGAACTCCCCAAGCCCTACCGTCGCCAATGGCAGCACGCTCAATAAGACGATGGTTGCCTTGGGTGCGGCGAACGCCTCGCGGCGAAGATCGCGAGCCCTGCAATCACGCCGATATGAGTCGGATACGGATTGCAGGCAGTGTGCGGCGCCGCAACCAAGGCGCTCACTCAACAGACATGCCGATGCGAGCTGCCGTGCGATGCGAACGATGTCCTGCTCGGTCTCATCAGTGGTGGCGTGACGGCGCAGCGTCGCTGCCGCGCGTGCCGGTGTGATGGTCGACGTGGCGAACTCCATGCCGTACTGTTCGCGGAACGCATCCCGAACATTGCCGCCGCTGGCCGTTCGCGCGATGATCGCGGCGATGACCGAGGCGATGCCTGTGGCGGTGCACGTATCCCCATTGGTTGCCGTGACGGGAATACGGGACGGTCCGGCGCGTTCGACGTGCGTCAGCAGCGCTCGCGGCAGGAAGCACGCCATAAACGCGCCTACCGCGATGATGATGGAGATGACATGCGGAGTGTACATGGCCGCTCCTTTCCGCTATGCTCGCGCCAACCGAGGCGTGGCGTTTCCAGTGTTTCCGACGCTCCTGGGGTTCCAAGTGTTTTCGGCGTTCCCGGTGTTCCCGAGGCTTCCGGTGTTCCCGGTATTCCCGTGGGTTTCGGTGGTTTCGGTGTTTCTTGGGTTTCCAACGTTCCCTGATTCTCCCCAGCGTTCGGCGAACCCTTTCCAGTAAGGCGAGAGGGAAGGCATCCCCATGCCATCCCACGTGGCGAGCGTGACACCGGACATGTCGCATGCGAGGGTGTTCTGGCCCGGAACGTCGGTGGCTGCGCCGCCGTTATACGGAACGTCACCGCCCGAGCCGCGCAGAAGCCCCAGTTGCGCGATGCGCCGCCGTCCCCCGGTGCGTTCAAGATGCATCACCGCATCGAATGCCCCCTCGGCAAGCATGGCGACCGCATCCGGACGCAAACCGGCGAGCATGCCCAATGAGACGATACGGGCGGGGATGCGCTCCACGCTGTCCGCATGCAAAGTCGTCATACCGCCGCGATGCCCGGAATTGTAGGCGCGCAACAGGTCGGCGATCTCCTCGCCGCGGCATTCGCCCAGCACGACCCGATCCGGACGCATACGCAAGGTCGCCTTGACCAGATCCGGCAAGCCGATGGCGCCCATGCCCTCGACGTTCGCCTCCCTGGTGGCGAGCGCCACATGATTGGGTGGCGCGATGCCGTCGAGTTCGCGAATCTCCTCCACCGTGACGATGCGCTCACTGGCGTCGACTTCGTTCAGCAGGGCTTTCATCAGTGTGGTTTTGCCGCTTCCGGTGCCACCGGTGATCAGTATGGTCGCGCGGTTGCGCACCAGACCACGTAGTAGACCGATCCAGGATTCGGGGTACATGCCCGCACGTCGAAGAGCGTCGAGGGTGGGGGCGGCGCGTGAGGGGAAGCGGATCGAAACCGAGGCTCCATGCGGAACGAGCGGGGCGATGACGGCGTGTACGCGCACGCCCCGTTCATCCGACGCGTCGGCTATCGGCCGTGCGTCGTCGAGTCTGCGGCCGAGTTGGGCGCAAAGGCGTACTGCGTATTCGCGGACGATGCTCGGCGAACGTAGGGGGAAACGCGGGTGGTGCTCTTCCATCCCGTTGCCGCGATCCACCCACACCCGCCCCTCGCTGGTGATGGTCATGTCGGTGACGGTGGGATCGGCGGCGACGCTTTCAAGAGGGCCGAGTTCAAGGCAGACCATGGTGCTCCTTTCCGTTACATCGGGTGCGGGTGCGCCCGTTTTTGGATTTTCGGCCGTTCAAGAGCTGGTCGGTCAATGCTTGGATGGCGGCGCGGTTGCTTTTGGGCACGGCGGCGATGCCGAGCCCGTCCAGGATGTCGGCGCAGAGCTTGGGGGCGTTGCGCAATGGGCCGAGCACGTCGTCCCCGAGGTAGGAGACGGCTTCGGTTGTGGCGATTGTCGATGGGGTCAAGCGTTTCGGTACGCCGCGTGGTTCCATGAGGATGACGATTGGCTCATCCGGCGGGTCGTTGTTTCCCGCATAGTCCCGTTGCAGGCGTCGCAGCCTTGCCAGATGCGCTTTGGCCCGGGCCAGTCCGAGTACCGTCAGCTCGACGGCCACGACTTGTCGTGCCATCAACAGTTCCGGCACATGCCCCCAGATATCCCCATCGCCGATGTCGGCGAGCACCATGCTGTTCGCCTCGCATAAGGCTTGTATGGCAGCCCGCATTTCCCAGTGCTCAGGTGCAGATCCGCGCCACGATGCGCAGGCGAGCACGTTGATATCCTCCCAGTGCGGCAACTCGCGGTTGAGTGCTTTGCCATCGATATGCCCCAGGGGAGCGTCGAGATCCTGCAGGCATAGTCCGGGTTCATGTTCGATGCCCAACAGGATGCCCAGTCCGCCGTTCGGAATGTCGGCGTCCAACAGTGCACAGTCGACGCCTTGTTCGCTGAGATTGAGCGCGCTCAATGCGGTGAGCGTGCTCAATCCGATGCCGCCGCTGGGCGAACTGAACGCCACCAGATTCGGGTGATCGGGTGTGACGATGGCGTTGCGTGGATCCTCGGATGGCATACGAGCGGATGGCGTACGCGCGGTGTATGCGGTATGTGTGACGGCTTGTGGGCGTTGCGTCGGATGATTGATCGGCGCAGGCAAACCGGTCGCCGGCAGGGGAGCTGGTAGTCGGCTCCTGCCGGGACTCATCTGCGTGCGTGCCGTATTCGGTGGTGATGTCATAGTCATGCCCCGATTGAAAACCGGATTCGGTGGCGTGCGCAAGCTGAACGGGCATTGTGGTCGGAACCCCCCGTTGCATCCGCATTCCGACATGTCATCCGCGGTGCTGGCCGCCTGCGTCCATGTTTCGTTGCGTTCGTTTCCTCGGAACCGACACGCCGTCAATAATCCGCAAAGCGCACACAGGGGAACAGATGGGCTGGAGGAAGTGCACAATCCCGCTCAATCATGCGTGTTCCGATGCTGGGTTCGAACCATTTGAGCAAGAAAGCGAACATGTCCGTTACGCGGGTTGCGTCGTCGCCTCATCGCGTCTAAATTATGAGGTACAAGAACAACAGAACAGAGCAGAGCCCACAAAGAAGTAATGGTCATAAGGACTGGTACGTTGGACGGGCATTGGATAGACTTACCGTTGCAACGATGATGTTGTGCAGAGATTCTGCTCTTGTTGGACTTGGAAGGGAACCCGCTTCGGCGGGTTCCCTTTTTTCATGCCTGCGCTCCAGGAGCCGAGGAAATCAGCGCGCCCGTTCTCCCGATGCGGGAATTCGGAATGTTCCGCCATTTTCCGTCTTTGGCTCGGATCGATGGGAGACGTGGATGAATCGCCGCGAATCATGGATGGTATGTCGGGAAGTGGTGACGACGGGGGGTTCCGACCACAAGGGTCGTATCAGCTTGCACATGCCCGCGATCATCCCCACAGTGGAATGACCGGCAATGCAGCCGGCAAAAACTCAGGGCATATTCCACGAAAGGAGCGAATCATGCATACGACGATTCCCACCGGCACGGGTGGGCGAGGCTTCGCCACCGGAGCAAGAGAACGTGCGCTGCGGGCATATGAGAGCATGTACGGCAACCTGTGTCTGCTGGACGCCAGGCTACGTACGCGCGGCATCGAAGCCGAGGAAGGCGCGGCGACTGCCGAATACGCGGTCGTACTGGTCGCGGCCACCGGCTTCGCGGCGCTGCTGGTCACCATCATGAAATCGGAAACCGTACGAAAAATGCTGCTGGACATCGTCAAACAGGCGCTGAGCATGGGAGGGTGAGATGAACGGGACATTCATGGCCTATCGCGCTCGCCGCCCGCCAGGTAGGCCGGGAGACGGTGCGATCACGTCGGCACGGCTTGCATACCGTTGCGAACGGGGTGCGGTGACCGCCGAATTCGCCACTGTGCTGCCGGCCGTGATGGTGGTGGCGTTGCTGTTGCTGTCGTTGGTTCGCTTGGTCGGAGTCTCCATCGGCTGCCAGGATGCCGCGTCGGCCGCCGCACGTGCCGCGATCGCGAGCGGTGATGAAACGGATCCCTCGTCCGCGGCGCGAGCGGTGGTCGGAAAGGGCGTCGCAGTGAACATCAACATGACGGAACGGCAGGTGACGGTCGTCACCCGTTGCCCGGTGATCCCCGACCCTGGCGGTGTGCTTCCGACCGTGGTCGAAGGTAAGGCCGTGGGAGTGCTGTCATGATGTTGCGCGACGTGTCGCGGTCGCTGCGACGGCAATATTTCCGCCGACTGTTCCACGGATTGTTTCACGGCTTTCCGTGGCGGCGGTTTCGGCAAAGCGCTCATAAGCGTGCCCATGGTCTTGCGCGGAGACTATCCGCCGGATTGCGGGGTGCGGAGAGTGGTTCCGGCACCGTGGTCGGAGCGGCGCTGATCCTGATGGTTTCCGTGCTACTGACGGCCGCGGCCGGTGCCGGTCATGTGGTCATACGGCATGCGCAGGCGCGGTCGGCAGCCGATCTCGCGGCGCTTTCCGCGGCGATTGCTTGGCGGAACGCGCAGAAGGAACCATGCGCCGTGGCGGCCACCGTGGCGAAAGCCAACGGGGCAAGCCTGGCTTCCTGCCGCACGGAAGGCGACTACGCCGGCGATGTTCTTGCCGATGTCGCGGTGGATACGGCTCTGCCGATCGTGCCGCGCATCACCGCTTCCGCGCGTGCGGGGCCTGCGGCGTGCCGTTGACTGGCCCAGCCGGGTATGCGTATCGTGTGGATATGAATGAGCACAGGAACCATGCGGTCGTCGCGGTGATCGGCAACCCCGTATCGAACAACGGCAAAGGCGCGAAGGTGGACAAGCGGGTGATGGATCTGCTCGTCTCCCGGAGTGAGGTGCACGGATTCGATGTGACCGATCTGACCGGCGGCACCCTTGAGGAGTCGCTCGGCAATCTGGAAAACGCGAAAGGAACCTACGATTACCTGATCGTGGTCGGTGGCGACGGTATGGTCAGCCTCGGCGTCAACGCCGTCGCGGACAGCGGTGTGCCATTGGGCATCGTGGGCGTCGGCTCGGGCAATGATTTCGCCCGTGGTCTCGAACTTCCGGTGAACCGCATCGAAACCGCGGTGGAAGGCATTGTCGGAGCCATCGTCTGCGGTTCACACATGGACATCGATATGGGTCATGTCACCTCGTTGGGCGGCGCTATACCGGATGGCGCCGCGTCGAACGACGCCGTGTCGAACGGCATCGCGTCGAACGGCATCGCGTCGAACGGCATCGCGTCGAACGGCATCGCGTCGAACGGCATCGTGCCGAACGGCGAATCCGAAAGCACCGATCGTCGTTTCGCCGGCATGCTGTCCTGCGGCATCGACGCGAGCATCAACGATCGCGCCAACCATTCGAACCTGCCCGGAGGGTCGTTCCGTTATTTCGCCGCGGTCCTGATGGAACTGATGCATATGAAACGGTACGGGTACCACGTCGTGATCACCGATGAACACGGCGACGTCGAGGAACGCGACATCGTGACCCCGCTGCTCACCGTGGCCAATTCCCGGCATATCGGGGGAGGCATCGAACTGTCCCCGTACTCGTCGTTCGAGGATGGTCTACTCGACATGGTGTGGATGGAACGCGTGCCGACCCTGCCGGAAATCGCGAAGGCCTTGCGCCATGCCTACGACGGCAAGGTGCTGGCCTGCGACTTCCTGGCATGGCGACGTGTGCGAAGCGTAAGCATCACCCGCGCGGAGGAAGGCGATGAGCCGCCCGTGCTGATGGCGGACGGCGAATCCGTGGGAATGCTGCCCGTGCATGTCGAAGCGGCCGGCCGTACCTTGCGTGTGCTCGTACCGCCGGCGGTCGTCGACTGGCATCGTCGGGAACGTGGCGAGGAACAGCTGTTGCACGCCATCGAGCGTGACGGCCGCGATCCGGTCACCGGAAGCTTCCTGCGATAACGTGTGCCGTATGCGTCATATGTGCCGTACATGCCGTATGCGCTTGATGCCGTGGGTGCTGCGGGCAGCGTGAATTGCCGGGCGGATATAACGGGGCCTTGGCGGGCCTGAAAGCCGTTCATCCGCCCGGCATTCGGACGTTCGGCCGGGCTGACCCGTTGGACGGTCCTGCCGAATGCCGTCTGCCGAATGCTGCCTGCCGAATACCGACGGGAACCCGGTTCAGTCGAAATGCACGTAATCGTTCAGATGCAGCGTCTGCGCGATAAGCCGTTTGATGGTGGCGTTGGACACGTCAGGATGCGAACGGATGAGCGAAATCACCCCGGAAACGAGCATGACGAACGTTTCGTGCACGCATACGATCGGCATATCGTGACGTTCCTCGAAATCACGTGCCGTGGTCTGCTGCAGCAGATCGGCGATGCGGTCGGTGACCCGGTCGAGGAACCGGATGTACAGCGCGGCGTTGCCATCCTGGACCAGACGTGCAGAGAACGGACTCTCATCCACGATCATCCTGCGGGTGAGCACGACGAAGTCGTTCAACGCCCCATCGATATTGCCGGTCTCGCGGTTGGCGTTCCATTCCTCCATTTGGGCGAGGATGCTCCCGACCACATCGTCGAGAACGGCGTCGGCCACTTCGCTCTTATCGGCAAAGTAGTGGTAGAACAAGGATCGTGTCATACGTGCACGGTTGGCGATGTCGCTGACGGTGACCTTGGAGAAGCCTTTCTCCGCGCAGATATCACGTGCCGCGCGCACGATGGCCGCGCGACGCGCGTCGCCCTTCCCGTTGGGCGTTGGGGTTTTGCCGGAACTCATAGATTCCAGTGTACGGGATGCGGGCAGGCCGGGATGCCGTGTGCACGTCGTGCGCATGGCCGTTGACGAGCCGATTCCGACGCGCACATGCCGAAGGCGTGGGGCCGTATGGCATCGGTGTGCGGAAATCAGTAAGGTGGGTATGCGTGCGGTTCGCATAGTCCATCGCGGCATGATGTGCCTGGGACGGGAATGCAGTAAGGTGGCGGTGCGCACGCGATGCGCGCTGGCTAGTACCGGAAGGTGTTGAGAAATATGGCGTTGGCTCTTTATCGTCGTTATCGCCCTGATACGTTCGAAGGCGTTATTGGACAGGAGCAGGTCACCGTGCCGCTGATGCGGGCGTTGGACGAAGGCAAGCTGACGCATGCCTACCTGTTCTCCGGACCGCGAGGATGCGGCAAAACCAGTTCCGCACGAATCCTCGCCCGCTGCGTCAACTGCGCGAAGGGGCCGACCTCCCACCCGTGCGGCGAATGCGAGTCCTGCAAGGATCTCGCCACGGGAGGCCCGGGATCCATCGACGTGGTCGAAATCGACGCGGCGTCGCACAACGGTGTGGACGATGCGCGAGAACTGCGCGAACGTGCCGGATTCGCGCCCGCGCGCGACCGCTATAAGATCTTCATCCTCGATGAGGCGCATATGGTCACCCCGCAAGGTTTCAACGCGCTGCTGAAAATCGTTGAGGAGCCGCCGGAGCACGTGATGTTCATCTTCGCCACCACAGAACCCGACAAGGTGATCGGCACCATCCGCTCGCGTACGCACCATTACCCGTTCCGCCTTGTGCCGCAGGAGGTTATGGGACCGTACCTAGAACAAATCTGCGAGAAGGAACACATCAAGCCCGAACCCGGCGTGCTCAGGCTGGCCATGCGTGCAGGCGGCGGTTCCATGCGCGACACCCTGTCCGTGCTTGATCAGCTGATGATCGGATCCGTCGACGGTGTCATCACGCATGACGCTTCCGTGGCGTTGCTCGGTTTCACGCCGGATGCGCTGATCGGCCAAGGCATCGACGCGGTGATCGACGGTGATGGCGAAGCGCTTTACGACGTGGTGCAGAAGGTCGTGGTGGGCGGTTTCGATCCGCGTCGTTTCGTCGAGGATCTGCTGGCCCGCGTGCGCGACCTCATGGTGCTCACCTTGGCGGGAGATCGCGCGGAAAGCGTGCTGTCCGATTCCGCCGAAGGTGAGGATATGTCCGAGCTGCGCCGCCAGGCCGAAGCGCTTGGTTTGAACGCTCTCACGGTGATGGCCGACACGATGAACGCCACGTTGGCCAACATGACGGGCGCCATTTCGCCGCGTATGAGGCTGGAATTGCTGGCGGCGCGTCTGCTTGCCGAACGTGAGAACGGTTGGGCGGACCATGCGGCTTCCGCGGGTGCACCCGTGAGCGCCCAGCCCGGCACCAACGCTGGCGTGACGAACGCGGCGCAGCATGCCGCTCCGGCGGGAGGGCATACCGGTTTCGCCGGTGCCTCACGCAATACGGGATCCGCGCCCGCACACGGTGGTTTCGCCGGTGCCGCGCGCAATCAGGAGCACGGCCAGGAACGTGGTCAGGATCATGGCCAGAACGCAACCGCCGCTTCGACGCAACCGTCCTCGCCGCAGCTTGATGCATCCGGTTTCGCCGCCACGCAGAATACGGCGAATCCCGCCACGGCTGCCGCGCCGCAGTCGCAGGGCGGGAACACGCAGCAGGCATCTGAATCTCAGCAGCAGCCTGCCGCCCAGGCCGAGGACGGTCGCGCGCCGGACGAGAAATGGGATGCGCTGGTACGCGATCTTCCGCAGGATGTACGCGGGTACGTGTCCCGCGACAAGGTGGTGCGCGTCAAGTACGCGCCCCAGCCGAGCACCGGGAAAATGCGTCTGTGGCTGAAATTCGACAAGGCGTTGAGCAAGTATGCCTTCGCTTTGGGTGTTGCGAAGGAAGCGGTCGACGGCACCACCAAGGTCGTCGACATCGTGCGCGCCGAAGTGCGTAAGGCCTTCGGCGAACATGTCGAAATCGCACCCACCAAGCTCACCGATGACGGCGTGCGCGCGCCGGCGTTCAAGCAGCTTCCCGCGGAGGAACAGCAGCGCATCAAGACCCAGCTGTTGCAGGAGAACCTGAAATCCGCCACGGCAAACGTTTCGCAGTGGGGTGAACCCGTCGGTGAATCGACGTCCCGTGAACGGTCCGACGCTTCGGATACGTCGGGTGCGCAGGGGGACGCGTCCGATGATGCCGACGCGCATCGATCGCTTGACGGTTTCGCTCCGGAAAGATCGGTGAATCAGCGGCAGGATTCGGTATCCTCCGCCAATGAGACCGTGGACGGCTGGGCTGTTCCCGGAGCCGCCGGGCAAGCGGCGCCGACGGCGCAGGCAAGCCAGGTTGCGCAGGGAACGGAAGCGGATGACGATCCGTGGGCGGTGCCCCCGCAGTCGCATCCGCAGAATCAGACCGCCCAGCAGACCGCCGCAAACGGTCAGGGTGAGGAACATCACAAACATGTCGCAGTGCCGGATCTGAGCGACGGCATCGACCCGTGGGCCACTCCGGCAGCATCCACCGCCGTGCAGGGAACGCCCGCGCAGTCCACAGCCGCATCCGCATCCGCGTCGGCTGCCGGAACACCGAACCAGGCGAACCAGCCTGGACAGGCGAACCAGCAGAACCGGATGGGCGCATCCTCCGGCGTCGACCTGTCCGACGACCCGTGGCAGATGGCGGGAGCGCCGATTCCGCCTCCGGCTGAACCCATGCCGGGTTCGGGCCCGGAACCGGAACCGATGGCGCCGGCCGAACCTGACCCGTGGGCGATGCCCGCGGCCACCGCGCCCGCACAACCGCAGGTCGCGGCCGATGAGGACGAATATTCGATGAGCGACGAATCGTTGGGTGCGGCCACGGCCATGAGCCCCGACGACATCAAACGCCTGTTCGAGGTCAAGAAGGTCGAGGAGTTCGCGGCCGACGACCCGAGGAACCCGCGTAACGCGCATCAGACAACGAAGCATACGGAGGAGTGACGCATGGCATTGGCCTACGATGGGGCGATCCAACGGTTAATCGACGCGTTTTCCAAACTGCCCGGCATCGGACCGAAAGGCGCCCAGCGCATCGCCTTCTACATCCTCGGCAGTGACGAACGTGAGGCGGCTGACTTGGCCGACGCCATCGCCGAGGTCAAGGCGAAGGTGAAATTCTGTGAAGTATGCGGCAACGTGTGCGAAAAATCACCGTGCCCGATTTGTTCCGACCTGCGCCGCGACCGCAGCATGATCTGTGTGGTCGAAGAGCCCAAGGATGTGATGAGCATCGAACGCACCCGCGAATACCACGGCCTGTACCACGTGCTCGGCGGTGCCATCAACCCCATGGCGAATGTGGGCCCGAGCGACCTGAACATCGCGAAACTGCTGGAACGACTGGGGAACGGTGAAGTCAAGGAGGTGATCCTCGCACTCGACCCGAATATCGAGGGCGAGGCGACCACCAGTTATCTGAACCGTCTGCTCAGTCAGGTCGGATTGAAGGTGACGCGACTGGCCAGCGGTCTGCCGGTGGGCAGCGATCTCGAATACGCCGACGAAATCACGCTCGGGCGTGCGCTGTCCGGCAGGCGCGAAGCCTGATCGGAACCTGATCGGCGGTCAGGTGGTACCAAGCGGTGCCGGTCGTACCCGTCCGACAGCCCGCCTCGGCCACCTGAACCGAAGCCTGAACCGGCATCCGCGCGGCCGAAACCGCCCCGTTTCGGCGTCCCAAATCGTGAACGGGGCAGTCAACGGTAATATGCCCATCCATATAATCGTCACACTTGCGTACTATGAGACGCAGGTTTGAAACTTTTGAGATAGAGGATAGGACAACTGTGGCTCTCATCGTGCAGAAATACGGCGGCTCCTCCGTGGCCGACGCCGAATCCATCAAGCGCGTCGCCCGCCGTGTTGTGGAGACGAAAAAGAAGGGCAATTCCGTCGCCGTGGTCGTTTCGGCCATGGGCGACACCACCGATGACCTCATCGATCAGGCCCTCAGCATTGATTCCAACCCGCCCGAGCGTGAGATGGATATGCTGATGACCGCCGGCGAGCGTATTTCCATGAGCCTGCTCGCCATGGCCATCCACGCCGAAGGTGCCAACGCGCACTCCTTCACCGGTCAGCAGGCTGGCTTCTTCACTGATGCGCGTTATGGTGCCGCGCATATCAAGTCCGTGAAACCCGACCGTGTCAAGCATGCGCTCGACGAGGGCGACGTGGCGATCGTGGCCGGCTTCCAAGGCATCAACGCCAATGGTGACGCCACCACGCTCGGCCGTGGCGGTTCCGACACGTCCGCGGTCGCCTTGGCCGTCGCGCTTGACGCCGACATGTGCGAGATCTACACCGATGTGGATGGCGTGTTCACCGCCGATCCGCGTATCGTCCCGACCGCCAAGCGCATTCCGTGCATCGACTACGAGTCGATTCTCGAAATGGCCGCATGCGGTTCGAAGGTGCTTGCGCTGCGCTGCGTCGAATACGCCCAGCGTTTCAACATGCCGCTGCACGTGCGTTCGTCCTTCTCCCATAGGACCGGCACGCTGGTCGTGCCGAACGGCGTGGATCCGCGCACGCTGCCGAACCTCGACTAGTCAACGAAACCACTCCCATCCCAACAGAAGCGAAAGCAAGAGAACATGAGCGATAAGAACGAATCCATGGGTGACCTGTTCCCCGACCTCGGACCGGAGGCGCCGGTCATCTCCGGTGTGGCCCACGACCGCAGCGAGGCTCTGGCCACGGTGCGTGGCGTGCCGAACGAGCCCGGTATGGCCGCCAAGGTGTTCACCGAGCTGGCCATGGCCGGCGTGAACGTCGACATGATCGTGCAGGCGGGCGCGTCCGTCGGCACCGCTGACATTTCCTTCACCGTGCCTGAAGCTGCGGTCAAGCAGGTTCGTGAGATCCTCATCGAAAGACACGACGTGCTCGGCTACAAGTCCTTCGATATCGACACCAACGTGGGCAAGGTCGCCGTGGTGGGCGTCGGCATGAAGACCCATTCCGGCTTGGCCGCCAAGTTCTTCAACGCGCTGAGCGAGAAGGGCATCAACGTGCTGATTATCTCCACGTCCGAGATTCGCATCGCCGCCCTGGTGCCGTTGGATCAGCTCAACGACGCCGTCAAGGCGCTGCACACCGCGTACGGTCTTGACACCGACCAGGTGGAAGCCGTGGTGTACGGCGGCACCGGTCGCTGATTCGGGTTCCGACTCGACGTTTTCCGCATGAGGCGGGTTCCACGCAAGCGCGTGGGCCCGCCTCAAGTGTTATGTAAGCATGTTTGTGCGTTTGTGCGTTTGTGCGTTTGCATATTTTCGTATTCGCGCATCATGCTGCGCACTGTTTTTTCGTATCGCGCCTCCCCACAAGCTGTGCTGCACGGCATCAGCCATATAAGCGCAAAAACGGAGGCCGGATCGGTTTCCCGACCCGGCCTCCGCCGACATATGGATGCGGGCGCATGCCACGTCATCCGCAGCGCGTCACCGCGCCCATGCGCGTCACTTCTTGGTGATGTAACCCAATGCCTTGAGCATTTCCGCGCTTTCCAGAGCGCCGCCGGCGGCACCGCGCAGGGTGTTGTGGGCCAGACCCACGAACTTCCAATCAAAGATGGAATCCTCGCGCAGACGGCCGATGGAAACGCCCATGCCACCCTCGTAATCCACATCCAGCTTGACCTGCGGACGGTCATCCTCGGTCAGATACTGGATGAAGTGCTTCGGAGCATGCGGCAGGCCCAGTTCGGCGGCCTTGCTCGTGTAGTTGACGAGACGGTCGATGAGCTCGTCCTTGGTGGGGTTCTTGCCGAAGTTGATGAATACGGTGGCGGTGTGACCGTTGAGCACGGGCACGCGGATGCACTGCGACGTGATCTTCAGCGGGCCGTCGAACGGCACGATCTCGCCCTTGGCTTCGTCCACGTGGCCGAAAACCTTCAGCGGCTCCTTCTCGGACTTCTCCTCTTCGCCGGAGATGAACGGAATGATGTTGCCCAGCATTTCCGGCCAGTCGTTGAACGTCTTGCCGGCGCCGGAAATAGCCTGATAGGTGCTCACCACGACTTCGCGCGGCTCGAATTCCTGCCATGCGGCCAGAGCCGGGGTGTACGCCTGGATGGAGCAGTTCGGCTTGACGGCGATGAAACCGTGCGTGGTGCCGAGACGCTTGCGCTGATGCTCGATGACCTCATAGTGCTGCGGGTTGATCTCCGGCACGACCATCGGTACGTCCGGGGTCCAGCGGTGGGCGCTGTTGTTGGACACGACCGGGGTTTCGGTCTTCGCGTACTCCTCTTCGATGGCGCGGATCTCGGCCTTCGGCATGTTCACCGCGGAGAACACGAAATCGACGTCCTTGACCACGTCCTCCACGTCGGCCACATTCTTGACGACCATGTTCTTGACGAACTCGGGCATCGGCGTTTCCATCTTCCAGCGACCGCCGATGGCCTCTTCATAGGTCTTGCCGGCGCTGTGCGCGGACGCGGCAAGGGTGACCAATTCGAACCACGGATGGTTCTCAAGCAGCGTGACGAAGCGCTGCCCGACCATGCCCGTAGCTCCGAGAATGCCGACCTTAATCTTTTCGGACATAACAACCTCTCGCTTGTGCTGGAACGGTTTCGTATGATTTCACGCTTGAGGTCGACCAGCCGGTCCAAAACGACTCCGCGGGCGGCCACACGCGTTGTTCAATCTTACGAAACCCGCGGAACAAGCCGGTAAGCCTATCCGCATGCTGGTCTGCGTGTGGGCTGGCGATAAAGTCCAGACAACTTGGATGGTTGCCTCGTTGGAGACAGTGCATGCAATACCTTCGTGAGCGTTATGCGTTATGATATGGGGCATGAATATGAGTACGGGTGAGCGGCATATCAATGTGGAGACTACTGCCGTAGAGGGGAGCTCCGCCCCCAAGCTTGAGAACGAGTCGTTCGAGGCGTTTCTTCGCGCACTCGACGAGTCTGTTCCGGCTGAGATGAAAGATCTTATGCGGAGAGAACCTCAATGGGCGTAGCCGAAGCGGGATTTCTTGAACTGCGGAGGCTGAATTCTGACGAGGCGCTTGAAGGTTTTTCATGCGCTAGTCGTTAATCCTTATGATGATGTCTCGCGCGGCTTTTACCAGCATTTTGGCTTCCGCGACGTTCCCGGTTCCGACAGCATGTTCGTCAGATTGGTTTGAGCGCAGGACGCCTTTGACTTCATCGGAACGTTGCGTAACCTGCCGGTCTGCGCATCATATGGAAACAGAATCACACGACTCCGGGATCTTCTTCACCGTATCGATTCCCGTCTTTTCCGCTGTCCGAGCGAGGCCATGAGACGGTAAGCACAATAATCGCAATGAGATTGAGAACATTGCTGATGATTTCAACATTGGGAGTCGAGAGCAGGCCGGCCACGGCGATGTGCGAATATTTCAGTCCAAGGACAAGCCAGTCCAAAGTGCAGATAGCCGTGGAGCACACGACGAATAGCAGCGGATACCCCCTTGACAGGCGCACGAAAACGATGATCATCATTCCCAAAGCGCACCATAATGCAGTCCATAGGTGCGTTCCCAAAGGCAGGGATACCTGCACTTGCGCAGGAAGTCCGGTTAGGATCTCAAGTCCGCATATAATTGCCGCTACGGTGCAAAAATACGTAATCCACCAAATGGTTTTCCGAATCATTGCCTCTCACCATCATCTCGTTTCCATTTGTCAGTGGTTTATTGTGCTCGCTTCATTGGGGCATGATGCAAGTTTGAGATTTCCTCCTTGAAATCGCAAGCGTTATTACAGAAAAAATGGAGATGGCATGCAGCTCCTCTGAGAGCGCTATGGGCGTTATGATATGGAGCATGAATGAGAGTCGGGGTGAGTGGCATATCAACGTGGGGATTCTCGATAACGACGCATGTGCGTTGGAAATGATGTCGTTGATGTTGCAGCATGAGGACGGCTCGATACGAATCGCTTGGACTGATCTGACTGCGCAACGAACCCTGGAACGGGTGTTGCTTGAACGAAATATCTCTTCGTCATCGCGTGCCTGATGTCCTTATTTTGGATCTTGCGCTGAACGGTATTTCAGGCGTCGATGTTTGCCGTCAAATCAGGCGTCATGATTCATCGATTGGTATCATCGGGGTGAGCTCATACTCATTGAACGAATATCAGCAGCAGCTTGCCGCAGCGGGAGCCCAGGGGCTATTCTCCAAGCAGGATGTTTTCTCCCCTGCCTTCATGAAGGCGATACATGCGGTTGCGTCCGGAAATCATGCGGAATGCCCTGGTGATTTTCCTTCTGCGAAGGAAGCGTATGCGCGTCTGCATACTGTACCGGATGATACCGCGGGGTTTTTCCGGACGGGAACTGGAGATACTCGGCTTGTATGCGCGTGGCCTTACTACCAAGGAGATTAGTGGTAAGTTGCATATTTCATGCGGGATAGTGCTGTCACATGTTAATCACGCTTCTCGGAAACTTGGCGTAAGCAGACGTGTGGATGCCATTCGAATTTGTTTGCAACGGCATCTTATTCATCGTTGAATCCGATGCGGAATAATGAAATGATTATGCCAGCAAGGGGGATGAACTGTGTTGCGTAGCAAACGGCGGTGTTCCGGAAGCAGTAGCATCAGCACGGCTCTTCACGGCCGAAAAGGTGTATTGCCTTTGGTTACAGTATGCTTGCTGATTCATTGTTGCGCACTCGCCGATATTATGCTGCAGCCAAATACCAGAGGAAACTTAGGCGACGCACTGCTGGTTGGTGCGTCGCTGGTGTCGCTGGGAACGGTTGTGCTTCTTCCCAAGGCTGGCAGTTGGGCGATTCTTGCCATTTGGTGTATTTCGCTTTTCCCATGTGGGTTATGGGGGTGCTTTGCCTGATGAATTCTTGGTGTCATGCATGATGGCGGTCGGAATATTGGGTCATTCCCATTTGGAGTATGGAGTGACGTCTTCGGTTGTAGTGGCGGGAATGAGTTGGCTACTGCCGGCAATCGGAGGGGAATCCTTTTCGGCGAGTGCTGGTTTCTCTCAGAGCTTGTTTGTTTTGCTTGCGTTGCTTGTCCTGTCTGCTGTAGTGGGATGTTTCGTTCGTCAGGGACGACGTCAAACGGAACTCATCGACATGGTGCAACGCCGCAATATGAATCTTGAGATCGCTCATATGCGCATGACTATATCGCCAATGATGTTACGGATGCTTTGCTGCTACTTCAGCGGTCGCAGTGCGGTGATTCCACGTGCATATCCGAGGCGATTGGTTGTCTTGATGATGCTGCGCATCATTCACGTGCCCTTATTGATCGGCTTGATGATGCGAGTTGTCTTGACGGGATAATGGATATGCCGATTGTCAGCGTGGGAGGATCGAGGAGAGCGGATGATCGAATCGCGGGAGATGAGATTCTGAAGCAACTTCATCAGATTGAACGTACGCAGCAATCGCGTTTGGAATTGTCTGGACACGAAGGTGCGATTCTGATTCCCGAGATGATTCCGGGGAACGACGATGCGGATATCGTTCGGCTGTTAATCGGATTAGTGAGAGAGCTCTGCGCGAATATATCTAAGCATGCCGATGCCCGGTTCGGATATGTGCTTACGGTCGAAGCGCTCCTTAACAAATATGTGGTGAGATTGCGGGATGCCGATGCAGTCAATGCTGATACGGCTTCAGGAGGTACGGGTCTTTCACGGTTTCGAGCGCAGCTTGCGGAACGTGGGGGAGAATTACAGATCGTTGTCCGCGAGGAGAACGGAATTCGTTGGTGGAGCATGGAGGCGTGCATTCCGCGCGAATCCAATATGGATTCGTAATATCGGGCAACTGGCTGTGCATGTGTGGGATTCCCGTCGCAAACGCGTAGCCGACGTGGCTTCGCGCTTTGGGTGAAGCGCTCGCGTACACTGGAACCATGTCAATCGCATCAGCAGAAGCGCGTAAACAGCTTGATCGCATCGTCGCCTTGGGGTATCCGGATGTGGCCGATATGTCGGCCGATGATTTTCGGGCATTGGCCAATCCGCTCATCAATGCGTTGGAGCATTGTGATTTGGGCAAGGATATTCTGCTGGTGCCCACACGTGAACTGGTGTCTCCCGAATCCTTGATCGCCCGCACTTCCATCAACCGTATGGCCGGATTCACCACCATGCCGCCGCGCGATATCGCCAGCTTCCTACCGCA